>Ga0307510_10007485_pt1 | contig 13004 bp, 10 predicted proteins | sample 12_EM_MG_FD_207224 | JGI IMG/M metagenome (GOLD analysis project Ga0307510, IMG submission 207224) | Populus trichocarpa ectomycorrhiza microbial communities from riparian zone in the Pacific Northwest, United States - 12_EM | ecosystem: Host-associated > Plants > Roots > Unclassified | place... | reverse complement strand
CCAGTCACCTCCCCCCCGCCCCCCCCCCCCCCCCCCCTCCTCCCTCCCTCTCCCCGAACCGCAGCCAGCCTTCTTCCTTATCTTCGACCGCACTTCCTCCTCCATCACCCAGGTCTTCTCTTCGTCTTGCTTGCTCACTATTCTCGATTCCTCCACTTCTCCTACGATCTTCACTTCCGTTACTGCTCTCACAATGCTCCTTCCTCCCCCAGACCGCCGCGAGTTGACCCCTGCTCTGCCGTCCTCTACCCAAACTGAAACAGATCCTTCGGTGCAAACATCGATCCGCCCAGTGAGAATTCCAGATGGCACACTCAGACTTCGTGGCGGCCCAGTCGAGAACAGGCGGGTAAGATGGGATGCTGATGTCATCGACAATGAAGGCATGGGAAAGAAGAAATCAAAAGGTTTGTTCACTGTTTTGCCATAAATCGTCGTTCTGTTGTCTTGTTTTTCATGCCCAAAACAATATTATAATTATGGGAGCTCTGAACATAAACTGACGCCTTCCTGTGATAGTGTGTTGCATCTACCGCCGTCCCCGAGCATACGATGAGTCCTCAAGTGATGAGAGCGACTCATCCTCCGACGAAGATAGCGAAGATGGGGGCCATGGCCATACGCACAACAAAAATTGTGGACATGGGCCTAAGAGAAGCGCAAAGGGGAAATCAAGAGACAACAAGCGAGCTCCTAGTCCGAACGCATACGAGAAAATGCCAAAACCGACAAGAAAGAAGCCAGCAAACTGAATTCTGGCTCTGGTATCAGAGACAACAACCTGTCAGGCAAAATCAAGTGAGAGGAGCGGTGGTATATGCATTTGCGAATAGAAAAGGCTTAGGCAAAAAAAAAGGAGAATCATATGATATCTCTAAAAAAATTTAGGGCAATTTTTTTCTCATATTCTTTTTTCATGATGCCCTTCGATTCATATTTCATATTTTTTGTTCTCATGTTCTGGAGTAATTCTTAAAGGCGTATTATGGATGCATTCATTAACCTTCTTGCGCTCATTCCGTCCCCTGGTTGTTAAAGGCATACCTTTCTACCTATTACATTTTCATTTCCCTTGCTTGGCTTTGGGTCTCGCAGGTCTACTCCAGTTTCTGTTTCACTGCCTCCCTTCCTCCGGGAAGAGCGAAAAGAGAAAAAAAAGAGCTAGCTAGTCGGACTAGCAGCGATAATAGCAGTTTTTTATATCTCATTGGACAATTTCTGAGTATTGGTTATACTGTATCTACAAGGGGATATATTGGGACATAAGTTTTCTTGCCCGGAAATAGGCCGGTAGGGGATCATCTGAGGCTTTCTTGCCGAGCGATAGACCATTTATTAATTCTTTGGTCTGTGCACTTTCACGTGATGCGGCTCAAACCTCGTAGGCGTCACGTCAACATTTCATAACATATCTTAATACAACCACAATCTCAAGAAGTGAATCCACGACCTTCCCAAATAACCAAATGGCTTCCGCAGACCGTGCTACAGAATCAGAGGAATGCCTTGTAAGCCTTTATCGCCCATCTACCATACTACCTATTACAAGACACCGGGATTCCTTACTGTACCTGGTCGAAAACTACCCAGTCACGATAGTTGTTGGGCAAACGGGATCGGGAAAGACTACACAATTGCCTCAGTATCTGCACCAGGCGGGGTGGACAGAGGAAGGCAAAATCATTGCTTGCACACAACCTAGACGAGTAGCCGCAACTACAGTAGCGACAAGAGTAGCGGAGGAAATGGGCGTGAGACTGGGAGAAGAGGTTGCGTGGGCCCCCTTGTGCTATTATGGCTTTCCTCCCCCTTCCTCCCCTTATTTCCTCACTTGTGGAGCCTTCTGGCGCAGGGTGTGGCTGACTGACAGGACTTGCATAATTTCATCGTTTGTTTGTATAGGTAGGATATTCAATTCGTTTCGAAGATATGACTTCTCCACGAACACGTATAAAGTACATGACGGACGGAATGTTGCTCCGAGAGGTGCTTGTGGACCCGCTGCTATCCAGGTATTCAGTCGTCATGATCGACGAAGCGCACGAGCGTAGCTTGAGCACCGATGTGTTGTTGGGCATACTGAAGAAAATAAGGCGGAGGAGGAAGGAGCTAAGAATAGTCGTTAGTTCGGCAACGCTACAGGCGGAAGAGTTCGCCAGGTTTTTTGGGGATGAAGGGGAAAGTGGGGGAAAGAAGGGGGATGAGGATGGAGATGACGGGGGTGGGGATGAGGAAAAGAAGGAATTGGCCAAGATCATCTCTTTAGAAGGGAGATGCTATCCGGTCGATGTGCTCTACCTTGAAGAGCCTACGGAAGATTATGTGGAGAAGGCAGTACAGACTGTTTTTGATATACACCTAAAGGCACGATCCATAAACATACATCTCTTGGATAAACTATTACATGTGCAGGCTCTGACATCAACACTAAATATAGGAGGGTGAGGGGGACATTCTACTATTCTTAACGGGGCGTGAGGAAATCGAAACTGCTATATCCGCCATAAGGGAGCGTGCTGAGGATCTTCACCCACGAGCCCCGCAACTTTTACCGCTCCCGTTATATGCGGGGCTACCGAGCGACGAGCAGCTAGCCGTTTTCGACCCCGCTCCAGAGAACCACCGCAAGGTCGTGGTGTCGACAAATATTGCCGAGGCCTCGGTCACGATCGAGGGTATTGTGTTTGTGATAGATTGTGGTTTCGTCAAGCTGCGTACCTTTGACCCTAGGACGGGGATTGAAACTTTGAGCGGTGCGCCGGTTTCGAGGGCGTCAGCGACGCAACGCGCGGGTCGGGCAGGGAGGACAAGAGCGGGGAAGTGCTTTAGGTTGTACACCCAGGGAGCGTTTAACGATGTCATGGCCGAGATGGGAATACCAGAGATACAAAGGAGCAATCTTGCTCCGGTCTTGTTACAACTCAAAGCTCTGGGCATAGATAATGTAGTCCGTTTTGATTTTATCACTCCGCCTCCTAGCGAACTCATGGTTCGAGCGCTGGAGCTGCTCTTCAGCCTGGGGGCATTGGATGATTATGCTAGACTTACCAAACCGCTGGGGCTGAGAATGGCCGAAGTCCCTGTGGATCCCATGACAGCGAAGATAGTAGGCGCCCCCCTCCACCTCCAAGGTACTATACCCGTACAATTACCGCATTCTAACAATAACCTCTCCAGTTACTAAATTCGGTAACCTTCCAATGCATCGACCAAATCTTGAGCATAGCAGCAATGACGAGCGTGCAAAACGTCTTCATAACCCACGAGGGTTCCAAAAAGCCCGCGGAATCCGCAAAGCGTAAATTCGCTGTGGAAGAGGGCGACCACCTAACCCTCCTAAATGTCTACCAAGCCTTCTCCCCGAAAGCCAACAAACCCAACGCCGCGAAGTGGTGCAAAGATAACTACCTAAACTTCCGAGCACTCTCGCGCGCTGTTTCCGTCCGCGAACAGCTCAGGAGGTACGTTGACAGATTCAACTTGCGGGTATCTAGCGCGGGCGGTGGTGGTGGTGGTGGCGCGCCGACGGCCGAGGGCATAAGGAGGTGTTTGACAACGGGGTATTTCGCGCATGCGGCTAGGATGCAGCCTGATGGGAGTTTTCGAAGTGTTAATGGTACGCAGTTGTGGGCCCATCCGAGCAGTGTTATGTTCAACAGAAAGGCGGATTGGGTCGTTTTTCACGAGGTTGTGGAGACTGGGAAGAAGACCTTCATTAGAGATGTAAGACTTTTTATTCCCCTTACTTCCATTTTATCTTATATTATCGGTCCAATGCTTGCGCATGAGTGGGTTTGTTTGCTAACAGAGTTCATGCAGGTTACCGTGATTGAGAAGGATTGGCTGTTGGAATATGCGCCGGGATTTTATCAATTACGGAAATAATTTAAGGTTTTGGGTTTTGTCTGCCCAGATATTAGCGTAGTGCCGATGCCTTCCAAGCTACTTCTATCACAGTCGACAGAGCCGTAGCCTCAATCGCGCCTGTACGAAAAACACGATATCATGTGCCTTCAAAACTACTGTTTTTATCAGTACTGGTAGGGTGAAGACATCATCTCTTAGTCCCTGATCTACTGGTACTGGAGTGCCCTATTTTCACGTGCACAGGCTCTTGGCAGACACCCTTGTGGCCACACTGTCGAGCCCCCTAAGAAATGTAAACTGCGTAACAGGCACAAGCCATTCCCCCTCGCCCACCACAGCACGAGTACCGTATGCTAGAAAATACACTTCCCCCTACATTGGTAGATCTAATAGCACAAAGTGCGGGAAGCGCAAGTATCTGGATGCTCCTAGCCTACCTAGGACTTATAGCAGCTGTCCAGTATCCGTTTTTACCATCCTCCTTCTGGAGCATTATTTATCCTACAAGCTCCCCCATCCCGTCTCTAGAAGCCTCCGGCGACAGAATTGCAGACTTTGTAGCTGCGGACGGCGTAAGTAGCAGCGGGAAGAAGGATATTCTAAACCGAGTGCGTGCGACTCCGGGATGGGAAAGATTAGAGAGCCATCCAAGAAAGAGGCTGCTTGTAGCGATGGTGGGATTGCTGGAGCACAGCGATAGAGCGCAGGCCGGAGTTTAGGGGAAGAGGCGCGGATGGGGGAAGCTCAACGACAGGCAAAGAGAGGTCCAGATTTTAGCTCTTCCACGCATCGTAGCGATACATCTTGTTCTATAGTGAAGCTGATGAACCCTAGATAATGCCATCCAGCTACTTTAGGAGATTGAACGAAACATCTAACCTCATTAAAAAGAACAACTAGATAACCTAGCAAATTCTCGATCACAGCTTAGCATTCTACAACATACCCTTCCCAGACCTCCCACGCTTCCAGTCTGCACACAAGTCCGATCAGCGACCAATAGGCGACCACACCTCGGTCGTGCGGTCCCTCAACTATTTCGTCCGCGACTAGTCCGCCACCGGGGCCCACGAACGGGAGTCAACATTTGCGCAAATCCTCTCAACCCTGGAAACCCTTTCCCCAGAAGGAGAAGGAGATCTGAGGGCCAGGCAGAAAATCCTCGTGCCAGGAGCCGGCCTCGGCAGATTGGCGTACGAGATAAGCGCGCTCGGGTTCACCACCGTCGCAAACGAGTACAGCTTCTACATGTCGATGGCGCACAGATGGGTGCTATCACTCGCTGATCACGATAAGGGGAGGATTCAACACACCTACTACCCATTCCTGACTGAATTGGTAGTCGCACCAGCGGGAGAGCAGGAATGTGCTCCGAGGCATCACCTTCCCGGAGGTCCGCCCTTCCAGTGAGGCGCTCAAGAGGTACACTTTGCTGGAGGGGGACTTTACGGAGCTGTTCCTAGATGGCAAGGAAAAGGGATTCTACGACGTCGTCGTTACTTTGTTGTTCCTCATAGACACGGCTAGGAACATCGTTGAGTACCTCGAGAACATCCATGCTGTGCTCAAGATCGGTGGGACTTGGATTAACCTGGGGCGGCTGCTCTACGGAACTGGTCCGTGGGTCGAGCCGTCGCTGGAGGAGATACTGCAGCTAATGCAGAGATTGGGATTCGAGCTGCTGCCCACGGATGATCGCTTTGGTGCGGATAGCTTCAACGGTCAAGTTCCTGAGTGGAGGGGGAAAGTGCGCGGGTGCCTTGCAGGGTATAGTTGGGACAAGGAGTGTTTGAGCCGGAATGCTTACGAGGCACAATTCTGGGTTGCAAAGAAGGTGCGGTGATTACTATATGTGGGAGTTGTCACCGTTGTGTCCTGCGATACTCCCCGAGCTTGATTTGAGATGTTGTTATCAAATTATGTCTTGGTGTGCCAGAGTTAGACAGAGCGCCTCCTGTTGGTGGTGGCAGAGGTATCAGTAATCTAGAGTGCAATCTCATACCTCGTACCAGTACTCTACCTGAAAGGCACGAGCTTATGTTAGAGCAGAGAAGAACAGAGTTATAATAGTACCATGATATCAATATCAGAACCATTGAGCCGCTTCACGTTCGATTCGATGCTTTGCAGAGCACCACATGCCATGTCATGTCAAATGCCCACGTTCCATGCTAAATAACAACCTTGAATTCCTATAGGCCTGCACAGCGCAAATCAGGTCCAATTCCCCAAGCATATTGGCGATAACCCGGTAGCCCCCATCATCCCTCGGTGGTATGTGTTGTCTTAATGTTAGTTGCAACAAAAAAAGCACTGGGCTGTGTAGTTGCGGAGAAAAGAAAAAAAAGAAAAGAAAGAGATATTATACGAAGCCAAGCTATGTACTCGAGTACATACAGTAGATAGAGACGTCATAGCTCTTTCTTTTATTTCTCAAAAAAATTATTAAAAAAAAAAAGAAGAGAAGAAGATTAAACCAATTCTTCCGATCTGTATATCAAAAAAAAGTTCTAGGACGAACCTCGACCTGAAGAGAAAAAAAATAAAAAAAAGACAAGGAAAAGGCCTTAAATGATATATCCGGATCATATATTCTCACTCGAAATCTCCACCAATTATTTCCGTAATTCTTTGTTTTTTTTTCTCCAGCAGATAAGATGGGACCAACTTCCCCATGCGGGTTAGCTTACCGGGAGCGGTAGCTTAACCCACTTCTTTGGGTGGTATCATACTACCGTAGCCAAAGATATGATAATACCTCGGGTCGGAACGCATCAACTTAGCCCCGCCCCAGCCACCCATCCCATCGCATCCCATTTCCATCGCATCCTATCCATCCATCCCTTCATCCATCCACCCACACCCATCTACTATGATACCTCACTTGCACCAGCAACCACCCCGAGTGCTCACCCATGCAAAAGCAGCAACAATGCCGACAGCCACACCAAACTCCCTCCCTCCCACACACCCACAAACCCCTAGCTCAGCCAACTCAAAACCAGCGAGCCCACCCCCAAATTGAAAGAGCTGTTGAAGCAACGCGAGTTAATCCCTCACATACTTTTCAAAACCGACCGATCGATCCGCGATCGATCGCAGCGCTCTTTTTTCTGCTGGGGAGTGGATTGGGGTTGGGGGAGGGGGGGGGGGAAGGGAGAGTAGAGGTATTTTCATTTGCGTTTGCATTTTTGTTGGTTGCTTGGTTTGTTGGTTGGTTGGCCTGTTGGGTAAGTGTGTGAGTGAGAGGGTGGGTGGATGGGCGTGGGTTGTGGGGGAATATTGTTTGGATAGCCCTATGGAGGGTCGTTTTTTCTGTTTTTGTTTTTGGGGTTAGGCGTGGGCTGGGGGCCTCGTGGGCTGGTATCGTGGGTTTTGGGGGGGTAGATGTGGGGTGTTGTGTGGTTTTGTGGAAGGGAAAAAAGGAAAATCGTGTATCACAAGAGCGATCCTGTGGCTGGATTTCTTGTGGATGGTGGGTAGGTGGTAATTGTGCTATGTACCATTTTTTTCTCTCTTTCGCTCTCTGCTTGAGTACGGTACTGTACCGGTGTGAGTACCGGTCTTGCGCAATACGGTGGCCTATGTGTGCTCTTTCGCACGAACAACGTTAGAGTTTGTGCGGGAATTGTGACAATAGATTGCGCTTTCGGACTGTAGATCTATCTACAGTCTATTCTACAAGTAGTTCCTACTGCAGCCGTAGAAACCAACTACCGTAGCCAGCCTACTCCCTCTCCCATACCAAATTCCGCTCGAGCACGAGTAAGAGCTTTAAAAAAAAAAAACCTCCCTGGTTTCCTTGTGTCCCCAAGTGAAGCAAAAGACCTCGAGTACCGCACACACAATCCAGAGATACGGTGGGATATTACTCGACACCGCTATCAACCACACTATCACTGACATGACAGTATGAAACTCTATCTCGGAAAGTTTTTCTGATATGATCCAAAAGGGGAAAGGGGGAAAAAGAAAGGAGAAGGAAAAGGAAAGAAAAAGGAGAGCCTGATCTACAAAAACCCCAACAAGGGGGGAGAAAAAGGAAAAAGGAAAACCGTTTACAAAACACCTGTTGGCCGATCCCGATCCCAAGAACGGACGGAATCCCACAAATCAATTCCTCAACCCATGGTTATCATAAAGAGGAGAGAGAGAGAGCGGGAAGTTTTTTTTTTGCTACGGCAGATTACCGGTACTTCATTGGGGAGGAGACTATAATACTGTAGCTCAGCGGTTACTGTCAGTGTACTGCACAGTACTGCACCGGACTAGCTAGTTAGTATCATAATAATTACGATATGGTGCTTTCTCCCCATTGGAAAGTTGTTTCATCAGTAGTGCTAACATTGTCTCCTAGCCAACCCACGAACCAACCAGCCATCCTGGGGTTTCCCGGGCGGCAGTTTACAGGGGGGGAGGAGGGAAGGAAATATGATAGCGATATTATACACTACTCGAGCACTGTACTCGTCCCCCTCACACACCCGCCATGCAGACCGACAACGCCGGTATCCGTCCAGTAGGTAGCTAAACCATCCCGCTTCCCCCTAACTTAGCTCTAAACTTACTCCGCGACTCTTCGGATCAACTCCGATTTTCAAGGTTGCCGCGAGATCGTTGGTAGCAGCACATCTTACCAAATTCGGAAAGGCACATTCCCCTCCCCACCCTTCCCGGGACCCCTCCTCTCGCCAAGCGCCTTAGCACTTACCGTTTTCATAGCCTTTCGGGATTGCTGTTACCACCTCTTTCTTTTCTTTCTATGATACGGTATCTCTTCCGCTCTCCCCTACGTGCGAAACCCCGTATCATACGCGTCGTACAGTTCAGTACGTAAACGTCCCGTAGTACAATACCAGCAACCCAGTTGTGGACACTCTTTCCCGTACTATTACCTACGTATCTATCTTTTATCACCACCACCACCACCACCACACCACGCTACACCGCGGGCGGTGCGGTGCGCGCCGGAATTGAGCACTGGTGGGTGGATGCTGGGAGTTGAAGCTCTGGACTTGGGGGCGCTTTTGAGCTAGCTAGGGTAATACCGTAAAAACTCGTGAAATCCACTACAGTATCTCCGTGCTGTCACGAATATCCCTGTAAATCGCGACATCAGCCCAAGATAGGCTTTAGCTAGCCAAGGTAACAGGATCCAGCAAAGGCAGATGGCTCGGGCTGTACCGTGTCGGGAGAGCATTAATCCTTCTTCAGAACTTTTGACTTAGAATCTGGAGATTAGGGGCTAGCGGAGATAGTGGATTTCACGAGTTTTTACGCTATTCATCTGTTTATTTACTTATTTACTTGTAAAAAAGGGAAAAAACTTAGGATAGAAGGAGGGAAGGGCGAGGACAGACGCTAGCGGTAACTAGCAATATCTAGGCAGGTGGTTTATGCGGTGATTCTTTATAATGGAGAGATCGCAGGCACGGAGGAAGATAGAGCTAGACCCCTCTTGCATATCGCAGTACTGCCATCGTGGTTTCAGTTCGGTTTTTTTCGCTACAGCTCACATCGGTCTCAAGAGGAGTTCATATCCATAGATCCGCATTAGCGTGTCTCGTAAATCGGTCAAGTGTCTGACGCAGGCTCGCCTCACCTGCGAGTGATGTGGTGTGAGTGGTTTGTTGGAGCAGGTAGTTACTGTACTCGAGTATTGACAGCACTGCATCATGTGGTGTGGTGTGATGTGGTGCGGTGCGGGGCGCAGAAACTTCAGTGGGGGTAATTGTGCGCATATCATATTATTTTAGTTTTCTTGTGCCCCCTCTAACTTTAGACGTGGACTATCTAACACGGGCGACAGTAAAAGGGTATGCTGTGTGGCCAACAAGTGCTAGGTCCTTGGTTCGACAAGCTCTAGCATAGCATTGGCAATAATCAGGCCCCCGTAGCAACGGCCGTTTGCTTGTGACCCCAAGAGGAGAGAAAATCGATCGGGTAATAATAATAGTGATAATAGTGATAGAAAGCTCACCCTGGAGGGTTTTTTCAGTTGTCCCGGACACCCCGCAGAAGTTTAGATGGGGAGAGATTTGTAATTGGATATCTAGAGGCTCTTAGATACAAACAAGAGCCAAAATTTCATTGGTTTTGAGAGATAATAGGGAAAAGTCACACCTTCATGATTTATCACTCGTGAGTCCCGATTCATCCAGGGCTCTAGCAGCTATTTACACATCCCCCTCAGCACACCAAAACGGGAACGGCTAATAGGATCGGGATAAGAGTTAGCCCCAGACTTCTTGTTAATGATCTGATCAATAAGTGGGTTACAGAGTAAAACACACAGTTTAAGCTATCCTTTAAGGTGAGTGTAGTGCAATAAATGGTCCCACTCTTGTGCAAAAACACCTCCCCTGGCACTTGCACGAGGACCAAGCTGACACCACGAGAGAGGGTAACACATTGCCGTGGCAGGCACGGTGGAATGGCAATCACCCGATATCTAGGTGGCAGACCATGCGGGAATCTGCAGCTATCGGGTGAATGACTCAAACTCAGAGATAAGATAAAAGCCGCTCTCAGAGTATGGGGTAACACCAATGTAACAACAGGAGCTAGTCCACTCATTAGAGTTTAGGGAAATTCAACACTATGATTGAGGGGACCTAATGCTCATACCTTCTGATATGGCATTCACCAATCACTCATTATTGCCCGCTGCCTGTCACTCAGCTTACCACTATGCCTCCAATATTTCGTTTCTCATACCACGTGGAAATGCTGTCTTGTTGGGTATTGCTTCCCACACTACCGTAAGAACTCAATAATCGGACCATGTGCTATGTAGTCCGAAATTTCCTCCTATGGAAAAGGGGCGAAAAACACGCCAAAATCTGCCCCCAGAGACAGGAAGAAAGAAAAAAAATACCAGACCATACTAAGAGGGGCAACTCCAACGTCCTAGCACATAGTCCTATTATTCAATTTCGTACGGTATCATAGCTATTGATAAACTCGGTGCGAGGCTTAGCAGGATTAACTGAATAGAGGAGTGATCCTCCCTCCGGCCAGAACGCCCAGGGGATTGCACCAGATCCCCACAAGCCTACCGGAAGTCCAAGAAAGGTTGGCCAATATTGGACTGAGCTCGGATACGTGCGAGAAGAACCGTGGCATTTTGTAGCTTCAATTCCAACGATTTTGATAGCTTAGGACAAACCGAAGGAAAGGACCTAATGGCAGAACGTACGTAGAGAAAATCGATGATCTCATCATTCATGGAGGGAAATCTGTTTCCCGTCTTCAATCCGTAAGACTGATTGTATGATAATCCCAGTAGTAGAACGTGGTAATAGGAGCGACAGGAGGTGCACATGTGATGTAGGAACACCGAAGTATGGACGAGCGAACTTTCAATAGTGCCCCCGCCAAATAATTTGTAACTGGGGACGACTTGGTATAAAAAAACATATACTCACAGTCAATACCTACCCAAATCGTAGATTTTATATTAGTCGTTAGGCCATTTTCCGTAATTGGTGCTCAAGTAGGTTGCCGCTACCGTTTTGCACCTTAGCCCACTCTTCAGCCATCCCCGATGAATTGGTATGATAGTATACCAACACATATGGCTTGACAGGCCTACAAGTAACTATACATTAGATGGGAATCAAACTCATAGACTTTTTTGGAAAATATTGCTGAATGCGAAGGCATCCCCGGTTACAAACTATTTGGTACATATCATAATATGTTTGTGTCTAATATAAAAGAAAAATATAGGAAAGCAATATATGAAGAAGGGGTATTGCTTGGAGACAATAGGAAGCAATATATCTAGTACTAGCCAGCCCTACTACTATAGGCCCAAGAATCAAGTTGAAAGAAATATGAGTTTTGCAGAAAAAACAGAACAGTTTGGTTTTCTGAGGAAACGATACTATAAAGACTCGAATAGAAGAAACATGTGCTAGGATGTCAGGTTTATCTCCTCTAGTAAGGCATATTGTATATTTCCTTTATTTGTTCTCTACTGGGAATTGAGTTTGCGGTACTTTCCTCTTGCATAGCTCGGAACCGAAATTCCAACATACTGGCAAATATTTCTTCTATTTGAGTGTTTACAATATCTAACACTATAACATGTTTTGTATCTTAAACAAACACCAAAGAGACAAACAAAAAAAACAGTTACCTGAGCTACCAAAATTATCACAGAACAGAGAACTGATCTTATTAGTAATATAAGAAGTTAAAAAAAGGCTCAAAAAATTTACTGCTTTATTTACCTTTACATCAAATACACTTTATATTAGGTCTTCCAAATACATTTCTATTTAATATAAAAACTTTAAACTTAGCTATCTTTCTCTACTTCAAGTTAGAGATCCACTATCTTCTGATATTCATATAGAAGTCCAGCTTGTATCTGCTTATACTTCATATAATATACTTTAGCATGTTCACTTCTCTATACTTTCTTTTTTATATTATTGTATTTTCTAAGACTCACACTTCACTATGCAGCTAACTTGCATACAATATTTTACAGGTTCTTATAGTATATTATTATACAATTACTAACTATTCATGCTAGCGCTTAGAAGTGGTTTGATTAAAGATTGTAACTAGAATTATGAAATTTTATTTCATTAATTCATTAGTATTGATTTTCAAAATTCTTACAGCCTGAATGTTATGGGATAGCTAACATGGTAGAATTCCGAGCTAACTAGGCCAAGGATATTTGAGACAACAGATTATTAGTCAGGAAGGCTCGTAGGTATCATAATCGTTTGGTAAAGGTAAAGTAATAAAGTGTAATCAAATATCAAAGAGTTAAAATATAACTCACTAACTTGTTATATTGTTAAGATCTCTTCTCCGTCCCTTGATGATTCTTCAACCGCAGGGGGAGAGGCCTACTATTTATACTAATGTTCATGCTACTTCGACTTCATTAGTTATGTAACGGAGGCACTCTATAGGAAGACGGATCCTAAGATTGCGACCACACCGAAAACTCAAAGTAGAAGTAAAGATCAAAATAAAGATAAAGATAATTCAAAGTAGAATCAAATGGTAAAAACTTAATATCATTATGCCTGAAAGCTTCACTCAATAAGTTCTCTCAAGGATCGTTGGTTATCAGAATAGGGTGTCTCTCGCTTTAGTTAAGTAGAATAATG
>Ga0307510_10007484_pt1 | contig 13004 bp, 15 predicted proteins | sample 12_EM_MG_FD_207224 | JGI IMG/M metagenome (GOLD analysis project Ga0307510, IMG submission 207224) | Populus trichocarpa ectomycorrhiza microbial communities from riparian zone in the Pacific Northwest, United States - 12_EM | ecosystem: Host-associated > Plants > Roots > Unclassified | place... | reverse complement strand
CGGCCCAAAAGGCACATCCTTGTCCCATTGTGCTTCGGCACATTATTCCTGGTTATCATTGTCTCATTATCCTATCCTTGCCCATTGTAGTAGCTTACTATTGTTTGCCTATTACTATATATATAGTCCCCTGTATTAGATAGGATTCCCTAGCCTTAATATCAAGTGATCTACCCAGTAACTCGCCTTCTTCTTTAGTCCTGTTTCTCGTGTGTCCCGGCTGGGCCTTGGCCCAGCCTTGTCCTCCGAAATAGGGCACTGGCATCCCATGAGGGCGCAGCCTCCGGGCTGAAGCCAAGCCCTCTGTCCCACGCGTACCCGACTCCCGAGAACGCTCCGAGGTACCCCTCTGGCCCGCTTTCCCGCGGTACCTCGGCACGTACATTACAAGTTGTTTCTATTTGAGGCCAGAAAATTGAAGCTTTAGAGTTTCAGCATATAAAAATAGAAAAACAAAAAGTCATATGTTGATCTATTCTTAGTTCATTCTGCCAAATTATAAATTATGACCAGGACTGAATATAGGCAGTCAACAGAAAGTACTGATGTAAGGAACCACGGCTTGTAACCAGGCCTGCTTGTGGGCAGTCAATAGAAAGTGAAAATTTCTGCTAGTATATATGACCAGAACTGAATGTAGGCAGTTAATGGAAAGTGCTGGTGTAGAGAACTACTGCTTGTAATCAGAACTGCTTGTGGGCAGTCAATGAAAAGTACTGATGATGTAAAGGACCATACTGATGTAAAGAACCACTGCTTGTAGCCAGGCCTGTCTGTGGACAGTCAATGGAAAGTGGAAATTTTGGCTAGTGTAGGGAGCTACTGCTTGTGATCAGGACTGCATATAGACAGTTATCAGAAACTTGTACTAATATAGAGAACTACTGCTTGTGGGTCAACAATCAATGGCCTGTGTGTCAATTGTGAAATAATGTGTTGATCTCGTTTAGATAAGATAGATGGATGAGATGATGTGTCAATCTTATTTCAAATAAGATAAATGGATGAGATAATGTGTTGATCCTATTTGGATAATATTGACCAGTGTGATACAGTGCGATCCCAATGCCCTTCCTTGTGCAAGACCGACCATTTCCTTCGGTTCTCTAATATGCCATCTGCTGTATATTATCTTTGTCATCATCATCATATGGGTTCCTGTTACACTTCTCATAGTTCCTGCTGTTAGAGCAAATGCGGGTTGTTGGGAGGACGCCATCACATCTCTTATGTCCATTTCATGGAACAATTTCCAAGGAATAATGATACTCCCAAGTTATAACCTCAACGTGATGGAGATGCGGTTAACAAAAGTTGAGGATTACCTTGGTGGTCTGCTTTGTCGTCGTTGTGATTTTTCCCTGTGCAGAGCAGGGGCACACATCCTCAAGGATCTTACTTCCCCAATGCGTGGCTTGTTGTCACCCAAGTCTTGGTTTAAGCATTTGCATTTGACCAGCCAAGAATACGACATTAACTTTCCTATCATTCTGCTGGAAGATCAGGTTTACATCAGGGAGTGTTGGGAGTTTTTGGGATCAAAAGACCATGTTGCAATCACCCTACCAGTGTCTGTCCAAATCAGGGGAATATCTGTTGCTTATGTTGACCCTGCCCTCTTGTCAAAGAAACACATCAAGCGTGCTCCAAGAAATATAACACTCTTGGGTCATGTTGATCTTGCATGCAACAATCTATCAGACATTGATCAAACCATATTACACACGATATCATCCTTTACTGTCAAAAAGCCGAAGTTGACACCCTTTTCTGTTACAAATCGCTTTCTTCCCCTTCTCAATATACGCTACAACATTGCATTGACAGGTTCTACCTCTTATTTCGACATCACTGTGCCACATGGACAGCAATGGATTGACACTGTGATTGTTGAGGTTCATGAGAATTTGGATGCTACCACAACTTGCTTGTACCATGTAGGCATCCATGGCACTGAACTTTGCGAGGAACCTCCCCAGATTTCCTCGGATCAATCCAGAGGAGGGGGAGGGACTTCCTGGGTCAACCCAAGGAAGCACGCAGGGGGCGCGACACTTTCGGACGCCACAAAACGCGATTTTCGAGACCTAAAAGGGAGAGGAGACATCAATTTGGCCAGTGAAGATAAAAAGGATCACTTACTAGTTTTTAGAGATACAGGGGGAGCACCCCAGCACAGAGAGGAGGGCTACATGCCCATGGTGGATGCCAGACCCATTCCCTGGACACCCAGGGAAGTGGCCAACACGACGACAACGAAGGAGGCAGAGAAAGATGAAGTGGGGACAGTTGGCATGATGATGCAGATGTGGTTGTGCGGCCCGGGCGATCCGTTTTGGGTTCCCACCACTAATCGATATCAACAAACAGCCGCCCAAAGTCTATAAACAGACGTACCAGCAACACAGCCAAATGTTCACGCACACGTTGGGACTCCGCTCCAATTGAGGGGGAGTGTTAGAATTTTTACAATGTCGCTGCGTCCCATCGGTAAGGCTCCAACTGTTTCATATATATAACTGTATTATATGGTTTATACCATATATGTATATGTATATGTATAGGGCATAGGCTCCCAGGCGGGGTAGACAGTAGTTATACAGTATATAGATGGTTATATGGTTTGTTGATAGTTTGTCTATTACAATTGCCAAACTCAATAGCACTAACATTTTTTATATGAATGTAAACTCATAAACTGCTAGAAACTCATTAGAAAAAGTCAACAGACCAACAGACTACAGAATATTACCATTTAAATTGCATTTAAACCTTGATTTGCACATTAAATTTAAAATTAGTACCACATTGCTCTGCCACGGTCCACCACCCTTCCTCAAAATCTGAGCTGCAAAAAATCAATATCAGAATATGAAAGTTGTATTAACAATGTATTAAAGAGGCCCCCACTTGTGTTGTTATATATAATTGGAGACCTGAGCAGATGTCAGAAACCCCATATTAAGCCACTCATTAACTTTTGTCAATCATTTTAGTTGATATATTGCAAGTATTTTTCAGTCCTCTCCTGTCTTGTATAGTGTATTAGATATATTTATGTTACTAGTAGTGGTAATGGAAACAAATAGTGATAGTAGTAGATTAACTGTATATATACTGTATAATATACATATATAGATGGTTATACTGTTTAAACAACTATATATGTATAATTGGCCAAGGAGGATTATACATATACTATATGGTTGGAGCCTTACCCATCGGGGACAGTTTCCATATCGGGATTATTTCCATATCGGGCGTGCGTACACACGCACCACATTTCTTGATGTTTTATTCGGTTTTCTTTATTTGTACATACATTTATTGTTCGGTTTAGCTACTAGTATATAGTTTGGACACCCGAAAATGCCCACCTCAGTCCGTTTACGATGTACTGAGGTGAGCTGTCTATCATACTTCATTCACCTGTTACATATTACTGATACTGTCATGTAGCTACTATTTCTTACAGGTAGTTACTAAATATATAGTCCGTTTACGACGTACTGAGCTACTATTTCTTACACTGTGTATTGCCAGCTTTCCAGGCACTCTCCACGGCGGCTTGGTTCTTGCCGAGGTAAAGTTGTAGCCAAACGGGCCCAATTCGAGATCCTTGTGCCAGTGAACAAGAGCTTCGCAGCCAAGAAAGTTCGTCCTCGAAGCACTTCTCTCGCACATCAAGAATGTCTGTGACGTCCGTCATTCCCAAGAACCTCCATATTGTGTAGACGAACCGTCTTAGCGTATGACTAGGCCAACTCAGTGTCGATTTTTGGCTCGCGCAAACTTTTGCAAGCCATCTGCAAGTAACACACAAGCTCGTCATGTTTTCATGCACGATTGGCAATCTCTATGACCTCCGCAAAGTTAGTGGGGTCCTGAGCTTTGATGTAGGGATCTAAAACCAAAGGAGTAAGTAACGAAGACGAGACACAAAACATGAAAGCTTACCAATCGAATCCTTAATTCGTAGACCGTCAAACTGGGCTTTCGCCAATCTGCTCCAGACTTCATGGCGTATTCAACTCCACGGTCGATTGGCACAATGTGCTCGACTAGGACTGTCATGGCCATTGTATGTTGCTCATGCTTCTTGTAAATTGTCAGCGCTTCCTCATACAGGCTGTGCTCAGTAGCAATTCTGGCAATGTCAGCAGCATCGTAACTTTGAAGCCGATTGATATAACTAACGACCTTGCCCTTGTCGGCACGGATGGCATTGAGGAGCAGCAAGTTCTGCAGGTTTTTGTTATCACTGAAAAGTGATGGCTTCAAAACGATCTTCTCGCGAAGTTCAATCAACTCAAGGGGGAGGTCGGCTTGTAGGAAAGCCTTGACTGTGATGGAAACATCGTCTGGATCTGTGCACTCTGGCAAGGCAGTTGCAACAATTCTGGACAACCATCAGACACAGCATAAGCAAACAATAAGCATCATACCTGGTCAATGAAAGCATGACGATGTATATTGTCACGAATGAGAACTTGGGCCCAAAGGTCTGGCTGGCGGCACTTGATGAGATAATGAGATTGTTGCTTGAACATGGAATTATCGTTGGTAATAGCGATGAGCTCATCATCGCAAAGACCCTTCACATATGTAGTATAAACAAGATAAGGATCACGCACTTCATAGGATTTTCCAACAACTGGAGGCTCGTAGAGCTATATGAATGTCAGTCAAACAACCCAAACAGAAGGTGGCAAAACGCACATTGTTCTCCTTGCGGAATTGCTCTGGGTTAGTGCTGTCGACTAGCGAGAGCGTTGAAGACGGAAGGATCTTGGGGAGCCAGCCTGAACAGGGCCATGTCAAAACCAACTTGAGCCTGTTGCGCTGTTCGACTTCATGTACAAGTTCATCGATAGGGAAGTTGCCAGTGACAGACGCCAACAAGCTCTTGATGGTCGACTCGTCACAGTCCACATCCAGCAAGCCTGAGGTGTACGAACGGAATTAACGCGCTGGACGTACACTTTGATAAACTTGACGAGGCGATTCTGGTACAGATAAAGGACAAGGTCATGGACAAAATCAAATTGGTCGCAAACAGTGATCAATGGTAGTTGGTCGGAAAGCTTGGCTTCTTTCAGGAAGTTCTCGACCTTCTCCGGGTTATAGAAATTGCTTTTGCGACAGATTTGCTCAACTTCGTGAATCTGGCCAGTACGGGCTGCGGCTTAAATGTACTTGAAGTGAACCTCGGAATCTTCACCCAAATTGACAATGGAGCCCAGGTAGTAATAGAGACCCTCAAACATCTTGAAGCTCTCAGACATTTCAATGAGCTTGACAGGGCCGAGAATATCCAAATATTTCGTTGCAATAATGACAGCTTGCAAGTTCTGGCGGACAATGACCTTCGACATTTCCTGTAGACAGACCATCGACTGTTCCGTTGTAAGGCGACTGAAGTAATTGACGAGCCCTACCAGGATATCAGCATCGCCGAACTCGGTGAATAGCATTAGCTCACATCGATAGGTAAACTTGATGTGTGTACGATTGCATTCTTGATATCTGCAATATCTTCATAATGTTCCAAAGCCTGGGTGGATAGTTATGTTATTGAATCAGATGAATTGCAAGTGGTCAACTTACTCGTTGCAATAAACCGGCCTTCTCACAAAGGTTTTCCACAACCTGAGGAGCGTGATTAAGTTCTAATAACCGTGTTTGGAGGTGGCCTTGTTCAAGTTTGTTATCCTTGAGGGCGTCAGGCAAGAATGAAGTTGCAGGCTGGATCATATTTTGAGGCATAAAGATGTCAACAACGCGTTCAATGTCGACAAGGGACCCAGCTTCGTCGTTAACAAGCTGAGCAGCAAACTCAGCACCCTTCTCAGGATTGGTACGCATGATGTGTTGAAGGAGGGCGACATAATCGGGTGTATAGCCAACTTTCTTGCTGTACAGGACGATCTTGTCCGTTTGGCCAGTCTCGGCGAAGCATGCGACCACCTTGTTAGGCACATTGGCTCGAAGGTAAACACTGAGGGCTAATGTCATGTCGTGCAATCTAACAATGTCACCAAGCTCTTCACTACGCGTCAACTACAGATGAAATAAGACACCGATGACAATAACTTAAAGCCACTTCTCAAGAAGTTGCTTTCTACCTTGCTGTAGCACAGGTCGCGCGAGCTCTAGCGACTCGGAATGGTTGAGTTCGCCTTTCTCCAAAAGAATACCAAAGTATTGAAGAATCGGAGAGAGACCACCCGGAGGTGCTGGTGCCTGTTTGAAGGCCTCAAGGACTTGTGATGTGCGCAAAATCCTTCAGATTCAAGAAAGAAGCAAGGAGTGAGAGAAACATACTCTTGGAGTTGGCAGCGACTTTGGCGGCTTCACCGTATTGTGCGGTCTGGAAGAGTTGTTGATATTGTTTGACGTAGAGATCATCTGCCCCAGGCAAATTAGCGCGGCTGGCAAGTTTGAAGGCAAGGTCTGTATTGTTCGATGTTGTGAGAATATATGGGATGATGGTCTGTTCATCCACACTGACACTCAGAACTTGACCCTTCTTGTTCACGCCGATGATTCCGTGCGTCACCTCATGTTCAGCAGTGACAAAGATGGTTTCCCCCGAAATCCGGTTCATGTACACGCAAGCACCAGACTCAAGGTCGTACAGATAGATGAAGCCATATTTCGTGACGAGGAAAATGATTCCATGCTTCTTAGACACTTGCATGGCAACAGGGAAGTCGTTCGTAGCCTCTGCAGGGAAATAAACATCTACATTCTTCTTTGTGAAGGGAGGGTCGGGTGATTGATGGTCAATCTCGACAATGTGCAGCTGGAAAGCATTGTTCAATAATGGCCCAGAAGAACGGAAAGGCGTATTGATTAACCTTTGCACCAGTTGCTGTTCGAACAGCAAAGGTAAGCAGTTTGGTTGGCTTCTGGTGCCCATCCAACTTCGTTTCGGCGAAGGAAGCAACATGTCCTTCGATCGGTTGGCTGACACCTCTTTCCTGGCTGTATAGTTGCATTGACCCCTTAATTCTGAATGCGGACGGGTTGGTCGAATTCCCAGATATCCCAATAAGAACAAGCCATTTCTCATCGGGAGTTACGCGGTAGTTGATTATTTGGGCACCAGCAAGGGTAGCATGTCGGTCGAATACTTTCTGTGGGGGGGAGGTCTGATCCGAGATGGACCAGTGGTAGACCGCTGTCTCTGTTACGAGACCAATGGTGGTATCTGACACCCACTTCCAAAACGCTATATCCTCGTTACCGTATTGCGCGGTCTGGAAGAGTTGCTGATATTGCTTGATGTAAAGATCATCAGCCCCAGACAAATTGGCGCGGCTCGCAAGTTTGAAGGCAAGGTCTGTGTTGTTCAATGTTATGGGAATATATAGGCTGATGGTCAGCTACGCGGGGGTGGCATAGTAGGCTTGGAGTCGATCATACTATGACGAGGCCCTGTATACAAATACAATCAACAAATAAGAATTTAGCAGGACAACTGTGTCGTACCATGGCTTGATACGGGAGATGCCGACAAACCACTCGACGAGGACGAGGAACCAATTAGCAGCGTCTGCATCACGAAGAAATGCACCAAGGATTTGATGTGGTCTGTCTCTTGCAATTCTGTGCACTGGCAGGTCAGTAAAGGGGGGCTCAAAATGGCATCATGAGACGTACTCGGCATACAATTCCAGATCATGCTCCCCAATCAAAATGAACTTCGGGTCTGGAAATGAGTCCAAGACGTCCAGGACTCCACTACGTTTGTGAGTCGCTGGCGCAGAGACAAGACCCTCGAAGAGTGAACGGCCCGAGTACGAACGCAATTTAAGGGAACCTGATCCAAAGAACGTCAGTCTTGAAAAATCAAAAGAAGTGAAGCAAAAGATTACCTGGTGGAAGTTGGGAGATATGGAAGAACTCGTTTAGTAGTGAAAATGGTCCATTCGACTGTGAAAGGAATCGGTACGGCTTCTGCAAACATAGGAAGGTGTGCCTACCACATAGTGAAAACGCCTCGACTGAACTTCCTCGTATACCACTCTGCTATTCCAGACCCCTGTGCGTTTCACGGTGTCATCGATGTCTGATATTACACGAATCGATGAATGAGTGATGGATGTGCGAATCAAAGCCGTGAGGGGCGAGGAAATCAAAGGGATTGATCGAAGGTGCAAGATCGTATTCAACTTGTGAATTCTGCTAGAAGGCACAAATTGCGCATCAACCAACAAGTCGTGGTCCTGCATCTCCTCTTCGAAAGCAATGTGAAGCGCCCGCGGATGGAGACAGAGATCTTCCCATTTAACCTTGAACTTGGCCTGAAAGCTTCCGTCCACTGCTGTGGTGACATCTTGCGAAGAGAGGTGACCATTTTCTGGGTTAAGCAAGACTTCCTCTGGGTCAGAGAAGTCACCGGTGCTTGAATTGTGCCCTCGACGTTTGTGGGGGTGGACCAGAAGATGTAGTCGAACGGTACGATTTGGAAGGGCTGAATACCATAAGCGTATACGATTTTCTAGGTTGGACTGGAATAAAAAGACCAGGCGAGGACATCGACTCCGCCAAGTGTACGAACAGAATCAACGAGAATCTGTCAAGCTTGAGTTATGTGGCCCTTCGAACAATCGAAGATGTCAGACGTACTTGTTCAACGGCTCGCTATAAGTTTCTGGCTGTTCTGAATTTGAACAAAATCCAATCCTATGTCTTGGTCTCTATCCAGTGGAGGAGTCGACGAGCGTGATGACGGAGGCGTTTCGCTCTCCAACAATGTCGAAGTCTCCTGACGGCGAGGGTGCAGGAGTTGTGCCTAATTCGACTGAGGCTGTGGATTGGTCGGAAATAGACCCTTTTAGAGCACATTCTTCCACCTGAACTTAGGAGAACGCACTGGGCTCGTAGAAAACGAACTAAATGGAACCTGGATGACGAAGTCGGCATTGGCGTCGATAACGGTGTATCCGTGGGCTCAGGGATCTTCTTTCCGGGGCTGGTTCTCTGCAGAATAGCCAAAGTACCCTCCTCTACTATGGCATCTCATTTATTCTCCCAATCTAGAATGCTGCGAGCCTTCTTTGTTGTCGGTATGACTAGGGAATTCGATAAAGGCGGGGAACTTAATATCGTCGCCGCAACCTGCTTCCGGGTGTCTATCGGCGAAAGCTTCTCAGCAGATGCACTGGGCAACCATTTCGGAAGGAGATGAAGGAGAAACACCCATCCATCCATATGCTGGCTTGATGGACGAAGAAGAAGAGGCGGAGAAAGGGAAAGATCGTGTTCTGGTGTGGAAGGCACCAGGAGGACATGGTGTCGAACTCTTCGAACCCTTTGATTTCCTAGGCGTCGTTAGTGAGTTCTTGGAAGCACTGGCAGCAGCTTCCTCGAGCAGACCACTGAGCTTGTAGTCCGAAAATGGGACAGTAGCAACCTTCTTCCTCGAAGGAATCCACCTTCAAAATCTGCATGCCAACTCGGGAGACGGATGTCATAATCTGAGAGTTGGAGAGTCCTACTGTCCTCAAGCTGCTTCCCAGTGAAGATGAGCCACTGCTGATCAAGGGAACGACCTATCCGAGGACTCGACCTCGAGAGTGATGGTCTTCGTCAAGGTCTTGATGAAAATCTGCATGCCAACTTGGAGACGGATGTCGTAATCCGAGAGTCGGAGAGTGTCCTACTACCCTCAAGCTGCTTCCGCTGAAGATGAGAGATTGGCAATCAAGGGAACGACCTATCCGAGGACTCGACCTCGAGAGTGATGGTCTTCGTCATGCTTCCGGTGAAGATGAGATCTAGGGAACGACCTATCCGAGCCAAGAGTGATGGGCTTCGTCTTGATGAAAATCTGCATGCCAACTCGGAGATGGATATTGTAATCTGAGAGGCAGAGTATCCTCAAGCTGCTTCTTGGCAAAGATGAGACATTGCTGATTAGGGGGAAATGGTGATGGACCTATCTGAGGACTCGACTTTGAGAGAGTGATGGTCTTGTCAAGGTCTTGACGAAAATCTGCATGCCACCTCGGAGACAGATCTTGTAATCTGAGTGTGCGACCATCCTCGAGCTGTTTCCTGGTTCGCATTGTCGATGGTGTTGGACGATTTGACATCCAGAGTGGTCGTCTTGAGTGTCCTACCGTCCTCGAGTTGCTTCCCGGTGAAGATGAGACATTGCTAATCAAGGGAAATAAATCCTGATGGACGACCGTAAGCATCGTGCAAGAGAATCAATAACCTCGTCCTCAATTTTGGCCTTGACTTGTCGATAGTATCGGAAGACCTGACCTCGAGAGTGGTGTTGCCTGTCGAGGTCTTGACGAAAATCTGCATACCACATCGGAGACGGAGAAGAGTCGATCCCTTCCAAATATTGTAATCAGAAAGGGTCATCCTCTAACTGCTTTCCAGCGAAGACCAGCCATTCAAGTTGCTGGTCGCAAACGAAGAGGTGGGCGACATTGGGAAGCGGAAGCAATGGAATGTTTACCAATACGTTATCGATTCACGTGATTTTGATTAAGCCTCGCACGATGCGCGACATCCTCCTTGCATGAAGCTTCCACTTAATGGATGCTGCTATTGCTCTAAATGCCCTCCCGACAAGCTCTGGAAGAGGCGAACGGTCCTTATCCACCTTCAAGAAGACAACAAACGATTGCGCGATCCCAGGCTTGGACTCTCTGATCTGGATGAATCTTGGCTGAAGCTTTGCATCGAATACACAGGAAATTCACTGGCGGGATTGCCTCCAGGACACGGTAAGCATACAATTGTGATCCATATATTCTTATATCTGATTTTTTCTCCATTTACAACTAGACCAACATGAACAAAGGCCTGACTCGGAGCCAGGGGGGGAACCGGAAATTTTTTAACAGCACGGGGTCGATAAATCTCTTTAAGGCTTACCACAGGTCACGCCTTCTTATGTCAGGCTGGTCACGAGCCTAACAAACCTCCAAATTTCCCAAAAAAAGCCTAAATACAACACGTGACTTAATTATTTATTATTTTACCTGGTAATTTACAGTAATTTACCGGTAAATAATTATTTGGTAAATAATTATTGATTTTTTACGCAACCCAAAAGCGCGAAGAGTCGAAGAAGTGAAATAATGTCACGGAGGGCCGGCGAGCGGCAATGCCCACAACCGTTTCACACACGCTCGTAACGGACAAGGCACTATAAGTAATAACATGGTGAAAGACGACGATTAAAAAGACTGCGTATTTCTTTATGCCGCCTACACCATTTATGTAACAGCCGATTAACGTTGAAATATGAATAACTACACCATAAGTCCCATTGTGAATTGAGGATAATCTCGAACCCGAGATCCTCCTCCGAAATCACGAAGTAACAGGCAGGTCGACGACAGAAACGGCTTTATTAATAGCGTGAACAGAAGCCCGCTGTCTGCTCAATAAGTTTATGGAAAGCTGAGAGTTAACGGCGGCGTTGACGGAGCTGTCGAGTAGTAGCAGAGACATTGTCGTCGAAAGGATGTGAGCTGGCGTCCGAGTCGACAATCGTGAAGGAAAAGGTCTCGGATATTGCCCTTATCCGTTGGGGTGGGAAGAAAGCCATAATTCTAATCCTCTGCCTTTTGTGACGTCAGTTGTGCATCACCCTTCGGTTGTGGGAATCACGTGTTGTTGGTCATGATCATGATCGGTGGCAGTGCGACAGTCATCACTAATATAATCATAATGCGCTTGTTTCATATGACTATCTCCATTCGGAGGCCTGGTGACAATTCGACAGAAACTATTTAGCGTTCTACAAGTAACAAAGGGAAAGTTGTCCGTACTTTCTGCTGAGTGAGTCCAAGTTGGTAGATTCGAGTCTAGGTCAATAATTATGAGTAGGGTCTCTCCGAGGATTATCATTCTTAAAAAGTTTATACCTATTACGTGATTCAATGACACACAGGAAAGATTTTACGATATTTATCCGATTTTACAGCCTACTAGTGCAGAAATTATTCCTTTCCGCCACTGGTGGATTGCTTCAGAAATCTTCACACAAACATCTTGGCGGTGCATATCTGCCCGAAAACGCTTGGATTAGCATTAGTACATTACCTTGCGACACACTTTCTTCCGGGGGTTTGAAGTGCCTCGTAATTCACTAGTGTGCTTGATTCCCGGCGATTGTATCTGTATGCGTCTTATTTGGCGTGAGAATAAATATATTGCATATAAGCTTAAACAACTGCCTTTCCGACCGTACTCCAACACAATTTTTTACCTCCAAGTTCTGTCTCCCCAGTACCCTTCTCCACTGTAGGCTGGCACGATTCTTGACCTGATTTTTGGCTTTCGTAATATTCATCATTTCTCTGCGACGCAACGACGGAAACGAAATGTGCTATCTCTTGCATACCAAGAAGGGCTACGGCTGCCACCACGAAATTCTCGATTCCCGAGAGAAGGTATGTCTGGATATTATTGAGATTGTTGAAGAGCTACATCCACCGTAAAGGTTGACTGCGGCCAGAAGAGTTGTGCTTTGAGCGACCATGCGCACAAAGTTGACGTTCATCACACTCTCAAAGTCTGCCGCGAGCAGTGCATAAAAATGTGAATCACTCTTTCTTTGCTAATTTTCCTTAATGCTAACCACAGCACTAGAATGGGCCCAACACAGGAGGTTGTCCTTGAACGTTTTGCCCATATGTGTGATCGCTGTCGACTTGGTCTTTAACAACCAGCCACCATGCATTCGTTCCCGTCAAATTTCGTAGGTCTGTCTATCGGGAACTATGTATTGGAATCCGAGATGCAAACGTGACCCAAGCTCGGCGCGCTCGGCACCGATTTGATGCGTGAGGTGATTCTCAGGGGCGAGGCGCGACGACGAGTTCCCTTCTTTATTGGACATGGACCTTTCATAGACTACACTTGGTAGATAGTGCACGGACCTGTTTTGTACGTATATAATGTGCTACGAAAATTGACTGGCTCTCTCGAGCCGTTTTGCTTCCCCGTTCGTTTCTGTCCGCTCAACA
>Ga0307510_10007483_pt1 | contig 13005 bp, 11 predicted proteins | sample 12_EM_MG_FD_207224 | JGI IMG/M metagenome (GOLD analysis project Ga0307510, IMG submission 207224) | Populus trichocarpa ectomycorrhiza microbial communities from riparian zone in the Pacific Northwest, United States - 12_EM | ecosystem: Host-associated > Plants > Roots > Unclassified | place... | reverse complement strand
ATGAGCATTTATAGCCAACTTCACCCCCACCTCTCTCCCCTCTCCTACTCCTACCTACTCTCTCTCTAATATTCCAAAAGACAATAAAAAAATTAGTATTAAAGAATCATTGAGGAACCTCTCTGGCTTCATATAGAATATCATTTTTATTTTGGCAGAGAAGCATGCTGCTTTCCATGAAAATTTCTTGACTTTTGTTTGCTTTCTGTCAAAATTAACTCAAATCTACCTCGAAAGATTTCTGGGCTGTTGAGAAAAGAGGTTTTGCAATAATGGGTAATCATTTTACTTGCATGACAAAGAAGGACACTAGAGATAATCATGGATCAAGAAGCAAGAGAATGGGCAGGTCTCAGAGGAAGTTGTTGGCAGAGGAAGAGCTCTTGCATAGACAAGCTTTATCTATGGCACTACAACAGCACCAATTGTCTCAGAGATTTGATGGATCCATGTCCAGGAGGATTGGCTCCACTAGCTCTAGAAGAAGAAATCTCTCTGATCCTTTCTCTAATGGAAAACAGGTTCCTCATTTGGCTTTCTGAAGACATTTATTTGATGCTTTTGCTTTTATAGTTAAGCTGCTTTGTTTCCTTTTTTAATGTAAAATTGCTGAGTTAATTATACTTGGTTCTTTACTTGATTGGATCTGATATGGAAAGTGGATGATGTACCATGATTAATTATGGGCACAGTTGAGAAAAAAGTCTCCTATTATGAGTGCAAGCATCAAGTTTCATTTAAAAAGAGATGAAGGGAAAAGGGATTCTTTTACTTTTTTGTTTGTCTGATTACTTGAAAGTGGAAAAGTATGTTCAGTTAATTCCCTACGCTCTTCAAGATCATTGAATCTTTTTTTAGTTTTAATCAAGTGGTAACGGGGTTACTATGGAAGCAAAAGAGGATCTTAAGGGGCTCACTTTTTCACTTTTTAATAGTTAATGCTAGCTGGAGCTACTGCTCCTTTTCTGGTCCACTCTTAGTTCTAGAGGAGAGAACTTTGAACCAGTCTATTTATGCCCTAAAGCTCTAGTATATTATTGGGAATGGACTAGCCTATGCAACTTACACTAATAGGATTAAATGAGTCTCTAGACGAATCAGACTAGTTGGGAAGTTAAGAGTCGTAACTTGTAATGACAAGGATGAAGGATAAGATGTGGTAATTGCATTAGCCATGAAAAGAAGTGGAAATCATCATGGAAACGTTTGAAGTTCTGAAGGTTGTTGAGACTGTTAAGGTCCTTTTTGAAAATCATACTCGCAGCTCCAACATAGAAAAAAACTGTACTCGCAGCTCCAACATAGAAAAAGTTCTTATTTGTGTAAGAAAGGTAAATGAGTGCCGAGTAAAAGTTGAGTTCCCGTTGAATGGATTTAAAATTTAAATGGCTAGCTTAAACTTCTCCTTTATTATTTGTACAAGACAATAAGTTCATTTGGGTTGTGCATTTTTTATTGAAACGTGGAAAATCTCTATGCAATACATTTTATAATTCCCAGCAGAACATCTGAGATCTATTTTGGGGTGCCTAAAGTGTTCTCCTCAGTCTTTTGCTCTTAGTTTCTTTTTTAGATTCTGTTTTCTATTCCATGATTGATTACACAAGTCATATGTCAGAAAATGGTATCCTGATCTGTCATAGTTGATGACCTTCACTTTTCACCTTTTTTCAACTAACAGAATGTTGTCAGATTTTCTTAATTGTGCTGTAAATTCTTTTCAGGTGCCTGACTTTTTGGAGAATATAAACGTAAAGAAGTTTGTTCTGGTGCATGGAGAAGGTTTTGGAGCATGGTGTTGGTACAAAACTATTGCTTTATTAGAGGAAGCAGGATTGGTTCCCATTGCCATAGATCTAACAGGATCAGGCATTGATCTGGCAGATACATCCAGTGTCACAACATTGGCAGAATACTCAAAACCATTGATTAGTTATTTAGAAAACTTGCCTGAGGATGAGCAGGTAAGTGATAAGCATCTTATCCCTTTCATTCCTATTAATTCTCCATGTACTTTGTGAGTATGTACTTTGCAATATTTTTTGATGCACTGTTCATCTGCAGGTTTTTTTGGTTGGCCATAGTAGTGGAGGTGCCTGCGTCTCTTATGCACTTGAGCATTTCCCCAAAAAGATCTCGAAAGCTATTTTTCTCTGTGCTACAATGGTGTCTGATGGTCAGAGGCCTTTTGATGTGTTTGCTGAAGAGGTATAGCATCAAAGCTTACTTGCTTAATCTAGTAAGCTCATTTAAATGCTGATTCAATTAATAAAATCATGATAATTTGCTACCATGCCATGTGCTTCCAGAGCATAGTAAAACAAATTACAATTCTGTTATGCTACTATTGGATTTTGAAGGGGATGGGTTAAAATCATGGTTCAATTCTTATAATAACTGAAGGTAAAAAAAAGTATCTGAATGGGTTCCGATAACTGTATCTGTCTTCAGCTAGAAAAAAAAAAGTGCTTTCTTGATATAGAATGGAGAAATCCAATAGAAATTTGGCTTCATTCTTGAGGTCTACATGACCTCCTTAAGTCACAACTGTAAGGATACCTTCTTTACAGAATTGTTGACTCTTCAAGTTTGTGACCCCTATTATGGAAGAGAAAGTTCGAAGAACTTTCATAAATTATGCTTTGTATGTTGTTTTGTGCGGTTAGATGCCATGCCTTTGACATTTGCAAGCTTCCTCTATTCTGTGATGACCAAGATCCTTACATCTGATGCTTAAACTGCCGTATGATGTTATGCTATCTACCTACTTCTATTTATCCAATTGTCCTATCTCTTATGTCAAAACCCTATCTCAGATAGGAAGCTTCCTGATCTGCTCCTTGAAACTATTCCTAAAACCTTACAGTTGTGGACTAAATAAAGGATGAGATGAGATTGAAAACTCTGAATCAATTCCTCATAGAGCTAAGAGCTTCTATAAAAGACCAGGAATTGTAGTTGTGGTCCAGCTGGAATGCAGTTTGGAAAGGGAAAATTTTGACAAAACCTTTGCCCATCTAGCTATCCCTAGACTCTTACTGTTGCACCAAGCAATGACCTTTTTTAACAGGATTCTGTCGAACAGTTTTTATTGCTTTCAATTCTGAGTTGGATGTTCTAACTAGAGAATCTTATTGCAGCTTGGATCTGCAGAACGTTTTATGCAAGAATCACAGTTTTTGATTTATGGAAATGGTAAAGACAAGCCTCCTACAGCATTCATGTTTGAGAAACAGCAAATGAAAGGTTTATATTTCAACCAATCACCAACAAAGGTATGTTAAAAATCAATCTAATCACATCCTGAAAGTACCAATCTAATCACCAGCAAATGAAAGGTTTTTGTTTTAGAAACTCATTCAAAGTTTGGTACTTTAGGATGTTGCGTTGGCCATGGTTTCAATGAGACCTATTCCACTTGGTCCCATCATGGAGAAGCTATCATTGTCCTCTGAAAAATATGGAACTGGTCGGCGGTTCTTCATTCAGACACTGGATGATCGTGCTCTTTCACCAGATGTCCAAGAAAAGCTAGTGAGAGACAATCCACCAGAAAGAGTCTTCAAGATTAAAGGAAGTGATCACTGCCCATTCTTTTCAAAGCCTCAGTCCCTGCATAAAATGTTGCTGGAGATTGCTCAAATTCCATAGATTATACTTCAGAAAATTGAAATGTTGCTGGAGATTGCTCAAATTCCATAGATTATACTTCAGAAAATTGAGTGTGATTTTTACGAAAGGCAATAGATCTGATACAAGTCATGTACAATGTGAAGGTCCGCTATTGTAGTGAACACTTGGGCTGTATGTCTACTGTTATTTATCTCCATTTCAAGAATGTTTATAGGAAGGAAATGTATCAACTTTTTTATTAGACAAATCATTATCGTAATTTATCGTGACTGGATAGTTGGTTCCTCCTCGTGCTTTTGCAAGGCTTGTTATGGTCATTTTACCAGGCTGTGAAGAATTTGGTTTGATCTGCGTCTCCCCATTTTGTTCTTTTGCTGCTGGGTGAAAGAGAACAGACAATACAACGGTTTCCCTCGGTTCTCGTAATATAAATTCTTCTGCGTGGGAGGCAGCAATATCTGTTGTCGAGTGTTGGTAACCAAGACTCAGATGAATGCTTGGGAAGACCTGATGGAAATGAAAACGATCGTAATGTTTCTTTCATACTATCACCACCCACAGTGAGAAAAGCATTTCTATAAAATCTTTAATTTATGCGTGTATAATTGTAAAGGACAATCAAGGAAACAATTTTGCTTCTCTAAATGCTCAATTCTGTTTAGCACGTTGAAATCAGCATACACATCTGACATGCAACATTCTTTCTGGCATCCCAGAGCCCGATTCAGCTGCACCAGCTTTAAATGCAGCTGCCTTCATACGTATAACCTATCTTCGCACAGCAAACAACTAGCACTCTGTCGCATTTAGTAGCATATTTGCAGTTGCAGCAGAAGAAAACGAGCACTGAACCTTGCACAGCTGCTTGAATAGCAGAGAAACCAAAGGCTGTACAAAATGCAGCCCACAAAATTCATCAACTTGACCAACAAGACAGATTCCGGTATCCAGCCTAATTCATAATCTCTCCAGCTGATAAATACATGGAACTGGAAGATACCTCGCAGTGTGCAGCAAGAATTGAAATCACATGGTTCCTTTAGGCAGGAACAATTCTCACTGGCTTTAATTTGATGACTTCTGAACATGTATCTGAGATCGAAATATCTGACAGAAGTAGCTCCAGCATCATACAGAAACTGCAAACTCCAATACAGCGTATAAGACCATGCAATGAACTGTAACATACTGAAAAGGGTTAAAGCTAGTTCCAGGTGAAGCAAATGGCAATTCTGGATTGCCTGAAAAGTGAGTAATCAGTTTTAATCAATGGAAACAAAGATGGACATTGCATCGTATCAAACATAAAAGCACACACACACACTGACATACAATCACTTGCAAGCTTAAGTGTGCAAAGGTGTTGTTCAGAGGGAATATTAACAGTGTCTCCTGAGATGCACACGCAGATAAAGATAAACAATTGCATCCATCATGTAGATTGTTTCATAGTTCCATTCCAGCTGTATGAACAATTGGTTGGGAGCTTTGGATATCAGGGTCCTGGTTATGGTAGTATCTGTCAAAAAACCAATTCAACTCAAAAACTTAAGCTATTAGGTGAGGTCCCAACGAATTATTTATATTATTCTCTAACACACTCCTTCAAGTAAAAGCTCTCTAGGCTTAAAACTTACACATGCTCACACTACCTTGTGCTTAATTTTTATCAAATAAATGAGGATGGTATTCGAACTTGTGACCACTTGGTCATCAAGGCTTTGATACCATGTCAAATAATCAATTCAACCCAGAATCTTAAACTATTAGGTGAGGTTTGAAGATATGATTTATATTATTCTCTAACAATCTCTACATCTACTACAACTCAGACAAATGTGTATCATCACCAAACAACATCAGCACTTTTAACATACTATCACCACTTTATTTGAATGTGTTATGCCAATACTTATCACCATTACGCATGACAATAGATCTTAAAGGAACAAGCAGATTACAGCATGACAAAAAGCTGGATGTTTACAATAATAGTAATCGAGTAAATGAACTAGAGCAAGAGGTCTACACACAAAGAAATCTAATCCCTCATTCCTTATTTAGGAGAGTACAATGCATCTGATTGTCAAAAAACCTGCGACAATCATATTTTTCAGGTTTTCAACATTCAAAATAATTTGTTTTTTGCATGCTGCTACATTGTTAAGTATTGATGACCATTTGGATAAACATCTATACTATGCATGGTCACATCATTCTTCGATGAATAATAAATTTTGATATTTGGCTTTGTTTATTCTCACAGTACAGCAGCTCAGTCCCAAAATATCACCTCTGAAACTGTAAGATCCAGTTAAAAGTTTTGGATTAATGTTTAGATTTTTCCAACCACATTTCACAAAAGTTAAATCATTTGTCTTGATTCTTCCACTCTGTCAAAGATGCAAAACATAGACACATTGCAAAAGAAAAGGTAGGTCGCCTTCAAATTCTTAAATTGCTGAGCGCTTCTCCCACTTGAAAGTGTGGAGACATCTCATTTGCAAACAATATATAAGCTTATCTTAGATACCCAACATTTCAACTGTGTTACAAAACTACATATTCCCAGCATTTTCATTTTTTGTGTTTCCTTTCTGAGAGAGCATGTGAAAGGGTTCTAATGTGGAAATTGGTGGGTACAATACTAAAATAGTAGTTAATTCATCATCACCATCACCATCACCATCACCATCACCATCACCATCACCATCATCATCCTGACATGATTAAAATGCTAAATACAAAAGTTATATCTTCTTTCATCATTACTTTTTTACATTTATCTGGGCAAACCATTTCAGTGAACAGTTCAATGCTGTCAAGGTTCTATGAACAGTTCAATGCTGTCGAGGTTCTATATATTCAATAAACTTTCGGGTGCATATTGTTCAGAATCCCTCTTTGATTTCCAATACAAATCTAATAGATATCTTCTGTATGATAGCTAAAAAAGAAACATAAAAATGGTATTCATGATGTGGATATAGATACAAGCTTACCAGATTTAACACCAGATGAGTGATTTTAAAAACCTTAAGACTTCTGAACCCATACTTGTTTCTGCAAACACCAAAAAGATAATTCAACTACTAGAAATAATACAATGGGATCACAGTCCATGATGCTTAACACAAATTGTGCACACCTCCTGGGCAGTATAGCCAGCATGACCTCCTTTTTTGGAAAATTTTCCTCCAGTTGCACTCGGGGAGCTATCAAGCATTATATTATGGGCTGTCACTCGACGACCAAAATCTCTACGGGAAACTGGATGAAATCAAATTAAATGAAGTTTAGCTGACGCCAATGTGCAACATGTGATCATCAAGCAATGGTTGAAAAGGCTTCTAAAGTTCCACCCCTAGATTTGCCAACCCTAAATATACAAATTAAAAAGAAAAAGAGTAATCCAGACTTGTAAATTTTACAAAAAGAAATTCTAATACATGTGCTAGTGCATGGCATATCCCACAGGTTCTGGGAGAACAAGAGCATTGTTAATTATTGTAATGTACCTACTAAAAGTAGGCTGAAAGCACCATACACACTGATAGATACAACATTGCAGGTGACTTGTTGATATCATGTCCAACAAGAATCTTGTTCTATTTAACTGGCCAACATGGATCTGAATTTCCATGATTAGTTAAAAGTATGAGAATAAGTTTTGAAAGCGCCGAGCACTCCACTTAGATTTTTTATAGGAAAACTAACCATTCTCTGCAGAAGAATTATTGCTTCCACTTGGTGACCCTGCTGATCCCTGATTATGGTCCCTATATTGCGTGCCATCTTTTACTTCTCCATGGGTTTCTGGAAAAATAGACAAAAGTTAGCTACGTACCCCCCTGCTAAGAAATTGTAATCAGCTACAATTATATATCCACATTTCATTCAGGACTATACAAAAGAACAATCACAGAAATGGAAAATACCTCGAACAGAATCAGAATGCACTTCAGATTGCAATATAGAGGATGTCAAGTGTTCTGCATTAGCATGTTTACTAGGACAGTTCCGAACAGGAGTCCAAACACCACGACATGGTCTATCCTTATTTCTTGTATGTTTTTCTCGTTTCTCGAAATGAGAGCCAGGATCGTGTTGATCCTTTTTCACAAGCTTATCATATGAACTCCTTTTTACATCATTGTCAGACATAGATGCCAGTGGCTCCTTGTAAGGGACATGACCACTCAAACCCACTTGCGTGGTTTTGGGCTGAATTGGTTGCTTGTCATTCTCCACCTCTAGGTTTTGAAATTTCTTCTTGGCTGAGGCAGCTTTTGAAGGTAGAATACTTTTTATCAGCCTCTCACTAGCTTCATGCCTCTGATACTGTTTAGCAGCAGTAGAAACTGAACTTCCAAAATTAGAAGTGAGGCCCAACTGATGCAACGGCCCCTCAGATTTCTGGCAGTAAAATGCATTAGTGCTAGCATCAGGAAAGATGCGACTACTTTTTTTACCAGACTTGTCCATGCTAAGTGGTTTGGTTGTGTGTTAGTGCATGTACACAGGAGCAAGGACAGAAGTCACAAGATGAAGATCGCTAATGAAGTATCAAAAGGGAAAAGAAAAATATACGAAAGATCTTACAAGAGAAATTTCACGCTTTTTTCCATCAAGAAGCAAATTTATTTTCCTTCCAGACTCAGCATCCAAAGAAATTTTAGAAACAGAACCTTCAACTCCAGAAACTGCATATAGAAAACAAATACAAACCAAAGATCCATAAACTTTCTGCAACTTCTTTCAGACAACGAAGGGATTATATCATTTCCAAGGAAAACAAACAAACATGACAAATAAATACTTCTAAATAGTTGTCAAATGTCACAACGGCGGACACTGAGACATTGGCCTTGATATTGTCACAACAGGAATGAAGTTGTTCAACTTCTTCCATCATGGAGTCACTGCCACATGCATATCAAATTTTCTTTCTTTCTTCCTTTTCTTTTTCTTTTTCTTTTTCTTAAGCTTATTAAAAATAGTTTTAAACCTCAACGTTTCTTTCAGATTCTATATACTTCGGATGACTGCTGAATTATCTTGTTTCCTAATAGATTACATGCTTTCTTTATTTCCCCTTTTCATTTATTGTTTATAATAAAGAGTAGATCTAATTGTTTACATGAAAACTTTTAGGAAAATGACAACCCAGAGAGGGAAAAAAAAAGCAAAGAAAAACCAGTTCTTAAAAAGTTATTGATATTCATGTCCTGTTGCTGTAGAGTAGAAGTCACTTGCTCCGATCATATTAAGGAAGGACTCTCATGAAAACCATAAGTTTTGTTTAATAATTAATCATGTCCAAAAATCAGTGATTTGCAAAGTTAGGTTCCAAGAATTTCATGTTTTACATGTCTAACACACACATGCCCATGTAACTTCGCTGACAACCATTTTTATAGATTCTCATCAATTTGATATTCAATACTCCAATAACAGCAACATATAATGCACAAAACTTTCAGAAGGATCTCCTTTCAGTTAGGACAAAAAAATGCACTCAAGCAGTGCACGCTATTAGTCATTGAAATACTATCATCAATGCTAAAAACAGAAAAAAAATGCATACTGGATTCAACTTCTGATATTTCTTTTCTGCCTGAAGTAGTAGGTAGGCCCTCCTGCTTCCGTGCCATGATGATAATCGACTTGCCCTTCCAATTTGAATTCTTGGTGCTGTCCTTGAGAATATACTATCAAACAGAAAAGAATGTAAAGAGGAAAGAACAAGCAGAATATACTCAATTTAAGGTAAAAATTCTGAGTACTCTCGTTTACACCTCTGTAATAACGAAGGAAATAATAAGAACTTGCATAAGGAATATGTCTTCTTGGACTTAAACTTCAAGATAATCTAATCATTTAATGTTTAAGCCAACAACTAATCCATCAGTTAATTACAGACTAAATCATGACAGGAAAAAAAAGGTACAACAAGCACATTTAATTCCTAAGATTGATAACTTTCGCTTAAAAGAGATTATGGCTATAATTTTGGAAAATACCCTTTTCTTGCCAGAGCCTTGTTTGGCATTACTTGAACCAGAATTGGTAAGAGACGCTGATCCAGCTCTTTTCCTGTTCTTAACAACAGCTGGACCCTACAGAGATGACGAAATCAAATTGTCATGAATGTAGAGTTTGTTAAGATAACATTATTGATGCAGCCGGGCTTGTAGTTTATGAAGATTAGAGGACCCCCACTTCCCCACTAAAAAAGAACAGCACATTTACCTAAGAGAGAGATAGAGTTTCTTATGAATTGAAATACTAAATTGCCCTTAGAGTTTCTTATGAATTGAAATACTAAATTGCCCTTAGTTCCTTCAAGCATTTATGATCATTTTTTGTAGCTGATAATCAAAACTTAAAATGACAGTTTCAACCTTACTAGTATCTTCATTAGATAAATAGAATCTCTCACTAATGGATGCATAGATTGATAGTTGGAAGGGTAGATATTGGTCATAAAATTTTGAATTTGAAAGGCAATTCTTACATAAAGCTAAGTAAGAATATTTGAAAACATGTCTTCCATTTCTGACTTTAATTAGCTATACCATAGATAATTCACAATTCCATTATACTCTTCCCCAGTTTAAAAAAAAATCCATTATACTGAAACTCCAATCACATAATAAAAAAAAGAAACATAATGGTCTGTTCAATTACCTCACTTTCTTAACTCATTACATTACCTACTGCACCTAAATCTATCACAGATATATGAAACATAGTCCACATATTAAAGGTAAAAGAAAAACATCAAGCATGCTGGAAAACAATAGCAAATTCTGAAAATGTTTTCTAGTGCAAGAAGCATATATATATATATATATAATGAATTGCACAAAATGTAACCAGCAATGCAAGACTGCTGCAAATGGCATGTCAGAAGCATTAAACATTTAATAGCACATAAAGATATGCAACCACATAATGTTTCACAGAATTATACAATTTTCCTACATAGAAAGTAGAAGAAAGTATGAAGTGCACCTGACCACCCTTATCAGCTCGTTTCTTACGAACAAATTCCATCAAGGGTGTAGAAATAGGAGCTCCTTTTACAGCCTCTGTAAAGAAAAGAAAAAACAAATGAGCACAAATTTCTTCAGCTAATAACTTCTCGTGATTAACCAATAGTTAAAGTAATAGAACATTTGACCACAGTAAAGCAAGTGAGCATCATAACTAACCAGATTCCTCTGCTTCTTTTCTTTCTAACTTAATTTCAGCACTAGGAGGATTCCGCGCAGGTTTGGCAATAAGTTTGAGGAACTCCAGATAATCAGGATCTAGTTTCAGAAAGAATTATAATCAAACTAAACATCTATCTGTATGCAAAACTCCTTGCTAGTATGAGTTATTCCCACTTAGAAGCTAAAATAACAGAATGAGCATCAAAGAAGAGAAAAAGAAAGAGAACCTGTGTAAATAGTCCCTTCACGAGAATCTTTATGAGGGCATGACTTAGGAACATGTTGACAAGGAGCGTACTCAACTATGGCCTTGAACTGAGAACCTTCATCGAAAGCAGAATTCCAATCGTCACATACATACTCCAAATCTTATAGAACTCGGAAACGAGACAATGACATACAATAATAGCACAAGATTAAACACATTAGAACCTATCGAAAATCAAAACACCAAACACCTTATATTTTTTAAAACAGAATAAACATTTTTTTAAGCTTTCTCCAAGGATTAACCTTTCACGATCTATGATGTAGTCCGTTCAAAATAAACAGTCGCAAATCACAAAAGATAGAAAAAAGGCAGGCCAAAAAGTTTCAAGCAATTCATAAGAGATTAGCTACCAAAGTACCTTTCTCATTAACAAATACATGTCCATGAAAGAAGCCCGCAAACTCCAAAACATCTTCTGGATTCTTGAAGTCAATATAAGCTCGAGAATACCTCTGACTCTTGTGGCTGCAAAACATTATTTTTCCAGAAATTCAAATTCCCATATAACCAAAAATCTTTAATTCTCGAAAGGGTCACCATAATAACCAATAAAATGAAGAAAAAATTACAAAACTCCAATACCCATGTTCCATATCCAATTGGGTCATCACAGAATTAAAGAAACTCTCAACAAAAATTGAAAAGTTATCATCTTTTCAAATCCAAACAAAATCTTACCCTCTTTATGTTTTTTTTTTTTTTAATAAAAGAAATAAAAAGAAAGAAGTCAATAAAGGGAAAGGAATAGGGACCTGGAGTTGCCGGGGCGGAAGCGGAACCAATTGTAACGATGGCAGAAAAGATGATCGAATTGAGAGAAGAGATTTGATTGAGAAAGAGAAGGTGGCAAATGCCTTATCACTACTTTGGTTCTTCCTAAAGGTTCCTTCTTCTTTTTCATTATATATATTCTATATCACAATTTTATTGAATATGGAGATCACAATTTCCCCTGTCCTGTATCTTCTTTGTGTATTTTTTTCTTCTTACAGAGATTATGGCTGCCTCATGTCTTCTCTCCAGAGAAAAGAACTTCAAAACTTCGAAGTTACAAATGTCTTTTGTTGTTTATTTATTTTTATTCCAGAAATTTTAAGATGACTTTTTTTTTATTACAAAGTACAAACCATTGGGTTAAAGGTGAGACTGTCCCTGGCTCCCTGCACTATTCTTCTTTATTTTCTTAATAATACCCTTGGACTTTCTTTCTTTCTTTTCAACAATAAATAGCCACTAACTTAAATATTCTTGGAAAATGAAAAAAATTAATTTCCATATATTTCTTCAATCACCTAGACATTATTAAATGGTCATATGTCAAGTGAATTCAAAAATATTAAATAATATTTGACAATTAATTGACATATATTCTTATGAAATCTTCCATCTAAAACAAATGTTAACATATATATATATTTCAAAAATATTTTTGAAAAAATTTAAAAAAATAAAAAATTTTTACTTCAAATTAATATTTTTTTAATATTTTTTGAATAATTTTAATGCGCTGATTTTAAAAAATAAAAAAAATATTATTTTGATATATTTTTAAGTGAAAAACACTTTAAAAAACAATCACGGTCACACTTTCAAATATAAGAGTGTTTAGAAATGTATTTTTTATACTAGTATATCAAAATAATTTAAAAATAAAAAAATATAATTTTAAATAAAAAAATAAAAAATTAGAAAGACGTTGTGTGTCCTGTGTTAAAATTTCAAAATTAGTTCCCCAATCCTCTATAAATAGAAGCTTCCCCTCACATAAAAGAAAAAGAAAAGGAAAAAGAAAAATGAAGCTCTGTAAAAAAGCTCTAAAGCTTCCAAGCATTCTTTCTTTTGACGCTCGAAGTTTCTTAATGTTAAGGCTTTACTGGATAA
>Ga0307510_10007482_pt1 | contig 13008 bp, 10 predicted proteins | sample 12_EM_MG_FD_207224 | JGI IMG/M metagenome (GOLD analysis project Ga0307510, IMG submission 207224) | Populus trichocarpa ectomycorrhiza microbial communities from riparian zone in the Pacific Northwest, United States - 12_EM | ecosystem: Host-associated > Plants > Roots > Unclassified | place... | reverse complement strand
TCAACTAGTGCTATTTTTCCATCAACTGGCTTCCTTTTCCTCTCTTGGCTTCAAAGGTACCATGGTATTAGAAAGGGTCACGTTTCTGATATTTTTATATTTTAGCAATCTCAATTCTCATGTGGTTATCAGCACCTTAAAAATTGACTTTGGAAATGCTGGTTCTCTTGCCTATTATTTTTGCTCCGAAGTTGAATGGTTTTATTTTGGTTTCATTTCAGTCCTTTCTATATCCATAAGCGCCATTGTTATGATCTTAATGGTATTTGATGAAAAATTGAGATTTAGCTTTTATCACTTCCATGCTCATGCAATTATGTTGCTCATGGAATGCTATTCGCATAACAAAGCCTCTCAAAGTTAAATTTGTGATACATTAAATTTCCTTGATTCTTGCGCTGAAACAGGTTCTTAGGTGCCATCAAGCAATATCTATGTCTTTCACTGTTGAAGAACAGCTCGTCAAGTCTTATGATCATTTTCCAGCTTTCTTGCTCCATTTTCATTAGTTTGGTTTCAAGGTTCAGAGCTGGACTGAAAGCAGAAATTGGAGTATTTTTTCCTATGATTGTTCTCAGGATTCTTGAAAATGTTGTTCAACCTAATTTTCAGCAGAAGATTATAGTACTTCGGTTTCTAGATAAGCTCTGTGTTGATTCCCAGATCTTGGTAGACATTTTTATTAATTATGACTGTGATATCAACTCATCAAACATATTTGAGAGGTATGCTTTTTTTTCCTTTCTATAGAGATCTGAGTTTGTAATACAAATGATCTATAGCATTGACAATAATATCACGTATTAAATTGGTTGATGAATTCTGATTTGTTATCTTGATCATTCAGAATGGTCAATGGACTTCTTAAAACTGCTCAAGGTGCCCTGCCTGGTACTGCCACTACACTGGTGCCACCTCAGGAGGTGACCATGAAACTTGAAGCTATGAAGTCCTTAGTGGCTATTCTGAAATCAATGGGAGACTGGATGAATAAACAATTGCGCATTCCCGATCCTCATTCTGCCAAGAAATCTGATGCAGCCGAAAACAGTCCTGGACCTGGAAGTCTTCCCATGACAAATGGTAATGGGGATGAGCCTGTTGAAGGATCAGATTCTCATTCTGAAACCTCAACTGAAGCATCGGATGTTTCAGCTATTGAGCAACGACGGGCTTACAAGCTGGAATTTCAGGTAACTGATTTTATTTTATTTATATGCTGACAACTGCAAATGGAATCTAATTTAAAATTTGTGGCAGGAAGGTATATCTCTTTTCAATCGGAAGCCTAAGAAAGGAATTGAATTTCTAATCAATGCAAATAAAGTGGGGAATTCAGCAGAAGAGATAGCAGCCTTTCTTAAAAACGCATCTGGCTTGAACAAGACTCTGATTGGCGATTACCTTGGGGAAAGAGAAGATTTTTCACTGAAAGTAATGCATGCTTATGTAGATTCTTTTGACTTTCGCGGCCTGGAGTTCGATGAGGCTATCAGAGTCTTTCTACAGGGCTTTAGGTTACCAGGTGAGGCACAAAAGATTGATCGAATTATGGAGAAGTTTGCTGAACGTTACTGCAAATGTAACCCAAAGGTTTTTAGCAGTGCTGACACAGCCTATGTCCTTGCTTACTCCGTGATACTGCTCAACACTGATGCTCATAATCCCATGGTGAAGAATAAGGTGTGTTCAAATTCTTTAGTTTTATTCGGTGGATATTTCAGGTAGCATGATGGATAAGTTTGTGCCCTCCTCCCTCACTTATCTCTCTTGCAAAAAAATAAAATAAAAATGCAGATGTCAGCTGATGACTTCATAAGAAACAACCGTGGCATTGATGATGGGAAAGATCTACCTGAGGAGTACTTGAGATCTTTGTTTGAAAGAATATCAAAAAATGAGATCAAAATGAAAGAATATGATTTAGCTCTCCAACAAAAGCAGTCTTTGAATTCAAACAGAGTTTTAGGCTTGGATAGTATCCTGAACATTGTGATCCGCAAGCGGGGTGAAGAAAAGAATATGGAAACAAGTGATGATCTTATCAGGCACATGCAGGAACAATTTAAAGAAAAAGCTCGAAAATCTGAGTAAGAACCACTGCCTCTCCTGTTCTCCAAAATCCTTTTGCATCTCCATCCGAAACACTTTGGTAACTGATCCCAACCTATCCAGTAATTTGGGTTCTGCACCCTATTGGGCTCTCCAATATGTGGACAGGGTGATAATCTTTTTGATCTTAATTCTATTGATAACTATGGACTGTTTTCATCGTTAAGGTTTGATTAGTGCCTCCTGAAAAATAAAAATCCTTTTTGATGTATTCTTTTTCCCAAGAGAAATGTAATCACGTCTGTGTCCTATGATTATGCTCTCGGTGAAGTTGATATTTGTAGCTTGAAGGTTATATTTAATTCTCACAGATCAATTGTGGCCTGGCAATTTGCAGGTCAGTTTATTATGCTGCAACAGATGTGGTCATTCTTAGATTCATGATTGAGGTATGCTGGGCTCCTATGCTGGCAGCCTTCAGTGTGCCTCTTGACCAAAGTGATGATGAAGTGGTGATAGCTTTGTGTCTTGAAGGTATCCGCTATGCAATCCATGTTACTGCTGTGATGTCCATGAAGACTCATAGAGATGCTTTTGTGACTTCATTAGCAAAGTTTACATCGCTCCACTCCCCTGCTGATATCAAGCAGAAAAATATTGATGCTATCAAGGTTCGTGTTTGACATAATATCTCTTATAGATGCTCCTGCAGATTACTTTAAATAAAATAAGTATTGTTTTGTGATCCTACTTTTCTTTACGTTGTAATTTAAGAAATCCCGTTGAGATTATCATTGCCTTGTGCTACATGGGAGTATATCTTTTATATTTTAATGGCTTTATGAGGCTCCCTTCAAATTTTAACATTGCAAATCTTTAGATGGGAAGTAATAGTAGGATGGAATTAGATGTTCTAGCCAAAGTTTTTTTTCTCCCTCAATGGATAAATTGATATCTTTTGGAGAGGGGGGTACAAAATTGGGATCTCTTTTTTGGAGAGAGATGTTTGGATAGAAATAGGTTCTCTCTGTTAATGTTTCATGAATTATCTTTTTGCAGAAAATTAAATGGTTAAATGAATGAACATGTAATATGAGAAGAGCCAATAGAAGGTTAGATGGTAGCTTTATTGAACCTTCTGCTAACTACAAATCTCTTGCAGAAAGTCTGCAAGTTGTCACAACATTTGTATGAGCATATTATTTTTTGGAGCTTTAACTATCAATGATCCCAATATTATATTCTTTTCTTCATTCCATTGCAATATGCCCATGGCTCTAATAGTGATTTGGGTTTGCATTGTTTACAGGCAATAGTTACAATTGCAGATGAAGATGGGAATTATTTGCAAGAAGCTTGGGAACATATTTTGACATGTGTCTCACGCTTTGAACATTTGCATCTCCTGGGAGAGGGTGCTCCTCCAGATGCCACTTTTTTTGCTTTTCCCCAAAATAACTCTGAAAAGTCAAAACAAAGCAAGTCAACCATCCTCCCTGTTCTGAAAAAGAAGGGACCCGGGAGGATGCAGCATGCAGCTGCTAGTGTGCTGAGAGGTTCATATGATAGTGCTGGTATTGGTGGAAACGCTGCTGGGGCTGTCACAAGTGAGCAGATGAACAATTTAGTTTCCAACTTAAACAAGTTAGAGCAAGTTGGCAGCTCTGAGATGAACCGCATCTTCACACGGAGCCAAAAGTTAAACAGTGAGGCAATAATTGACTTTGTGAAGGCTCTTTGCAAGGTTTCTGTGGAGGAATTGAGATCAGCTTCTGATCCACGGGTCTTTAGCCTTACAAAGATTGTTGAGATTGCGTAAGAATTATTCAAATTTTCGTTCCTTTCTTGGGACTCTTGTCTTTTCTGATTCTTTGAAATTTATCTGCTGTTACTGGAAGGATTGCATCATAAATTTGATTTGATTTCTTACAACAGGCACTTTAACATGAATCGCATCAGGCTTGTATGGTCAAGCATCTGGCATGTGCTTTCTGATTTCTTTGTAACCATTGGCTGTTCTGAAAACCTTTCCATTGCAATTTTTGCAATGGACTCTTTACGCCAATTATCAATGAAATTCTTAGACCGAGAAGAGTTGGCAAACTATAATTTTCAGAATGAGTTTATGAAGCCGTTTGTTATTGTTATGCGGAAGAGTAATGCTGTTGAAATCAGAGAATTGATTATCAGATGTGTCTCGCAAATGGTCCTGTCTCGTGTCAATAATGTTAAATCTGGATGGAAGAGCATGTTCATGGTATTGAAATCTTCTGATTTTCAACCTTACTTATGGTGAATTTACTGTTAACCATTAAATTTTAGATTTGATTTTATGAGATATTCTACTAGCAATACTGTTTTTGACCTTTTGAAATCATATTGCTTTAGGTTTTCACAGCAGCAGCTTATGATGACCACAAAAACATTGTACTCTTGGCCTTTGAAATAATTGAAAAGATTATTAGAGATTACTTCCCATACATTACGGAGACTGAAACAACCACCTTTACTGATTGTGTGAATTGCCTGATAGCATTCACCAATAGTAGATTCAACAAAGACATTAGCCTTAATGCAATTGCTTTTCTTCAATTCTGTGCCACAAAACTTGCTGAAGGAGATCTTGGATCTTCATCAAGGAACAAAGACAAGGAAGTCTCTGTAAAAATTTCATCCCCTTCACCTCGGACCGGAAAAGATGGAAAACAAGAGAATGGAGAAATCAAAGACAAGGAAGATCATCTTTATTTCTGGTTCCCTCTGTTGGCTGGTAAGGAAACTGGATAAGTTGGCACTTTGTCCCATTACAAACTATTTGCTTTTGCTCAAGTTGTAGAACCTCTTTGTTTTAATTTCCTCCTCTTCAGATTTCATCAATCTCAATCATTTTTTCACTATATTAATTATTTGTGGTTGGTTTGTGCAGGTTTATCAGAACTTAGCTTTGACCCTAGGCCTGAAGTCAGGAAGAGTGCCTTGCAAGTTCTGTTTGAAACTTTACGCAATCATGGTCATCTTTTTTCTCTACCTTTATGGGAAAGAGTCTTTGAGTCGGTCTTATTTCCTATATTTGACTATGTGCGGCATGCTATTGATCCTCCTGGAGGCAACTCCCCTGAGCAGGGGATTGATGGTGATATGGGTGAACTTGATCAAGATGCATGGCTCTATGGGACATGTACCTTGGCTCTCCAACTGGTTGTAGATCTTTTTGTGAAATTCTACAATACTGTCAATCCGCTTTTAAGAAAGGTGCTATCGCTTCTGGTTAGCTTCATTAGGCGTCCTCACCAAAGTCTTGCTGGTATTGGTATTGCGGCATTTGTGCGTTTGATGAGCAATGCTGGAGATATGTTTTCAGAGGAGAAGTGGCTGGAAGTGGTTTTGTCATTGAAAGATGCTGCCAATGCAACACTCCCTGATTTCTCTTACATTGTAAGTGGAGAATCATCGGTAATAGCCGATGAACAAAATAATGGAGAGACTGCTGGATCTGACATGCCCGAAGATGAATCAGAGGGACTGGTGACACACCATCTTTATGCTTCTATATCTGATGCAAAGTGTCGAGCTGCTGTTCAACTTCTGTTGATTCAGGTACTCTTAACTATTTATTTTGATATCATGGAAATTTTACACAATTATATTTGTGTGTGTTTGTGGGTTCTGTGCTCTCCTTCCGCAGCTCTGCTTAGGTGTGAGTTTGATGGAGATATATTAAAGAAAAGAAAAATGTAACTATTCCAAGGACATCATGTTGGAATCTAGTATCTACAATTCTGCAAGAGGGTGACTGTTGCACAATATTGATACCAGGTCGTCTAATCTGAAAAAATATACACAGTTCTAAACATAAGCATTCGTGCTTCCTTCCTTTTTCTGAAAGTTCTGAATATTGGCATTTTTTTAGACAAATTGAGGTTAAAGTTGAAGAAAATGAGCTTGATTTTCAAATCTTGTCGAGGTTGCTCATAATTAGGAGATTCAGAAATTATTAAATTCTAAACCAGAATAAAGTTGAAGGGCCTCAGTTCCTTCCCTGATGCTGGTGTGTGGGTGCCTATGCGATTGCATGTGCCTCAACGACATGAATGTTTTAATGGTTTTATATGTTGGTTCGTAATTGCTTAATCAGAAATGTTAGTTTTGTGATTCAATCCACTGAACATGGAGTGTGACCCTTCCATTATTGTATTTGGCAGGCGGTGATGGAGATCTATAGCATGTACCGGTCTCAACTTTCAGCAAAATGTGCCTTGGTGCTCTTTGATGCTTTGCATGAGGTGGCATCCCATGCTCACAGTATCAACACAAATACAACATTACGTTCAAAACTACAAGAGTTTGGCTCTATGACCCAAATGCAAGACCCTCCACTATTACGCCTGGAGAATGAGTCCTATCAAATTTGCCTCACATTCTTACAAAATCTTATGCTGGACAGACCTCCACCTTTTGATGAAGCTGAAGTGGAATCCTGCCTTGTCAACCTCTGTGAAGAGGTTTTACAGTTTTACGTTGTAACTGCCTGTTCTGGACAGGCATCAGAAACTTCTACCAGTGGACAATGCCTGTGGCTGATTCCTTTAGGTTCTGGAAAACGAAGGGAATTGGCTGCACGTGCACCTCTTATTGTTGCAACTCTCCAGGCCATCTGTAGTTTGGGAGACTCTTCGTTTGAGAAGAAATTGCCTCATTTCTTCCCTCTTCTTTCGAGTTTGATAAGTTGTGAGCATGGGTCAAATGAGGTCCAGGTAGCTCTCAGTGACATGCTCAGCTCATCAGTGGGTCCTGTTTTGCTTCGGTCTTGTTGATCTTGGTGAGACTCAACTGCATTTTGGGTTGTTCATAGACGTTATCCTTCTTAGTTGTCTTTTTCTTCATTTGCTTTATTATAATTTGTTACTGGAGATATAGATTCATAGAGTATGAAGAGGTAGATGATTTTGGATCAGCCAATACTTCTGAACGTTACTGTAGTTTATTCAGGAGCTTGGCTCATCCTTTGTTCAGAATTCATAGATTGTCATCAGTTTTGATGTTGTATGCTAGTCATATATTTATTTTCCAACCTCCCTATCAAGAAACTTTAGAACAATAATTACCTGTAAAAAGTTGCCAATTCAGAATGTGAGGTAGAGGTTGTTTTCCGACTTTGATAATTTATTTTACTCTGGGTGACTGCAATGTTGGAATTTTGAGTTGGACTTGGATTTTAGACTGCTATTTTTTCTTATGTACTTGAAGGAGTCAATAGTGCTATTAATCTGACTGGATTTCATAAACTACGTGGGATAGTTTTAGGGCAGGAAGGCAAGTGTTGGTTATGAATTCTGATGCCTGGATTATTTCTGTCATGAGTGTATGATAGCGAACTTGATGTTTCGTCACCAATTATGTTGCTGAGATAAGCACATAGAACTATCTATGAAGGGCTCTCGTGCAGTTTTCACTCTTGTCATGTTATTATTTAGGTTATAATTTATACATGGCTGTCCACAAATTCCGACGTTGAAAATACCAGTAAGAGGACTCGATTAAAGTCTAGTTTTGGAGACCCCAACATGTAAATACTAAGGCTTATGCTGGTGAAAACACGCATGTGCCTGCTCTTTTTAAGCTAGGACTTGATCAGTTCTTCAATGACGCCTTCGCTCAAAGCATTTGATAATCCCAAGGTACTGACGAGAAGGAAGGTCTGTTCTCTAAGTAGGTCTAATTGTATCCGTAGAATTATTGCAAGGCGACAAACCCAGATGCTAATTTCTGCCATTCCCATCCATATAACGTACCCACAGAATTTCTACCATTCCACTGCACGACCTATCATCATCCCCGGCATTCCTACCATCACCCCCCTATAACGCACACGCACAAGCAAATCCATGCTGGATTCTTCCAGAGCTTGCTTGAGCTCTCTACACAGGAGGGCGAAAACCTTTCTTCAACAGCTGAGAACCATGGATAGAGTTAGTAATTGCAGGAGGAGGAAAAACAAGAGATTATTGTCTTCTAGTTTTGATCTCCTAACTTCATCTTTTGCAGCCATGGAAATGTCCAACTAGTTCTAACATGTTTTCAAGGTCATAGGCACAAACGGGGATGGCAAAATATCTTGCCATGAGCTCAGTGAAGTTCTTCTGTGTCTTGGCTATGAAAATTGAAAGGCTACTTGGGGAGCTGAAAGAATGGTGAGAGATGGATTTATTGTGTTAGATAAATTTGTCGATGCTGTTAATGATGATGGAAACTTTAGTAGCGGTAACAAGTAGGATTATCTCATGGACGCTTTTCTAATTTTTGATACTGACAAGAATGGCCAAATCTCGGCGGGGGAGTTGCAGACTGTTCTTATTAGCCCCGGATGCAAAAAAAATGCAGCCTTGAAGATTGCAGGCGTATGATAAAAGATAGTGATGGCTTCGTGGTTTTTCATGAATTTCGATCGGTGATGACAGCAAGTGCAAGCTAGCTACAAGATTAGCAAATGAGCCATGCACGTTGTCTTGGACTTTTTCGATGTTTCTGCTTCTTCAAGCACAAGTGTTGGCGAGTTGAAGCCAAGTGCGGATATCAATTATTGAATGGAAGAAGCGACTTTACAGAAAGTTGGGAAAATTATCAAATAATTGAAGTGGGGTAGTTTGCCATTCTTTGCATAAAAAAGGGCATTTTAAAAGAGAAGAAAGCTCGTTTCTGATGAGTTTACATCTGCATGGCAAAGACTAGCTAATTTTATCATCATGATTCGAACATGGTCAAGTACAGCTGTTTATGCAAAAATATTTATAGTGGATAGATAGAGTTCGTCCATTAATAATATCAGATATGAGGAGGCCCCGTCTCGCAAGCTTTCTGATGTGCCAAGGAACACACCAAACCATGAGAAAGCCCATAGACGACAACTTAGAACAGGATATTATTCTACATGCAAACAAACATGTGCTCATCATGTTTCTTATTTGTCGATTTCCGTAGTGGAAATCTCTGTTCCAGAGCTCCTTGTCTTGTCCTACTCTTTCCCCTTTCGGAGATCCTTGTCCCTCTCGTGGCATACTCCTCGCCCGCAAGCCGCAAAGAAAGCAGTATGATTATTTGATGTGAATTGAGTAACTGGGCTTTGAAAATGAGCCTGGATCAATTGCTATGAATCCTTGTACCAGTAGCTTATTAATTACTAAAACAATTATTAAAATTAAAAGCGTGGGATCGGTTTATAAATCAAGTTAATATATTATTTTACGCATTTTATAACAAAATTCTATGAATTCTTGTAACAGTAGCTTACACACACACACACACACAATACATACATATATAATCGCAGTGTGTAAAACAAATTGCTATTCGAGAATCATTCAGCGTCTAAGTATATATATATATATATATATATATATTGGTTTAGTGGAAGGTTTAACATGTCTTGGATTATATAATAAGATAAGATCATTTCCATTACATAATTATAATCGAGAAACTTATTTCATTAAAGAATTTCTTTAATAATTAATCATTAAACTAAGTCTACCGGATTTTGTATATGGATCATTGTAAGTAAATGGATCGTGGAGCATGCTTTTCCCAAGAGTTAGTGCCCATCCCATGATGATTCTTGTTTGGTACAACATCAAGAGCAAATAATCTTGAGAAAAAGCTATTTGGGTTTTGTAGCTTCTCTCGTCGTGTCATTGTGGATTGCATTGATCCTGTATTATGAAAATCTTATTCTTCCTTAGACATGAAAAGGTACAATTTGATTCCTGGAGTTTTTAGTGTTGACATTTCGATTGTAAAACTTTATTTCTCTATGTTTCAATTCTTGTAGGTGCTTTAAGAGAGATAAAGTTGTCTAGAAAAGAAGATAAGATAAATTTTGACTAAACATATTTTTGTTATGAAAAATATTGATTTTTGCATAAATAAGTTTGTTTTAAAGTGAGGAATTTTGGCATAAAAAGTATATTAGAATCCTTAAAGTTTGTTTTGATTCGATTTAGTTTTTCGTTATGAGACTAATTATGAGGTATTCTGAGGTTGAAAAATGAAGTTACTGACACTTCTATAATTTTTTTAGGGTGTTTTTAGCAAAAAAAAATATCTTAGTTTTTTAGAGACCAAATTACTTCAACTTTGATTTTTCACCTATTAAAAATAGTTGAAATTTGTTACAATAGACGACACATTATTTACCTAGACAGATGATGTACCATTGATCCTTTCACTAAAAAAAGCTTTAATGGACGGCGACTTGTTGTCCATTCAAGTTTATTCTTTAAAAAAATATATGCAACTAGGTATTTTTTAATAAGTCAGATGCATGAACTAGCCCTTTAGGTCTAAGAATTTCATTAAAAAAAACAAATTATAGGCATGCGAGGGTAGGCTTGATTCTTTTTTTTTCCTTTCTTTATTTAATTGTTTCATTTTTTATATTTTATAATAAGATTAATAAAATGATATTTAAAAAAATATTCGGTTATGCCATAATTTTCAAACAAGATTATACCTTTTAATGGTAATATTAATAATTACTTTATAAATAATTATATAAAAACTTAATACATAGAATTATTTTTTTAAGAAATTAATTGTTCATAAATATTCAATGAGAATAAAGTATCTATTTTTTTAATCTTTTTGTGGATTTTTTTATAAGTCTTCTCGAATTAATTAATTTTTTATATAGTCAAGTAAAAAAGGCATGTTTTCATCAAAATAAAAAAGAAACACGGAATATATTTTTTATGTCTAACTTAAATCATTTGAGTTTATATGAATATTTATTTAAATTGTCTTAACTTTTTATTCAAAGATTATATTGTTAATAGATAAAAAAAAACATTTTTTGCAAGCATAAAAAAAGAAACAACACATGAATAAGAAAGAGAAACTTTGATTAAAAAAATACATGTTCTTAAGAATTTAAACTATTGAGTTTATTTTAAATATCTATTTTAACTTGCTACATAATTTCATTATTATTTTTTCAGAAAGGGCTCCGCAACGCTACATCTTGTGAGCAAACTGGCTTGTTCTCAACAATTGAAATTAGCCTAAAAATGTATAACGGGCTTGAAGGTTATTGGACGGACACATTCACTAGAGAAGGAGTTTCATCCTAGTAATTTTCTAACGGAGGCCCTAAACGTTTTTTCTATTTGATTGTTAAAGGCGTAAAGGATTAATTATTTACCTTCATTTGTCAAATTAAGCACTCAGAATTTAAAGAACGGTTTTTATGGTCTTAGAAACAAAGAAAAATTATTAACTTTGTTATAATACGGAAAAGAAAATGATCAATCAATCGTTAACCACAACTAACAGCAGCCCACGAGACTAACCTCCATTGGATGAAAGTTTAAGAAATTATTTATCTTCATTGAAAGTGTTTGGATGAAAGTTTTTAATTGATAGAGGTATCCAATGTTGTTTACCGAGCATGCTAGACTCACTGTTTTTACAGTAACCCGGAATGGTGCAAGACAAATTTCAAAGATTAGTTTGTAGACTAATCTCTAGTAGTACTACTTAGAGTATTTGGTTGTTGAGGAACAAAATTGTTTTTGAGGAGAGAACTATAAGGTTGTTTGATTGTTTCTTCACCATCCTTTATCGGGTTGCTATTTGGTTGCATACTCTGGATTCAAACTTCACTTATACAGGAAATGATCTCTTCAGATCTTCTAATAACATCAAATTATGGTGTAATAAGAAATCTTAGGTAATCTTTTTATTTTTGTTGTAGTAGATTAATTAATTAATTAATTTTTTTCTAAGTTCTTTTTTATTTATTTATCATGTTCTTGTAGTTTACTTTGTTTATTGGTTTTATGAACTTTTCAATATACTATTGCTAATTATATATAAAAAAAAAACAGCAGCCCACGAGAAATCCCCATCAAAGCAGAGTAATATCTGATCGAAGATTGATTAGCAAATGACATTTTGCTTGTTGTTTTAGCTATCTCGAGAGATGTCCTATCGATATGTTCTTACGATTCCAACATATGATTATTTATACATGGAAGTCCTTAAAACATAGAACCAGGCGTCGAGATTGTTGTGATGATTAACGTTTTGGAAAAGGTTAAACGACTGTCTAGGTACTTTAAAACCCTACCTTATGTTTAATCATTAATTCACAACCCATTGCAGCTCATACAAAATGATTATCTTAATAACTCTCAATTAATTTAGTTTAAAGATCGTATGAGCTAATTAAATTGTCACGCATTTCCCAGACATGTCAAGCACAATCATTTTGTTTTCTATGCATCTATTAGGATATTGAGTTGTCTTTTGGCTTTCATCATCATGATCATGTCTTTCAATAGCAGTTCTTACAAAGCCGATGAAGTAGTAAAAAGAAACTAGCCGGTTCTTCTCATTGTGAACTTTAAGAAATGCGATCGAGAGGAACCCAACTAAAGATTCGAAGCCATCATTAGATTAGCACATTCACATTGCCTTCCGAAACAAAATTTCACATAGTGTATGCATAATATAAATATCATTAGTGAAGTACCAATCATTTCTTAAAAAATTATCAAAACTGTCAGAATTACTTCATCCGACTTTGATATGTGAGAGGGATAATCATCAAATCAATTTGTACTTTGTCATCTGCACTCCCAAATATGCAGGAACCAAATTTTATAAAGCCTTATAGCTAGTATTTCATGACTTATTATAGTCAGTCAGTAGTAGTCGTTTGCTTAAAATATTAGGTTCATTGAAATTGATAGTGGTTAAACCAGGATCCATCTATAGGGTTATAATGGGAGAAAATTACATTTCTGTGACAATCACCGAGTTTTGTAACACTTACCAAAGAAAATACAAGTGATGTGACAAGTGATTATGGGTTGGTTCAGGCATGCCAAGAATTGTTTTAGTAAAAAATTTCAAGGGTTAGCAGTTGTAGCGCAATAGTACCTCAATAATTATCGTGGCAAC
>Ga0307510_10007481_pt1 | contig 13009 bp, 9 predicted proteins | sample 12_EM_MG_FD_207224 | JGI IMG/M metagenome (GOLD analysis project Ga0307510, IMG submission 207224) | Populus trichocarpa ectomycorrhiza microbial communities from riparian zone in the Pacific Northwest, United States - 12_EM | ecosystem: Host-associated > Plants > Roots > Unclassified | place... | reverse complement strand
TGACCGTTGGTCGCAAGGTTGCGCGCGGCGATGTGCTCGCGACGCTGGAGGCCATGAAGATGGAGACGGCCGTGCGGGCGGAGACCGACGGGGAGGTGGCCGAGGTGCTTGCCCGGCCGGGGCAGCAGGTTGATGCCAAGGATTTGTTGGTGGTATTGGCGTAACGGAAGGACCTATGTCCATCAATCGAGTGATCTATTGGGCCATCCTGGTAGCTGCAATGATCACAAGTGCAGCCGAGGCGGAGACGAGCTACTGGCGTATTGCCTCCGATCGCGTCACTGTAATGTCCAGTGGTAGTAGCGAACGCTGCGCCCGGTTGGCGGCTGAGCTCATCGCATTCGAGCGCATTCTTCGGCAGGAAGCCAACTGGGACGCCTCCTATGAGTTGCCGCCAGTCACTGTCTACGCCATATCGCAACAGGACGCGCGCCGCGTGTTTCTCTCGGAGGCCGAGCGGAAGCAACAGGCGGTCACGAGATTCCAGATCTTCAGCAAGTATCTGCCCGACCGTGATTCCACCACTCTTGCGCTTGTCGACGTGGGCGGAATCGATGACCCGTTGCAGTCTATTTTTCTGATGTATGCCGAAGGGCTGCTGACCAATGGCCCGACGCTGCATGACCCGCCGTGGTACCAGTTTGGTATCGCGAATCTATTCAATGGCCTGATCATCCGCAGCGACGGCTCGGCCCTGCTCAACCGGAACGTGCCGTTTGAGCCGATGGACAGCGGAAAGCATGTGCAACACGAGAGCTATGGCCTGCCGAAGTTGTTGCGGATCGGCACAGCGGATCTGAACGCAGGCGGCGATTTCAAATCGTACCTGGCCGCCGCGCGCGAGTGGGCACAGTTCGGACTGTTGACCGGCGAGCAACGCCGTTCACAATATCGGGAGCTCGCACTGCAGATGCGTCAGGGTGCCCCCGCGGATGAGGCAGTGAAAGCCGCGTTTGGCAAATCCCTCGATGAGCTGACGAGCGAATTTGCGACAGGCAATTGGCGCTATCAAGTACAGTTCCGCATCAATCCCATCGAATCCGCCAAGCCGTTCCCGGAACCCGTCAAGTTGGAATCAGGCGAAGCGGAAGCGCTTTTGCGGGTACTGGCGGCACGCGCGCAAAGAGGGGGCGCGGATCAACCCTGATGCCCCGAGCTTTCCGCTGTCGGTTGTAACGCGCACGGCACGACGAGCCTGCCGGGGCAACAGGTGGATGCCAAGGACCCTGCTGGTGGTGTTGACGTAACTTCACAAAAGTTGAGTCGGGATATCGCCGGACTGCGCGCGGGTCATTGAGACGCGGGCCCGCTTTCAGGCGCAAGTGCAGTGAGTAGCCTCACAGATTCCCAGCAACTCGCCTCGGCCACCCGGTAGCAACACTACTATACGCACAGTTTCTTCGCGCAAAAGGGACCCGTGCGTGCGCAAGTTTCTCTTATGTTGGCTGCTGGCGGCCGCTGCACTTGCGCAATGCGAGTTGGCTCAGGCTGCCACCTACAAATGCGTGGGTGTCGATGGCACCGTAACCTATTCAGACAAGGCCTGCGAAGCCAGGCCCGAGCGCCCCACGGAACAAACTCCCGCGGGCTCGCCTGCCGGACTGGGCGCGGCACGGGGTGTGCCCGTGGTGCCTGGCGACCCGGTGGTTCCAGTCAGCAGTTATGAGCGCAAGATACACGAGCTCCTGCTGCTGACACAGTTTTCAGCCCGCGAGTCCGCAGGCCTCGCGGAAGTCGCCCGTCACCTGGTGCCCCGTGTCGACCCGAATCTTTCCACCACGCCCCAGGATCCCCGCTGGACACCGCTCAGCAGAGCGATTCAAGCGGATATTCGTGCGGATATGCCGCAGCTCGGTCGCGCCTTCGCTGATGCGGATCAGTCTCTGGTTCGATCGTTGGCTTCCCAAATGCGCGAGGCGGATGCCGACGCGCTGTTGACCTTCTTTCGTAGTCCCAGTGGAGTCAGCTACCTGCAGTTTCTCGGTGACATGCGGGCCACGTATGCGAGTGCAGTGCGGTCGGTACTCGGCCATCTGGCGGCGCAGACACCGATCTCTCAATCGGGCGCCAACGCGGCTGCGATGCAGACGCGACTGCGCTTGGTTGCCCTCGCGGTGGATGCCGCGAGTCTTTACCGTGCACAGGATGAGGCTCATCGCGTGCTCGACGCCTCGCCGTACGCCGCCGATGGAATAACCCGGGAGCAGATCGTCGCGGTTACGGGTCCAGGCTTGGATGACATTTTCGCCAGGTACGAGTCGGCTCTCCCCGAATTCGAGTCGTTCAATATATCCCCGCCGATGAGGCTGTTTCGCTCGATCGTCGAGCGCCCCGTTGCGTCAAACGCGCTCGCGACCGAAGCGGCCATGAACGCCTTCGGTCAGGCGGAGTTCGAGAAATTCGGGACTCGTTGGAAGGTCGCCTATCAACGCGGCATCTATTTCGTGGCGGTGACTGCGGGACCGGGCCTGGCAGGCTCGGGTACCGCGCCCGAGATCCGCCACGCCAGCTACATGAGTCCACGGACGGGTCGCGCATTCGATGTGACACATGTGCTGCAGTCCGCCTGTTCACGAGGCAGTGGCGGTTGCAGGATTGCTTGCGGCAACCAACTGGCGGGCGATCCTGACTTCGGACGAGTCAAGTATTGTCAGATTGCATTTCAGTGCAGCGGTCGTTCTCCGCAGAACGTAACCCTGTCAGAGGGTAGAACGCTGACGTTGACCTGCGCCCAATGACGCAGTATCACCCCGATTGGATCACCGAAACGACAGGCCCCGGTTTTCCAGTCCAGCACATCCGGATCACGCGGCCTTGCGCAACAGCCTGAACGGCATGCGGAACGAGCGCAACCAGACACGTTCCGCCTGCATGTCGAACGGATGGATAGACGATACCGTAGTGCCCGGCGGCGCGAACTGAATTGGCGAACTGGTTTCCCGGCAAATAACTTCTGTCGGGACGCGGATCCAGAAAGTCCGGTCGGGGCGTTACTCGACGCACGTCGACGAAGTCGCCGATGAAGCTGGCAAAGACCTCGGCATAGTCGATGGTGGCATGGAAGTCGTCGACGTTAGCCAGCTCTCGCTCCATGTGGAAAGCAACTTCGTGAGTACACGTTTCAGAAGTGAAAGCTGCATACCACGCACCACGCCCCGGCCCGTTGAACCGGTTGAGCGCACGAGGCGTCCAATAGGAAAACGCAGCGTTGATGAACTTCGCATGCGGGACTCCGAAAACGAACTCGCGACGGTCGAGACTGTCCGTGCCAACCTGCTCAGCGCGCAATCGACCGCTCGTCGCGCCTTCGATCTCTGCGAGCGCATCGAGATCCTCGTTGGCAACCAACTTCAGCAACACCGGCTCACGCAGTCGGGCCGTGGCAACGAGCCGCACCGCTCGATCGTGCACTATGTGCGCGACTAACGCTCCGATGTCCATGCGGGCTGGCTGAAGTGCTTGCGGGTTCGGAAGGGTCGTTAAAACCCGGCGCGGAGCGAATCGACGTGTCGTCGAACCTCCAGCATCGTCGGAATACCGCCCTCGATCATCGTCTCGATCGGCGTCCGATTATCAAACAGGGCGCCTTTGTTGGTCAGACGCACCCACCTGTCTGCCATTGCGTCGGCAAACAGCAGATGCAGCCCCTTGAACACGCCTACCAGAGCCGAAACGCGCGTGAGCTGGTCCTGAGAGAGAGACTTCTCCCATTTGCCCGCGCTCATTCGATCCCACGTGCTCGGAGATACCCCTAATAGAGCCGCGATCTCAGGTCCTTTGAGCGCCCACTTTTCCGTCAGGCTCACTACCGCTCGCAACGCTGCGGGGCTCAGGCGCTCCCGATCGCCTTCAGCGGCGAAATTCTGCACCGAGGACGGAATCCCCGGGGAGCGAACTTTGATTTCGTTCTCTTTCATGGCCTGAATCTTCAATTGATGGCAATTGTAGCATCAATTGGTGCCAGATGCCAAATCCTATACGGCGGGCGCAGCCCCAAGAGGGGTGGTCAAGGCTGGTGGCAGCTTACCGGCAGCATCTTATCGGGGATGTTGGTGTACCGCTGATAGTCATTGACCGACACCGTCACATCCGGCGGCGCCGCTGCATGCCCGCAAACCCATCGCAGCTCGGTCCCGCTCGAGCCCGGAACCAACACCAGGTGGCCTCCAGTGAGCTTTTTATTGGCAGCTCGCCCGAACTGAATATCAATGGCGCCCTGGACCACTCGAATGGAGTCCACATATCGGGCCGTGTCGGGCACAGTCACATCCAGCTTGGATGAATCAATGGTGTTGAGTGGCGTGCCGGCGGCGACGGCTGCTCCGATTGCCGTTTTGAAGGGCTGGGCGACATTCAATCCTTCCGTGACCTGTGCCCGGATCGTGTAGTCCTGGTAGGCCGGAATCGCGATCGCTGCCAGCAGGCCTATGCCGGTAGGCCCGAACAACATGACACCCAGGACGGCCACAATCGACAGCCCCACCGACACTGGCGGCGCCGCGCCCGCTTGGGCGATGTCTTCGGGCGACTCAACCCGGCTCACCACGAGCGTTCCGGCCATCTTGTCGTGCAGGGTCTGCCGCCGCTCAGTGAACACGGCCATGGCGAAACCGATACCGAGAAACAGGAAGCTCAGAATGTGACCGAACAATCGGCCGAGCGCGCGTCCGAAGCCGATCCGCTCGCCATTCAGGTCGGTGACTTTGAGGTCCAGCGCCTTCTTGCCCAGCGTCGCCTGCAGGCTGGAGCTCTCCAGCAGTACGTAGTAGAGACAGCCTGCAAGAGGCAGGACCAGCGCGAGCAGCCCGCCCTTAGGGCCGATCGCCATTGCCGCGACCCGAATCAGGATCATGAGAATGATGTAGTCGATCACGTAGGCGCCGGCCCTTTTCCAGAAGCCGGCATACGGTACGGGTCCGTCGGAGCGGTGGTCAGCCTGGGTGGCAGTGGCTGGACTGACCGCGTAGCGGTTGTCGGACGAGCGTGGGGAACTCTCACCGTGCATACTCAACTCCCTGTTGGACACTGTTTACTTCTGTATGGTGTAAACCAGGTCGGCCCCTCTCGCCTGCCCGACTTCAGTCTTGATCGTCCACCGATCGCCGAGACTGTAGCGCAACTTGAGCACATTCAACTGTTCGGTCAGGGCAATACCGTAACTGACATACAGCCGCGGTGAAAGATAACGCCCCAACACCAACGATGTCTCGTTGGTCAGATCGGACTCGAGACTCACGTCCTCAATTCCCACCTTGGAGCCGAGCTGCTGCGCCAGGATGGCGCCGCCCTGCGCGAGCATCTCGTTGCCACCGGACTGGCGGCCCTGCGCGGATTCGAACGAACCGCCGGACAGGATCAGGGAGGCGATCTGGGACTGGGTGAGGGAGGGATCCGAGAAAAAACTCATGCGCGGCTGGAGCAGGGTGCCGCGAACATTCACACCCGCAATGACGTCCGGAAATTCCTTTACGGCGCGAATATCGAGACCCGGGTTGGCAATCGGGCCACCCGTGAATATCAAGCGACCCCGTTGGATGTCGAGCTTGCGTGCATAAGCCGAGTATTTTCCCTGTTCAATCGAGAGCTCGCCCTGGGCGGTCGTGGTCTCGTCGTAACCGCTGCGAACGGTCACGGCGCCCGTCAACCGGCCGGTCAAACCCGAGGTGTCGATACTCACCTTGTCTTCGAGGCTCAGGGTGATGGTACTCGTCACCTCGAAGCGCTTGGTTGGATCGGTCTGCTCCTGGCCCACGACCACTTCGTCCGAGGAAGAACGAACCGCGCCGGTCATGTCAGCCGGGACGATCTTGGCGTAGGGAACCTTGACGGACCCCACCACATCGATCTTGCGGCCCGTGATGTTGAATTGGAGCTTCGGTGAGGCATCGATCTGGGCCTCCGGGACATCGGTGACCCGCAGGTTGGAGCCATCGACATTGACCGTACCGTACGGCAGGGAGTTGCGCCATTCGAGCCGGCCGGTCGCGTGGGCAATGCCGGACCCGATTCGAGTGGAGCCCTTGAAGTCGACGCCGTTGTCGGTCAGGCGGGCATCGAATGCCAACTGCCGCAGTCCCATGTTCACCTGGTAGTAGTCGATCTCGCCGTCGGAGATTTTGAGCGTGCCATCCACCAGCGGCGTGCCCAGGGTACCGGCAATCTTCATATCACCGTCCAGGTGGCCGGCCGCCCGGTCGATATCCGGCACATACAGGGTCACCAGGCCGAGTTGATCCGTATGGGCGTGAAACTCGCCCTGGACCGGCATGGCCTGCCAGTTGTCGCCGACTCTTTGCGCCACCAACGTGCCCTTGATGGTGCCCACATCACCGGACGCGAGCCCCACCTCACCGGCGAGGGTGTTCCGATTGGCGTTCACAGTAATGAACCCGGAGCCGATTTTCGAGTGATCGATGCGACCGCTCGACAGCTTGTGCGACAACACCGCATCGGTGAGATCCGCCCGGATGTTGCCCTCCGCCGGCTCGCCCGCCACACCCGCGGCGTGCGCCAGGAAGTTGATCTGCCCGCTGTACTCAACTGCACGGGTCATACCCGCGGTGAAAGTTGAGAGCGGCATCTGGTTGGCATTGAATGTTGCGTTCCATTGCCGCGGGTTCCACTCGCCGTCGGCACAAATACTGCCCGGCGTACCGACCATGCACATCTTATCGCCGCGGACCTGATTTGCTGCGACCACCAGGCCTACGGGGTGCTCGAGCTTCAAGCGCAGCGACTCCGTACCGATGATCTGCATCGACTGCAATTGCCCCTGCCAGGATCCATTGTTGAACGGTCCATTGGCCACCGCCGCCAGGGACATGCCGAGCGCCTTGGCATCCAACCGCACGTCATAGTTGCTCGACCGGCCATTCAGCCTGAAATTCAGCTCATCGAGCGCGCGATCCCGGTAGATGAGATTGCGAACCCGCGCGGTCACTTTCGATTCGTACTGGGGACTGGGATTGAAGTCGATGTCCGCCAGAAGATCCCGGATGTTGATGCCTTCGTGTTGGATTCCGCTGCCGTGCAAAGTCGCAGCCACGATCGGCTCCCGGGTGGTGCCCCGGATCGTACCGTTGCCTTCCAGGGTACCGCGACTGTCCGGTGACAACAGGCTCAGGTCCTTGGTGCTCACCGCAAAGCGCAGGTCGAATGTATCGTTCAGATGGCCATCCATGGCGAGGTTGGTTCCACCCAGAGCCATGCGCAGCTTGTCGAATTGCCACGTCGTACCGGTGCGAACGAATTTGCCGCTGCCACTGGCGGGCACGCCGCGCAGGCGGCCGCTGATGTCGTGGATATCGACTGAAAAATCGCCGTTGCCGTCGAACCGCTCACCCTGGGTAGCGAAGTTGAAACTCAGCTTACCGGGCAGGTCGGTGCGGATGAGCGCCGGATTGACATCGGCAATACGCCCCGCAAACTCCCACGTGTCAGCAGGCGTCCAAATGGTTTCTCCACTGACTGTGGCATGACCTCCATACAGGTCGACATCGGCCTTGGTGAAGGTGAATCGATCCCGCGCAAGCTCGCCCACCAGGGTCGTTTGCATGGGGGGCAGCTCGTTTGCCTGTGCCATTCCGGTCGCATGCACGGAATAGGGCCAGGTTCCCTCCAACGTATATTCACCCGTGGAGCTGTGAAACGGGGCCACCTTGCCGACCAGCGGCCACCGGAAATTCTGCCATGTGCCACGCAGGTTGAGACGCGGACCGCCCTTTACAACTTCGATCGTGCCGCCAGCCGAGGCGTGTGCGCCGGAGCCGCGATGGGTGACGCCAATGTGTTTGGCCCACAGAACGTGGTTGTTATAGGCGCCTTCAAACTCGGAATCGAACAGGCCTGCATTGAGGCCTGCGGAATTCAACGGCCCCTGGATGCGGAAGCCGTTGCCATGACCCTGCATGTTCACCTGGCCGGAAATCAGGCCGAGTATGCGGTTGCCGCCCCAGGCGGTGACATCGAGATCGTGGACAACAGCGTGGCCCTGCCAGTGCCATTGATTCGTGAGACTCAGGAATTGGCCGATGTAGTCGGACCGGAATGGCGCCAGAGTCTGGGCCGTCACATTGAGCAGGTTCAGATCGCCCTCGGTCGCGGTGTTCACTGACCAGGCGGGCTGATCTTCCGGTGTCCAGGTGAACTTGTTCTGGAAATTGATGCGCAGGGGATCGTAGGCCAACAACTCTCCGGCTCCCTCCATACGCAGATTTCCCGACTGGGCGGCGACCTGGTAGAAGCGCAGCTTGCGATAACGGGCGATGCCGGACCCTTCCGCATTGCTGAGCTCGAGATGAAAGCCGTTGTAGACGGCGAGCGTCACATTGCCGATCCGCAAATGATCCGAGCTGACGATGAGCCAGCGCGGCAGGAAGAACGGTGTGGCCGGCTTCGGGGGTATCCGGCGGCGCTTGACCTCAACTGCGGCGCTTTCAATGGAGGCGCCCTTGGTACGGACCGTTTGCAACAGCAGCGGAGTGAGCTCAATCCGCGCGTTGATGTTTTTGAGAGTCAGGTGGACCAGGCGATGGTCGATTTCGACCTGGTCGATGTGAATGCCATGGGCCAACGTGCCGCGGGCGCCGAGGAATTCGAGCCCCACGCCGGCCGCCTTATGGGGAATCCTGCTGAACAGAAATTGCAGGCCACTTTCGGTGAAGGCGAAGTAGTAGACCGCCGCGCTGGGCACCGCTACTGCTGTGAGAATCAGGATACCGGCGATGAGCAGCAGCAGGCGACGCATGACACTAGAGCTTCGGTGAGAAGTTGATGTGCAGGCGCGGGCTCGCCCCCGCTCGCGATATAGGCTCTGCTATGTCGACACCCAAGGTCACGACCGGCAACCGGACCCGGAATCCCACTCCGACTGAATACTCCAACGGCGTACCGCCGAAACGGTTGAACGCGTTGCCGTAATCGAAGAACGCGGCGACGCCGAAGTTGCGGGGCAGGTCGCGAATGACTTCCACCGTTCCGGTGAAGACATCCTTGCCGCCGACCTTGACCGTTCCGAGTTTCGTAGCACACGTGCCGTCGGCCTTGAGAATGGGCTGATGGGTCGTTGGATCCTTCTGGCAGACGTCCTGGGTGGGTGATAGGGCGTTGTACGCAAATCCGCGCACGCTGTTGTCTCCGCCGGCGAAAAACCTCTCTACCACGGGAAGATTACTGAACCGCGAAACCAGGGTAGCACCAATCTCGTCGCGCAACAGAAGGTGCCACTTCGGATGGAAGTTGAAGACACGCACACCGGTCAGGTGTGCCTGGACGAAGCGGGTATTGGCACCCACGAGCCCATCCGACCCTTTGACCTCCAGGAACAGGTCATGTTGGAAGATCGGCTCACCCAGGTAACCCTTGGGCACGGAGGCAATGTCGATGCCCGGTATGAGCAGTTTGTCGCTCCGCGTTTCCGCCGCCGATTCGGAATTAGTTTTCATGGCCTGGACGAAATAGACGTATTGCCAGTTACCCGCCACCTTGGTGATGCCCGGCTGCAGATATTCGTTCCGGGTTGTGACATCCGCCAGGTCCCGCTGCTCGACCACGCCTTGCAGAGTCAATTTTTCCACGGCCGGATCGCCGATGGGAATGATGTAGTTGCTCTGGATCTGGTATTTCGTGACCTGCGCCGCCTGGACCAGGACGTTGAAACGGTGGCCGCGGGAGTTGATACGACGGTTTTCCCAGGTGAGGGTGCCTCGGGGGCCGGTGTCGGTGGCATAACCACCACCGACCGAGTACCAGTTGCGGCGGATGGGGTCTGCTTTGATGTTGACCGGAACGACGTGAGCAGCGCGATCGGGCTCGCCGGGTAACACTTCCAGGTTGGCGAAGTATTGCGCATCGTCGAGTGCGAATTGCGTGCGCAGAATTTCCGTCAGGTCATACGGCTGGTCCTGTTTGTAGCGCAGGTAACGGCGGACCAGGCTGTCGTTGATAACGTGTTGTTCGATGTGGGTGAGTCCGAAGCGATATCGCTCGCCCGTCTGCAGGTCCAGGCCGATCGTGGCCTTGTGACTGGCGGGATCGACAATGAGGTCGCTGCGTGTCAGCTTCGCATCGAAGTATCCATAGGTCGCGGCGGTGCGCTGCAGCTCGCCTTTCAGACTGTCGTATACCGGGTGATTCAACCGGTCGCCGTGGTGAATCGGCAGGTTGGCGGTGATTCGGGTGAACAACGCATCGGCGGCGCCGGCGCCATGCACCTGGACATCGATTTTGTCCACCACTATCGGCGGTCCCGGGTCGATGTTGAGGGTCACTTTCCAGTCACCGCGACCGGTATTGTTAACTTCGGCGTGAACCTTCGGGTCGTAGAAACCGTACGGCCGGAGCGCTGACTGCACCTCCCGCTCAACGCGGTCATGGAGGCGCTCGATGGTGTCGGCGCTCAGGTCAGTGGACTTTTTGTAGCGCTCAAAGCTCAGATACGCGAGCACGTTCGTGCGCAACTCGTCCTCGACGCCGTGGACCTCCACAGTAACGTTGGCTCGAACGAGTGGGCTGGCGAGCAGGCACAACAGAAGCAATGCGGCCCGGGCCTGCGGGGAGGGAGTGCGCTGCGCCATCAAAACGGTGCGATATAACGTGTGCGGTCACGAAAGATCACAGGATTCTAGCCGGGCCGGCGCTCAGCCTCACGGCCATTCGTTGGGAGCCAGATCGAAGCGGGTGTCACTCAGGGGGATTCCCTGGGGTCCGAAACGCCGCTCCGTGACCGAAACGGCCCCCGACTTTTCCACCAGGAGGACCGTCGAGCAGCGCGTTCCATAATCTTTGTTGCTGATAAAGGGGGAGGAAAGCAGTTGCTCCCACTCCCGCGACAACCCGGTATCCGGCAGCACGTCACCGACTCCAGCCTGTGTAGGGTCGGCGAGGATCGCGAACATGGCGTCGCTGGAGATGTTGTCAGGCTGTTTCACCAGCGGGTCGAAGCGGCGCCGGACGCGTTGGAGTTTTGGCCACGGTGTATCCAGCAGCTCGTTGGAAAGCCCATAAATACCGGGCGGCAGCGATCGTGCGAACTGGGGGGCGCGGTTGGATACGTACCACAGCGACTCGCGGTCGGTTAACAGCAGGTTGAAACCGGAGTAGTGGTCCGCGAGCGGCTCGAGCTGCTGGATGGATTGCGTGACCGGCGCCGGATTACGTAAATAGCCTGGAATCAGGTTGCCACGCGACGGCGAACCCGGGGCAGGTCGCTGCAGCTCGCGAAAGTTCGTGACGATCCCAAACCGCCGCCGCCGATCGATTCCCAGCCACGTTCCCCCCGCCCGCAGGTCGCGGCCGGCGATGATGTCGTCGGGCGCCGGCCACTTCCCCATCGGCTCGGTGGGACGCTCGTGAAACTCGTCGCGATTGGCGGCGACCACGAGCTCGTAGCGAGGATGCACCCGCCAGGCGAGGACCAGGAGGCACATCGGTCAGGTCTGCCTCTCGGCTTCCAGCCACGTCGAAATGAGCCGGTAGGAAATCGAGTGGGACGGGGGCACGAACGGCAGACCGTCCGAGCGGATCTCGGCGCGCGTAAACCACCGGGCATCTTCCAACTCATCCCCGATCCGGATGGCACTCCCCTTCTGCGCGTCCGCCTGGTACCCGATCATCAGCGAAGACGGAAACGGCCACGGCTGCGAGGAATCGTAGCGGGGGTTTGTGACAACGACCCCCGTTTCCTCGAAGACCTCGCGCAGCACCGCGTCTTCGAGGCTCTCACCCGGCTCGACAAATCCCGCAATCGTCGAGTAACGACCGGCAGGCCAGCCGGCCGTGCGGCCCAGGAGCGCACGTTCACCGTCGGTCACCAGCACAATGATTGCGGGGTCAATGCGGGGAAAGAACTCGTGCGGCTCTGCTTGGTTGGTGCACCGAATGACATGGCCCGCGCGTTCGGGTAGCGCCTTGAAGCCGCAGACGCCACAGAAGCGTTGGCGTTTGCGCCAGATGGTGAGTGCTCGCGCATACGCAAGGATGCCCGCCTGATCAGCCGGCAATAGTGGCGTAAGCGGACGCAGTTCTTCGAAGCCCGTACCGGGTGGCAGTTCGAACGCTTGGCTTTCGCTTAGCTCGGCGAGCACGCATCGCACGCCGTTGTACCAGCCAAGCAGGACCAGCGAGTGTGGATCGGGGTCGTGCAGCGCGGGGTGCTCGCGCGTAACGAACGCGATGCGCGGCTGGGGGCTGGTGTGCACCAACTGCGCTGTGTCCCGGGCCATGATGTAGAGCGTTTCGGGGTCGGACAGCGCGGAGGCAGGCCAACCGGACTCTTCGCGCACATCGGCGCGGCGATCAATGTAGGGTCCCGCGAAGAAATTCGGGCGATTGGGGTCCATGAGGGCGGCTTTGCTGGGTCAATGGGGCATTGTAGTGCACAGGGACGCTCCGGGCGCGCGAGTGAGGGTATCGGCTGCGGGTGCGACACTTGGGGCGCCGATGCCGATGCGCTCGTGGCAACGGCTGCGGGGCGCCTGCTACGGTCGCAGGCGGGCGCCCGCGGGTGTGGTCGGAACGCATGCATGCCGCCGGGTATCCGAGCGCGCGTGGCGGGCCGCGGACAACCGGACGCGATCCCTTTTCCCGGACAAACATGTTTGACAACATGTTTGATGATGAGCCCTCGGTCTGATAAAAGGATCTGGATTGCACTCCAGGGAATGCAATTGCACCTATCACAGGAACAAGGACACATGGAAATGGGCACATCACTCAAGCGGGGCGCAGTCGCTGTTGCACTGATCATCGGAGCATTCGCTGGCACTGCCGTTCAGGCCAGCGTGCAGCAGGCCGGCAGTTCGTTAGTCTCAGCGGTCCAGAGCTACACGGAATTCGGCGACACCAACGGCGATGTCATCGTGCAACTGACTTCGAACAGCCTGAGCGCGACTTGCCCGTTAGGTTTCTGGATCAGAGGCAGTGACATCGGTGCGAAAAACACGCTCACGCAGATCCTGGGGGCCTATCACACGGGACTTCCGGTGGTGATCGCCGCCGACACGGCAGTCTT
>Ga0307510_10007480_pt1 | contig 13010 bp, 9 predicted proteins | sample 12_EM_MG_FD_207224 | JGI IMG/M metagenome (GOLD analysis project Ga0307510, IMG submission 207224) | Populus trichocarpa ectomycorrhiza microbial communities from riparian zone in the Pacific Northwest, United States - 12_EM | ecosystem: Host-associated > Plants > Roots > Unclassified | place... | reverse complement strand
AAGCGCCAGTCGTGGTCGGAAATTCTGGCGAGCCCGGAAACCGAGAAGGCCCGCCAGAAGGTTCACGCTTGCAAGCAGAACTGTTGGATGGTGACCACGGCCCGCACGGCGATGCGCTCCACGATAATTCCGCAGTTGCCGAAGATGGGCCCGCTCATGTGGGTTCTGCAAAACAAGCTCAAGGTAGCGATGGGCGGCAACATCGCCTTCGACCGTTATATCGACTACTCGCACGTGGAACCAACACCGCACGTGCAGCGGACGTCGTTCCTCGGACAGAAGGCGAAGGCGCCGTTGGTACGCGGCCGTGACACACCTGACACGCGTTACCCGCTCAAGAGTTTCGAAAACAACTGACCAACCTCGTACCGTAGTGTGCCCGGCGCATGGGCACACCGCGGCAGAGTCGGAGCGCGACGCACTGCGCACTCCCCGCCTGTCGCACTGCGGCGACGGATTCCCGCCGGAAAGTCAACACTCCGCGTCTCATTTCGTGCTGTATGTCCCGTCAGGCCGGGCCCGACCCGTGCAATATTGCCCCCGGGAAGCACAACATCGTGACAGCTCCATTGCGCTGTCGCTGTTGGTGGACACTTTGACTCTCATACAGTCCCGGCTATACGGTCGCCCCCCGCGACAGTACCGCGGGGAACGGGATGACATTCATGATTTTGGCGGTCCGGGAGTAACTTGATGGCTTTACGCAGTTGGCTGGCTTCGATTTTATGTGTGACTTTGTCTGTTGGAACGGTGCTCGCAGCCGGCACCAAGAGACCGCAACCGCCGCCGCAGATCTGCATCGGCAACAACTGCGTCACCACGCCGGATCCCACGGGCGACGTCGGCTCCCTGAAATTCCATCCGGGCTTTTACGGCTATTTCGACTATGCCAGTGGCAACACGATGGGCACGTTCGCCAACGACGTGAAGATCATCAACTCCACCAGCGCCAATGACAACCTGGCGGGTTTCGCGCTGGCGATCTGGTGGCGGACCCTGGACACGGGTACCACCGGCCCGAAGTACGACTTTACGGTACCGGATGCCTATCTCGCCGCGGCCAAGGCCAAAGGCAAGCGTCTGTGGATCCGGGTGCACGATACGAAGATCAGCAAGAACTGGAGTGTTGCCAACGGACAGAAGTTTGTGTCGGAGTGGCTCATCAACAAATACGGCTCGCAGAATGTTCATTTGAACTACGCGCCGGTGGGCACCGGTATTTTCGCGAAGCGTTACAACCCCGTGGTCACGGCCGCCTACATCGATCTGTTGCAGGCGCTGGCCGCGCGTTATGACGGCGACCCGTACTTCGAGGGTCTGACGATGTTCGAAGAGACCGCCTTCGGTGTCGACACCTCCGGCTCTTCCGTCACGGTCAGCACGCCTGGCTCCGACTATTCCAACGATGCGATGTTCACCCAGTTGTACCGGCTCATGGCCGCCATGCGCGACCCGGTCAAGGGCTTCAAGACCAGCAATGTGCAGTTGGCGGGCAACTACCTGTTCAAGGGTGCCGATTCGGCGGCCTCCTGGACGGATGTGTACACCAAGGTCGAGCAGTACAAGATGATGATCGGCGGCCCGGATAGCTGGATTCCGGCCTGGACCTGGCCGCGCACGCCGCTGACCGATGCCGCGCAGATGGCCAACGCCAAGAGCGTTGCCGCGTTTGCGGCCGCGCCGGTCAATCCCGACTATCGGCGCAGTTTGTATGCGGATGAGGTGTATCGCGGCTGGAAGCCGGGCAGCACCGACTGGCGTGACCGCATCCTCTTCGGACCCGACGTGGAAGTGACCGACTTTGGTGGTTACATTACGAAGAATATGAATCCGATTCCGACACTCGCGGATATCTACCAGGTCCGCAAGAACATCGACCGGGCGCACTATTTCTTCTTTGACATCAACTACCAGCCGACCGGCAACTACGGTGGCACGCCCCAACAGTGGGCGGCCCAGTACGCGTGGGTGAAATCGGCCGGTGCAACCAACACGAAAAACCCCTACAACTAAAGCTGCAGTCCTGCTGGACTAATGCATAGCCGGGATCGACAATCCCGGCTATGCACGTCTTCATGCTGATTACGCTGAGCCTCGCCTCCATGTGCGAGGCCATTGCCCTGTATTGGAAGCCGGCCTCGCTGGCGAAATTCATTCCTGAGGTCATGGCGATCCTGATCGCAGGAGCCGTGTTCTTCGAGGGCGTCCGCAAGGGCTTCCCCAACGTAGCGACGCGGTACTGGGTGGCTTTCGGCAGCATGGCCTTTATTGTCGTGTGCGGAATCCTGACCAACTCGGTCGGCTCCGGGCCCATTTTCGCGGGCCTGCGCGTGTACTTTCGCGCCCTGCCGCTGTTCTTCGTTCCCGCCGTTTTCAGTTTCAGCGACGATCAGATCAAGACCCAGGTGAAGTGGGTCCTCGGCATCGGTTTGCTGCAGGCACCGATCGCCGCCTACCAGCGTTATGTGATCTGGGAGGCCGGGCGCTTCTCCGGTGACGATGTCCGCGGCTCGGCGGCCGACTCCGGGATTCTGTCGATCATCCTGATCTGCATGGCGCTGATATTGCTCGGCGCCTACATGCGCAAGCAGATCACCGCCGCACGCTTCTTCCCGCTGTTCTTCCTGGTGCTGCTGCCGACGATGATCAACGAGACCAAGGCAACCGTCATCCTGTTGCCGATCGGTCTGATGACCACCATCGTGGCTGGATCGGCGCGGGGACAGCGCATGAAGGTCTTTGCAATGGGTATGGTCCTGCTCGGTGTGTTCGGCGCCATCCTCGTACCGGTTTATGACTACATGGCGGAAAAGAATCCCTACAAGAACGAGCAGCACCTGATGGACTTCTTCACCAACCAGAAGGAAATGGACCGCTACATGAACGCCAAGGGCAATGCGGGCATTGGCGCCAAGCATGCGGTGCGCCGCGGCGATCAGATCCGAGTGCCGATCGAGTATCTGTCCAAGGATCCGGTCAAACTCGCCTTTGGCTTAGGTATCGGCAATGCCTCGCATTCCAACCTCGGGGAACAGTTCACGGGCGACTACTACGATCTGTTTCAGTTCTTCTCGGTGTTGACGGTGTCAACGGTCATGCTCGAGCTCGGCATGGTCGGCCTGTTCGTGCTGTTCATTGTCTATGCTCTGTTGTTCTTTGACTCCATCGCCGTGGCGCGCGAGGACAAGGGACTGATGGGCTCCATGGCGGCGGGTTGGATCGGCATCATGGCCGTCATCGGGGCGGCCACGTTCTACACTTCCATCCACCTGTTTACCATGCTGTCATTTCTGTTCTGGTACTTCGCCGGAATGGTGGCCGCGCGCCGAACTCAGCTCCAGACCCAACACAGCATGCAAGTCGCGGCGGCTGTCCGCGGTCGTTGGGCTTGATGTGTCAGTAGGCTTTGTCGCCTCTGGCGACGATCAGTACGGTCTTCACCAGGATCTTCAGGTCCAGCAACGGCGACCAATTACGCAGGTAGTCGAGATCGTACTTGATCCGCTGCTCCATCTGCTCGAGCGTCTGGGTCTCGCCGCGCATGCCGTGCACCTGCGCGAGCCCGGTCATGCCGGGTGCCACCTTGTGACGGATCATGTAGCCCTTGATGAGCTTGCGATACAGCTCATTGTGCGCAATCGCATGCGGACGCGGGCCCACGAGGCTCATCCGGCCCTGCAGCACGTTCAACAACTGCGGCAGCTCGTCGATGGAGGTGCGACGCAGCATTCTCCCCAACGGCGTGATGCGTGAGTCGTCCTTCGTGGCCTGTTTGATGGAGCCGCCGTCTTCCGTCACCGTCATGGTGCGGAACTTGTAGACGGTGATTTCCTGGCCATCCAGGCCATAGCGCCGCTGTTTGAAGATCGCCGGCCCCGGCGAGGTGAGGCGTATCAACAGTCCCACAATCAACATGAACGGCGCCACCGGCAGCAGGATCAGGCCGGCCAGCACCAGGTCCGTCAGCCGCTTGCTGACACCGCGCGTACCGTGAAACGGGGTCTCGCACAGCGCGATGAGCGGCACGCCGAGGAATTCGCTGGTACCGCCCTGAATGGTGTCGAACGGAAAGACCATCGGCACGTAGTAAACGGAGACTGTGGTGTCGCGGAGGTCATCGAGCAGCTTCTGGACACGCGCGATGTGGCTGACAGGAAGTGCGACGAAGATCACATCGATCCCATTGGCCTGTACGTACTCGATGATGTCTTTCAACCCACCCTTGATCTCGGGAGGGACATCGCCCTCGCCGGCGCCTTCGAGCCTGTGAGGCGCACGGTCGTCGAAGAAGCCCGCCACCCGCAGTGCCGCCGAGGATGTCGTCTCGACGCGCCGGGCGAGCGAAACGCTGATTTCGTTATAGCCAACAAAGATGGCACGGCGCGCACTCGCGGGATCCGACAGCACTCGGTTGAGTGCTTCGTGCATGAGCAGCGCCAGTCCCATCAGCACCGGCGGCGTCGTGACAGCCCAGGTCAACAGCAGGCTGCGGGAGAAGTGGTCCGAGCTCTTGGTGGCATAGCCGATCGCGAGCAGCACACACAGGAGCAGCATCCAACGCAGCGCCAGCCGCGTGATCAGTCGGCGCCGCCCACCGATGAGCTGCGTCATCATGCCCCGCTCGGGTTGCAGGAAGGGCACGCCGAGCACGACGACAAATGTCAGCAGCAGCATGAACGGCCGGTCGAGCGGAATTCCGAACCCGAGCATTTCGAGAGCCAACAGCACACTGGCCACCAGCGGCAAGCCGACGGTCTGTGCAATGCTCAATATCCCCATTCGCAGGGTTTGTTTGACCACTACCGGATTGGTCATTCGGGGTTCTGCCACATGTCGCGTTCCGCCGTCATGCTCGCCTCATCTTGCGTGGGTCTCCTGCGAAAGGCTGGAATTAAAGTCAGTTGCACCGCGCGCTGTAGACCGGCGGATGAGCAGCAAGTTTCGCCTACCTGGCGGTCGCGGGCCAACCTGTCTGGCATCTGCGACCTGAGGTTTTCGCTCCCGATTTCAGGCACTTACGCACGCCTGAACAACTCGTCGCCAGTTCCACTGTCGGCACACAGCAACACAGTTGACCCGTATTCAGCCTGCGTTAATCTCCGCCGCCGCCGCAAGCTGCTGGAAAGCATAGTAATTCGAAAAGTGGCACAGCGGTTGCACATAGTCACCCGAGGCACGTGGGACACCTGCTCGCCAAGCAGATGTGACACGTGCCTTGCAAAGGCAAACCCGCTGAAAGGCGGGGACGCAAAACTTCCGGTCTAACGGCTCACACGGGCCCACGACAGCGGAGTTGCCGTAACCGCACTGGCATGCGGTTCCGTAAAGGAGCGATCGCGCTTGATCGCTTTGCAGCTTCGTGTCGACCCGTGTTTCGCCAACCGCTGAAGGTCTTTGCAGCAGCAGTTCAGGCGTTACACGGGGTGGCGGGAATGATTAGAGTTGGATTGAGCGGCACGACCGCTCGGATTTTGGCCACGGCAGGCTTGTGTGTTTTGGTGGCGGCGTGTGGAGATGACGGATCGGGCTCGGCGACTCAGGCAGTCAATTCGACCTCATCCATGCCCATCGACCGCTCGGCGACAGATGTGCTCGCTGGGATGCAGATTCAAGGCTCTCCCGCTACCACCGCCAAGGTCGGACAAGCGTACAGCTTCCAGCCGTCTGTGCCCGGCACGACGGGTGCGACGGTCAAATTCACGATTGCGAACACGCCCTCCTGGGCCAAGTTCGACAGCGCAACCGGCAAGCTGACGGGCACACCGACGGCGAGCCAGGTGGGCACCTACAAAGGCATTACGATTGCCGCGGTGTCCGGAACGAAAACGGCAGCTCTGCCGGCTTTCAGCATCGTCGTGGCGGAAGGCAACTCGCAGGGCAACGTGACGTTGTCGTGGCAGGCGCCGACGAACAATGCGGATGGCACTACGCTCGTGGACCTGAAAGGCTACAAGGTTCACTACGGATCCGCGTCGAAGTCCTATTCGGACACGATCCAGGTCACGAACCCGGGCATCACTACCTACGTGGTGGACAACCTGGAGGCCGGGAAGTATTACTTCGCGGTGACAGCCTACAACGCAGCGGGCCAGGAAAGCTCCCTGTCCTCCGAGGTCTCGACGCAGGTCGACTGAAAGCCGTGCGTTCTTTGAGGTATCGTGCGCGGGCCAGCGGCTGCATGTCGAAGACCCGTGACCGTAGAAATCTTTACTTCCTGGGGCAATGTCATCAGGGAGCCTCAAGAGAGCGCGCCCTTGCCCAGCCGCCACGCCGATTTTCCTGCGGCGCCCGCTCTGTCGAGCCTGTTGCCCTACGGCAATGGACGCAGTTACGGCGATAGCTGTTTGAACGTCGGCGCGGGGCTGATTCCGACACGCAGCCTCGATCGCTTCATCTCATTGGATGTCACTTCGGGCCTGGTCACGTGCGAAGCCGGCATCCTGTTCGATGAGATGTTCCAGGTCATCATGCCTGCGGGCTGGTTCGTACCGGTCACTCCCGGAACGCGATTCGTCACCCTGGGCGGCGCGATCGCCAACGACGTGCATGGCAAAAACCATCACGCCGTGGGCACGATCGGCCGGTACATCGTGCGCTTCGAATTGTTGCGCTCCGACGGCCAGCGGCTGATCTGCTCGCCGACCGAGAATTCCGGCCTGTTCAGCGCCACGATCGGCGGCCTCGGCCTCACGGGCATCATCACGTGGGCGCAGCTGCAACTGCGGCGGATAGCGGGCCCGTTGATGACAGTGGATACCATCCGGTTCGCGAACCTGGATGAGTTCCTGCGGCTGCAGGCCGAATCGGACCGCGAGTTTGAATACACGGTGGCCTGGGTCGACTGCCTCGGTACCGGCAGACAGCTCGGCCGCGGCTGGTTCGAGCGGGCCAACCATTCGCCGACGTCAGCCGGCCTGCCGCAGGAGCGGCCGCGGGGACTCAACGTGCCGTTTGCGCCGCCTTTCTCGCTCGTGAATGCCGCGTCCCTACGGGTTTTCAACACGCTCTACTATCACCGGCCGCGCTCCCAGCGTGGCGACCGTTGGTTCGAGTCCTATTTTTACCCGCTCGACAGTATCGGCAACTGGAACCGGTTGTACGGGCCTCGTGGCCTGTATCAGTACCAGTGTGTGATTCCCGATGCTGCCGGCCGCGAAGGGACCGCGGCGTTGCTGAACACCATCGCCCGCAGTGGCCAGGGCTCCTTCCTCGCGGTGTTGAAAGTATTCGGCGCGCTCGAATCGCCCGGGATGCTGTCGTTCCCCCGCAAGGGCCTCACTCTCGCCCTGGATTTTCCCAATCGCGGCCAGAGCCTGGAGCGCCTGTTCGCCGAGCTGGATGCCATAGTCCGCGCCAGCGGCGGCCGGTTATATCCGGCCAAGGATGGCAGAATGCCGCCCGAGCTGTTTCGCGAGGGCTTTCCGCGCTGGCGGGAATTCACTCAGTACATTGATCCGCGCTGCTCGTCTTCCTTCTGGCGGCGCGTAATGGACGGTGCATGAAAAAGATCCTGGTGATGGGGGCCGGTTCGGCCATTGCGGAAAGTACCGCGCGTTTATTTGCACAACGGGGCGACTCCCTGTTTCTCGTGGGGAGAAAAGCGGACGTTCTCGAGTCCATGTGCGCAGATCTGCGCGTGCGGGGAGCCAAGGCGGTCGGGATGCAGGTGATGGACGCCAACGATTTCGGCGCCCACGAAGCCATGCTCAATGGTGCTGAGACTGCGCTGGGTGGCCTGGATACCGTGTTGATAGCGCACGGGACCCTGAGCGATCAGCAGGCGTGCCAGGCTTCCGTTGAGCAGACCTTGCACGAGTTGAATACGAATGGAGTGTCGGTTGTTGCACTGCTGACGCGGATCGCCGCGCGCTTCGAGCAGCGCCGGACCGGAACCATTGTGGTCATTTCATCGGTGGCGGGCGACCGGGGCCGGCAAAGCAACTACGTGTACGGCAGCGCGAAGGCGCTCGTCACGGCTTTCACGTCCGGATTGCGTCAGCGGTTGTATCCGTTGGGAGTGGCTGTCATTACCATCAAACCGGGATTTGTCGATACGCCCATGACGGCGGCGTTTCCGAAGGGTGCGTTGTGGGCCAAGCCGCAACAGATTGCCAATGGGATCGTGAGCGCTGTCGATCGCGGGTCCGCCACCGTGTTGTATCTGCCCTCGTTCTGGCGGTTGATCATGTTCATCATCCGCTCGATCCCTGAAGCCGTCTTCCGCAAGTTGAAGCTTTAGGGCTCGGGGTCCTCGGGGGCGTTGGCGGCGCGACCGAACTGCGTCGCGTCAATCTGGTTTTTAGCCAGCAGGTCGTACAGTGTGGGGCGCGTGACACCGAGCAACTTCGCGGCACGCGACAGATTGCCGCCGGCCACCGCCAGTGATTGCCTGACGGCCTGGGCTTCGGCACGCTGACGCGCCACACGCAGGTTCAGATACTCCGGATCGTCGCCCGGATCCTCCAGGCCGAGGTCGCTCGCCATGACCACCGGACCGTCCGCCATGATCACCGCGCCCTTGATGCGGTTTTCCAACTCACGCACATTGCCCGGCCAACCGTGCGCCTGGATGGCACGAATGGCATCGGGCGCCAGCCCGCGCGTGGGCCGGCCAAAGCGCTCGGCCATTTCCTGGACCAACACCTGGGCGAGCAACAGGCTGTCGCCCTGCCGCTCGCGCAGGGGTGGAATACGGATGGCGACTTCGCTGATGCGATAAAACAGGTCGTCGCGGAATTCGCCGGTGCCAATGAGCTTGTCCAGCTTGCGGTTGGTTGCGCAGACGATGCGCAGGTCCAGCGGGATCGGCGTGCGTCCACCGATGCGCTCGACCACGCGCTCCTGCAGAACGCGCAGCATCTTCGCCTGCAGTGAAGCGGGCATCTCACCGATTTCATCGAGAAAGACTGTACCGCCATTGGCGGCTTCCAACTTGCCCGGCGTGGTTTTGGCCGCTCCGGTGAACGCGCCCTTCTCATAGCCAAACAACTCACTCTCCAGCAGGTTGTCGGGAATGGCCGCGCAGTTGATAGCCACAAACTGCATGTGCGAGCGGCCGGAGAGCCGATGCACCGCGCGCGCGAGCAGCTCCTTACCGGTGCCGCTGTCGCCCAGAAGCAGTACGGTGGCATTGGTCGGAGCCACCTTCTCGATCGCGCGACAGACGGCGCGCATGGAATCGCTCACACCGATGATGCCGTCGAGCGCCATCGAGCCGGTTCGCTCGCGCAGGCGCCAGTTTTCTTCCTCGAGCTCGCGAATCCGGAACGCGCGTCGCACAACGATGGAGAGGACACCACCGTCGAGCGGCTTGTGATAAAAATCGGTCGCACCGAGCCCCACGGCGGCCACGGCCAGCTCACGGGCGTCGTGCTCGGTCATGGCAATGATCTTGGTGTCGGGCGAGAGGTTGAGGATCTGACGCAGCAGGCCGAGGCTCTGTTGTGCCAGCTCGGGCTCGCGGGCGGGGCCGAGGTCGAAGAGAACGACATCGGGCTCGAGACGGCGGACGAGAACCAGGGCCTCTTCGGAGGTCTCGGTTGAAGTGACGTCGAGATCGGAGAAGATCTGCTCCAGCTCCTGCCGCAAGCGGCGATCGTTCTCCAGGATGAGAAGCTTGCGGCGCTGCATCAGCGCAGACGGCAACAGCTCCTGTGCCATTCGTACTCCCGATTCCCTTAGGTCAGTTCCTACGAAGCAGAACTTTACACTAAGTTGTAAAGAAATCCGCCTGTGGGTCTGTGCAACACGTCACAGTCGGGAGCAAATCAGGGCGGTGACACCGGTAACAACCCACTGTTCGCGCCACTCATAGCGCGACTTTAGTGCTGCCACCCACTCGTTGGCGACCGGTAGGCGGACCTGGGGGATGATGCGGAGAGTGCCGTCGGGTTGGGGTTCGATGCTCACATCCTCGAATCCGACCCATTCCCGGGATAGCGGGAACTGGCATTTATAGAACGCCTCCTTGGCGGCAAAAATCAGGGCCGCCTGCCTGCGGGCCTCCGCTTCGGGTAGCTGGCCGAGGCGGGCCTGTTCCTCCGGAGTACAGATCCGCTCCCACAGGTCCTGGCCCACCGACTCGATGACCTCGCAGTCGATACCGAGCGCTTCCACGTCGGCCCCCCGCGCGACAACAGCCGCGGCAAAGCCTGTGGTGTGGGTGATGCTGCCCACGATTTCTGGCGGCCACAAGGGCTCCCGCTTCTCCCCTGACAGGAGCGAGAACCTCTGGATACCGAATTGATCCAGCGCGCGACGAGCGCAGGCGCGGCCGCGCGTGAAGTCCTCAATACGCTTGTTGGCACAGTGACTTATGGACTTTAGTTCAACCTCGGTGAGAACTGAGCGCGGCGCCTCGGTCATGAGCTCGACAGCGACGACGCCAGCCGGAAACAGCCCGGCCAACTGGGCCGAGAGCTGTGCAGGGTTACCCGGTTGGCAGTTTGTGGCACCGGGATCAGCGACTGGGGTCAAAGGGGGCTGCATGATCTTCGGCACATCATAAGGCACGCAATCTGCTCTAATCGCGCCCCGACATGGCACACGCATATCGACCGGACATTGACGGCCTGCGCGCCATCGCAGTTGTGGCAGTCCTTGGATTTCATGCCTTTCCGGAGTCTTTTCCGGGCGGGTTCACCGGTGTCGACATCTTCTTTGTCATCTCCGGCTTCCTGATTTCGGGAATCATCCTGGGAGAGCTGCAGGCCGGAAACTTCACTTTCGGGCAGTTTTACGCGCGCCGCATCCGGCGCATCTTCCCTGCCCTTGCCCTCGTGCTCACGGCCACGCTGGTGCTGGGCTGGTGGGCGCTGTCGCCGTACGAATTCGAGCAGCTCGGCGGCCACGTGGCCGCGGGTGCGGGCTTCATCTCCAACCTGCTGCTCTTTCACGAGAGCGGCTATTTCGACACGGACTCCGCACTCAAGCCCCTGCTGCACCTCTGGTCCCTCGGAGTTGAAGAGCAGTATTACCTCGTCTGGCCGCTGCTGCTGTTTGTGCTGCGCAAACACATGCATCGGATCTTCTGGCTGATTCTGGGGGTCGCGGTCGGCTCGTTCGTGTTGAATATCCTGCTGGTCCACCGCCAGCCGAGCGCTGCCTTCTATCTGCCGGCCACCCGCTTCTGGGAACTGATGATCGGCAGCATTGCTGCGTACCGTGAGCTGCATGCGGCACGGCAGATGAAGATGCCGTCCAATCTGATCGCGGCCGCGGGACTGCTACTGCTGGTACTCGCTTTCGCTTTGGTCCGTGATGGTCGCGGCTTTCCAGGGTGGTGGGCTTTGCTGCCGACCGTCGGTGCCTTGTTACTCATTCAGTCGGGGCCGGATGCCTGGATCAACCGCAATCTGCTGGGCAACCGCGCGGTGGTCTACATCGGTTTGATCAGCTATCCCCTGTACCTGTGGCATTGGCCACTGCTCACCTATGCACGAATCTTCTACGGCGGGCTACCGCCGGCGGGCGTGCGAGTGGGTGCATTGGTCCTCGGCCTTGTCCTCGCCTGCGCGACCTACGAGTTTGTCGAGAAGCGCGTTCGACGCCTCGGACGCGGCCCAACGGCGGTGCGCACCGTCGGGATCGCGGGTGCGGCTGTTGCAGTGTTGGCCGTGTTCGGGTTGCTCGCGGTCGGGAACGTTGTTCAGTCGCGTTCGAACTCCATCCCCTATCTCGCTGAAATTTCGGCGGCCTACGCCGACTGGCACATCCGAGATCAGGGCACGATTCCGGGCAACGCCCAAGGTGCCGTGCTGTTCTTCGGCGACAGCCACATGCAGCAGTTCTGGCCGCGGTTGGAAACACTTGCGTCCGACAAGAACGCCCCGCGCCACACCGTGTTGTTCCGAACGCGGGGCGGTTGCGCTCCAATTCCGGGCATTGAGCGTACCGGCTACGGCTGCCCGAAGTTCGTTGACGACACCTTTGCCCTGGCACACCGGCCTGAAGTTCAGACGGTGGTAATCAGCGCATCGTGGGTTGGATTCGCGTACCGCACCGACTACTACAAAGCCGGAAATGAGGACGGTGAACCGCTGAAGATGCTGACGCCGCAGACCCAGTGGGTTATGGACGGATTTGAATCTGCCGTCTCGAGCCTCGAGGCGGCCGGGAAGCAGGTGGTCATCGTGCTGTCATCGCCGTTTGGCCAGCAGTTCGATCCCCGCGAGATGGCACAACGCGATGGCTGGGGCTTCCGGGTACACCTGCCCGGCCCAGTGTCGCGCCAGGAGGTGGACTCCGAGAGCGCCTTCATTGATGATCGGCTGAGAGAGATTGCGCAGCGTACGCACGCAAGTGTTCTGGACCCGCGCGACACCATTTGCAGCCCAACGGAATGTCCAACGTTGGACGCGCGCGGCAAGCCCTTGCTGAAGGACAATTCCCATTTGCGCTCGTCCTTTGTGCAATTCCATTTTGATGCGTTTGACCGCTTCGTCAGGGTGCCCCCCGTCACAGCCGCTCCGTCCGCCCGCAACCCCTGAGCGAGAGCTGAACCGGGATGGAATGACGGCCCGGGTCATGACAGTCAGAGTGTGAGCCATTCATCACTTTTGGGAAAATCCGCAGGTAGCCCCGCAACGAGGGCACACTTACCGCGACCGTCTCGAAGCTTTCTGAAACCATTCGGGTGATGCTTCCGGTACTGTGTACGGCAGGGTTTTGCTGCGCTAACAATGAAAATATCTCTGGCATCGATCCCCGAGGCATTCGACCAGACTGCGATGCGCTACCGCGGTCGCGCTGCGCTCGCGGGCGACGCCGTGCAACTCACTTATGCGCAGCTCGCCGCCAAAGCCGACCGCATCGGGAGCTGGCTGCGCGCGCGCGGTATTGGGCGGGGCCACACTGTTGGACTGTTTGCGCAGCGCTCCGTAGACACCATCGCCGCGATCCTGGGAATCCTGAAGGCCGGCGCGGCGTACGTGCCGCTCGATCCCGCCTATCCCAGGAAGCTGCTGCAATACATCTACGAAGACAGCCTGCCCTCGGCGATGTTGGTACAG
>Ga0307510_10007479_pt1 | contig 13012 bp, 10 predicted proteins | sample 12_EM_MG_FD_207224 | JGI IMG/M metagenome (GOLD analysis project Ga0307510, IMG submission 207224) | Populus trichocarpa ectomycorrhiza microbial communities from riparian zone in the Pacific Northwest, United States - 12_EM | ecosystem: Host-associated > Plants > Roots > Unclassified | place... | reverse complement strand
TGACCAGTTCGTAGAGCTTGGCGACCGCCTTGTTGAACTGCAGTGCCTCGATATCGACGGCGACGCCGGCGATCGTCTGCGCCAGCTTGCGGTCGAGCGCGACGTCATTGCCCTCGCCATCCTCGATCCCGTCGACCAGGCGCCACAGCCGCTGCACGAAGCGCCACGAGCCCTCGATTCCCGCCTCGGACCAGGCGAGGTCGCGCTCGGGCGGCGAATCGGACAGCATGAACCAGCGCGTCGCGTCGGCGCCATATTGGTCGACGATCGGCTCGGGATCGATCGTGTTCTTCTTCGACTTGGACATCTTCTCGGTGCGGCCGACCGTGATCGGCTGCCCCGTGGCGATTTCCGTGCCGTCGCGCACATCATCGGGCGACAGCCACTTGCCCTCGACCGACTTGTAGGTCTCGTGCGTCACCATGCCCTGGGTGAACAGCCCGGCGAACGGCTCGGCCACGTCGAGCATGTTCATATGCTTCAACGCGCGCGTCCAGAACCGTGCGTAGAGGAGGTGCAGGATCGCATGCTCGACCCCGCCGATATACTGCCCGACCGGCAGCCATTGCTCGGCAACCGCGCGGTCGAACGGCTGGTCCTTGGGCTGACTGGCGAAGCGGATGAAATACCAGGACGAATCGGCGAAGGTGTCGAGCGTGTCGGTCTCTCGCGTGGCCTTGCCGCCGCACGATGGGCAATCGACATGCTTCCAGGTGGGATGGCGATCGAGCGGGTTGCCGGGAATGTCGAACGCGACATCCTCGGGCAGCACTACCGGCAATTGGTCGCGCGGCACCGGCACCACGCCACAGCCTTCGCAATGGATGATCGGGATCGGCGTGCCCCAATAACGCTGGCGGCTGACTCCCCAGTCGCGCAGGCGATAGACGGTGGTGCCCTTGCCCCAGCCGCCGGCTTCGGCGCGGATGATCACCTCGCGCTTGGCATCCTCGACATCCATGCCGTCGAGGAAGTGCGAATTCACGATCGTGCCCGGACCCGAATAGGCTTCGGCATCGGTGAAATCCTTGTCGGTGCGGTCGCCGTCCGACACGACGCGGCGGATCGGCAGATGGTATTTGGTCGCGAATTCGAAATCGCGCTGGTCGTGCGCGGGCACGCCGAACACCGCCCCGGTGCCATAGTCCATCAGCACGAAGTTCGCGATATAGACCGGAATTTGCCACGCCGGATCAAAGGGATGCGTCGCGGTGACGCCAGTATCGAATCCCAGTTTCTCCTGTGTCTCGAGCTCGGCCGCGGTGGTCCCGCCCTGCTTGCACAGCTCGATGAACCTGACCGCGTCGGGGTCGCGCGCGGCGGCCGCCTGAGCGATCGGATGGTCGGCGGCGACCGCGATGAAGCTGGCGCCGAAGATCGTGTCGGGACGCGTCGAGAACACCTCGACCGAGCCGCCGTCGGACAACGACCAGGCGAATTGCAGCCCCTGGCTCTTGCCGATCCAATTCTCCTGCATCACCCGGACCTTGTCGGGCCAGTGATCGAGCGCCTTCAGCCCGTCGAGCAATTCGTCGGCGAATTGGGTGATCTTGAGGAACCATTGGTTGAGCTTGCGCTTCTCGACCAGCGCGCCCGACCGCCAGCCCCGGCCGTCGATCACTTGCTCATTGGCCAGCACGGTCATGTCGACCGGATCCCAATTGACCGCCGATTCGCGGCGATAGACCAGGCCGGCGGCGAGCATGTCGAGGAACAGCGCCTGTTCCTGGCCGTAATAGTCGGGCTCGCACGTCGCGATCTCGCGCGACCAGTCGAGCGCGAAGCCCAGGCGCTTCAGTTGCGCCTTCATCGTCGCGATATTCTGCCGGGTCCAGCCGCCGGGATGGACGTGCTTTTCCATCGCGGCATTCTCGGCCGGCATGCCGAACGCATCCCACCCCATCGGATGGAGCACTTCCATCCCCTTCATCCGCCGATAGCGCGCGAGCACGTCGCCCATCGTGTAATTGCGGACATGGCCCATATGGATCCGACCCGAAGGATACGGAAACATTTCAAGCACATAGCTCTTGGGCTTGGGCGAATCGTCTCGCGCGGCAAAGGTCTGGGCATCGTCCCAGACCTTTTGCCAATGGGCATCCGCTTTCAGCGGGTTGAAGCGCGACATTAGGGTCTATCCTGCTGGGCGGGCATTACCCGCCCGCCGGGTTCTTGCTTATTTACCGGGTGCGATCGCCTGGCGACGAAGGTCGCGGGCGCGCGTAAGGATGACGTCCTCGAGCTTCTGCACGGTGGCCGCCTGGACCGGTGCCGCGACCCACTGCCCGTTGGTGCTGACTTCGCGCAGCGCCGCGACGCGGATCGCATCGGCGCGCAGATCCTGGTCGAGGATCGACACCGTGACCTTCATCCGCTCGCCGGGCGAGCGCGGGTTGACGTACCAGTCGGTGACGATGACGCCGCCGTTGGAATCGGTCTGCAGCAGCGGCATGAAGCTCAGCGTGTCGAGCGTCGCGCGCCACAGATAGGCGTTGACGCCGATCGTCGTCACCTTCGACGCGGCGATATCGGCCTTGGCGGGCCCTCTGTTGTGGTGCGCGCACGCCATCAGCGAGAGCGGGAGGGCCAGATACGCGGCACGGCGCAGAAGGGTCATCGGTGGTTCCCTGATACGAAAGGGGGAGATTATCGCGCATCTATAAACACAGGGCCGCCCGCCGCAAGCGCCGAGAGGTCAGAACGAGTCTGTGGACGCAATGCAACACTCGGCGGAAAAACAAGATCAACGGTGGCGAGTCTGGATCGATCCGTGATAGGGCGGATTTGACTGTTGGAGTCGCAAGGGAACCAATCGTGGTCGCGAAGCGGGCAATTTTCGGAACCGTCGTGGGGGCGCTCGCCGTCACCGCCGCGTTTGCCGTGCCTGCGATCGGGGCGCCCGATGCCGCCAAGCGACTGATTTCGCGTCCTGTCGCCTCCTTCTTCACCCCGGCCTCGGCCGATCCCAGGCTTGCCGCGCTGATCGCGCGCAACGGGCTCGACTCGACGCCGTTCCGTTTCACCCCGGCCGAATCACGTGGCACGCAACGCCGTGTGACCCCGCCGCCGGCGGTCAAGACCGGTGTCGTGACGCTGCGCGGTGCGCCGTCGGTCGATACCCAGTCGGTCGGCCTGGCGCCGATCGCCTATGATCTGGGCCGCAACGCGCCGGTCAAGCGGGTGGTCACGCCGAGCGATCTCAAGATGGATCTGGCGACGAGCCCGGTCGGCCGCAAGCCGATCGACATCGGTGCCAGCTTCTCGGACCGCCGCAGCACCAAGCTGAAGGCGACCAGCGAACGCACCACGATCGGCGACACGCGCCTGGCGGGTTATGTGCCCAAGGATTCGATCGACGTCGGCGGATCCTACTCGCTCAGCCGCAACCTCGATGTGACCGCGGGTGTCCGCTACAAGTCGCAGGATCGCGATCGCCTCGCCCCGCTGCCCGATGCGCAGCGGGACAGCCAGGCGGTGTATGTCGGGACCGCGTTCAAGTTCTGACCCCGTTTCAGGGATTTAACGCAGTTAAATCGCGCTCGGAAACGGGCTCGGCCGGCCTCGCGTAGCGAGGACCGACGGCGCGAATTCACTTCGCGCCGCTACCCCGAGAGCTCCAAGCGTCGATTGCCGCCCACCCGTCAAACCCGGTCATTCCCCGGAACCGCCGCGCATCCATCCCACCCAGAGCAATCGCGACCACTGGTAACCCCTGAGACACTCGCCGAGCAGCTCGCGTGCCCAACGCTTTGCCGCCGGGATGCGACCGCGTCGCGAACACCGGCGACACGAACAAAACCTCCGCCCCCCGCCTGACTGCCGCAACCGCTTCACGCCGATCGTGCGCCGGCGCTGTTCGCAGCCCTTCGCCACGCGCGCTCCCATGCACGCCATCCTCGCCGACTCCAGCCCGCTCCCCGCCGCGCACCACCATTAGTCCGCGCGCCCGCGCCAGCCGAACCACGCGTCGGAACAGCTTCCTCCGCGCCTGTGGTTCGGTCGCATAATGCCGAAACACCACGCCGCTCCCCCGCGGCAGCCGCCGCAGCGCCGCCCACAGTCCGTCGCCGAGCCGCTCGTCGGTCATCAGCCACAAAACTGGGATCGGGGACTGGCGATGCGACACGAGCCTGCCTATAGCGCGCGGCATGACGACCGACGACCCCGCCGCGCGGCTCGCTGGCGTCCGCGATGCGATTGCCCGGGCGGCGAAGCTCGCGGGGCGCCGCGACCCGATCGAGCTGATCGCCATCTCCAAGACGCATCCGGCCGAGGCGATCGAGCCGCTGATCGCTGCCGGCCAGCGCGTGTTCGGCGAGAATCGCGTGCAGGAAGCGCAGGGCAAATGGCCGGCGCTGCGCGAACGCCACGCCGATCTCCGGCTCGCGCTGGTCGGCCAGCTGCAGTCGAACAAGGCGGCCGATGCGGTCGCTTTGTTCGATCAGATTCATTCGGTCGATCGCGCCTCGCTGATCGCCGCGCTGGCGAAAGCGATGGAAAGCGGGCGCCGCCCCGATTGCTTCGTTCAGGTCAATATCGGCGACGAGCCGCAAAAAGGCGGTTGCGCGATCGCCGATCTGCCCGCGCTGCTCAAGCAAGCGCGCGCCGCCGAGCTGCCGATCGGCGGGTTGATGGCGGTGCCGCCGCTCGATGTCGAACCGGCCCCCTATTTCGCGCTGCTCGCCAAGCTGGCGCGCGATAACGGCGTTGCGGGCCTGAGCATGGGGATGTCGAGCGACTATCCGACCGCGGTGACCCTGGGCGCCACGCACGTCCGCGTCGGGTCGGCGCTGTTCGGAGCGCGGGCATGAAGGCCGATGCAGCGCCGACCATCGCCGTCCGGTTCGCGGCGATCCTGTTCGATTTCGACGGCGTGCTGATCGAGAGCGAATTCATCGGCAACAAGCATATCGCCGACTATCTGACCTCGATCGGGCACCCGACCACGCCCGAACAATCGATGGCCAATTTCATGGGCTATGCGGGGAAGGACTTTCTCGACCGGGTGGAAGCGTGGATCGGCCGCGCGCTGCCCGAGGATTTCTTTGCCGCGCGCGAGATCGAGGATGCGCGGGTGATGGCGGAAGGGATCGGCGAGGTTGCTGGCGCGGTCGCCTTCGTCCGCTCGCTGCCGGCGGATCTGCCCAAGGCAGTGGTGTCGTCGAGCTCGACGCGCTGGATCCGCCGCCATCTCGAGCATCTCGGCCTGTCCGACGCGTTCGGCGAGCATCTCTATTCGGGCCGCGAGCATGTCGAGCGCGGCAAGCCTCAGCCCGACCTCTATCTGTTCGCCGCCGACAAGCTGGGCGTGGCGATCGGCGACTGCGCGATCATCGAGGATTCGCCGGTCGGCGCGACCGGGGCGGTTGCCTCGGGCGGCCACGTCATCGGCCTGTGCGCGGGCAACCATTGCGCACCCGATCACGCCGACCGGCTACGCGCGATCGGCGTCGCGGCGGTGGCGTCGAGCTTTGACGAGGTGGCGGGGCTGCTGGGCTGACACCCCCCAACCGTCATCCCCGCGAAAGCGGGGACCCAGCTCCGGTTCGCGCAACAAGCGCACCGGTTGTTTGGTGGATAGCTTGGGAGATGGGTCCCCGCTTTCGCGGGGATGACGGCTAGTTAGAGGTCGACGCGAGAGCCTAAAGCTGGTGGCCCGTTCGATCGCGCTTAGTCGCGAGGTACTTCGCATTGAACGGATTGGGCGGCAGCGCGATCGGCACGCGCTCGGCGACCTTGATACCCGCCGCCTCCAGCACGCGGACCTTTTCGGGATTGTTGGTCAGCAGCCGGATATTGGTCTGGCCGAGCAGATCGAGCATCCGCGCCGCCACCCGGAAATCGCGCGCGTCGACCGCGAAGCCCAGCCGCGTATTGGCGTCGACCGTATCGAACCCCTGATCCTGCAGCGCATAAGCGCGCAATTTGTTGACCAGCCCGATCCCGCGTCCTTCCTGGCGCAGATAGAGCAATATGCCCCAGCCGGTATCCTCCATCGCGTGGATCGCGGCATGGAGCTGAGGCCCGCAATCGCATTTGAGACTGCCGAGCACATCGCCGGTCAGGCATTCGCTGTGCAGGCGCACTAGCGGCGGCCGGCCGTCGGGCTGACCGATGATCAGCGCGACATGCTCGCCGGGCGAATCGGGCGAGCGGAAGGCGACGATTTCGGAATTCTCCGAGCCGGCGACCGGTAGCTTGGCGCGCGCGGCGATCGCCAGGCTGATCGGATCCTCGAACGCCTCGATATCGGCAATCGTGATCACCTCGTCGGGCGCCTTGCCGACGAAGAAGGCCGGCAGCACCCCGGCGGTCCGTGCCAGCGCCAAGGCCGCCGCCATGACGTCACGATCGTCGACACGGATCGCGCGGAACGGGCCCTTCATCGGGGTCGCCATGTCGAGCTGCGGATCGGCGAGCGCGACCGCGCAGTCGAAATCGATCCAGAAGGTGCGCTCGACCAGCACCGGAGAATCGGGGATCGCCGCCTCGAGCTGGTTGGCCAGTTTGAGCGTCGCGGCACGCCCGGCCGACAACAGGATCGGCGACTCGCCTTCGGGGTCGAACGCCTTCATCCGTCCGGCATCGGCGGTCTCGATCGCGAGCAGGCCGACCGGCGCACCCGCGCCCTGGATCGCGATCGGCCAGCCGCGACGCAGCGCGTCGATCGCGCGGGCGACGTCGCGCGCGCTCACAGGTCGAACTCGGTCATGATCGGGACGTGATCCGACGGCTTGAGCCAATTGCGACAATGCTCGAACACCTGATGCGAGGTCGCCTTGGCCGCGACGTCGGCGGTCGCCCACATATGGTCGAGCCGGCGCCCGCGGTCGTTGACCGTCCAATCGGGCGAGCGATAGCTCCACCAAGTGTGGAGCCGCGCCGGGGCAGGGTAGAAATGGCGGCCGAGATCGACCCAGGAGTTCGAGTCCTTGAGCCGGTTGAGCGCATCGACCTCGATCGGCGTATGGCTGACGACCTTGAGCAATTGCTTGTGGTTCCACACGTCCGATTCGAGCGGCGCGATGTTGAAATCGCCGGTCAGGATCGTCGGGCAATCGAGCGTCGCCGACCAGGCGGTCATCCGCTCGACGAAATCGAGCTTCTGGCCGAACTTGGCATTGAGTTCGCGATCGGGGATGTCGCCGCCGGCCGGGACATAGACGTTCTCGAGACGAACCCCGTTCGGCAACCGCACGCCGACATGCCGCGCCTCGCGATTCGCTTGCCAGTCGAACCGGTCGTCCTCGACCAGCGGCACGCGGCTGATGATCGCGACGCCGTGGTGCATGCGCTGGCCGTGGAGGAAGATCGTGTCGTAGCCGAGCGCGCGGAACGCGGCTTCGGGAAAGTCGGTGTCGATCACCTTGGTTTCCTGCAGGCACAAGATGTCGGGTGCGGCCTCGCGCAGGAATTGCTCGACGATCTCGATGCGGAACCGCACCGAGTTGATGTTCCAGGAGACGATCTTCACAAAAGCGCACTTAGGGAGTTCATAACGGTTCGTCACCCTCGCACGCGTCGCGGCGAAGCCGCGCCGCCGTCGGACGCCGCTACGCGGCGCCGGCCGTGCTTGGGCGAGTTCGGCGGCGGAGCGCCGCCGTCCGCCCCACGCATGGAAAGGCCCCTGTTCCGGGGGCATGGAACAGGGGCCGACCTAGCGTTCGTCACGCAGGCGGGAAGTGGTCCGTTTCAGGCAACAGGGGGAAAATCCTGAACCGCCCCACATCCGCGAGAACTGTATTAGGCGGCCAAAGCTGTCGCCCAGATGAACGATCCGTTATTTTCTCGGGCCGCCGCGCACTGGGTCGTTGAAGCGGAACGTTCCGTCGGAAATCGGCACGTTGAACTTCGGGTCCGACAGTCGAATCGTCGTGCGATTATTCTGCGCGTCGAGCGCCACCCAGCCGCGCAGGATCAGCCCGGCCGGACCCGCCGCGTTGCGCTCGAACACCAGGGTGATGCGGCCATATTCGGGATGTTTGGGATCGCTGGCATCGACCGAGATGACCGACGGGTCGGCGGTCGGCATCACCTTGGCGAAGCGGCTGATGTCCTTGCTGGGATCGAGCAGCACGCCCAGCGGCGATCCGCCGATCGGCCAGCGCTGCTTCTGCCCAACCTGATAATCGAGGAACCATAAAGACTTGCCGTCGGCGACGACCAGAATCGGCACGCCCTTCTGATATTGGAAGCGGAGCTTGCCCGGTTGCTTCAACGACAAGGTGCCGGTCAGCGTCTTGCCGTTGCGATCATATTGGCTGAACGCCGCGGTCATCGACTGGGCGGCGCGCAGATGCTCCTGCACCTTGGCGAGGTCGGGCGAGGCCGGCGCCGCAACGGCAACGGTCGCAGCAAGGGCGGGCACGAGCAAAAGCGCTAGAGCGCGAGACGTCACGAATAATCTCCTGAAATGAGCACGCGACATGGCGTGGCCGGCTTGAACAGCCGCTGAACTCGCTAACCAATCACCAAGCGTGCGGTTCCCGAACGGTTTATAGCCAAGTCGCCCTGAGCAATTACGTCCATTCCGATCAGCATCGGGTAGGGAAATCTTTCTCCGAGCTCGAACCCGAGGACTTCCTTGTCGAGCACATAAGGCTGTTGTGTCAGCGGATCGAAATAAGGATCCGTATAGTCGCCGCAAACGAAGCCCACGCGGAATAGATACTCTTGGGCCAGGATGTCGCCGTTCGCCGTAAGCACCCTTCGCTGCCCTTTCGGGCGCAGTTCGAGCGCACGAGCCAGGTCTCCCCGAATGCCGGTCCCGGTGGCTCCGGTGTCGAGCAACCCGTCGGTTTGGAGGGTTTGTGTCGGATTGAGGCTATTATACCCCGGCAGGATGACTATCGGCAGAATGAGACGCTCGCGATTGTGGCGCCATTCAATTGCCGGCATTTGCATAGAGACCAAGCTCGACGGGCTCTGGTGTCACCTGCTGAATCGAATAGAGTTTATCAGAGAAACGGGACCAGCCTTCGGTGTCGGCGGCGCTAGCCGTTTCGAAATATCCGTGAATTCTGCGGTCCTTGATCAAGGCAAACTGCCCGGCATGCGCTCGCAGTTGCTCTTTCAACGTGCGCTGGAAGAAGTCGAAATTTTCGGCGATTTCGTGGCGTAACGTGTCGTCTTCCATCGTGAAAAGCTATCGCATTTGTGCGACGAAATGAATGTCTGCTGCGGTCAAATGACTCTAAAACGAGTCCATCCGATTCCGAACGTCCGAATCTACAGCGGATTGCCCTCGCGATCGCGCAGCACCTCTCGCCGTCCGACGTGATCTGGACGCCCGACGATGCCGTCCTTCTCCATCCGCTCGATCAGCCGCGCGGCGGAATTATAACCGATCCGCATCTGCCGCTGCAGCCAGGAGGTCGATGCCTTCTGGCTTTCGACCACCAGCTGGATCGCGCCGCGATATTGCTGGTCCTCGGCCGAATCCTCGCCCAGCGGCGCGCCGTCGAGCGCGAAGCCGTCCTCATTTTCCTCGGTGACCGACTGGATGTAGTCGGGCTGGCCCTGCGCGCGCCAATGGTCGGCGACCGCGCGGACTTCGTCGTCGCTGACGAACGGCCCGTGCACGCGGCTGATCTGCTTGCCATACGCCATGTACAGCATGTCGCCCTTGCCCAGCAGCTGCTCGGCGCCCTGTTCGCCCAAGATGGTGCGCGAATCGATTTTGCTGGTGACGTTGAACGAGATGCGTGTCGGCAAATTGGCCTTGATCACGCCGGTGATGACGTCGACCGACGGGCGCTGCGTCGCCATGATCAGGTGGATGCCGGCGGCGCGCGCCTTTTGCGCCAGCCGCTGGATCAGGAATTCGACTTCCTTGCCCGCGGTCATCATCAAATCGGCGAGCTCGTCGACGATGACGACGATCTGCGGTAGCGGCTCGAATTCGAGCTGCTCTTCTTCATAGACCGGCTTGCCGTCCTCATAGCCGATCTGGACCTTCCGCCCGAGCGGCTGGCCCTTGACCTTGGCGGCGCGGACCTTGTCGTTGAAACTGGCGAGCCCGCGCACGTTGACCGAGGCCATCATGCGATAGCGGTCCTCCATCTGCTCGACTGCCCATTTGAGTGCGCGCACCGCCTTGGACGGGTCGGTGACGACCGGCGACAACAGATGCGGGATGTCGTCATACATGCTCAGCTCGAGCATCTTCGGATCGATCATGATCATCCGGCACTGCTTGGGGTCGAGCTTGTAGAGCAGCGACAGGATCATGCAGTTGAGCCCGACCGACTTGCCCGATCCGGTGGTGCCGGCGACGAGCAGATGCGGCATCGGCGCCAAGTCGACGATGACCGGGTCGCCAGCGGTATTCTTGCCCAGCACGATCGGCAGCGAGGCGGACTGATCCTCGAACGCGTCCGACGCCATCAGCTCGTGCAGATTGACCGTCTCGCGCCGGGCGTTGGGCAATTCGATGCCGATCACGGTGCGCCCGGGGATCGGGGCGATACGCGCCGAGATCGCCGACATGTTGCGCGCGATATCGTCGGCGAGCTGGACCACGCGGCTCGCCTTGGTCCCGGCGGCGGGCTCGAGCTCGTAGATCGTCACCACCGGGCCGGGATGGACCGCGGTGATCTGGCCCTTGACGTGGAAATCGTCGAGCACGGTTTCGAGCAGGCGAGCGTTGCGCTCGAGCGCGGCCTTGTCGATCGGCCCGCCTGTCGATGGCGGCGGTGGCTTGAGCAGATCGAGCGGCGGCAACGGATAATTGTCGCGCAGGTCGAAACTGCCCTGTTTGGGCTTGGCCGGCTTGGCGGGAGCGGGCGCGGCATTGCGCTCGGCGATGACCGGCGCCGGACGGTTGTCGGGTAGTGCCACCGCGCGCGGCTGGCGGATCGACTGTTCGGACTCCATGTCGATCACGCGATCGCCCGGACGCTGGTCGGTCAGGCGCTGCACCTCGGCCGAGCGGCCGATCCGCGGAATCGCCGACACGCGCGGCAATCCGACCTCGAGACTCATGAACCAGATCACCGCGCCCGACAGCCCGGCCAGCGCGCCGACGACGCGGTCGGTCCACAAGATCGCGACAGGATTGCCGATCAGCGCAATCAGCCATTTGAGCCCGTCGGCGATCAGCATCCCGATCAACCCGCTCTTGCCCGCCGGCCAGTCGAGGCTGGCGCCGCTCGACACGAATCCTTGCGCGGTCGCGACCAGCGCGAGGCCGAACGCCGCGGTCAGCGCCATCCGCACCCAGCCGCCGACCTCTTCGTCGCGCCACAGCCGCCAGGCGATCACTGGCCCGATCGCCAGCATGCCCCAGGCTGGCCAGCCCAATACGGTATAGGCGAGGTCGGCGATCACCGCGCCGGGATAGCCGAGCAAATTCTGCGCCGGCCCGCCCGCGGCGGTGCTGAGCGACGGGTCGCCCGAATGATAGCTGGCGAGCGAGAGGACGAGCAGCAACGACACCGCGGCGACCACCACCGCGACGATCATCGCGCCCGAGCGGGCCGCGCCCGCCTTCACCGTTTCCCGCCAGAGCGGCGTCTGCGCGCGGCTGGCCATGGTCGAATCCCCCGAAATGTACGCTGTGCGTTCACGATGGATTCTCGCTCTACCGGAGTCCGACGTCAAGGCGGTGTGGTTGGGGTGAGGCGGGAGCGGGGTGGTTAAACCAAATCCTCCCCACTTGTGGGGAGGGGGACCAAGACGCGCAGCGGCTTGGTGGAAGGGGCTCGCCCCAAGCGATGCACGTGAGGAAAGCCCCCTCCACCACGCGGCTGGCGCCGCGCGGTCCCCCTCCCCGTGAACGGCAGGGCTATCGCATATGAAATTTTGTGTCGCGCGCCTGGTTGGAAACGACTCCCAAACGACTTGAGCGCGGAGAGAAGTACTTCGCGGTTCTTTGCCGACAAACTCCCGGCGGACCCCGCCAAATCCATATGCGATACCCCTGCCGTGAACGGGGAGGATTTGCGTTCCTCGACCCACCCCATTGCCGCTCGGGACCTCAAGCCGTAGTGCATCCTGCATGTCTCAGGTTGATCTTCTCATCCTTGGCGGCGGGCTGGTCGGCAGCGCGCTCGCGGTCGCGGCCGACGCGCATGGCATCACCAGCATCGTGGTCGATCCGGCCGATCCGGCGGTCGTCACCGCGGCGGGATTCGACGGCCGCGCCTCGGCGATCGCCAGCGCGCCGATGAACATGCTCCGCACGATCGGGGTCGCCGACCGGCTGGCCGGCAAGGGCTGCCCGATCGAAGGAATCCGGGTGTCCGACGGGCTCGAACCCGGGGCGCTCGATTTCGTGCCGCAGGAGGGCGAGAACGCGCTCGGCACGATGTTCGAGAATCGCGACCTCAGGACCGCGTTGCTCGACGCCGCAGGCGCGGCACCGGGCGTCGACCTTCGGATGCAGACGCGCGCCGTCTCGATCGAGCGCGACGAAGCGGAGGTTCGCGCCACGCTGAGCGACGGCAGCCAGGTGCGCGCGTCGCTGTTGATCGGTGCCGAGGGACGCAATTCGCCGACTCGCGAAACGGCGGGGCTCAACGTCGCACGCTGGACTTATGACCATGTCGCACTGGTGACGTCGATCGGGCACGAGCACAGCCACGAGAATGTCGCCTACGAGATCTTCTATCCGGAGGGGCCGTTCGCGATCCTGCCCTTGAACGACGACGATCGCGGGCATCGCTCGGCGATCGTCTGGTCGGTGCGCGGCGCGCAGGGGCCGGGGATGCAGAAGCTCGGCGACCGCGGCTATATGGCCGAGCTCGAGCGCAAGATGGGCGGGTTCCTCGGCAAGCTGACCTGGCTCGGACCGCGATTCGCGCACCCGCTCGGCTTTCACCATGCCGCGACGATCACCGCCGAACGGCTCGCGCTGGTCGGCGACGCGGCGCACGGCATCCATCCGATCGCCGGGCAAGGCGTCAATGTCGGCTTCCGCGACGTCGCGGCGCTGGTCGAGGTGCTGGTCGACGGCAAGCGGATCGGGCTCGACGTCGGCGATCGCGCCTTGCTGACGCGCTACGAACGCTGG
>Ga0307510_10007478_pt1 | contig 13012 bp, 12 predicted proteins | sample 12_EM_MG_FD_207224 | JGI IMG/M metagenome (GOLD analysis project Ga0307510, IMG submission 207224) | Populus trichocarpa ectomycorrhiza microbial communities from riparian zone in the Pacific Northwest, United States - 12_EM | ecosystem: Host-associated > Plants > Roots > Unclassified | place... | reverse complement strand
AATGATTGTATTGTAAGGTGCAAGGAAATTTGGGGTCCAATTGAAAAAGGTCAAGGGTGAAATTATAAAGAATTTTAAGATTCGAGCCAATTTGGGGCTCAATTGTAAAATTTTAAAAGCTTAGGGACAAAATTGAAATAAGGTTGTGATTTCGGTAAAACCCTAACTTTACCTCTTTCAAATGATGTGTTAACTGGTTTCTTAAATAACATATTGTCCATTTAGTTTTAAACGTAAACCCATGTGATGCATTGTTCATTTGAACTTTCTTCCCTTGATAGAAAGAATAAATAGCCTGGGTTGGATCTTGGGTGCCATATATGCTCTTATCTTTATTGTCATTAAGACAAAAATGCATGCCCTTATACTACTTAACACACCTCGCAATCCTAGCCCAAAGTTTAACTTTTGCATCCTCTGAATTCGCTGCACAATAAAGCCAAAAACCCTCACTTAAGCCTACCTTTCTTATAGCCTAGATACAACACGATGTGTTTAAAAGGTGGAGATACATGGGTTGGGTTTCTTTTGGATGATTATGATTTGTTAACATATAGAGGGTCTAAAATAATCTTTAGTTCCTTATAAATGAAACCCTTGAAAAAGATAAAAAGCGAGGGTTGGGACAACAACAAAGAAAAAAACTGCAGAAAAAATTAAAGAGGAGAGATTCGAGAACACAAAAACCAGTGAACAAAATAAGAAAATAAACATTGAGTAGCCATTACTGTAAACCACCGTAAAAAAAAATTTCAGTAAATCAGTGTTAAATAGAGTAATTCTTAATTGAAAAAATGATAAATTAGAAGAAAAAATGTTATGATTTGGGATGAGCATCCTCGATAAATTAACTTAAATTTTGGATGAGATAAAGTAATAAATCAATATGTGAATCATGTAAATTCTCCAATCAGGTAAAATAATTATTTAAAGAATTTTCTTTTATAAAATGTGGTGATAACAACAACAATAACAACATAGTGGAATCCTAAATAAAATAATGCATGATTTTATACACGAAAAACATTGATCGTTGGTATAAGCCCGCGTAAAATTGTATTATTTTGACAAAAAATGGTGAAAAATCTAAGAAATTTTTAATCATGATTGCAAATGGTAGTCTTCTAATAAATTAGTTTGAAAATATTAATGATTTAAGTAAATAAAATAGTACATAAATTCATATTTTGGAGTAAAATTACCTACTTCTAGTTTTACAATATCACACATAACTCTCAACTCAATCGCTTGATCGGGGTGAATACAAGGTGTCTCCTGACATGTTTTGCTATCTTGATTTAAAATGTTAGGTCAATCGGAATCCAGGAAAACATTTGAAAGAGTGTCAATGGTTGGGAAAAAAATACAAAAAATAATACTTGGACTCATTAATGGCATTGTTCCGTGTAACAACCATTAAAGAGAAGTGGAGACTTGATTTTTCTTCATTCTTATTCAAATCTAGTGCTTCTTCTTCTAAACATTTGGGCTAGAAAGTGTGTAAGAGTGATTTTTGTTAAGGAAGACCAATTTAAGATATAAAACTTAGAATATTACAATTACAATACAGGTGTTGCATAAACTGCATTTATTTGAATCAAAGTTTTTTTACACACACACACACACACACTAGATAAGTAGTTTAGACTTCGATGCATGCTAAATCCATTTTTCTGTAATGTAAAAAACAATTTTTGAGCACTGCAAATGTATTTTAAAGAAGGGAAAAAATCAATGTTCATTTAGTTATATGATAGTAAATGGACCAAATCTTAAAAGAAAAAGTGATAACAATAACCAGAAAAACAAAAAAGCACGCTTGTCAAAAGAGAAAAAAATAACAAAGTTGAATTCCAAGATAACATAATGTTAAAGGATGAAATTGAAAATAAATAAATAAATAAAGTACCTCGAGTCAACCAAGCTAGTATGCCAAACTTGCAACCCAGGTCGTGAGACTAAACCAACCTCATAAAAAGCAAATTGAAAAAAAAAAAACAATGCTCAGTACCTAACAATCCAAATGAAGAAGGCTTAAATAAAAAAAAGTCAACAAAACAAAGTCCACAAAAATAAAACATCTGCAAACTTAGATAAGGTTGTCAAATCGCGTGAGCCGGATCATGGAAACAAGATAATCTAATAAAAGGCAGAAACAAATGATGATGCTTAATTTAAAAAAAAATTCAATTTTTGAAGGATGAAACTGGAAAAAGATATTAAAAAACCAACCCGAACCAAACCTGCTGCCAGTTCATGAGATCGGAATAACCTGATTGAAAGAAAATTGAAGAAAATTATGAAGCATATTTTTCAAAATAAACAACATTAAAGGATGAAATTGAAAAAAAAATGATGTCAACCTATATCAATTTTCCAAACATGTGACCCAAGTCACTAAATCAAAAGCATCCCATAAAAAAACCCCAAAGTCCGGTTCCTAAAAAATCAAATATCAAATGATAAAATTGAAAAAAATAATTAAATTATACAAAAGGATAAAAAAAATAGCAATTAAGAGAATGAAGACCGGATGTGAAATAAAAAAATAAATGTGAGGACAACTTAAAATTTTGAATTGAATGGAAAGATTGAAAAAAAAAATCAAATTCACAAAAAAAAATTCAATTATAGAAAAGTTATCGAGCTACAATCCAAAAAGAAATCAAAATCAAAAGAATGAGGACTATATTTGAAAAAATAACAAATCACAATTATGGACCATATGATGACATTGAAAACAAATTGAAATATGAGAAAGGGGCCCAGAACAAAAATTAAAGATAAAAAAAATAAAGATTAAAGTTGAAATATCAGTAAATGAGAGGACAAATCTAAAATTTTAAAGGGCCAATGTGAATTTCGAGATAAGGAGAAAGAAAAGAGGAGAAAAAGAAAGAAAAGGATATCAACAATAAATTGTTGCCTCAACCACCACACGCACCACCCCATATGAAAGGAGGTGTTGTGACGCTTCCAATGCCATCACAAAAGTCGGCGTTCCACTACTGAACATCTCATCAAACATCATCTGAAGAGCGTAGAGGGGCACCATATGCTAGCACATGCATTGATTTTTTAATAATATTATATATTTATCAAAATGTCAAACTACTCCTAAACCTACTTGATTATAACAAAAAAAACCTGGATAAATTACTAAAATAACCATAAAAACAAGTTTAGTAATTTTTGCTTTTAAGGGTTCTGAAGTTATATCAATGTGCTAAAAATGGAAAGACAAAAACACTTTTGCACACAAGTTTAATATTTTTTACTTTTAAGGATTATTGTGTCATTTTACTATGCTAAAAAAAAATGAAAAGATCATTTTTGCCCCTAATTAATTTGATAATGATGAATGAATCCTTGTGAAAAGACCATTCTACTCCTAAGACCAAGATTTATTGAGTTTTTATACTCCTAAGACCAAGAATGAGGACTGAATATGAAATAAAAAATAAATGTGAGGACAATTTAGAATTTAGAATTAAAAAGAAAAATCAAATTCACAGAAAAAAAAATCAATTATAGAAGAGGATAAAAAAATAAAAAATAGCAATTAAGAGAATGAAATTAAAAATAAATGAGAGGACAACTTAAAATTTTGAATTATAGGGTGAAAATGAAAAGAAAAACCAAATTCACTAAACAATCTAAAAAAAAAATCAAAATGAAAAGAATGAGGTACATATTTGAAAAAATAACAAATCACAATTATGGACCATATGATGACATTGAAAACAAATTGAAATTTGAGAAAATGGTCAAGAGAAAAAAAAAAGGATCAAAGTTGAAATATCAGTAAATAAGAGGACATATCTAAAATTTTAAAGGGCAACGTGAATTTCGAGGTGAGGAGAGAGAAAAGAGAAGAAGAAGAAAGAAGAGGTCGTCAACAACAAATCTTTGCCTCAACCGCCACACGCGCTGCCTCGTATGGAAGGAGGCGTCATGACGCTTCTAATACTATTGTGAAAGTTGGTGTTCCACTACTGGATAACGTTTCAAGCATCATCTGAAAAGCGCGAAGGGGGTCCACACGCTGGCACGTGCATCAATGTTTTTTTTTTTTTTTTTTTTTTTAATAATATTATATATTTATCAAAATACCAAACTACTAATAAGCCTACTTGATTATAACAAAAAAACCTGGATGAAATTACTAAGAAACCCCTATAAGCAAGTTTAGTAATTTTATCTTTTAAGGGTACTGAAATCATTTCAATATGCTAAAAATGAAAAGAAAAAACGCTATGCACTCAAGTGTAATATTTTTTTTTTTTTACTTTTAAGAATTATTGTGTCATTTTACTGTGCTAAAAAAATAATATGAAAATATCATTTTTATCCCTGATTAATTTGATAATGATAAATGAATCATTATGAAAAGACTATTCTACTTCTAAGTTCAAGATTATTGAGTTTTTTTAATAAGAATAAAATGATAATTTTACTATTTCAATACATAATAGCCTAAATCTATATGCATGGTAAAACCCTGATTCCTTTTAAGTTTTTTTTTAATGTTAATTTTTAATCAAAATAATATAAAAAAATGTAAATTTCTTATTAAAAATATGAACTTAAAATTGCTAATTTATTTTTAAAAATAAATATAAATACGAGATAATCATAGATTACTTACCCAAAAAAAAAGCAACTTCAAAAATAACAATCTTCATTTTTTATGTGAATTGTTTTTAAATATGTCTAGTTGCACGTTACAAAAAAAAATAAAAATAAAAACTTTTCAAAAACTGAGAATTTTGTTTTTTTAAAAAAAGAATTATAGTAGTGGATATTTAGAGAGTGGGTGTATGTGTCGGTGCAAAGAGGAAACAGCATGTATCCTATGGCACCGAATGTGGACGTGTTTTCAGTTTTGTGCAAGAAAACTACAAAACTCCAATAATAAGGCTCTAATCATTTCAATTTCAAACACACAAACAACATGAAATAATTAGGCTCATTTTTAGCTATACAGTTCCATCCCACCATCACCATCATTTCTCAGCCTTTTTTATTTCTAAAGAAATGGGTTCGAGTAGTAGTAGACCGGGGCCACTCTCAACACGGGCCCGACTGAACCGAAGGTCGTCCAGGTTCTTCTCTTCTCTCATCTGTGGTGGCTCCTTTTCTTTTCGCACAGCTCGTCATGAGGTAAAAAAAAAAAAAAGAGTGATTTAAAATTTGAACTTGAAATTGATTTTTCATTTCTGTTTTTTGTTCTTTAATCAGTTTTGATGATCTGGGGTTGTCTAATTAGCGTTAAAAATGGATTGTTTATGTTGTAAAATGAAATGACTTTGGAGAAAATAATGAATACCCATTTCGTGTTTTCTGTTGTTTTGTTAGAAGTTTGAATCTTTGCATGAAAATATCTGTGGCTTTTGATGATCTAGGTTTTATCTTATGATGTTGGAAAAGTTGTCTTATTTTTGGGTTTTATGGGGTTGTTTCTGTTGCTTGTCAACTGTTTGTGAAAGGAATTTTTTTTTTGGTGTGTTTGCCATCAATTTTTGTTTTGAATTGTTTGTTTATCGATAGAGACATGGTAGCTTAGCTCTCCAATCGTCTGAATATTCGGTCACTTTGGTTATTTGATTAAAAGTTCAAGTTTTGTGTCTATGCAATTCCTTGACATAGAAAATGATATTAATTTATAGACCTTAGTCTTACATGTGTAGTCATTGGATTTTTAGTTTAATTGGGGTTCGTAGAGATTTTTGTCAAACTTTATGATGTCCACATTGCTGATTGATCGAGCTTAAGGTGATGTTAACAAACAGATGATTTGCTCTGAAATAGTTCATGTATCCCTGTATTCCAAATTGGTGTTTCAGAATGTTTTACAAATTAACTTTATTTGCCATTAGAGTAGGAAAACTGTCTTAGTATGTGCACTTTCCCCACAAGACCAATGATCAATTGATACTTGGCAGCCTTGCCCAATGCCCTTGATTGATTTTCGATTTTCTTAAGAAGATTTTAATGCTTGTTTTGTTATAAACTATTTCTATAAGTCTGTAACGGAAGCTCTTTTTTTCAATGTTATTATGACTAAAACTGATTATTGTGATTTGTGAGAGCCAGATGGTTCTGCGGTATGGATATGGAGCAATTCCTTAGTGTTGACATAGGGTATAAACAAATCTAGGCAGTAGGCACTTCTCTCATTCAAGAAGCAAGATGTGGTGAGGTGGCAGTATTCATTTCCTGCTATATTTCTAGTCTTGATCAATGTGCAATTTTTTTAATGTTTGGTGAAGTCTATTTAAGGATGCTACTATTCAAATATTGTGGCTACATTTTACAGAAGAGACTGATACGCATGCCATCCTTTTCCAATAGATGGAAGACTATCCAGATGAAAGTCTGGTGAATTCTCTGGAACAGTGTGGCCCATTCATCAATGAGGTACAGAACTCTGCTGAGGAATCATCTGTGGTTTCTAGTATGGTAACAGGGTCTAGTAGCTCGGATACTGAAACTGGAGGATCATCTGGAAACAGTATAACAGCTAGTGAGGGAACTTTTGTGAATGATGGTTATAGAAATCTTGACATAAGCTGTCAAGGGAAATGCCTATCTGACAGCAAGGAGTTAGTTGGCCTGGATCAGGTAAGTGATAGTCAAAGTCATGATGAATCGGGTAGGAATAGAAATATTACTGAAGCTAGTACTTCATTTAAAGAACAGCAATCATCAGATCCTGTATCTATGAATGTTTCAACTAACATGGATGCTGTCAATGGCATTGACAATTCAGAGAACAAGGGTTTTTCTCAGATCTATCCTCATATTATACATCCAAGCAGTTCAGATCCTTCGAGGCTTGGAGATTCACATTCTAATGATGCCTCTTTTGACAACCATATGGGTGAAGTAACAGACATACCTAATTCCGATTCTGATTCTGTAACTCATAGGCCTGATGTTCGAGTAACCTTTCGCCCAACGCAAGATGAGTCTATCCAAGATTCAGTATCTTCAGATTTAGGATTTCTTGTGCCCAATAGGGAACAAGACCGGACAGATGGAAGTGTACTCCATGTCGATGTTGTGAGTATCTCTTCCAGCATTTATTCTAGCAGCACTTCAGATACAAGCAATCATGAAGCCAGAAGGAATAGCAGAAGACTGTTTTGGGATGCATTTTCAAGGCGCAGTTTTAGGAGGCATGTTGATTCTCCGACTACTGTTTTCTCGACTGATAATAATGATGATCTTGAATCCCATGACAGATGGCTTCTTAATTTCAGTGGTGATTTTTTGAACGATGGGATAGACAATGATTCTAGATACTTGGGCAGGAGAATTCACGGATTGAATGAACGAAGACGACACTCAAGATCTGAGGTGATATTTCTGAATAGTTCTTAGGAAAGAATGCTATGATATCATTTACTTTGTGTGCATGATTGTGATAGATATTGGAGATTATACGTCTGTATGTTGATGGAGTTGACTGTTTCTTACAATCATCAACAAGACCCCTGTACAGTTATTGTTCCACTGAAGTATGGAATTGGGAAGGAAGCCTAGAAAGATAGTCCTCAGGGCGTTAACAAAAATTCAAAACCCCCCTTATTCTTGGAAACATTTCAAATAAATCCTAATGAAATGGCCAACCCAAAATAGAAATTTTACTTTCTGACTCTCCCAAGGCCCAAAGTCTGAATTCTTCCTTGGCCTGTAGTTCTGTACTTTTGCAGGAAGTGTTTGCTCTTTGGCCTGATAGAGGTTTTTTTTTTTTTTTTTTGAAATTGCAAGCCCTAGTCTTTTATTGCACATTCAATGGTTCTTTTAGTTTCTTTGGTATGATTATATGCCACTCCTTACATTGTCTATCCAGTAGTCATGGCAGCTGGGTTAGCAGAACATAACAAATAAGGTTAAAATCCCTTTTGTCCATCTGTAATTCTTACGAACTAGTCCTGCAAGCTCTTTGCAGATATGGGAAAGACTTCATGGTGGCCTTGATGAGAATGGTCGACGAACTACCTCTTGTCCTTCTGGACTCCACCCTGACGGTACATGCTCGTGTGAATCAATCTTGATGACTGAGGAGTTGAATGCTCATCGAAGGATATCACGAATAGTCATGCTTGCTGAAGCTCTGTTTGAGGTAGTTCTCCTTTGACACATCTTCACCTGACTTCACTCATCCTATTCATGAAAAATGGATGTAGGTTGAAAAACAGAATGGACCTGTGTGATAGAGTTGCTAATTTGAATTCATTATGTTGATGTTAATGATGCTTTAAGTCACTATTTATATATCTGTGTATATATTTGTCTTTTGATTTTGCTAGCGTCACTTTTGTATGAATTGCAAATTCAAGGGTATAATTGTGTTGAACCAAGTCTAACCCGCAGTAGAAGTTTAGATTCTTATTCTGCTAATCCCACAATTTGCAACTCTATTACATTTGTTTGAGGAATCTGATGAGAAAAGGTGGTGCATTATTTTGCTATCTTTTTGAGCATGAAGGTGAATCCTGAATAGTTAAATACCCCTTTTACTTTTCCTGGAAAAAATTTGCTCTAGAGTCGCTTGCATTTAGATATTAGCTGTTGTTCTGTCTCATAACAAGACTAAGATCTAGCAGTAGGTTTTTAGAAACTGCGCAGCTGTGTTTCTATGTAGAGTTGCTTACAGAGGTGTGGAAGCCACCATCAATTGCATGATGAGGGAGCTGCTTTGACCATGAAATCTGTGCCAGGCAGTTTTACCATGATTTATGCACTATTTGACCTGCGTTGGTTGTTACTAAGTTCTGGTGTATGTTTAAGCTGCAGGTTTTGGATGAAATTCATCGTCAGCCTGTGTCACTCTCTCTATCCATGATGTCGCTCCCTGCCCCTGAATCCATCGTTGATTCTTTCCCTCTTAAGAATCACAAAAAAGTTGACAAAGTTGAGGGCAATGATGAGGATGAACAGTAAGTTTCTCGTTGAAACATGTTTTTTGGTGTGAACTTGCATGATGTACACTAGGATAAGCCGGGAAGTGTACATGCACATGGTTTTTATTGCTTGTAGAAGTGGTGGCGAACTTGCAATTGGTGGTGTTTCGTTACTTGGATTGTGCCCATATTAATATGTGAACAAATATTGAGATGGTTTCTGTTTACAGAATGATAGCCAACTTTATTCACTTGTGGTCGTTTGGATTGTGTCTGATAATAGCTTTCTGATGGACCAGGTGTTACATTTGCCTGGCCGAGTACGAGGAAGGTGACAAAATAAGAGTTCTTCCCTGCCACCATGAATATCACATGGCTTGTGTGGATAAATGGCTTAAAGAAATACATGGGTATTGATATTGCCACCCTCCTGCCCTTTTGCTGCATATCTTTCTCTTCATAAACCATATTCGTAATCATTTTTTTTCCTTTTCTGGTGTGAAAATTTTGGCACATCTTTCTCCCCCCTCTCCCTCCTCTGTTGGTATTTTTACAGGGTGTGCCCACTTTGTCGAGGAGATGTTCGTGAGGGTGCCAACGAGCCTTCAATCCCAAATCCGGAAATTCCTTCTACTTGATAGAATAGCACATATAATTGTATATACAAACCTTTTATTACCTTACATAAATTCCATCTCTTGTATTATATCCCCTGAAGTTTGAATTCTATAGATCTTACAGGTCGAGGACCTTTACTGTAATTAAATTAAATTATAATATTAAATTTATTTTAAATTTAATTGATAAATAAGTTCAATTTATATGTTTGTAGAGATAAAATTTTATTTATTTTGTTTTTTATATTATTTTTATCATTTTTATTTTATTTTTTTGAAAGGTCTTATAAAAAAGGAGATAAGTATTTTGGAAGAACTAGTTTTAATGTTTTTTTTTTTGTGTAGTAAATCAAAGGGTTGTTTTTGATTTATTGTTGTAATATTTTTAGCAATCCTGAGAATTTTAAACATGTTACATGAATCTGTATAGTAAATCAAAGGAGATAAGTGTTCAATATGTTCTTATATTTTAAAAAGAATTCTTTGTATATTAAATGAGTTTTCTATCTAGTGATTAATTTTATTTCAAAATACTCTTTGGATGAATGAGTATGTGCAATTCACCACCTGATGACTACTTCCTCTCTCAAATTGATCAAAATCTGGACAGGTACAAGCACCAGGCTCTCTTTTTTCTCCCTTTTCGTTTCTTTTCCAAAGTATTTTTTTTTAAAATGTTTTTTGACTTGAAAAAAATATTAAATTGATATTTTTAATGTTTTATATACTAATATTAAAAATTAAAAAAATATATATTTTAATTCCAAAAATCCATCCAAAATCACCTAAAAACAATCACTCTTCTAGCCAAAACCTTCATATTTCACCCAAAATCAAACTTAAAATGCTTCACCAAGTTTTTTTTTGGTTTTTGTTCGCATACATGATGGGATTGTGATTTAATCATTCATGCTAATCTTCTTTTTATTATGATTGTAAATTGTCATATTTGTATTATAATTTTATATAATTAAAAACTAAACATTATATACTCACTTATCTAGTTTCTTTGAGAATTTGGACAACAATTACAATAGAACACAAGTACACAAAAAACAGGAATACTGCTTCCTTATCAAGAGCATATCAATTCCCCTAGACTAATACTGCTGCCTTGGGATCCAGAAGGGATTTTGGAATGATTCTGTTCTCATCTTATCTCCATTGTTTTCGGAGTAATCATGGGAGAAGGGATTAGTATAGGCTCTATGATCATTCCTGGCTGTAAAATTCTGGCCCTTTGGAAATGAATGGTGATCCTGTTGAGAAAAAAGGTTTGGGTGATAATTCTCATCATCATCTTCAAATGTTGTCCATCGCATGGAGTTATTGTGATGTTTCTCTCTTGCAGCATTTCTCTTGTTCTCCATCTCTCCAACATGATCCTTGAACTCCTCCTTCACCTCATCCAGTACAACATCACCATACTCACGCCATGACCTTAAAAAAACACAACATATTTGCGGTTCATATGAGGTTTCGTAAATAAAAAGTTTGATATGCTGTAGCAAGAATGCAAATGTAAGGAAATGCCTACGATTTAGTTGCAATGACTACGAGTTTAGTAGATCACTATATCAGATATGCTGTGACAAAAACAAGCATTTAAAAGAAATGCCTTTTAATTGTTTTCTTACTTGGGACAGAACTTTTTCAGGTCAACCTTGTCAACAGGAAGCTTGGTGGAAACTGCTTCAATTTGGTCATCACTGATAGAACCACAAAGAACAAGCACAACGCAAGACAAAAGTAAAAGATTAATTGATCGCTAACTCACACAAAGACACAACTATTTCAAAGTCCCCTGTTCAGTAAAAAACAAAGCTTACGAAAATTGAAGACTGGAGTTTGTTGTGCTTAGTTCTGTTTGGATTTTTGATATCTCCTTCTTTATCTTGTCCCCTGAAACCTGAATAATTAACAGTAGATAGACACATAAGCTAAGGTTTAAAGTTAAAGATTTAGAAAAAAAAATTTATTTAACTGTCAAGGCTGAACCTTATCGATGAAAAAATCTGAAGCAGAGCCATTAGAATGCAGCTTCTTCTTAATATGTATAGTGTCTGGTCCCTCTCCAATGGGACTATCAACAAGATGGTAAGATCCTGAATAAGCCTCACTGTCAGATCTTTCATTGTTAAGAGGCAGAGGAGCAGTCTCATCATCTGAATCATTTTTCTTCCATTTCTTAAACCCATCAAAACCCCATTGTTTTTTGGCCGATTTCGAGGTTTTCTCCTCACAATTAAGACCATTATCACCACCACCACCACCTCCTTCTCTTGGCACTTTTTGAAACAGAGTCTTTAAGGGTTTCCTCTTGGACTTGTCATTGCTTCCACTTTCTTTTGTAGACTCATTTGGTAAGCTTGCTTGCATGAGAATTGACTTCGTTTCACTTCCCTCATCCCAAAGTGGTTTCTCTGATTCGTTACTAACATGGCCAGAGGAGGCCAATCTTGCTTCAATTTCAAAAATACTCTTTTCTTCTTTGTGTTTGCTTAGCTTTTGAGAGGACCCAAAACCAAAAACTGAGGCTGCTCCTTTGATTTGCTTGATCGCTGAGTTAGGCTTTGATCTGTTTTTGGACTGTAAAGTTTCTTTACCAATCAAACTTTTCTCATCTTTTAAATCAATAACCGACCACTCCCCTTCCTTGTTCTCTTTTGTGTCTTTTGGACCAGCAAAAATAACATCTCTTGAATCAATTTCTGCTCCTTGTACTGCTAGCCGTTGTAACAAAGGCCTCTTTGATGAATGGTACTCATCTTCTGATATACATTTTGCATAAAGAAGCTCCTAAAACAAAGCCAAAACAAACATTAGTTTAACTTGCTTGTCTAAAGATAAAAACTGAAATAAAATGTAACCCAGGTTCTAAAACTATAAACTTTACCTGCAAGAAGACCAATTTATCTCTTAAAATGACTGGTTGTTCATGTTCAAGTGGAGAAGCAATAAGGGTCTCAAGCAAATGAATCTTGAAAGCAGAAACCTCATTTTCAGATAAAATATCTTCTTTATGCAACTCCATCAAGTTCAAAATCTGGTGGAATGAGTCTTGTTGCCACTTCAAGTTATCAGACTGCAGCTTTGAGAGCCTGTGTTCTGCAGCAGTCAATCTCTTTTTCTTGAAGGAAAATGGGAGGATTGTTTTGCAAAGAGAGGTGATTGAGTCATGGAGAGTAGAGTAGTATGCTGGTGTGTATGTGTGTACCATTTTTGAGGATCTTTTCTTTGTTTCTTGATTTGAACAAGTGAATAGAAGAGATAACAAATAATTGTGATTTTTATGGGGTGCCAGGGCTGTTGTGATTTTAATGAAGATTTTCAAGTGTTCCTTTTTTATTTTCCGGATTGGTGTTTATTTAGGGTTCTTCGAGTGTTTGAATTTTTGGGTTATGAAACGGTCACTTGGAACTAGCCGTTGGTGAAGAAGGTGAGAGGACTTGGCAATTGTTGGAGTAATACGATGTCATTTTT
>Ga0307510_10007477_pt1 | contig 13012 bp, 13 predicted proteins | sample 12_EM_MG_FD_207224 | JGI IMG/M metagenome (GOLD analysis project Ga0307510, IMG submission 207224) | Populus trichocarpa ectomycorrhiza microbial communities from riparian zone in the Pacific Northwest, United States - 12_EM | ecosystem: Host-associated > Plants > Roots > Unclassified | place... | reverse complement strand
TGTTGAATGAGGTTGGATGGGGATGCGAAGGATATGAGAAGTTCCAAAGTGGTGCAAGTGGCGGCGGGACAATACTAGGGTGTGTGCGAAGATGGGGGAAAATGCGGGCTGTAATAGAATCGGGTCCACCGGAGTCCCTCTGAAGAAGGCGACGGATTGATGAGGGCCTGAATGCCGAAAATGAAATGGGTTGTTTATGGGAGTGAAGTATGCGAAGAACATCCTTGAAGAGATGGGAAATACGATGTGGCAATGCTGAAAGCAGTCGGAAGGATGAATCACAGAAAACTGAGGAGACGTGATGACGGCGTACTTTGGATGAGGTAGTGTGCTACCCTCAATCTGGACCGCCCGACGTCAGCCCACCACTCTGCCTCTGCCTCTGCAGCAATTGCCTCTGTCAAAAGGGTATCCAGTGTCTCTGCATAGATCCCGGCAACCAGTCTACCAAGAACGGCATCTTTCAGTGCTTGCTCTTCGTCGTCAATACCACGTGAAGTGTATCCTCCCGCCGGCTTATTACCATCCTCTAGTCTTTGTATGCGCTTAATTGTGTCTCTAACGCGTTTTGGAGAGATGGGGGGGGAGAGGGAGAGGAAGAGGGAACGGAGGACATCCTTAGACGGATCAACACTGGTCGAAGGAAGTGAGAATTCAGATGAGGATTTCCACTGATCTGGCGATGAATCGAGGATTAGTTTGTCCGTTATGTGGGATGTAAACATTACTTCGACCTCATGTACGACGTGGCGGATGGATACAGTTCTAGTCATACATCATATGCATAACTTACAGCGTTTCAACGCGCGACGTCATTTCATCACGTGATGGTCGTGATCGTCCCTCCAAGCGACCTGGCCAACAGTCCACTGATCACCCCACATCACCCGCTTGTGGTACGTCTTTCGCAACTCACGGAACTCCTTCACAAAATCGTCCACTTCCTTGCCGCTCGCGGGGGTCGCTGCTGGTTCAGATGACGTAGATCGCACGAAGCTCGATGCGAGGCTCTCGGAGAGGTCGTCCTGCGCCGTCGTTGCGTGTCGGAGGCGCATGAGGAGGAATTGCGGCGTGAACCGCTTTAGTTGTCATCAGTACTGTACATGGCTTCGAAGGTACTGTCCGATGGTTGGCGCACCTGGTAGACCTCTTTCTGTTCACGTTGTAGCTCCGCCCACCTGGCTTCTAATGTCTTTGCCTCGTCGAAGGCATCCTTTGTCTCTGACCGTAGTTTGTATAGTTCATCCTGAAGTGCGAGATTCTGATCTGATGTCTCCATATAAGACGGATAGAGACCAATGAGCCAACGCGCTTCGAGTCAACGCACTCGCAATCGTTTCGTTCGCAAGTCCGAGCTCCACTTGGCTCTGATATAACTCTTTGACCTCGGAAATTGTGTGAAAGATGGCCCCGAAGTAGGCCGGGTCTACAAGCATGTCTTCCAGGTCCTCGCGTCTAGGCATACTACCGTAAGCAAATGGGAACCTTCGGCATTATTGGCGTAGAATATACGTTAGGTGGGATAGCTCAGGAAAATCCCTAGTTAGAGCTGTTTGGATCGACATGGCACGGTAGATATGCACAGAACGTGGGTGAGCAAAGGAGAGCTGCGCCACGCCACGCCACCCGACCCGCCGCGACCCAAAATTGACAACAGGTTTCACCATTGCCCATTGTTACACCAGTGTTACACCTTACGGCCTTACCCATTACTTCATCCATCCCTCCCACATGTCCGTCATCCTCCCTGGTGAGGCAATCCAGACCCAACACAAACCTTTGAAGCTGGGTCCGGGGCCCAGCAAATCGTTGACTCTCAAGGAAGATCATCGGTCGTCGTGACGCGGGCTGGGACCTTGGGGGAGAACCCGAAACGCAACAAATTTTAGGTGGAAGGAAATTTGCGTCGCGTGTGTCTATCCCTTGCTCACCTACCCCTCTATATTATCTCACAGTCTTTTCAAAGTATGTCCCCGCCGCGCAAGAGCCTGTTGTCGGCATCATGAGAGCTCAACAGAGCGAGGGTTGGAGAGTGAACATCGGCTCCGCCTATCATGGGTCTCTTTACGGACTTGTTTTCGATGGTGCGAGCAGAAGAAATTGGCCAAACTTCAAAGTGCGTTCGTCGTGTATTGGCCATATCCCCCAACCCGCACCCCCCTTGGGTATGATGCTGATGGATGTACACCAGCAGGAGGTGACTAGTACGCTGTGCGAAGCGTATACTGTACCTCAGATGGCTGGCTCACTCACTGGTAACACGGCCATGTAGCGAAGCGTTGATGGGGACGAGCACGTAGCATGAATGCTACTTTTGTCATCGGCTTACGCGTCCTATGCAAGTTTTAACCCAAATATAATAAAGGCGCTCCCCGCCTCTAACCCATCGTCCCCGCTGCCTCTCATTCTCCCTTATCACCTTGCCTACTCATGTTCACCGACGTATGGGTACTCTCCTACGAACACCTCTCAAGGGTCTTCCAAATCCGACCAGGCACTCTTTTCTCCGGAAAATTGCCTCACACGTCAAGCCGATCATGCGCAAGCATCATTGGAGACTTCCTGTCCTCGCCGAGTTCTTTCCAGATATTCCAGGTCTCTTGGGTACGTGTTCCTACGCCTCTTATGTCCTATGGTATCGTACGCCAAATCCACGTTTCGATAACTGATGTGACCTCCCAGGAATAAGTTTACAGAATCATTTGTCATTCGGTGGATCTGCAACTTTGGCCGCCGTAGATCTGGATCCGGGTCAGCAGATATTCCTTCGACTCAGGCCCGCGTTTGCTGCGGACACATTCCTTCCAAGATATCATCTATGCCTTGCTTCACGGAGTATGCCTTTCTTTGTTGTTGACCGTTCTCTGTCTTGGCACTCAGTTATCCTCGTTCCCATAGCTCACTCATAGAATACATGGACCCAGCACGATCAGAACTTCTACAGCTTTCTATCTCGTCTCGACGAAGCATACTACGAGCTCAAGCGGACAGGATCCGCAGGCGAAGGCTTCTTCTCAAACGGGCGTCAACTCGGTGTCGGTATACCCCAAATCGTTCCCTCGTGGGTCGCACAGCAACGTGCGCTCGAGGCTGCCTCGAGGAGGCGAAAGGCCAATAAAACTCCTGGGACGAATGGAATGGTCAGGTTGGGAGGAGGTCCGCCAGCTTGTGAGTGATGCTTGGGTTAACGCCAAGAGAATTGGCGATCTTGGTGCGCCTTGGCATTCGATTCTCGCATAAGCACGATCACCTCATACATATCTTCCTACTTCCTACACAGGCCGCCGATATGCGGACTGCGGACGAGAAGAGGTGTGCTTCCGCAGGAGGCCGAGAAGACCGTGCGCGATAACCATCACGGCGACGCCATCGATCTCACCTTCAACTTCGACATTGGCGATTTTGACTTTCGTGACGACCTTATAATCCTCGATGATGGACCTTCTGGGTCCAGTCCCCATGCATCAAATTCAACTGGTTCCCAGCCGTCTGGCTCGCGGCCAGGAGCGAATCAGCACCGTCCCCCTGACGTCAATGTCCTAACCAAGCCGCGACCTCCCCCAATCAAGAAGGCAACCAGGCCAACGGCTGGGTCAGAGTCCCCCTGGACGTGTCCGACGTGCACGCTCATCAATAAGCCGGTCGCCCTGCAGTGCGGCGCTTGCCTCGCGCCGCGGCCCTCTCAGACACAGACGCAGACGACCGACCCTGTCCAGACTGCGGGCTGGACGTGCAGCGTTTGCGGGGAACAGGGCATGGGGCATACCTTTCGGACTTGTAGATCCTGCGGCTCTGTGAAGACTGAGAGCACGTTTAGTTGATCTTTTCGGTATATCTCGATTTCGTCCTTTTCTGGGTGGTGCACCATCTCATTGTACTATGTAGTCTCCAGACTAACGAGATTATTTTTTGTTGAGCCAACTTCAGGGGAACTGGCAAATGGAAGCGACGATGAGTGGGGTCCGCAATTTTCTTGAGCGCATTTCCTATCTGAATGGCAAACAAGATCGCAGTGCCTTTCGATTACTCACGCGAGGAAACATCGCGCGTGCCCATTGGTGAGGCATTTCGCATGTGGGACGTCACGAGCAGGAAGGTCTACATGAAGCTGGTGGTGAGCGAGTTGGAGGGCCACTGTACGATCCGGAATTGCATGCCGAAGACATTAAAATTCAGAGAGGAGAGCTGTACCTGGCAACTGACGCACGCGCACCCCTACATAGGGTTAGGGTTCGTTCAAGCAGAGAACTCAAGTTCACGAACGCCGTCGAGACCTATTTCTCGGAGAGATTTTGCTGCCGGACGCGGACTCTTCTTCCGATCTTCGTCTTCGAGAAGAACAGAAATACTGCGTGCGTCTCCTCGCTTGTCCTTTCCTAGCCTATTGTATTTGTACAATCCATGTGCCTAGAGCACAACCGTGACGCCTATCTTATGGTACCATTTCTCAGGTAGGAATGACCAGACTGGCAGACTCGCTCCTTTTCTGACATGCATCGTGTCTTCCCAATGCCTTCAGTGTACCATGCAATCACCTAGGTATCAACGGAGACAAACCCACGGAGACATATTTTCATTACAAAACTTATCCGTAGGCGGCAGTGACGCATTCCATCGGTGTCACTTGGTATGATCCCCCCATACCTCCCATACTTTCTCCGGGATGTGCATTTATTTGATTTTTCAATTGTTCTCCTGTTGCTGTCATCATTTATCGTACCTCACACCCATGAACGACCACCTAGAGTTTGGGTAATACCTGTAGCAAATGGCGCGCGCGAGCAGATCGATTAGATATCCAGAGACATTGACATATTGACAGCCTGAGTACCATACCCAAGATCATACCCTTAGCCGTGACAGTTGCACACTGCACACTCATTAGTTAGAACCTTATTCACTTGCTATATAGTGTAGACAGTTAGTTTTTGTACCCTCAGTTCCTGTGTCTGACGCACACATTCTGAGGTGAGTAGCAGTACATTCTCAATACTATCGTTGGACTTGTAGTGGTCAGGCCTGTCAGGGGCAGACCCATCAATGGTCAGGCACATGTCACCAGCGAGCTGTTTCATTGGCTGAGCAGCTGACCATTGACACAGGGCCCCTGACCACTACAAGTGCAACGATAGTCCACACAGTTCCCGTGTCTGACTGACGCACGCGTTCTGAGGCCAACGCGTGCCCGGAACTCAATCTCTAGACTCTTTATTTACGACAATACCAACTTAGCCGGAGCTGAATGCCGATTGAAAGGGCCAACATTTTGTATTTCTCCCCACATCCGTATTGATGTTCGCGTAAAAGTAAATCGTGTCCTACTAAGAGTTCCTTCGGACAGTATTGTGTTCGGGAGTCTCGTCATTGGGTCCCATTAAACCGTCGATTAATTACACTGGGCCGCCAAGAAAAACTGTATTCGGTCTGTGCAGTGGTCTATTCATCTCAACAATGCCCTACGTCCCAAGTACATTATATTCCGACAATAAACGCATAATCTTCTGGTGTCCATACCGCGATGCGACTTGATATGCTGTCCGGCCTGAGTCATTCCGCATCCCAACATTCGCTCCTTGCTTGAGGAGTGCCTCGACAATTTCAAAATATCCAAACTTTGAAGCGAAGTGCAATGCAGTCCAGTGGTCCTGCATCTTTGCATTCACATCAGCGCCATGATCGAGCAACACCTGGACAACGTCCAAGTGTCTCTTACGTGACGCTATGTGCAACGGCGCCTGGCCAGTCCCGTCCTGGGAGTTCACGTCCGCACCCTGCTTGATCAGCAACTCGGCAACATCAACCATTCCACTCTGGGACGCATAAAATACTGGAGTCCGGTAAATTGCGTCCCGTTCGTTGACATCCTCTCCACCGTCAAGTAATGCTCGTACGGTCTCGACTTTCCCCGCTTCTGACGCAGAATGTAATGTGGTCCTCTCGTCAGAACTATTTGGACTTTCCCCGAGGCCAATTGGGGGGTATGCGATGTGGGGAAGAAAGTCCTGTGGTACCGTGTGCGAATGGGCCACATCGGCGAAGGCCAGGGGATCCATGACTCTAACTCCCATGTGCTCCGCTAAAAGCGTTGCGACATCAGACCTCCCATATTGGGATGCCAGGTCCAATGGGATCGCGTCGTTGGTGTTGCGAGAGTTGACGTCCGCACCGGACTCGAGTAACAGTGTGACGACGTCGAAATGTCCACTTTGAGCTGCTCTGTGTAGTGGAGTGGAATCCTTGCTATCTCGAGCATTGACATTTGAGCCGGATGCGAGCAGCAGATGGGTAGTCTGGAGTTGTCCGTGAACTGATGCTAGGTGTAAGGGGGTTTCTTGGTTGTGGCTCCTCGAATTAACGTCTGCGCCATACTGGATGAGTAATTCGGCAATGACGGGATTGTCATTGTTGGATGCGAGATGGAGAGCAGTACCGAGGTACCCTCCATCCAGATTGGGACCTGCATGGTGGTGGCTTTGGATTGCTGTACAGGGTGTGAATAAATCTGGTGACATACCACTGAATGAGAACTGGCTGTCAGCATGACGGGATTCCACCGCCGCGCCGTGCTGGAGTAGCAAACGCACGACATCCAACTGTCCATTTTGTGATGCGAACATCAATGAGGTCCGGCCATCGTTGTCATGCGAGTCCACAGATGCGCCATTCTGCAGTAACAAACGCACGACATCTAACTGTCCTTTTTTCGATGCAAACATCAATGAGGTCCGGCCATTGTTGTCATGCGAGTCCACACTTGCGCCATTCTGCAGTAACAAACGCACGACGTCCAAATGTCCATTTTGCGATGCGATCATCAATGAGGTACAGTCATCGTCCTCATGCAAGTCCGCAGTTGCGCCATTCTGCAGTAACAAACGCATGACATCCAAATGTCCATCTTGCGATGCGAACATCAATGAGGTCCAGCCATCGTCCTCATGCGAGTCCACAGTTGCGCCATTCTGCAGTAACAAACGCACGACATCCAAATGTCCACTTTGCGATGCGTACATCAAGGAGGTGACACCGTCGTCGTCATGCGAGTCCACAGCAGCGCCGTTCTGAAGCAGTAAACATACGACATCCAGGTGTCCATGTTTCGATGCTGTCGTCAGTGAAATACAGCCTGTGTCGTCACGGGCGTTTGCAGCTGCGCCGTGCTGTAACAATAGCCGTGCAACATCCAGCTCTCCCTCTTGCGACGCCAAAAACAACGGGGTCCTCTCCAAGGCGTTCCGAGAGTTGACATCCGCATGGTGGTCGAGTAGCAGCCCTATAGCAGCTAGACGCCCCCTCCGTGTTGCTTCAAACAGTGCGTCGCAATTCTCGTCATTCAAGGTGGCCACATCCGCGCCATGTTCTAGAAGTGACCTCACAATATCGACATTTCCCTTGACGACAGCTGCATGTAATGGGGTACCGTGGTATCCGCCTCTCGCGTTGATGTCCCCTGGATGGGTGACCGTCAGGTGCTCTACAAGGTCACGAAATCCACATATTGTGGCATAATATAATGGAAGAGCTGCCGGTAGCGATGGGTGCTCCGTGAACATGGTTTCCCGGAATGAATAGTCAACGTCGTGTATCCACACCCATGTCGCAAAGTGGGGCTTGTTGCGGTCAAAAAGACGCTTCATTGCGTCTTTGGTCCTAGAAGATATGTCGTGGACCTGGGCATGCTCGACCCAGTATCGAGCTGCGTAGACAGCAAGGGGATAGTTCTGCATACTGTCCTTGTTGACCTGATCGTCTAATGCGAGAAGGACGCTCAGAGAAGCCTTTGCGAGGATCGCGTGCGCCGAATGCGAAAGAATGTGGTACTCGGAAAGGCCCTTCCCAGCGTCGGTGAGGCGTTGCGATGTCAAATATTCCTTGACGGAAAAGTGCGAGAACCGCACGACTCGCAACCCGTCTATGTTGACAATGGTGATTAAACTTGAGCATATCGATAACACCTCCTCTTCTGGGTACTCTGTACGCCAATTTATGTGGTATTTGGGAGTTGGTCCTGCGTCGAATTCAATCGCAAGGATGTCTGCAAGCTCCTCCACACGAAGTGGCCTAATCGACTCCGCAACACATTGGAAGAGGTGTTGTGCATATTCCTGTCTCGCCCGAGGGATACCCCTCAGTATGCGATCGTAGGTCTCGTCCAAACTCTCTGGCAGGGAATTAAGGGCACGTCGAATTGCAGAGGGAAGACTGTGCCTCAGGGCTTCTAGTTGGCACGTGACCCAACGAAACCTGAAGAGTTACATCAGAACTGGCATGATTCGGCATAGTAATGAAAGCTTACATTCCGTCAGCCTTCTGAAAGAGAGTACTGATGACCATCTCCTTGTCCTCGTCCCTCCATCTTCGCATCTTCCGATCTGAGTAGACGACCGACCTGACATAGTCAGCAATATCCTTGTTTTGACCGACTTCGTCGTGAAGAGAAATGGTGTGAGACGCTGAAGACGCGAGGGCATCTTGGATATCTGCCTCAGGGCGACTGGTGGCGCAGATTCGAAGATTTATGAGGTGTAAATCGACCAGTTGGTTGACTAGATCCAGGACCCGTTCCTGATGGGACTTCACGCCCGAATCGGTTGGGCATTCGTCAAGGGCGTCAACGATGACATACACTGTCGGAAGCCCTTCGGTTGTTAGCATTTTCTCCAAGCAACAAAGCAGTGTGTCATCATCAGGCCGCTGGGATCCTCCATCATACTCAGAATACAGGCCAGAGAGAACGTCGTAGCAAGGATCGGATTTGGCAGAAAGCTGAGAAACAAGAGAGGCCAGCAATCCGGTGACCTCCTGCTTCTTGCGATCTCTGAAATCACAGTAGAAATAGGCAACCAATGCTAATCCAGTATCACGAAGGTATTTGGCTTGTTGAATAATGCTGGAGCTGATCGACGGTTTGAATGAGCCGGACAAATCTTTTCGAGGATCACTTACCATAATATAGATTTGCCTGACCCCGCTATGATATCACCCACCAGGGGAAATCAGGGTGTGCAAGCAAAAGATGGGAGAGGGGCGTACGTTTACCATGAATCCAAAGGAGAGACCCTGTCACTGTCCATTCCTTGTAAATGTCACTTTGAATGAACCATGATGTAGTTCCCCCAAAGTGGTCCCTGCGGGCAATATTGTGATTGACTGAAGGATCTGGGGGGGAGAGCCAACTTCGAACATTCATTTGGAACTGGTTCCCTAAAAAATCACATTCGGCTTCAACGACCGTAAGTGTAAATTTCAGGACTAACTCTGCAACTTGTTTATGCCATCTGCGGTCTCTTGAATCGCAACTTACATGCATCATTAGGAAGATTGGGTGTTCCACGCAGGTTAAAGCATACCTAGAGCTTGTTGTATAGCAATCGTCGATGCCTTCCCGTCTACTTAGACGAGTCTCGTTAATCCTCCAATAATGAACAAAATAAGGCATCCCACCATCCATGACGACCTTCAAATTGTCGAACAATCCGTGGACGACTTCTAGTGTGCGGGCGCCAGTGATGCGAGCCTCCTCCAGGGTAAGCCTGTCCAATCGTTGGAGGATAGCCTCGACGTCGCTCTCTCCGAGTAATCTCTTTGCGAATTTCTCTATACCATGATCAGCCAATGAAAGTCAGTGGGTGGTGGACCACTGACTAAAGCGTCCATTTTTTATCTGCTCTGTGGCCAGCGCAACCACATTAAGGACTTCAATCATGATTTTTACCATGATATCTGACATCGCAGGGAATGACGGGATCTTTTCGGTATATATATGGAGGCGTCTAAGGATATTCGCAACGCATTCGAAGAGATCGCCAAGGGCATCGTAGCTTGCACTGATACTGATAGCTGTCTGATATGATTCAATATCGCACAAAGGCATGATAGTTGAAGAATAACACGCACTGAGAGGAGAATATCAATGCCGGTGAAAATCGCCTTCGCCGGTTGGAATGGCATCTGTAAGGACCTGTAAAGATAGGGACTTGTAAGGAGAATGTAGTGCTGATCGCTCACGAGGCCAGCTCTCTCGCCAAGGATGCCAGACAACGCATGGATGACTTTGACTACAGGGCGAAGGCAGTCGAACAACTTGCGATGCTTTTCCCTACAGTCTTTGAAGGAGGATTCTCTTTCTTGAAGTAGTTGGACGACATCGTCTGGGGAATGGCAGTTCTGGAGTTGCACTGCAGAGGGATGTTTTGTGAGGTCTATTCCAGTGTGGTTGTGGTAGTCGTCTAACGCGGCATCGAGAATGGATTGAAAATTGGAAGAGGATGTGGCCATTGAAGACGTCAAAATGGGCTGCGGGTCCGAGGTGTGCGGAGGGCGGTTGGGATTCTAGGATCAGACGTTTGACGGCGTGATTGGTTACCGGTTAATTACCCCTTGGAACTGGTTCCACTCCACGCACGCACCATGGCTCACCAACGTCAGCACTATACAATGCCAGCCGCATGTCTCCGTTCTCCATCCTCCACCAGGGGCGACACCAAGGTCATACACCTCAACTTCTTCAACAGACGCCTGGATATACATGCCGCGCTCAATTTCTCCCGCTGGAATTTTGAATCCGGACAGGAAAATAGGCACCTTGTGACTCTGGATCGTGAGATGTCCAGTCGCAAATCGTTAGCCAGTCTAGGGAGATGAAGGTCGTTCTGATGCTAGGCTACCCGACGGTCAGGTGGTCGTTCAACTTGCCAGCTAGCCACGGACATTTGGATACGGATGTTGTCCTCACGTAGACCAACGACACATCCCCCAACGTGAGTACTGTCCCGGAGGGTATACACCATGTGCGTCCTATTTATATGTCATTCCTGACGACATTTAATACTTGAAACGGATTGCGTGCTGTAAAGACCCAATGCGAACGACTCGGACAACTTCACGACGTCGAAGCGGGAGTTGACGCGTTGACGCGTTGACGTCCGACCATCATAACGGGTCTTCCAGTTCTCCCAGTCACTGCCCACCTTGACCATCTGTCTGTGACCCTTCGCGCACGTGTTAAGTACGGAGCCGCAAGTTCGCGTCCTCAAGTACACGGATACTGTGTCATGGCCCTCGGAAACCATCCTCTCTCGCCTGCGCCCACACAGAACCTTCCTGAGTTCTGCGACCTCCGTCTGAAGCCTGCACGACTACGCTCACCTCCCGATCCCAGCCTGACCTGGTGGCGCTCATATTCTCCTGGTGCTCTACGACTCCCATGACACCCCCTCCGAGGCTTCTTTCGAAAAAATGAATATCACGCGATTAGGAATACCGAAGTAATTTGATACAGATAACTTGCATACCAGTAAGTCTCGCTCAGAACATTGCCCTAGTGTTGTGAAATGAGAGTAACATACCTCCCACTAATTTTGGTTTCAGTCAAAATCGTTCTATTGGACGTGGATTGTCCCCCACATTGTACTATCTGTGGCAGTTTCATGACGACTCGCTATTATGCACCCTCCCATTTCCACAATATAGACCGCATCAATCATGCTACGAAGTTCGTCGGGCTTACCAATCACGGATTTGCTCTGAAGGGAGATAGGTGCGTGGAAGCACGGTACATTGTCTAGCATGAGTTAATAACAATAACTCCCATCTCGTCTTTCGCCGTGTGAAGGAACGAGCCCGGTTCTATCATCTTCAGCTCAGCGTGACTGGCTTCAAGATGGTTGTAGATACACATTGTGGATAGGATCAGAAGGTTCGAACCACTTGTACTTCTCAATTAGCAGATACTTTGAGTCCGCGGTCCACCGCCACCACCTCTATCACTTCTTGATGGGGGGCTTGATTTGGAAACGATATGAAGCCTTATTCAATACCACCTCTTTCGCTTCCTGAACGTACGTATAAGTGACACGTAAACACGGCAGGCTGGTCAAGAACTCTTACACTACGTGTGCAAACATGGACACCTCACTCGATGGGTTGGACTTGATAGCCACAAATTCATGCTAATCTCTCGAGAGGACGTACACACCCGGATCAGTGCTCAGCGCGGAGAATAAAGAAGCCTTTTCAGAGGCGTAAGCGACCACGAGTCAGTCTAAGTGTCGTGCGTCCAGGGCGAAGTGGGGTGAACCGACGGGACGATAGTCTTACTTCGGGTTTTTATCGTCCTGGTAAGACATGTGTTGCATATACGACATGGACAACAGAGTACGCATTTTACACACCTTCCCGGGCCACTCTCATAGGGCACTCGACTGATTTTTGCTCAGCATCATACAGATAGCGGTTTCCCAGCGAAGTGGCTTCTATGATCACGGTGCGTTTCCATCACGTCGCCGTTACTGGGACTAGAATAACACTGGCTGGGAATATGCACTGTAATCGCCTTCCACATTGTAGACGCAAGTTGCGTTGTCAGCACTTGCAAGGCGCAGTGTGTCGGAAAGCTTGGGGGAGCAGTTGTTGATGGACGACTGCAAGTAAAGTGAACAATATTTGGGAGAGTACTGTAAAATATACATTAGATGGGATAGCTCAGGAAAATCCCTAGTTAGAGCTGTTTGGATCGACATGGCACGGTAGATATGCACAGTGCGTGGGTGAGCAAAGGAGAGCTGCGCTGCCGCTGCGCCACGCCACCGCCGCGACCCGAATTTGACAACCGGTTTCACCATTGTCCATTGTTACACCAGTGTTACACCTTATCCATTACTTCATCCATCCCTCCTACATGTCGGTCGTCCTCCCTGGTGAGACAATCCAGACCCAACACAAAACTTTGAAGCTGGGTCCGGGGCTCCAGCAAATCGTTGACTCTCAAGGAAGATCATTGGTCGTCGTGACACGGGCTGGGACTTTAGAGCAGAACCAGAAAGGCAACAAATTTTGGGTGGAAGGAAATTCGCGTCGCGTGTGTCTATTCCTTGCTCATCTGCTCCTCTGTATTACCTTACAGTCTTTTCAAAGTATGTCCCCGCGGCACAAGAGCCCGTTGTCGGCATCGTGAGTGCCCGACAAGGCGAGGGTTGGAGAGTGGACATCGGCTCCGCCCATCATGCGTCCC
>Ga0307510_10007476_pt1 | contig 13013 bp, 12 predicted proteins | sample 12_EM_MG_FD_207224 | JGI IMG/M metagenome (GOLD analysis project Ga0307510, IMG submission 207224) | Populus trichocarpa ectomycorrhiza microbial communities from riparian zone in the Pacific Northwest, United States - 12_EM | ecosystem: Host-associated > Plants > Roots > Unclassified | place... | reverse complement strand
GCAATCTGTTCTCAACGCTAATCTCCGGGCCTATAGGCGCCTATCAGGCCTGATAGGCTTTCGTAGGCCGATCGAATTCGGCCTATATGGGCCTAGGCTGTCTTCCGGAGCGGCCTGCCTTAGCCCGACCTACGGCCTATAGGCCGGCCTACCATCGGCCTGGCCCGTTGGGAACACTGGTTCTGACAGCTCTTTCCTCAGCCTTTGTATAACACTCCCACTAACCATCACTCTTATGGGTTCTGGGTAATGTGCAATGTTATACAATGGGATAGTACTGTAGCTTACCCACAGCTTACCAAGATTTTAGTCAAAATTCTCCTTGTTGTTGCATTTTCTGATTGGTTTTTCACATGCATAATTCCCTTCACACTATTGCATATTCTCATCCTTAGTTTGCATTTTTAGTTAACTTGCATACTGAAGACATTACTACAGCTGGTATACATATTGGATATATTCCACTGATATTTTGTAGTGGTGCTTGGGGATTCTGCGTTTGTTTTCCCATGGATCCTAGAGGATTGGGAATATCCTGGTTATTTAGTGATTTTCTATACATATTTACCGTCATTGCATTTTAATTATTGCCAATAGTTTTGTGAGATTGCCTCAAATCTATGAATGTTTATTAGGATTTTTTTGGCAGGCTTTCATGGTTAAACACGGTTTGTATTATACTTATATTTCATATCACATTTTCCTAACTCTTTTAGCTACAGGGAGAAAGCACTCCTGTATACATAGGGGCTATAATCCACCAGGCTTTAGGGAATTAAGGGCATGAATACTTACCAACTTGGCTTGACATATCTCCGCTCCCTGCCCAGCATACCCTGAACCTGCTTCCTAGGCCGGGTATCGTGGTCTTTTGGTTATGAGCTATGAGGATCGTTCCTATCGTTCAGCCTTTGAAAACTTACTGTGTTGATTTTTCTTTCGCAGGCGGAGGTAAACCATGTTTATAGCCTCCCAACCTCGCCTTTTAGCTCATGCAGGGAGGGTAGTGGTGGAAGGATATGATCTTTATTAAACATGCCCATTGTGGGAACAAATCACCAGCATGGGCAGCGTAAACCAACAGCTAGCCTTTGTGTCACCTTTCGTGAGTCACAGAGACATTTGCATCTCATTCTCTTTTCTTTATATCCAGACAGCCCCACATGTCAACACTGGGAGGGGAGGGAAAGGGAAAAAAAAGAGGGAATTGCGGGGAAAGATAAATGAATTACGACTAAGCAAAGAGAATTTACAACCGCAAGGCAACAATAAAAGAAAATATCATGAAATTCACACCAGCAGACCCCGGCGGTACAGTAGGGACACCACTTCTGTGTTGCCGCTCTGGGCGGCCCACCATAGTGGTGTTCTGCCGTAGTTATCTGGTTTTCCGGGGGTGACGTCTTTCCGATCTAGTAATATTTTCACCACTCCTTCGTGCCCCTTGAGAGCAGCACAGAATAGTGGTGTTTGGCCGTGATTGTCTAGCTTGTCGGGAGTGACGTCGTTCCGCTTTAGCAGGATGTTAGCCACTCCCTCATGCCCATTCCAAGCGACACCAAAGAGTGGTGTTTGGCCATAATTATCTTGGTTGTCAGGATTGACGTCATCCCGCTCCAGTAGGATCTTCACTACTCCCTCGTGTCCATCCAAAGCAGCACTAAAGAGCGGTGTTCGGCCGCAGTTGTCTGGTGTGTTGGGGTTGACGTTGTCCCGCTCGAGTAGTATTTTCACTACTGCCTCATGCCCATTCCGAGCAGCATAACAGAGCGGTGTTTGGGAGTCCTTATCCGGTTTGTCGGGGTTGACGTTGTCCCGTTCAAGTAGCATTTTCACCACTCCCTCATGCCCATTCTCAGCGGCGCAAGAGAGTGGTGTTTGGTCGTCATTGTCTGGTTTGTCGGGGTTGATGTCGTCCCGTTCGAGTAATATTTCAACCACTCCCTCGTGCCCACTCAGGGCAGCCCAGCTGAGTGGTGTTACGCCGTAGTTATTTGGTTTGTTAGGGTTGATGTCGTCTCGCCCGAGTAGTGCTCTTACTACTCCCCTATGCCCATTCCAAGAAGCCCGACCGAGCGGTGTTAGGCCGTAGCCATCCGGCTTGTCGGGATTGACATTTCCCCGTTCGAGAAGTATATTCACCACTCCCTCGTACCCATTCTCGGCGGCACGGCAGAGTGGTGTTAGGCCGTGGTTATCTGGTCTATCGGGATTGACGTCCTCCCGTTCGAGTAGTATTTTCACCACTCCCTCGTGTCCATTCAGAGCAGCATCACAAATTGGTGTCCGGCCGTACCTATCTAGTGTATCGGGGTTAACGTCATCTCGTTCGAGTAGCATTTTCACAACCCCCTCGTGACCATTCAGAGCAGCACAACTGAGTGGCGTTTGACCATCGCTATCTGGTTTTTCGGGGTTGACGTTGTCCCGTTCGAGCAGTATTTTCACCACCCTCCCGTGCCCATTTTCAGCAGCGCAAGAAATTGGCGTTTGGTCGTCGTTGTCTGGTTTTTGGGGGTTCACGTCGTCCCGTCCGAGTAATATTTTTGCGACTCCTTCGTGCCCATTCAGAGCAGCCCACCAGAGTGGTGTTCGATCGTAGTTACCTGGTTTGTCGGGGTTCACGTCGCCCAGTTCTAGCAGTGTTTTTACTACCCCTTCGTGGCCGTTCCGGGCAGCCCACATGAGAGGTGGGTTACCCAGGCAGTCTTCTTGGTTGATATCACAACCTTCCACCCCTGCCAGGCTAGCTACCATCTCAACGATCCCGAACATTGATACACAGTGTAGACCACTGAACATGGCAGGTTCATCAGGGTCAACAAAGTGTGAGTGCGGAAACTGCGTTTTCAAGAGAACCTTCGTGGATATGTGGTTACTGTAATCGTTGAATAACTTTAAAGCAAGTAATTTCGCACAGTCTGAAAGGTCTCGCCTTGCGTGCATTCCCCAATACAGAGAGGAATATTCGAGAAAAGGCGTTCCCTAGAGATTGGGAGAGGGACTAGTCGAAAGAGCTTTAACTTGCCGGGAATTCAGATAACTTAAGCAGGTTTCCGCCATAATAGAATGAGCTGCGCATGAAAGCTCGGGTTGTGCCCGGAGGTGCTCTTGAAGGGTGAAATGGATTAACCGGACGGTGGAAGCTTCCTTATCAACGACGAGGAGTCCCTGGCAACAGGCAAGTACTGAAACTTCGATTCCGGGCCACAAGAGAAAAGGCTGTCGGTAGCCGCAGATTCACTTCCCACAGTGGAAATGATTTCACGAACGGACAAGAAACAAAAAGAAACAAATCGATACTACCGGAGGGGCAAACACCGCTCACACAGCCGGAAGGAGAACGAAGTCGATAGAATCACGAAACTCACGATGAAGAAAGAAAGAAAATCCCAATCACGTTCCGAAAAGGGCCTCTTCGTTGAGGTTGTCGTTGTTTTTCCTGTCGTGCTCTCCCTCGTTGTTTCCATGAATCTACTTACAGCCACTTATAACCTTGCCCCCCCAGTCTATATCACGTGCTCCGAAGCAAACCGCTCTCATCCACGATGTTAGCTCTCTAACTACCTTTGAATAAAAACCATATATGAAACAAAGCGAATAGTCATAAATACAATTTCTCACGCCACAGTACTATCCCTATCGAAGGAACATTGTCACTATTGAGATTCGGCGACCCTATCTCGACTGCCAGGGCGTGACACAATTCGTCAACTTTCAAGGGCCGCTCCACGTGAGAGATCCACATCAAGGCGGCAATGCCAAGCCTCGCCTTCTCCCCTCCCTGTCCCTTTATCCGACCCAACGTTGCACCATAAGCGTCTCCTAGATCCGAGCCGTCGGTCATTGCACGTAGCCTTTGCCGTCTACGATGGATAGTGGGTTCTTGCAAGATCGCATCTATGCTCAGTGAGACTAGTAGGAATCTAGGTGTATATCTGTCAGTAAGCAAAATAGGGCAGCTCCACTAACGTTGTTGCTGCTACGTACATTTCAGAAACACTTTCTAGGATTTTCCTCAGGATCTCCGCCTCCAGAGCAGTGTCCATCGCATCCGGCGCTGTGTCCTCGGCTAACCTGGTATGAAGATATGTAATGATATCGTCTCTCTTGGGGCTAACGGATATGCTTGTTATTCTTCCAGCAAGACGCCTTCTGATCTCAGGTAGAATGTGCGGTCTTCCAGTCATGAATATTCGAGTACCCGGAGACTTCTGCAGGATCCGCTTTAGCGAATCTAGAACCTTGACTCGATGTCCTGCCGTACATTCATCTAGGGCGTCGATGCATATGAATGTGCGCCTTTCGGAAGTGGTAGTCTGCAGCATCTCCACGATTTCGGGGAGTCGCGGTCCTCGCTCACCAATAACATTTTTCTGGTCTTGGTAAGATTGTGATATCTCCTGCGGGATCTCCTGTCCGCAAACCAGCTGTTTCAGCAGGGAGCCGAGCATGCTCACAGGGGACTGCTCGCTTCGGGCGGCGAAGTCAAAATAGAAACAAGCAACGGTGGCATTTTCTCCTCTGGCTTGATCACCTAGGTTGTCTATCACTAATGAGCTAAAATCGCCGCTTGTTAGCACTTGCCTTTCTCCAATTTCTTGAGGTTCCTCCTTGCTACCTAACATAAGTTTTGCCAACTCCCGGGTCTCCATAACAAAACAGAACTGCGCGATCCGATTCACCCCCTTTGCTACTGGAGTACCAGTTTCTAAACTCCTCGGTTTGTAAAAGCCATTCCCTAATATTTTCGACTCGGCGGCCTTGAATGTCCTGATGGCGGAACTTTGGATCTAGTGGGGATAGCCAGGCTAGGATATTAGGTCGGTCATCAGCAATGATAAGGTTAATATTGGTCGTGTTAAAAGAGTGATCATTGTTACTGAGGAGCCGAGCCATCCTCAGTTCTTTGTTGTCTGGGATATTGTGGTGGATGATGGAGTTTATCGGCCACTGGAATTCCTGAGGGGCTGAAGGAGGGAGTGGTTCTCTGTGGAACTTCGTGGATGTCTTAAGATCGTCCGATGGATCTCCGTAACTTAAACTTATCCTAACAATAAGTTACTCGTTCCTTACAGTACCTTGCTGTGCCTACTCCATTGGTTTTAGGAAATGCCACACTTACCGGTATTTAAGCGCTATTCTGCTGCATGGCTCCAACCATGGCCTTCCATAAAAGAACACTTTTGAGCGCTGGATCGGCTAGCGAGACGTATTCTAGTACCGGCACAAATTCGTTAAGCCATATGAACGAATAAATCAGAGGGCACCCAGGTCACCCAACCTAGATCCTCACCAAGTTCCTCGCGATATTGATATCGGCAGTCTACCTGAATAATGGCAAGGCGTTTTTACCCCCTCGCTATGCTCACACAGCACAGCGCAGTGTGGCGCCCTGGTATATTGCTACATTTTTATGATCTCGAGTACTGTACTTGCAGCGAGTATAAGTCCTCAGACAATGGGGGCAACCACGATCCCTCGCAAAGTTCAACCATCATGAGAGCTGTCCCAGCGATTACGATCGCAACTACGACTATAATGTCGTTTACTACTAAGGCCTGCATATTCGAGCCTCGCCTTCTCCTTAAGAGCATGGGATCTAATAATGAGGCTTTTCATCCTGACTGTGGCATCGATGTGATTCATTGCGGCATTGGGATGGTTGCTTGTGGTGGCGCCCCTTGTCTGAGGACTTACAGTCTGTATTCTCGTTGCGAGTTCTATAATCGTGCCAAGGTGGTGGCGTCCACCATCCCCAGTCGCTCGCAAACTCGCAACCAGAGGCACTCCAGAGGAGTTCCTGCCAGCTCAACGATAATTTCATGCTCAACGATAATCTTTTTCTTAAGGATAATTTGATGCTCCATAATGAGCTTTTATAACTAGAATTTCATACTTATAAATAAGTTTATATAATAATAATTCCATTCTTAAGATTAAACTAGCAAAAAAAAAAAAAAATTTAATACATAACAAGCCTGGGGTAGCAATAATTCTGGGCCTGCTGGTGATAATGAACTGGCAGCAATTTACTTTACAGAGCAGCACTTGTGTCCTTTTCTTCTAACTTCCATACATAAAGCCTTCACCACCTTCTTTCGGTCTCTTCTTAAATAATGGTTTATTATTAAGAATGGAATTATCAATTTATAAATTTATTTATAAGTATGAAATTCTAGTTATAGAAGCTCATTGTGGAGCATCAAATTATCCTTAAGAAAAAGATTATCGTTGAGCATGAAATTATCGTTGAGCTGGTAGGAACTCCTCTGGAGTGCCTCTGGTTGCGAGTTTGCAAGCAACCGGGGGTGGGGGACGCTACCACCTTGGCACGATTACCCTGCATCTCCAATGACGGGCAAGTTTGCTAAAGTCAAATGCCACTCGATTACTAACCTAGTTGAATATAGTATACTGAAGGATACTTAGCTGAACTAGGGGATTAGAGGGTAGCGAAATTACTGCCCTAAGGGGAAATGCTAGACCCTACATGTCAAACAACGCAGGTCAGACACATCTCGCTTGGGTGGCGGGGATGAATTATAAAATACCGTAAAAACTAAAATAAACGAAAAATGTGCTATGTAGTCCAGAATTCCCTACTTTGGAAAAGGGGCGAAAAACACTGCAAAAAAAGAGCTGTTCAGCCGCTCTGAAAGACGTATAAAAGCAAAAAAACACCAGACCTTACCAGAGGAGGCAAGTCCAACGACATAGCACATTTTTCGTTTATTTTAGTTTTTACGGTAGATGGGGAAATCGCCTACAGCTGGCTCTACTGAGGGCGCCTAGGTCAGCACCTTCCCGTCACAGCGGTATCTGCTCCTAGGATAAAGTGGTCGTTAAGCTTCTCCAAGGGAATAAACCAAATTTTCACTTGGTCGGATCCTATAGAAGAATCGGATGCTTTGAACATGGTTCAACAATGCCCTTTATTAAATCTTGCCCTCTGCCTTGGCCTACCATCCATTTTGGATATGGATCGATCTGCTTCCTCACTCTTTGCCTGTGGTTAGCAATAGCTATCCCCTGCGGCATGCGGTTCTCTGTGACACCCCCGCTAAAGCTCAGGTGTATTTTAGCTATAGGAATATCGGAGAGCCAACTTAGCATCTAATCGTGTAGAAGTAGGACAAGGGGGGGAAGTAAGAGTGCCTAGTGGTAGGCGCCGGGGTACAATGCTACGCATCTCGAGTGGGAATGAACAGATCGTATCGGCTTTTGTTTTTTTCCGGCAGGTGGTCCTGCTACCCGGGCTCTCACTTGCACATATGCTTTCTACTCGTGCCCTATGCCTCTTTCATTGCTCATGTACACGTTTAGGTATTGTACCTTGTGATGGGGACGAGCATGACCGATTTCGCATGTAGCGGGCGAGGGATTCACTCAATATGGACTATGGATATTTACATTCGGGTTATGTCAAGAATAGGAATTCCGTACCTTATCGTCCTAGTGCGTGATGGAAATCTGAGCTGATCCCATTGCACGGATGGTACTTTCTAGATTTACTGCAGGACAGGCTCGTCGAGTTAGCTTGCCTCAGGGTTGCAACGCTGTGGGTGCGCGTATGCTCGGATCAGTGGTTGCTCTTACTCTGGCACCTAGTGCTAAATAAAATCAATAATAATCCAGAGCCATTGGCGCTATCCTGTCCACTAGCAGAACCGGGTATAGAGTAATTTCCAGGGAGTGGGGACATTGTGATAAAGCCAGTCAGGCTGGCAGTTTGCTCAACTAAAAGCGTGAAGTCTGGCTAAAAGAACTGTTATCTAGTGTGCGGAGTAGACTACCTTTATTCCTATTCATCACATCACCCTATCACTAAGACTAGTATAGTGATCATCCATTATTCATCAAGCTCCAGTCTGCTCGATTAGGCTGGAGCATGATCGAGAGGTACCCATGGTCGAGATGATCGAGCAGAATATATTCCAGCTAAACTCGATCATGATCTGATCGTGCCCATTGCTATTAACACCTAGCTTCATCGCTTTTCACTAGTTTCAGAAATATTGACACTTCATATTTTATTTTTTCCATCTTTTCTATACACCCCTCATTTCTAGATTTTAGAGGGGGGGGAAGGGAAAAAATGAATGATAGGAAAATAGTGAATCGATAACAGATGTGCAAAGAGGATTTAGGACGGGAGAGCAGCAGTAAAAGGAAATATGATAAGACTTTCTCAAGTTAAACTAGTTGACCCTAGGCTGCAGAAGCGCCACGACCCCCTTATGGCCGCGTTGAGCAGCCCACCAGAGTGGTGTTTGGCCATTATTGTCCGGTTTGCCGGGGTCGACGCCGTCCCGGCCGAGCAGCATTCTCACCACCGCCTCATGCCCATTCCATGCGGCAAAACAAAGCGGCGTTCGGCCGTACTTATTAGGTCTGGCGGGGTCGACGTCTTCCCGCTCGAGCAGGATTTTCACCACTCCTTCATACCCCTCCGCGGCAGCGCAGCACAGCGGTGTTCGGCCGTACTTGTCAGGTTTGTTGGGGTTGACGTCTTCCCGTTGGAGTAGCACTTTCACCACTTCCTCACGCCCATTCAGAGCTGCACAACAGAGTGGTGTTCGACCGTTGTTACCTCGTCTGTCGGGATTGACGTCGTCCCGCTCGAGCAGCATTCCCACCACTCCCCCGTGCCCACTTTCGGCAGCACAACAGAGCGGTGTTAGGTCATCGTTATCTGGGCGGTCTGGGTTGACGTCTCCACATTCGAGCAGAATTTTCACCACTCCCTCATGCCCACTCCAAGCAGCACAGCAAAGTGGTGTCTGGCCGTAGTTTCCTGGTTTGTCGGGATTGACGTCGTCTCGCTCGAGTAGCATTTCCACAACTCCCTCATGTCCCCTTTCAGCAGCGCAACAGAGCGGTGTTTCGCCAGCGTTATCTGGTTTGTTCGGATTGACGTCGTTTCGCTCGAGTAGCATCCTTACCACTCCATCATGCCCATCCCAGGCAGCACAATAGAGCGGTGTTTGACCGTTAATATCTGGTTTGTCCGGGCTGATGTCTCCCCGTCCGAGTAGCGTTGCCACCACCCTCTCATGCCCCCTCTCAGCAGCGCAACAGAGCGGTGTTTCACCGGTGCTAGCTGATTTGTTCGGATTGACGTCTTCTCTTTCAAGTAGTAGTTTCACCACTCTCTCATGCCCACCCATAGTAGCATGATAGAGTGGTGTTTGGTCGCGGATATCTGGTTTATCAGGGTTGACGTCACCCCATCCCAGTAGCATTTTTACAACTCCCTCGTGTCCATTCCAGGCCGCCCACACCAGTGGCGTGTTTCCCACACAGTCCCCCTGGTTGATATCACAACCCCCAACCTCTAACAGGCTAGCTACCATCTCAGCAATCCCGAACATTGATGCGCAGTGCAGACCACTGAACAGGGAGAGTTTGTGGAGATCAAGAAGGTGGGAGTGCGACCGCTGTGCTTTTAGGAGGATTTTGGCGGATATGTGGTTACTGTAGTCGTCAAATAGCTTCAGCGCAAGTAATTTCGCACAGTCTGAAAGGCCCCGCCTTGCATGTATTCCCCAATATAGAGAAGAATATTCGAGGAAATGCGTATCCCGGAGATCAGGGGAAGGACTCGCGGAAAGAGCCTTGACCTGCTGGGAATTCAAATAACTTAGGCAGGTTTCCGCCATCGTCGAGTGGGCTGTATCAAAGAGCTCAGGCTGAGCCCTGAGGTACTCTTGAATCGTAAAGTGGATCAACCGGACCGTGGAAGCTTCCTTATCGATCGCGACAAGTCCTTGACAACAGGCCAGCACTGTCTCTATAGAAGGAATATTGTCACTATGGAGATTCGGTGACTCTATCTCGACTGCCAGTGCGTGACATAGTTCCTCGCTTTTCAAGAGCCGCTCCGAGTGAGAGATCCACATCAAGGCGGCCATGCCAAGCCTCGCCTTCTCCCCTCCCTGTCCCTTTATCCGACCCAGCGTTGCACCATAAGCACCCTCCAACCCCAAGCCATCGGTAATTGCGCTGAGCTTTTGTCGCCTACGATAGATTGTAGTTTCTTGCAAGATGGCATCGATATTCAGTGAGACTAACAGGAATCTGTAAATCTACCTGTCAGCGGATATATTGAGGTTGCTTCCCAGTCCTGTTGCCGCCACCTACATTTCAGAGACATCTTCTGGGATTTTCTTCAAGATTTCCGCCTCCAGGGTATCATCCATGGCATCTGGGGTCGTATCCTCTGCCAATTTGCTATGAAGATATGTAATAATATCACCTCTCTTGGGACTTATGGGGACACTTGTTATTCTCACAGCAAGACGCTTCCTGATTTCAGCTAAAATATGTGGTCTTCCGGTTATGAATATTCGAGTACCTGGAGACTTTTGAAGGATTTGATTCAACGAATCAAGAATCTTGACTCGGTGTCCCGCAACACATTCATCCAGGGCGTCGATGCATATGAATGTGCGCTTTTTGCAAGAGGTGGTCTGTAGCATCTTCACAATATCGGAAAGTCGCGGTCCCCGCCCACCAATTACTTTTTTTTGGGCTTGATATGCTCGTGATATCTCATTCGGAATCTCCCTCTCTGCGCAAACCAGTTGTTTCAGCAGGGATCCCAGAATGCTAACCGGGGATTGCTTGTTTCGAGCGGTGAAGTCAAAATAGAAGCACGCAACAGCAGTATTTTGTCCTCCAGCTTGATCGCCCAGGTTGTCTACCACCAATGAGCTAACGTCGCCGCATGTCAGCACTTGTCCTTCCGTTCCCCAAGGTTTGCACTTGTTACCTAATATAGGTTTTTCCGACCCCCGGATCTCCATAGCAAAACAGAACTGCGTTCTCGGATTCACCTCCCTCGCTACCGGCGTACCAACTTCTGAACTCCTCGGTTTGTAAAAGCCATTCCCCAACATTTTCGACTCGGCGGCCTTGGATGTCGTGATGGCGGAACTTTGGATCTAGTGGGGATAACCAGGCTAGGATATCGGGTCGGTCATCGGTAACACTAAAGGTATTGTTGGTCGTGTTAAAAGACCCTCTATTATTACTGAAGGATTGAAACATTTCTAGTTCACTCCTTAGAACACAGTAGATGGTGGATGATGCAGTCAGTCGACCACTAGAATTTCCGAAGTCTGAAAAAAAAGCGGGGTTTTTTGTGGAACCCCACGGATGCCCGTCATCCCAAATTTTGTGCCTTCTGTCCACGCAATGTCGTGACGTTTTTAAAACGGGCTGCTATTGCATACTACCAAAATCCCGAGGCTTGGCCAATTTTTAGCCTTACGCAATAACAGTCAGTTTTACAAACGTCACGACATTGAGAACACTCTACCCTACTTGTCACAATATATCAGTACCGCGGTAGGAGATACCGCCCTTATTCAAGTGCAGCCCAAATCTTGCACTGCGACGAAAAGACATTCTTGAGCGCCTGGGCTGGAATCGGTCAACTAGGCGCAATCCAAGTACCTCGAGCCTTACGAACGAATCAATCCTAAAACACACATTTCACCTAACTTAAAGCATGACAGCATATTTCTTCACGATTTCAATATGGGCCGCAAGGCTCTCCCCACAACCTCGTACCAGGTTCTGTGAAGATAAGGGCCGTACATTCCCATACCCACCGCGACCGCCAAGTATGAGGCCCACGCAGCGCAGCGCGGCAGCATAGGTCACTCGGTAACACGAAACTATTGCGTCCTATCCCCGAATACTCTCACCAACAGGTTCTTTAGCGCTTACGTTATGGAGTCACTATACAATAAGTTGCTACATTTACTATAATCTGCCCCCTCTTTCTAACGATCTAAGGGCTTTGTCAAACCAAATACCACCTGACAGCTAACTTAAGCAGTAACCTGAAGGATGGGATAGTCCTGTACCAGGGCCTACGATAATTCAGGACCCAAGTTTCACCACCCTGAGACAGCGGCATAAATCTCTGGTGGTACAGTACAACACCGTACCCCTATCAATCAGTTCGCGCGCACTATTGCGCTTGAGTGCTATTACCTCCAAGTAGACAACCTAGTTATTATCACTCTTTCCTGTGACTCTGTTAGACTCTCAGATTGCCGATAAGATTATCTCGGATCCGACTTGACTCCTCCACGGAAGCGCCCCCCTGAGCACAATCCCCCTTTTATTCTACAAAAAGCTTAATATTTAATTATTTTGTCTGGCCATCCTCTAATCTCTGGAGGCTGACGTTCTAGAATTTCCCCTTCTTCTTGCTCTAGGTGGCTCCTCATAAAGAGCGATGGAAATATTCTTCCATTCTCGGAGAAACTAAGAGAATACACGAGCTCCCTCTGGCTTTGAGTTTTCTCGCGCAGAGCTTAACCCATAGCTGTTCGTGGAGATTACACTTAACTTACAACCCACCCCCGTCAACCAATGCCCGAAAATCTACAATAAGGCCGAAATGCCAGATGGCACAGAATTTTATATGTAGGAGACATCAGGAGCGAATGCACCAAAGCTGATCGGGCCCTAAGCGACAAGACAGAAATGCTACTAAAATGCCTTGCCGGGTAGAGCCGTCTGTTGTGTATTGTCGGTCACGTGGATGACTATGGTGGAAAATACGCCTGAACACAGAGATTATCGTGAATGTTTGATACCATTACTTTATTAGTTTAGCTCCATAGAAAAGAGCTACTTGAGGAGGAGAGAGCAGCGTCCATCGGCATCGATGCGCAACCATCCTCCTTCACCCCTTTTCATCAATGTTCATCGTGGTTTTTCTTTGAATTTTAGCTTGCTTGACCTTGGCTGTTGAACCGTGAGAAAGTGAGACGAATTTGCTTTCCTTCGGAAGTGCCTATTCCCCGCCAAAAGAACCCCTGGACAGGAAGTGATTGCATAGTATCCCCTGGTTCTTTTCTCGATAAGTTATTCCCAACTCCCCCGACCAGTTTTTAACCGACCCCCCACACCCCCACCCCCGAAAGGCCCTGGACAGGGCACCCGCCACTTCTAGTTTTCACGTAAAGTTACTGAAAATGCGAGCTCATATT
>Ga0307510_10007474_pt1 | contig 13015 bp, 7 predicted proteins | sample 12_EM_MG_FD_207224 | JGI IMG/M metagenome (GOLD analysis project Ga0307510, IMG submission 207224) | Populus trichocarpa ectomycorrhiza microbial communities from riparian zone in the Pacific Northwest, United States - 12_EM | ecosystem: Host-associated > Plants > Roots > Unclassified | place... | reverse complement strand
ACATTAAAAGTTACATAGGTTTCCACCAATGTTGAATGTCAGCTTAGCTGAATCTGTTTAGCTTTTGAATCGTTTAAAGTTCCCACCATATATGATGACTATCAAGTAATATACACTAAACCCTCAAGAAAAAAAGAGAGAAAAACATCGGATTGCTCAGCCCACTAGATAAAGGCGTTATTGGTTCGTCCAATCGCAGAAAAAAGATGGAAAAGATACAAAGATTAAGCATTGCCTAAAAAATTGAGCGTCATCACATTACTAGTAATTGATTTGATTGCATGCCAATATATATGCTGCAAATGCTCTTGGCTAGCATGCTGAAAGACTGGCGTCGCGCAATTTTACAGGGAAAGCACGTTATTACCACCAGCAGTGTGGAAAATTTCTCCAATGGTTATGATAAAAACTAGTATTCAATCTAAATACCACAATGATGATTCACTGGCTCTTATAATTGTTAAAACTCTTGCCAACATGCAGCCATTGAGTGAGCAAAATTCCAGTAAGAATCCATGAAAGAACAGGGGAGCCTCGTCGAGCAGAAACTCGTGTGGCAGCTGACTCCTGTTGACAATGTTCAGCTGAGAAGTTTTTTCAGCGCTGCTTCAGCACGCTGCTCAAATTTTGGTAGGGCCCATTCATGCTGAATTATGTCAAGGCCGTCTTTCTCAGCACTCAAGTTCTGAGGAGAACGCAAATAGACAAGATTACAAGTCAATAGTTTTTGCTCAACATTATACATACAAATGGCATTTATCGAGTTAAGAACATGAAAGAGAAGTTATAGAGTCCTAAATTCTCTCTATTACGACATCTCATACTGCAACCATGCATTTAACTGATTACAAAGCAAGGCCAGTGAACATCTTGCCAAATAAATTTAATTTTGATCTTATAAAGTACAAATCAGCCCCAACAATTCCAATACCTTTGGAAAATGTAATGCTATATTCACACCTTTCCAGATTTGCCATTCCTGGTCTAAATTTCAACTAGCAAAAACAGGGTCAACTGTCTGTCAGGGTCCCATTGGAAAGATTCTCACCAGTTACAAATCAAACCCCTAAACGTGCAAGAGACATTTCTAAAGCAGTGAAGAAAAGCAAGCCAATGCTGCTCAGAAAAGCTAGTTAGTAATTATGTTGACATGCTTAGCAAATTTAAAACGAATTAAAGTAAGCTTCATGAAAAGCCCCACATGCCTAATCATGTATACCTATGACACAAACTTAGAAATAGCATAACAGCTGCCACATGAAGAGCAAAAGATTGACCAGGGCAGCAAAATGATGGCAGCAGCCAAAAGAGAGGCTAGCCAAATAGTGAACGGAAAGAGACATAATCTTGTTCACCACCCTTTCTCCTGAACCAAGCAAGGCCTAACTGTACAATGGACCTCATATTATTATTAAGTTGCCAGACATGCATTAATCCACAGCTGACCAAAACCAACCTGACATGGCAAACCTAGGACCAGTACTGAGTAAATTAAGCAGGCCAGAGGCAACCTCTAGGCTGTCATCTCTATTACTCACTGACTTAAAGATTCCTACCTGCAATATTCCTTTTTACAATCCATCAATCAAATCAGTCTAATCACAGCCCACTAGTGACAGCAAAGAGCTTTATTATTTGAAGGAACATTTGATAACAAAACGAGCTCTATAGACCACTAATCTCTTGGTAGATGAAATTTACATATTTATCACAAAATATGAGTCAATTTCAAGTGCCTATTGAAACCTTTAAATAGACACAGTATACTCTTTGTTTATCAACAACTTCTGAAATATAACAGGGGGTTCATAGCTAATTCTATTATAAAGAAATCTAAGAACCGATATCAATGATAGGAGGACTTCCTTTGCCCCCAAACCATTTGATAACAGGGGGTTCATAGAAATCTAAATATTGGCTTTTTCCCAGAAGGGAAAAACATAAGGAGAAAAAAGGCAAGCTGCATAACAGACAGTTTAGCTAACTGGAACACAAAAACACTCAATATGATAGGCAAAGCCTGCAGCTGATATAACATGAAAAGGTGCTATTAATGACCCAGACATCATATGGTATTTACAGACGACGTTGACAACAGGCAAGACACAATGAAGAATCCACCCCTGTGCCAGTTACCTAAACACCAGCACCAGTGCTCGCAGCGAGTCTATATGGAAGCGATCTACTTCTAATGAGTCCTTCAAACCCCATCAAGAACTCATAAAAAGACTTGATGGTCTTGCTTAGTTGGTACTTGATAGACACTTGTTGCCTCCAGCACCAAATCACCGGTTCAAATTTTAGTTGTACTTATAAATGTTTGAACTCTCCAACTTGCTTATGGTCAAACAGTTTCTTAATTTCTTTTACTCATTGAAATAATAAGACTTACATGCAGTAGTTAAGATGGTCCAACTAGCATTTCAAACAGGACAGCTTGATTCAACTCTCAACCATATATCTATTCAGATCTGAGGTGCTAGTAAAACCACTGAATCTAAAGATTTTGTGCATGACAGAATTATAAAGATGTATCATTCCTTTGATTCTTTCTATACAGTGATAGTAGCACAATGAAATAAACAGTTGCTACTTAACTAAAAAGCTGTGGTGTCCCAGTGGCAGGGGCGCAACCTTGGCTCAAAGTTAGATTTAGGACAGTAAAATAGAAACCAGCAAATCAACATACAAAGGGATTTCTTTGACTAATAACAGTCATATTGCAATTGATGTATCAAGGACGTTATTAATAACTAAATCTGTTCAAGAAGATCATGTGCATCAGTTTAAATTCTTCAAGCTAAAATGCTCAATAGAGAACCAGTTAAGTTTGTACCTTTGTTGGATCCATACCAAAACCACTCATTTGCATCATACGCTGTGTATCATCCATGGCTGCATTATAAATATCATATTTGAGCATCTAGAGAGAGTAAATCCAGAAATCCTAAAGTATGCAAGACTCTAATCCATGCTTCTAGATTCTTGCACCAACGATTTTGCAAGAGAAGCAAGCAGCATGCAGATTCTCAGTCAAAATAGATATAACCATGAAAATTTATAAAATAATACTAACCATTTTCTTCACCCAGAATGAGACTAAATAAACCCCTTAATCCAAACAAATTAAGGAAATACCTGCAAAAGAAAGTGATTGTGGATAATTAGAGTTATTAAACTAGGCAAATGTCCAGAAATTCTCTAGAAAAAGCTTTTCAACAGTTCTTTTGAAGTACAACTTCTCATTCATAAATGCAGACATACCATGACCGACTGCTGACATAGCTAACATCCACGGTGCTCAAATCAATCCCATTTTGCAACATTGATCTGAATCTCTGAGTCAGTGGAAACGGTATCTTGGCTGCAGGGAATAAGAGATCATTAACAAAGTCGTAAAGATCAAATCGAGTACAAATTATCGAAAAAGGTTATATATTATCTATATAAGAGTATTAAATGTACAGATAATCCATAGTAAGGTATCAAGGACATAAAACATAGTTTAAGAATCAAAAAGCTAAAAACAGTGAAAAAAAGAAAGAAAGAAAACTAACCTGCAACAAATCCAGAGAAGAAAAAGTTGACCCATGCAAAGGTAAGGGTCTGGCCAGCAGGAAAAAATAAGAAACCACCAAGTCAATTATCTTGTTTGAATAGACATGTCAGAGAACGACAAAAAGCTATTGAACAGTTAATACCTGGGGTATAATCATAGAAAGGTTTTTCTTCATCATATCCATGGCCATATTTGGGTCGGAGAACATTTGTGCTTGTGGATTTTGACCTTGGCCCTTAGGAACATGCAATAATCCATTTTCCTAATAAAAAAGAATAAACTTTCAATTTAGCATCTGACCTTCTAAAAATGAAAACTTCAAGCTAGCATCAGGATTATGCACCCTAAGTAAAGCTCTGAAATATCAAAACTGAGGAGCACAAACAAAGTATGGCAACCTGGCATTTATCCAAAACCCATCTAACTCATAAAAATCAATATGAATCATGTCAAAACTATTTGGAAATTTAAGAAAATATATTTCAAGTTTACCATCAATCAGAATTTCAGCTTCAACCAGCTTTAAGAAATACACCACAACTAACCACAGAATCCACTGAATCCCAAATCTCTTTTACAATTACACTAGCACAAAATTAGCCACAAAGCATAACCAATTTAGATACTTCCACAAATAATAAACAAATCCAACATTCAATCACCCAAAATCAAACAAACCAAAAACAATAAAAATAAATCAAAACCTCATTGCTAAAATAAGCCCTTCGTGCTCGAAAAGACTTGGAAGGTATAAAGTTAGCTCCAGCTCGCAAGTTCCTAGCTCTTATAACAACTTGCCTGCAACAAAATCACAAAAAGAAACAAACTTTAACACTAATCTAGATTTTCGTTGTTTTTCAATAACGTACAAAAATAAATCGCCGAAACCATCAAAAATCACAAAAATAAACAGAATTTAGCACTAAACAGAGAATTCATGACATGGGTTTTCAATAACTAGCAAAAATACACCAAAACCAGCACAAAAAACAATATAAATCCCAAAAAGAGACAAACTTTAGCACTTAACAGAGATTCTTTGACCTGGGTTTTTGATAGCTTACCCTTCTCTAACAACTTTAGCATCTGGGTTTTGCTGAGATCGCATAAGCTTTGAAACAAAGTAACGAAGAATCCCAATAAGAATCATCACCACTGTTAATGGGATCAGTACCCAATCTCTTATAGCTGTGTCTAACACTAGATCTTCTGCCATTGATTTGTTGATTGGACCACACCAAAACCAGAAACAAAATTTTGATCTTTAGAGTGATTAATGTTGTCTTTGTTCTTTGGTTCTGGTCTCCGTGTATTGATCAGTTTGGTTTTTATCGCAGGTGAAGGGATGTGAGTGTCTTTGTGGGAATAGATCCGTGGTATTTCTGTCTTTCACCATAGCTGAGATGTTAAAACGCAGAGTTTTCAGTTTTGATTAGATGACAAATTATAAGTTGCCACGTGTATAGTTTCAGGTGTGTTTAGTTACCGAAAACATTTTATTTCTTTTTTCTTTTTTTTTTAATTTCTATTTTTCAATGAAAATTAGAAAACAAATTCATTTGTTAAAAATAAAGATAAATTTTTCACTTAAAAAATAATACATTAAAATTACAATTATTTTTCATATAAAATCAAATTCACATGGTTTTTCCCTAATTTTTTTTTTTTATCTTAGTACATAGCTTTCATGATAAGATCAAGGCTAAAAATAAAGAGGTTAAAGCATAGTTTTGAAGCCCGGTCCGGCCCGACAGGTCGACCCGGGGCTGGAACCGGGCCGGGTTAAAGAAAAAATAGGGAAAGAAAAAACCCAGTGTGACCCAGCTGACCTGGCGGGTTGACCCGGCAAGACCCGATCAAAAACCCGGTTGCAACCCGTTGACATTTGTTTTTTTTTTTTTACTAAAACGACGTCATTTTAATTTTTTTTAAAAATGACTCGGATGATTTGGTGACCCGATCAAAACCCAAAACCCGGGCCTTGGACCGGGCCGGGTCTGAAAACTATGAGTTAAAGGCTTTATAAAACAATTCTTCTAATCCCCTTAGATTCCTTCTCAAGATAGAACCCTCACCGTTAGTTTTTTCATCAAATTAGGAGACTAATTTCATCTTTCAGCTTGCATCTGGCTTTTCACCTTTAAAAACAAATTATCTGACTTGACATTCAACATAAAAATTGTAGTTCTGGATGTGTCAATGATTTTGGGCTTTTGAATGACATGATTTCAATATCTTAGACATAAGATATGTTCGTTTGAATATGTAGTGTGAAAGCAGAAAATTCTGCTGCAAGTAGAATTTTGGTCCGATTTTGCAAGTCTGATTAAAGGTCCAAACAAACTCGGATTTCTGTCCATAATACATTCCTAGAAAGCTTGATATGTGTATTTTAACTTTCATTCAACCACAGTTCACATTCTGAAATTAAAACTCGATGAAAAACCTATCACAATAAACATGGTTCGAAATATAAAATGCAGAAATTCTTATCTTTTAGCAATTAATTCATAAAATCTTTTAGTCATGTCAAACTCATAAAAATAACTTCCAGTAAGTTAAGTTAAGCTCAAAACACATTAAAAAACATAGTGTAAAAGTAATAAAAACATATATATATATATATATATATATATATATATATATATATATTTTGTACTTATCACATTTATAATTGTCATCTTAAAACTTTATATTTGTGATATTTTAATTGTAATATATTAATTTTATTTCATTCAAATTAAAAATTATCTGGAAAAGTTATATTGTTATTTCAAAAAAAATCTTTATATTAGACTTAAATTAAAAATCAAGTTTATGAAACTAACTTATATATATATATAATTTTAATCTTTTACATTGATAAAATCGCTTGTATATAAAAAGAAAAAAATTGTATTCTTCATATTTTTTTATTTGAAAAAAAAAGTGAAAAACTTGTTTTGAAGAACTTTGAATAACTTTTAAAACTAGTTTTTCAATTTTCTGGATGGAAGAATATTGAATTTTAACATGAAATTCCAATTTTTCTTTTTAGTTTTTGAAGAAATTAGAATATCACTCTTATATATTATCTATCTTGGTTTGGTTTTTTTGGGTAATAGTGTTTGATGACCTTTGGAATTGGGCTCATGGTATTGAGATCTTCTCATAAGATTTATACAATCCAAAAGGATGGGAAACAAATTACAAATGTAAAGTTTAGAATGCTTATGTTTTCAGCATGGATACAATGATCAATATGATGAGCAAATTAATTAATAAAAAAAATTTACTTATTTTCATGTTTATAAATGATATAAGAGACATTAGCTTTATAACAATATATCTATGAAAGAGAGCAATCAGACCATGATTATCAGAAATTCTATCATTATTATATTTAAGGGCAGAGCTAGGATACTTTTACTAATTTTGGTCCTAAAATTTAAGGTTGTTCTTCTTCTAAGAAGGCATATGATTAATGGGTTTTTTTCTTTTGCAGGGGCCTGAGCCCCACTTGCCACCCTGTCTCCACCCCTGACTGTAGCAATGATCAAATTCCATCCCAAAGAATGTGATCATGCTAATGAGGTTTTTCAATGCTGATTGCCACAACAATGTCGATAAGTCCATGAGCAACCTTATATGCTCAATGGCACCATCTCCAGAATTCTTTAAAATGATTGCTTCTAAATCTCTCAACATATCACATGAATAGTAGTAGCTATAAAGCCTCGATTTTGTAATCAACTAGTCTCACAACAACACATAATTGATAATTACAATTGGTTCCTACTATGCACAAGTCTCCTTGGGTGAGCCTTCTGTCCAGGTTTACAAGAACGCCAAGAAAATCTGTGGTTGTCTTCTCCAGCTTTCCTTCATCACCCATATGTCAATGTTTCCAATGACACGAGTAGAATTTAAGCGAAGGCATTGTCCAGGACGCCCAAATTCCTGTTGGAACAAGCAGAACCTTCTAAAATAGGCAGTGGCACCGTACAAAACTCTTCTCTTGGACATTAAATTCAATGATACTCGATTCATGCCTTCTCCATAAAATGTGTTTGGTTGATTGATGAAGATAAAAATATAAAATAAATTTATTTTAGAAAAGTTTTTTAGTGAGTTTCAGTTATTTCAGAACAGGAAAACATATCTCCTTTATCTTCATTATCTTGTTTTTTCTGTCTCGAGATAGTCAACAAATGCTACCTAAGGGAGTCATCGTTGGCCGAATCATGTCCAAATGCATTCATATTCAACTTTAACAGAGTCAATAGGTGTGAGAGGGATGTCAAATTTCTTGGTTAAAGGGTTCCACAATGCAATCTTGGGTAATGTTTCCCAGATCGTTTGTGTAGGCTGTATTTGTCTGGCTGTTGACGAACGCCAAGCAAACCATTGCAAGAGCCCAATATTCTGGTCCTACACTCTGTAGGGCTTTGAGTTTTATGGTTTGGCAACGAGAACCAAGGGCAGCATAATAGACCTTTCCATCCTGAAGAATGAGGTGAGTTCAGTGTTGTTATTGACAGAGTTTCTAAGGTGAAATTTGGCGAAACATTCACTCTCGATCATCGAACACTATGAGTACAGATAATGAAAGAAAGCAGGTAATGCTAGCAAGGTGTAAGTAGCAAGGCGCAAGTCAAGTGGCAGCAACGTGTGGGGGTAAGTGGGTGGTAAGTCCAAGAAAGTGGAACTTAAAATGTTGTATAATCTGAAAAGTGGAGATAAAGCTTTGGAAGATAATTTTGAACTTTAGCTAAGAAAGCCAAGAACGATCCAAAGTCCCTAAAAAATTTTGAAGGCATGAAAAACTCTACAAATTGATATGAGTTCTCTATAGTTTAGGATTGTAATTTTTAAGGCATGAAAAACTCTAGATTTCTACCTTTTGCTTTATGCTGCGTCATTTATGGTTTGACTCCAAGAACCGATGGTAACAGAGAGGATCTCTTAATCTTCGTTAATAGAGATAAATAGTTCTGTCGTGCTGATGTTAAGGACATAGTTGCTGTCAAACTTGCTGAGGTGAAATTGGATGAAAATTTTGCTGTCAAACTCTTGACAGGTAAGTGGCATGACACGAGAGCAAGTATATCCTCTGGTAGACTCATAATGGTTTCGATCGATTTGATTCCGTGTTTGTGTGTATCAAGGTTTTTAATTTAATGTTTTGTTTCTCGAGAACAAGAGAAGGGATAAAAATATAAAATAAATTTATTTTAGAAAAGTTTTTTAGTGAGTTTTTAATTTTGCCTTTCAAATGAGGCTTGATTTTGTATACTAGTACTGTATGTGTATCGATGTTGTATTTTATTTTATTGCTTATCGCTTGATTTCTTGATTGAATGTTTAATACTTCCTTGGCTATTTATATAGTCTTAAATCTCAGCATAACAAGGATTCTACTTGCTAGAAAATAAAATAATCCTAATCTAATCTAAGATAGTTGTAACACTCAGAAGTCAGAAGTCCTCGATTCAGAGACCTAGTTCTGCCAAGTTTGGTTGCTGTCTTCAAGGCTGTTGCGGCCACATATAATACCTCTCCAGATCCCTCCCGCGAGGACTTCCAGCACCGACCTACTGCTGCAAACTTCCTCCTGCTGGATTATTCTTTGCTGCTGTTTCCTCTTGATTTCTGCTGCTGCCTTCTGCCGTAGCTTCTCCTGACTGGTTCTGATAAGAAGCACAGCACTCTCCTATTTTCTTTCAAATCCTAATCGTGCCCATGAAATATTTACTTTATATTCACAAAAATTAGGAAGGCTGTCTGTAGCTTGCAGGTTTTTAATTGATTTAAAACACACAAAGTGAGTTTGCAAGGAGGTTACGGGTTCAAATCATCTTTTTCAAGAACTTAAGCTTAAAAAATACCCCATTGTAAGAGGAGCTCTCAATACACAGCTAATTACTAACAATTGACCCTAATCTAGATAGCCTAACTATTGATTGTGGGATGCGCACACACGGAGAGAAATAGAGAGGGGAAGTTTTGCTCTGAGAAGTAATGAGGAAATCTTTATTCTACAAAACTGAGAAATTTTATAAAACTACAAAATTAAGTAAAAACTCAAAACCTTGACAGCCGAATTACGAAATTAAATGCTTAAGAAACTTAATTAAAATTAATCCCTTACTTGAACCATTAACTAACTTCCAAATCCCAACTAGGTCATGCCCTTTTCAGCCCTGATGATAATCAAAAGGTGAAACCAGGCTTCCCACAATAGGAGTCACTAAAAATCTTCGAGGAACTCCACGAATAGGATTGATGATTCTGTAGCTATCCTTCTTAGGATCATGCAGAATTCTTGCCTTTTCACCTGCCTCGATCAGGATTTCACCATTCTTCAAAATAGTCAGGGGCTTCAAAAAGATATAGTTGTAGTTCTCAACTCTCCAAGGCAGCTTAATCACAACCCGCAATTCCCACGAATCCGTCACTCCATACTCTTTCATGGACCAAATGTGAGCCTCGTCATATTTTGAAAGATAGAAGGTTGATAACAATCCATCAAACACACTTACCTCCATGTGAAGTTCATCATTATAATTCACAATAGGCTGGGGAATCTCCTTGAACTCTTCTTTGCTCATGTCATAAGAAACTATCAGATACCTCCCCGTTCTTCCGAGCCCGATAGTTGCTTTCCAGATAAGAAAATCATTGCCAAGCCAGATAGCAGCTTTATAGCCCAGATGGTATGGGATAGTTCCAATATCCTTCCACTCACCAGCTTTCAAAGAGTAGACTCTAGCCTCACATTCATAAGAGTCAATGTCAATAAAAGGCTTATCATATATATAAACACACCTTATGACCTTGTAATCATCTTCTGCTTGATGATAACCAAACCCCATCGTGGTGAAAGAGTTCTCAACTGCGGCGATATCGAAACCCGAGAACGGAAGGTGTTTGAAAACCCCAGTAGAGGGATTCAAGAGAAAGATATCCTGATTGCACTGTTGGTCCGAAATGCAAAGTATGCCATTGCATGAACCAGAAATTTCAACTTTTTCTAGGCACAGTGAAAAGGGCAATGGCAGCCTTCTAGCTTTGCTCCATTCTTCATCTTCAACGTAGAAAAGCTTGGAGTCATGCTTCAGGACAAGATTTGGGTTCTTCAAATTTGCTCTTTTGAGATGCTGCTTAACAAATTCTGGATTGCCAAGGAATGCAAGCATGGACTTGGATACACTCTTGAATCTTGTAAGAGACTTGACAGGCAGTCTAGTAAGAATATCAGAGATAATATCACTAGGAATGTTAGCTGTCATTTCAGTGAATGCAGAGCTGCTGGTGGATGCTGAACTTGTTGAACTCATTTTTTGCTACTGGTATATTATGAGTCTAATCGTTTGGTAAGAATGGAGAAGAATATTGGGTATATAAGGACAAAGAAGGAGGGGTCATTGGCCATAATGCCATAAAAGGAGAATATCTAAGTAGATTATGATCTAATTGTTGGAGAGAATCCAAAATTTATGACCAATATCTTGTCATTTGGCCAATGTACAAAATCATATCAATGAAATTTTAGAAAGTACATCTATATAAAATTGTGAAAAAGTTGAGGAGATCTAGTGATTACTATCTTTATTAGCACATTAATGGATGCATTTTTTTTTATATATAAATATGATGCAATTTGTTTCCTGTTTTTAAATGTGATTTCTTAAGTAAAATTTGTCAAACTAGTTAAAATACTATATAGTATCATGGTTGCTGTGATTTAACAATTTCACTTAACATGTCAAGAAATTTAAAATTGTATTTTTTACTGATAGTAAAATATAAAAGATGAAAGAAAGGAAGATTTATTCCATTGTTAAAGCAATCAAAGAGAAAAAAAACAAAAATTGTTGAAGCCTCCAAGGTTTTTAGATTTCGTAGAATTTCTTTAAGCCATTTGTGCATTTCAAGTAAGATAAACTATTTGGAAATTTATAAATACTACGATTGCTGCGATGCTACACAGATACGATATTATGTATACATTAGATTTGAAATTAATTGTGGATATCTACATCACAGATATACTAGATATGCAGGTTGCTTCAATGTATTTTTTATATAAAAAAATTCAAAATAAAAATTAAAAGGTCTATGTAAGCAAGATCAAAATATTAAATAATATAAAATAAGGCATGCATTCGATTATGTTTACTGATCTTATTTATCTAAATAAATAAATGATAAATTCATACTCTAAAAAACTAATGATTTAAAAAATAAACATAAATGAAACTGACTGAATAAATTCACATCATAAAAAAAAAATATTACACAAAGTCAAACACATTAGCAATATAATTTAAAAATGAATATTTTTTTATTTTAAAAAATAAACTTCATTTGTATAAAAATAAAATTATATATGAGTTAGAATAATGCCTTGAAAAATGAAATAGAAACATAACAACTAAAAAAACTTATATTAAAAAAACAGCATGCAAAAATCGTGACCTAGGTCATAAGACCATGATAAATCCATATAAAAAGCTTGAAGATAATCACAAAACTAATATTAAAAAAACTAATGCAGAACAATAAGATCGTACGAAGCTGAATTCCCAACAAATTAAATGTTGAAAGATGAAACCAGAAAAAAATATTAATTACAGAAAAAAATAAAAAAAATAAGGGTGAGAAAAACATTAATTAGAAGGATAAAGATTTGCAATTGGAGGGCTTAATTGAATTGAAAAATAGCTTTAATAAAAGGAAAAAAAATCAAAAGAATAAGGGTCAAACTAAAACAAATAAAACAACAGAAAATCTAATTGAATGATAGAATTGAAAGAAAAAAACTTTGACAAAAGTGCCAAGGATAAAATTAGAAATTAAAAAAAATGAGGACCAAAATGAAAAACCAAACATATGAGAAATTGCAATTGAAGGACTAAATTGAAAAGAATAAAAACTTCTATAAATAAAAAATAAACGAAATAAGAAATTAATAGTATGAGAGCTAAAATTAAAAAGTAAGAAACAAATAGGACAATGGTATACATTACTTGTCACGAGAGAGAAAAGAAGAAAAAAAATCAAATGACCACCAACAACAATCCAACCACCATAAGCTGTTACATGTCACTCTAAATGGAAGAGTACACAATGGCTCATCTAGGAAGACGATGGAAGGCTAGTTACATCCACCTGGTGGCATTACACGCGTCACTTAAATGAAGCGTATGCTACCCACGCGTCGGAGTGTATCGAGCACGCTCCAGCAACTTTAAGCATTAAAAAATTCAAAAACAAAAGTGAAAATACAAAAATGTCCCCCATAACCCCGAGAATTACACAAAATACTCATATGAAAGCACATAAATACCCTCAAATGTTAAGCTTATGTTTTGTCTCTTCCAAGATTAAAGATGTAATTATACTATACATTAAAATTTGAAAACCCCAAAATACTCTTATTCGGCAGCACAATAATTTTTTGATTTTGTAGGC
>Ga0307510_10007473_pt1 | contig 13016 bp, 10 predicted proteins | sample 12_EM_MG_FD_207224 | JGI IMG/M metagenome (GOLD analysis project Ga0307510, IMG submission 207224) | Populus trichocarpa ectomycorrhiza microbial communities from riparian zone in the Pacific Northwest, United States - 12_EM | ecosystem: Host-associated > Plants > Roots > Unclassified | place... | reverse complement strand
CTTAGCTCACCCCCCCCTTTTTTATATGGAAGGAAATCACATGCAATGGGAAATGCACATATCATATATCATACCTGCCCAGTCCGGGCTTTTCTCGTGGGGTCGGGTCAAGACCCCTGAGCTTCCGCTCAAGGCTTAGGGTTTAGCGTTTTGGGAGGGTTGTTTTTGTTGTATTGAGATAAGCCGGTGTGGCTTGAAATTCCCATATTTACCCTTATTGCGATTTTTCCTTGTTTCTTGATATGATATATCATTCCCTACTTCCCCTTTCCCCTCCTCCGAAGTGCAATAGCGATGGTCTAGATATAGATGAAAAAATATACAATATATGGCGCAAGTGTTTCTTACACCCGTGCAAAGTCTCATAAAAGCTAGTCTTTCAGTAAGGACTATACGGTGGTGATTAGTTTCTACTATTGAGATAGTTTGATCAAAGTCCTATTTATATAAAACATCTTGCAAGCATCAGCTCAAAGATGAGGTTGGAAGGCGGTCCGCACTTTTTAGTCTTGCATAAGAAAAATTAATACCGCAAGGAGCATTTTAGCTTTGAATCTAACTCTAAATATACAAACACTTTATCAACTCCGAAAACCCGCTGTGCGGTCAAACCACCCTGTGTCGTCTTAGGTGCCTACTACCTACATGGCGTGTCATCTCGGATAGTAGTACTCAGCCCATGCTGATATGTCTTCTCCAATCAGCCTGGGGCGGTAGACGGCAAAGTGAGAGGATTTGCTTGGAACTTAGCCACTATATAAGAGAAGCAAGGGGGATAGCTTCCACAATCTCCATCACACTCCTCCAAAGCTAAACCGAGAGTAACGCGTCCTCACCCCTCCATGGATTACACCTATCTCTATATCTCCCCCGATGCCCACCTCCGCCGCGCGCCCCCGTGAAGAGGGAGGGAAGGAATTTTGGTAAATCCTTCTCCGTAAGCCACTGGAGCGCTAGAACAATCCCTACCACTCCCGGATGACTTGCACTGCTCCCATATCATCCATGGTCAACCACAGCCTCTGAAAAAATTCTCGATATCCCTAGCCCTTCGTAGTATTATACTTAGGTGAATAACGAGTCTTTCAGGCATATCTGGCATTGTGCCTTAATTTGACAGGAGGAATGAACAGATAGTGGTGCTACCCAATATCGACTTCTGTGCGAACTGGGATATTCTATGCTCCCTGAGTCACCTATTACTTATGATACTCCCTTGAACCCATATGATCTCCCGGGCCGTGTAGGGAACCCTCGCATCTCCCTGGGACAATACCGGCATTTTTCTAATTATACCGTGCGTTACCGTATCGCAACTAACTAATACATTACCCTAAATTATAGCCGTAAGGTACAGTACCGTACTAGAACACGGTATGATATCTCGAACCATAAAATTTGATGCAGGGTACTGGCATCTTTTACCATAGGAGCTCATGTCGTAGAAAGTGCTGATAAATTAAATTTCCTTACACCAAGCGGATCATTGGTCTCGGACCTGCGGAGATGTTGGGTAGAAGACTCAAATATGGGGTGTTGGCAGCATATGAGGAGCCAGGTCAGGTTCATGAGGCACCTATCTGTAATTCCAGGGCAAATTCTGTATTTAAAAATTTAAACTAGGTATCCTTTCCCCCTTGCGGCCAAGTATATGACCCCCCGCTCTTTTTGATTGAGATCAAAGGTGTTCTTTTATATTGACCCGGTCGATAATCTCCCGCAGGCTCACGGGACGCTACAATCATATATCATAGCTCGTATTTTGTGCAATACGCAGCACCCGGGTATGTTTATTCTTTCGGAAAACTAAGGAGCACCATAACAGGGATTTGCGTTGATCATTAGACAAACCTTGTGAAAAGAAACACAAGATTTCTGAAACTAGAAGCCCAGAAACCCAGACCACTCGCATTGGTGTCTATCTTTGTCTAACACCTGAACTTTAGAGATTCCAAAGAGCTTCTGAGAGTTTCAACTATGATAATCTATAAGGCTAATTTGTACGATGACCTGTTTTTAATCACTGGCTCAGGATATGCTTGTCATTGGTGAGATAATAGATTCGGTATCAACCCTAAGTTGCCCATCTCTCCAGTGCTCACTATTCTCCATTTATGCTCACTATCTACTTACTCCTCCCTACGGTCTTGATAATTTTTTTCCTCCCGATTTTTATGCACGTTCCCGAGCAAAATTGCCATCACAATACCAAAAAAGACGAGTGACAATCTATGATGGCACAACTAGGCAGCAGAGTTAAGGGTTTTTTCTTTCTCATATACAGTTGTACTCTAAATGCGGTATGTTAAGAGTGCCACTTGAGGTCTACTCTACTGCCCCATTCATTATGAATCATCGTAAGTTTTAATAGGGGATTAAGTTATTTGTAAGCATATTGAAAGACTTTTTGTACTACTAAATAGGCTAGTCAGCCGCGGAAGCCGAGTGCGGATTTGGTCAACTTCTCTACCGCTTGACTAGCACCGCTAGAGCCTAGGTTGCGGCGTCATGACATTCAAACCCGCCGAGTTGAAGATGTGGGGGGATGGCTCTTACAAACCGAAGGATTTAGAAGATGGTACGCCGGTAGTGAGGAAGGTGAATCCGGTGGGACAGTTTTGTTTTTGCTATGGAGATCCGGGAGTGAGCCAGACTTGAAATGGATGATAGGGACGAACCTCGAGGAATGGAGGGACGTGATGTTGGGTCATTTGTGGCAGATAGCCTGTGCGGTCAGGCTTGAGGGCAAAATGTTGCCGTTGCGTCTTTTTAGTTTGACTTCGCCGGCCAAAAGGAGCGGATATCGATGAGTGTGCTGCGTGCCCTGGTCAAACAGGTTGCCGGGGCGGATAGTGCCGGCCTGTTAGGACCCGGAGGCCACTGGTGGACGGGGGCTGTGACCCTCCGGTATTGTGAAAGTGTTGCCGACGTCTCTTCCGGAGGGCTGCGTTCATATGTACCGACACTCTGGATAAATTGCCGTATCATAGAACATTGGGCTAAGCTTCTTAATTCGCAAAACCGAATTCTCCTAAAGTCTCCAGGCAGTCGAATATTCATGTTCAGACCGCATATTCAGGATGAATCCCGGAAGTGCCTTTCGGGGGGAGCAACAACTATACGGATCACCCCAAAGAAAGGCGGTGTCATCAAATATCTTCGTAGTAGCTTGGGTGGGGACGCAACATCTGATGTGATGGAGAGTAACTAAGAAACATATACCCTGAAGAAAGTCTTTGAAGCGGAGATGTGCAGTATAGTGCCGGTACGTAGATGCAACTGCTCTCCCGAAGCTACCTCAGGTTGCCCCCCTGACAGACACAAATCTAGATTACTGCTGGCCCTGCTGAGTATCGGTGCGATCCTGCAAGAAACCACGAGCTATCACAGGCGAAAAAAGCTATAAAAAAATGAGGGATGGGCTTGGGTTGGAAAAAGGAATTAGGTTGTGAGAGAGCGGGGCTTGGAATGGCCACTCTGCGGAGCAGCGCTTGTGCACCGATGAATTGTGCCACACTCCGGCTCCAGATGTAAGGTCCCCGAATCCCAATGGCCACGATACTCTTTTGATGGGGACATTTCTAGCCTGTTGCCAAGGACCTGCCATTGTGTGAAGAAGGATCCACTGCCCCGTCAATCTGCTTTGCCCTTTACGAGTACTTCCGCTCAGATCGCGGGCTTTTTGATACTACTAGTGAAGACTGTACTGGTGGCATATGATCCGCTACTTGTATGATAGCATAACTTCAATAACCAAACAAGCACCACACGCTTAGTGATGTACTAGTACTGCAAAGCACTTAAAATCACCCCCATAGGGGTACCGTAGCAAATGAAAGGTTGGACCTTAGGCTCCGTGCACCGTTGTACCTCAAGTGGTACAAGCAATGCCATGTCTTGGCGGAAATCCGGGTAATAGATGAGGGTATGGAGCTGACCCCACAATTGTGCTGGAGTACCGTACCCGTAGAAACCTGCTGAAGCACTCTGAATTCGCAGGAGGCCAAAGCTCTCTTGACCTGTCCCTCCCCCGACCTCCAATACGCACTCCTCAGTTTCCACAGCGTGCCCTCCTCTTGACCTCCAACACATACCGCTTCTCCAATATTCTCCACTGGATTGGGGAATCCACACAAAGCTATCTTTCGGATTGCGCCAAATTGCTTACGCCGACGACTGCAACAACCACATATCGACTAATATCGTCTCGAAATCACAGAAACCGTATATTTGGCGTATCAATTTTGATAAACTTCCCCTGTTCAGCGGCCTACACTACACATTATATTCGGGATCGCTGGGACTAGCCGGTTCGGTAGAGGTGGATGGTTGTGATATCAACCGAAAAAACCGCATGGGTAATACACCTCTTGGGTGGGCTGCTGAAAGTGGGCGCGAGGAAGTAGTGAGAATACTGCTCGGACGGGACGACATCGACCCTAACAAGCCGGACGACGAGGGCCGAACGCCGCTCTGGCTGGCTGTCCGCAATGGGCACCAGGGAGTGGCGAAATTACTACTCGGACGAGATGGTGTCGACCCGAATAGGCCAGTTGAGCACGGTGGAACACCACTCTGGTGGGCGGCTTTCCGCGGGTATGAGGGAGTCGTGAAAATTCTACTGGGACGAGACGACGTCAACCCCGACGATCCAGATCGGTCTGGCTATACACCGCTCTCGGGAGCTGCTATAGGGGGGCACGAGGGGATTGTGAAATTACTCCTTGAACGTGACGACGTCAACCCCGACAAACAAGATCACTTCGGCCAAACACCACTCTGGTGGGCTGCCGGGAATGGACATGAGGGAGTGGTGAACTTACTGCTCGGGCGGGATGAAGTCAGCCTCGACAAGCCGGATAGGACTGGCCAAACACCACTCTCGCGGGCTGCTTGCAATGGACACGAAGAAGTGGTGAAATTACTACTCGGACGGGACGATGTCAGCCCCGACACCCAAGATGGCAGTGGCCGAACACCATTTTCGTGCGCCGCTGAGAATGGTCATGCGGGAGTAATGGCCCTACTACAGCCTGCAACACCTACTCCCCACAACGCGCCCTAAGCCCCAGGAGGCATCGCCTTCCTTACCGCCTTCTGATATCGTACTGATAGCTTATCCACCGCTCACGCAATGACGGCAGCTGCTTTATAAACCTGTTTACCGCCGCCACCGCCTCCCTCCCCTCATCCCACCTGACTTCCCCCTGCTCCTTGAAACACTGTCTTCTGGTAACTTCTATCTCACCTTTCCTTCTGGACTAAACCTACCCCCAAAACACTCTTGAAGTCTCTTTTTTCAGTGGTGGAAGGAAATCACGTGCGATGGGAACGCACATACCTATCACATACCCGTCCAACCCTTATCCTAATTTTTCTCATGGAACCAGGTCTGGATTTGTGAGCCCGTTTAAAAATCTAGAGCTCAGAACCACGGGGCGGGTGTTTCTGTTGCATTGGGATAAACCGCCGCGGCTTCAAATTTCTATCATATTATCTACTTTTATGTTTGTTTTCTTTGGTGGTCGATTTGCTTTTTCTATAATTCATTATTCCCCCTTTCCTCCTTTCCTCCTTTCGGAAGTGTAACCCCGACTGCTTTTTTCTCTCTCTTTTAGATAATGGGGGGTATAAAGTGCAGGTATTTCCTGCACCCGTGCAGGGCGGCGGCGTGGGGGCTTGTTGTTCGGTGAGATACATTGGTTACCGGTTCCACTACGGATACAAGTCAATGAAGATCCTACTTATCTAGAACATCCCCTAAGCTAGAGCTCAATGATGGAGGCTATACCCACTTTTAGTCTTGCTTATCAAAGAAAATCAGTACAGTAGGGAGTTCTTTGGCGGTGAAACCAACTCCAATTTTGCAGGCGCCGTGCCGACTCCGAAAACTCGCCTCGCAGTCAAACCGTTCTGCATTGCCTTAGACGCAGGCCACCTGCATGATGTACCATCTCGGAAATCATCGACACTGTAGGAAAAGTAGGGGGGGTATCTCCCACAACCTCACTCGCACTCATCTCAAGCTAAACCCACCAGCCACTGTAAGATAGGCGCCCAAGTGAAGCGCAATCCAAGCATTCTCGCCCTTCTACAGACCACCGCAGCTATCTCTATGTCTTCGCTAATGTTCACATCCCCCGCGCTCCCGTGATAACTAAGGGGAAAAAAATGCTGGTAAAACTTCTTCGTAAGCCTTCGTAGCTCCCAGGGTTGATCACGGCCCCTAATAAAATACTTGATATTCGTACCTGCATATAGTACCTAAGTGAATAACAGAGTATGTCTAGTATCGTACCTAAATTCGGCAAGAGGGCTGAAGGGGCTGCTGTGCTGCGCAACATCGACCTACGAGTGAGTTTGGATATTCCATCCTCCCCGAGTCTCCTTTCGCCTTCTACAACATTTCTCTTCTTCCTATGGCATTCCTCCATGACCAAGCCGGGAGTCACGAATCCATATGATTTCTCGGACTAGGGAAGACTCAGCCCGGGACAGCGATGCTCTGATTATACCATAAGTAACCGTATTGTAACACACTACTAAAATCATAGCCGTAAGGTACCGTGCTAGGAAACGGTATCTTGAGCTATCGAAGTCGATGCCGGGTAATAGAGTATTTTACTACAAGGGTTCGTGTTGTACAAAGTGCTAATAAATTAGGTTTCCTTAAGGCAAGAGCAGATCGGATCGCGGACCTACCCACATTGGAAGCTGTCTGGATAGACGACTTAAATGGGGCCTTGGTGGCATGTGAGAAGGGAGGCGTGTGGGTAAACACTAGCGAGGAGCCAAGTTATCCTAGGCTCACGAGGTTCTTATCCGTCTTATCAAGGCTAGTCCTTTATTTTAAAATTTAAACTAGCTCGCCTGCGGGTTATGTATTGCCTCCACCTCACATCCTGGGATCAAAGGGGTTTTTTTTGTATTGGCCCTGCTGACAGCTCTTAGGAGGCTTATGGTAAGTTGGCATTGTCAAAGTGGGAAATATGGATTGCATATCGGCAGACGGTAGATTAAGAGAATTTACGTGGAACTCGGGCACTTTATAGAAGGGATATGAAATGTAACTTCCACCACCTGCACTCCGTCCGTCCCCCCCCTATGACCTAAAACTAAACTATCGGTAAAGACAGGTGTATAAGTAAAACACAAATAACATGTCTTAATCCTTCCATAGGTCACCAGAACTATCCCTGTGCCCCACGACAGGTCTATTCCTCCGTATACTCCCTCCAGTGACAGCAAAGGAAAAACATGTCGGTAGAATCTACTCAGAAAATTGGTAAACTAAGAGCCAATTTGGATGAGGCAGCTCCGTTCCGTTGCCTCATAGAAGTGACTGTTTTCCTTCCGTTCCAAAATTCTGAAGAAACCGTTTCTACAGGTAAAATAGTCACAGAGCGGAACCGTTGTTTGCCCTTCTGTTTTTTGTCTAAACAGGCTCTAAAACAATCTATCATACTCCCGAATTCCACAACGCTCCCGAACGATCTGCCACACTTCCGCAACTACCAGAGACGGTCACATCCTTCTAATAACCATAGGGTGTCATATTGTGTCCTATCGCGTGCCACTGTGTGTGGAACCATCATTCGAACACGGGCGATGGACGAGTGACTCCCTGTGACGGCGGTCTAAACAAGAGAAACAGGGGAAATAGTGATAATAGCAGTTAACTGCAGCAGTTCCCGTGCGCAGAGAAAAGCAGATTCATGATTTTTTGATCCCCCTTTAAACATTCGTAATAACCATGGCAATTCTGATTGAGTTCTGGATCCCGCGTGCTAAGAGTGTGCCGGAAATTTACCCTGATGCTTAGGTTAATTAATTGAGGTGCAGATCTTGGATCCTGCATTATCCTAGGCTGTGATGGGGGATAGTTCATTGGCATATTTGAGGACTCTTTAAAGTACTACTGGGGTCCGCTAGCCGTAGAAGCGGAATTGGGTTTTGACGGACTACGGGATGGTCAGAAAGGTGGGGTAGGTTATGGCAATGGCCGTAGCCTACCGTGGCACTGCGCTGCGCTCTGCTGTACGAGTACTAACTTAGCCCTAGGGTTGGGGAATGGTTATGCAGGTTTTTCGAGTCGAGAGAACTTTGGTATGTAAAGCTTTTTTGCATACAAAACTGAGATCGACTAGAAAGTTGGCATCCAAAAAAAAGCTTTTTTTTCCAACGGGATAGGGCGGGAGGCGCGGGTTGGCATGGTGACTTTGGTGTGGAGATCTAATCCCGCCCAATTACGCCACACCCTGCAGTCTGCTCGAGTAGAGAAAGGCTACCCAGCCTCAGTAGCCACAGACCCTGCAATAGGGGACGCGGTTGCCTCTGAGTCATGAATACTTCCGGGCTCATCCCGCGCTTTTTGGTATGATACGATACATTACAGCCCGCCCGACGATTCCAGGGACCTGATTAAGTTGTTTGAATTCGCAGCAGGCGAAGGCTCTCTCGACCAATCCCTCTTCCGATCTCCAATGCACACCCTTGCTTGATCTCTAATCCTCTCTCGATCTCCGGTACAGACCCTTTTCTGGAATATTCTACTCTATCTTGAGGAATTCACACGAGTTATTCAACGACTACAATAACCTCACATCTGCTGAAACCCTCGGGAAACCATAGAAACCGTATGTTTGCCGCATTGATATCGATATGCATTCCTGTTTAATGGTTTACAAAATGTGTCATCTTTGGGATTGCTGAGACAGTAGCTAGTTTGGCAGGGTGGAAGGTTGTGATAACAACCAGAAAGACCGCATGGGTGATACACCTCTCGCATGGGCCGCCAGGAAGGGTCATGAGAGGGTGGTGAAAGCACTGCTCGGCCGGAGCGATATCGACCCCGACAAATCGGGTGAGGGCGGCCGAACTCCGCTGATGCTGGCTGCTTGGGCTGGGCACGAGAGGGTGGTGAAAATACTACTTGCGCGGGAGGACGTTGACCCCGATAAGGCGGATCGGTATGGCCGAACACCGCTCTGGTGGGCTACTTACAATGAGCACGAGGGCGTAGTGCAACTACTGCGTCAACCCCGACAGGTGCGGCCGGGCACCACTCTTGTGGGCTACCCACAACGGGGTAAAACTAACTATTCGGACAGACGACGCCAACCCGTTAAGCGGCGGAAATTAAGTTGAGCACCGCTTTGGTGGGCTTGTGAGGGCCGCATGCAGCCCCGACCATCTACTACCCTGAGCCCATCACCCCCCAAGCATAGACCATTTCCAAAGGACTACAACAGCTTCCTAAATGCGTTAGTCTCCGCCACTTCCCTCCTCCTACCACGCCCAACCTTCTTTTACAGCCTAAAATCCCACTCTATCGTAACCACCGCCTTATCTCTCCTTCCGGAGTAAGCCTGCTATAGAAAAACAACTTATGTTTTTTTGGTCGAAGGAACCTATATGCAATGGGGACGCACATATCTATCAAACACCCGCTCTATCCGCATTTTTTGTGCGGCCGAGTTGGGATTTGTGAGATTCCGGTTCAAATCTAGGGTTTAGCTTTGGTGGAGGGGCTATTTCTACAGTATTGAGATAAGCCGATGTGGCATAAGATTTCTATCGTAATAATATTTACTTTCTTCTATTTTTATTTATTTTTTATTTTTAGGTTGTTCACTTATTTTTTCCGTGGTCTGTTGTTTCCTCTTCCCTCCCCTCCAATGTATCGACACGATAGCTGTTTAGGTATGGAGGGGAAAAAAATACACAGTGCAAGTACTGCTAACACCCGTGAAAAACGACATAAAACTAGTTGTTGACTGTGTAAGGTATAATGGTGGTTGATTTCGACTATTAACATGGCCTATGTTGCAGGGAATTGAACACAGTACTAAATGGGAAAAAGGGTGTGAATAGCTGGCGACTTAGCTCTCTGGTTATCATCTTTCTCTAAACTAGCGGTAAAGATAGTATATATGGGGGATAAAACCATCCTATGCTCCCATCGGCCACCACCCATCCATTTTCCTTGATGTGGTTCCCAATTCCCTTGCTTACTCCCGCAATAGCAAAAAAAAAAAAAAGAACTCTCTCTGTAATCCCCAAACAAAGGAAACTACATAGTAAAGACCCCCGCTTCCTATAGTTCCTTTGCCTCTTGATATCCTGCACAGGTGATTACCGTATCCAACCGATCCATCAACCAAGGCATTCCAGAAAGTTTTAACATTTTCCGAAACAATAATACTCTAACCAAAAGCATGTCGGGCAAGATCAACTGATTCTCAACAGTTTAATAAAATTGCACTTATCTGGAATGCCTCCTAAGCGTTTGCTTAAAGGTGAGGGGCAAGTTGGAGGAAGGCCGCCCGCACTTTTTTGTCTTGCCCATCATGGAAAATCATTCGCAGAGAGTCTTTCAGCTGAAATTAACTCAAATCCTATCCACTGTACAGACTCCGAAGGCTCCCTGTGGAGCCAACTCCTTGAGAATCCTCTTAGATGCTAACCAACTACATGACGTGCTATCTCAGAGATCGGTATCCAGCCTATGCCGATATTCTTTCTCCGATCCTGCCACACCACACTTGGTCCCCTGAATGCTTCACGGAGGTCCTAGACTCTGCTTATTTTGGGCACAGGTGCGTGGCACAAATTCTCTAGAGCTCTCATGCATATTGGAATTAGGTGTGTATAACGAGTTTTCCGGGAATATCTGATATTCTACCTTGATCTGATTAGAGAAGTTGAAGAAACCATGGCGCTGACACTTACCGGCGAGTTGGCATTTTGCCTACAACAATTCTTCTTCTCATGGTATTCTGTGTATACTTAGGTTGGGGGTTACAACCCCATATTATCTTTCGAGCGAGGGAGGAATGCCTTGCCTTGCCCTAGGAGAGTAATGTTCGGATGATACCGTACAAGTTACAGGCATATAGAACCCGAACACTTGAGTCCAAATTTTGTATGGGCGGTCAGATATAATACGAATAGATAATTTACCATACAAAAGTTTTATCCCTCTCCCTTCCTGTACCAAAGAATAGTTACATCGGGGATACTAGCCACGGAATTCGGGGAGTATTTGTCCTTCGACAAAGAAAAGAATGTTTCGGAGGCAGATCACAGGTAAACACTAGAACCCCCCCCGTTCCTCGTTCTGTCGATATCATGGGAGAGTACTAGGATTAGATGCCGATGTCCTTTTTTACGAAAGATAAATAATCAGGCGCCTGAACTGTCTATTTTCTGAAGAAGCAGTTAAAAGATCAAGAAGAAAAAGTATTATCGCCAGTTCCTAGGGTCTAATGGCTCAGGAGACTGATCGGCTAATTTGAAACAGGGACCATCATGTGTTCGAATCCGGGGGGCAGTGGAGTAGTCGAGCATTAAAAAAAATTGCTCGGCGAACCACTTTTTTGCTGGGGGGTAGGCCTAGGGTTGGTAATGCCCTCGGGTCAATTCCCGCCAAATGTTGCGGTGGGACTGCTGGCTAGTGTTCGGGTGATATATGCACGTAACTTGTACGTTACCCCATAGCATTTAACTAACACAGTATCGTACTATAAATTACGGCGGCAAAATCTGACGCCACGGAATAGAGCATCCCACTACAGGAGCCTGTACCGCAGAGAGTGCTTATGTGTTTTGCCTCCGTGCAACAAGCGGGATGTCGCCCTCAGGCCTGCGAAGATTGGAGGCTAGTGGGATAAAGGACTTAAACATCAGGGCTGGTACCATATGAGGAGGATTATGTTCAGGATCCTGCTACCGAGGAGCAAGGTTAGGTCCATGAGGTTCTTTTCCGAGATGCCGGAGGCCAATTGCGCATTTAAAAACTTAAACCGTGTTTTCTTTTCTACTTCATCACCTGGTAACCCTCCCCCCCTCCGCTCTTTGATTTTTATTGAGATTATATAGGTGTTTACTCGCACGGGCCCAGCTAATAGCATCTGATATGTCTGCAACAAGTTACCATACCCTTTCATACTGAGTTTGTCGTATTGTATGGTATTATACGTAAGATTTCCACTCGAAGGCTAAGCCTTTACGAGTGATATTTTATGAAGGCATGGTGGAACAATTGGGGAAATAGCTTCATCTAGATCACCCGCTCAGAAATAGAAGCGATAAAGTAGGGCAGTTTCTGTGAAAGGGCTGCCATAGAGCTAAAGGGGGTTTTTTTTGCACATACAGTACCAGCATACCAGTTTTGGTTGTCCCAGATATGAGTATCTCTTGAAAATTTCTCCGCTGCCTAGGTCAGTTGGTTTAGTGGTGAATATTAGATCTTTAACTATCCTAGGCTCTAGGGGAGACTACTTAGGAGCATATTTAAGCTCTCTTTGAATTGCTACTAGGTGAGTTAGCTGTAGGTGCGGAATTTAGTTTTAACGAGCTCCTCGGTCATTAGAAAGATAGGGTAGATTATGGTAAAGGTAGGTCCCGCAACCACACCGTACTGCACGCCATCATACGGCGCCTCACTGTTCAGTAGCGTGCTGTGCCTAGTGTTGCTATCAATATCACAGAGAATTCATACTATACTCATCGGGTCTTGTGAGGAGATCAACAAGGATTCTGCTGTGGTGCTTTGAGTTAGGAGATATTTGGGCTCTTCGGTGGATTCATTCATCAGGTATGAAGTGCTTGTAGATATACCAAGCTATTTGATCCCACTGGAGGTGCTCAAGTGTGTTCGTCCGTCTCAGTGCAAGATTCATGCTGTGCCACACAGTGTTCCCAACGGGCCAGGCCGATGGTAGGCCGGCCTATAGGCCGTAGGCCGGGCTAAGGCAGGCCGCTCCGGAAGACAGCCTAGGCCCATATAGGCCGAATTCGATTGGCCTACGAAAGCCTATCAGGCCTGATAGGCGCCTACAGGCCCGGAGATTAGCGTTGAGAACAGATTGCGTTAAGGGTATTCAACCCCCCCCCCCCTCTTCCGAGTTTATCGCCTGTGATTTTTTTTCCTCCTTTACCTTCGGCTATTATAATACTTCTTAATTAATCACAAAACGAGTGATACTCAATCAACACAACAAAGCCTTAGAAAT
>Ga0307510_10007471_pt1 | contig 13017 bp, 5 predicted proteins | sample 12_EM_MG_FD_207224 | JGI IMG/M metagenome (GOLD analysis project Ga0307510, IMG submission 207224) | Populus trichocarpa ectomycorrhiza microbial communities from riparian zone in the Pacific Northwest, United States - 12_EM | ecosystem: Host-associated > Plants > Roots > Unclassified | place... | reverse complement strand
TCATGGAGGCGTTGGCGCAAGAGCAGAACATCAATGAGAGTGCGGCGCAGATCGCGGCTCTGAAATTTAGGCAAGGGCCGAGACGATACAGTCGATGGGCTTGTCCTGCGCTGGGCTCGACTTGCTCGTCGCGTTGTAAGGTGACCTCACTCCACGTGCCGCAGGACGAGACGCGACCCTTTTCGTTTTTGACAATTGCAAATTCGCGCCGACATACCTCAGGCTCTCTTTGTCACCCACTGGCGCGTCTTCCTTGCACTCGCACTCTCGCCTCGCCTTCGGCCCTTCCGTCTTACACTCTCGCTGCCACTCGATCGACACTTTGTCTTTAATAGAACAAGACTCGCGGATCGCCCACATCGCAACGGCCGATGTCCACGTAGCACGCGTCGTGCGCTGCCCCCCGCCCCTCGGTCTGTGTTGGGCGGATCTTTACTGTATATAACTTCATCCGGGTTACCTTTTCGTGCGTTTTCCTATCCCCCTTTGGTTTAGACGTTCGCTCTCCATCCCATGCCTCCTATTTATCTCGCGTTATACTTTTACGATCGAGCATCGCCGCACCGTTCCTCACCCTCGTCGCCTTCGCGCTCAACGCCGGGCACCTTACAACAATTTAGTAAAATTTCCTGCGTTTCGGAGCTCGTCTTTTACGACGCTTCGCGGCCTGTCATCGGCAATACCATATTCGAGTTGGTCTTTTGGACTCCGGAGTCTTGTTGGGACAATGTGGACTATGGCAGACGCGGATGGGTGAGACCTGGCCAGGAACCTTTACAAGTCGGTATTCTCACCAGCGGATAGCTTGAGGGTACGTTATTATGAGAGAACCGCAGAGGCGCTTCGTGATGCCGTGATAAGACTGCGGAGAAGGAAAGGGAGAAGAATGACTTCGGAGCGTTGGGCGAATTTTGTGCATTATGGTGCGTCATTCTAGGACATCTGGTTGTTATGATTAAATGATTAATGCGTTTAACCTTTATCTAGTTACCACAGTTTGGTTTACTGTTAGGCTCGTCGACTTTGACCGCGGGCATGAACATCATCGGACAGGGATAGTATATTACCGGTGTATGTTTACCAGCGAATGTAGTGCGGGGCACCTCTTACCACCACCATCCCCTACAGAATATGCCTGCCACAGCCGCATCCCCTGTCCCCCCCCCTCCTTGTGCCCCTGTAAGCGACCACGCTCGGGGCTGGGCTCGACCTAGTGTCGCCCAGGAGGATACTCTGGCCTCCATCGCCACCGACTATTTGGTGTTCAACGTGCTCAACCTTTTCCGTGCTCGCTGGTTCATCAACCGCGACCACATCCTTTCCCTTGTCGTGTTCGCTCAAAAGGCCAACGACGACAACAACATTTCCTGGGTCGAGTTCGCTCCCCAGACTCATTCCCATTTGGTCCGCCAGGCAATCACCCTGGCACCCACCCTTTACCCTCTGGCCCTGCTCAAGCAGGTCATGTTTACTTTTCTTCTGGAGGTTGTCAACGACCGGGGGCGTAAGGGCCTTGCTTCGTTTGTCAAGACCTCGGCACCACGTCGCCGCCATGCAAGTTTGGCTGGACCCGGCCCCTCAACGCTCCCAGTTCCCCCTTCACAGGGCGAGGGATTGGTTCGAGCTTCGAGACCCCCCGCTCTGGTACTATCTTCGCCGGCTCCGTCATTGCAGGCCGCCCCTGTAATGGCCGTGGACTCACCGTCGCCTCCCCCCTCCGATCTTTCCCCCCTGTCACACACGCCCACACCTTGTGCCCTGGAGTTTAATGTGACCGTTGCGGACACCCCCTCCTCCCCTGAACCCTCACGCTCTTCATCTCCGTCCCCCGCGGGTGATTCCGCGGGCACGAGTGCCACACCCCGGGTAAAACTGGGATGCGGTCGCCGTGGCGAGCCTGGGACTGGGCGCCGTACTAAGCGCCTCAGGGCCCCCTTTTCCCCCACGTCCCCGCAAGATGCCGCTTCTCTCCTGGTCCCTTCGGGTCGGCCTGGACAACGGTACACCCTCAACTCGTTAGTCGCCTACAAGGCGGCCCTCCGCGACCTTCGGGTTCGCGCTAGGATCTCGATCGAGGAGGAGGAGCGCACTTTCGCCAAGACTGCTTCCTTGATGTCCGCCCCCCACATCTCTCCGACCCCCCCTGTTAAGGGCCAAGGACCCTAAGGTGCGATGTGCACGGGTTTGTATGACGGTGGCGGGACTTGTACTTCAAAGGATAACAGGTGGCTAACGCTGACCTTTGGATGCGCTGATATGAGTGGTCTGCACGCGTGCAAGACACTAGTGGGGATAATGAAAGATGTAGAGGAGAGTCTCGAAGATGTTCGAGACGACTTGCACGAAGTGCGGGCGAAAACTGAAGGCGCTGTGGAAGCTACAACACTTGGGATTAAACCAAGTCAGGCTTAAGGCCCAACTCTGGATATAAGGTTGACTTATATACATCTGGGCAGCTGCCATGACTCGAGCCTAATACTACTAGTACCCGTACTAGTAATGAGTCACTGTACAAAATATGGAGTCATTCCGAGTCGATCTGACTCACGCGTGAAACCCAGGATACGTACTACTGAGTTGGAGTCAGTGTGAGTCACGTGCACAGTCAAAGAGGAATCACATGGTAAGAACGATAGGTAAGCAGTCAGGTGATAAAGTCATGTGATGAAAAAGGGGGTGGGAACAGATCATGTGATGAGAAAGTATTGGTAAGCAAGTGAAAAATGAAATTTGAGCCTTGAGAACGTAACACCCCCTCCCTCCACCCCCGCCTCTTGCCGGCCTGCAGCATCTTCTGATGCTGACGCCCCATCTTGGCGTCGATCCGCAACCCCCGGCCCGCAACGCGGCTTCCCCTAGCGGGCGTCGCTCCCCTTTACTCGGCCTCGCCGCCTCATCCCTCCAGCTGTCCTGAGCGAAGGCAGCCAGGCGACTATGGTCATGCGTACTGGGTACAGAGCGCCCAACGGGATTAAGGTAGTCGCTGCGTTCATTCCTCCCGCTAATTTTATGTTCCGTATCTATAGGGACCTAGACCCCCCCTATGGGGCGACGCCTCTACTCGTTGCCCCGCCTTACGCTCATTACCCCCCTCCTCCTTACCCCGCTTTCCCCCCCGTATTCTCCTTTGACTGGTTTTCGCGGCCTTTTCCTGCGGGCTTTGCCCTGTGGGTGGTCGTTTTCTCTTGGTCCTGGAACGCCTGTGGCGTTGTTTGTTTTACTTAAATATGTTTAGCTCGACAGTCTGATATCTACGCTCCTGGGTTACTAAATGGTGCGCTAGCTAGTTGCTTGATGGGTAGTTAGTTTAGTCGTACTGTGATGTCTTGTTGCTAGACGCAGTGGACAATAAACTCCGAATGCAAAAAAAAAAAAAAAAAAAAAAATGTAGTGCAGGGACAATATCGGGCTTTAAACCAGTCGGAGCCGACTCACGCTATGAATCGGCGTAATTGATTGTAAGACACGCGATAGATCAGAAAGAGGATTCCGGGTGTCCACATCCATCTTCACCAGTGGTGGCGTCGACGCAAAGAGCGGTATAATAAACGTGCAGATCGCGACTTTGCGAACGGGCTGAAATGGTATAAGGTCTGAGACGCTTCTCCTGTGCCGGGCTTGCGTGAGCCCCTCTCCTCAACTGACTTGACATACCACACCAATGGATAACCCTTGAGCTGTTGCTCACATTGCTAGGATATAGCCATGACACAGCGTACCCGAAGCTGGACGTGCTCACAGGCTGGCGCGGTACTAGCGCGACAAAAAGTGGGACCAGCCCTGTGGATAGGGCAAATCTTCATCGTCGCTGGTGGCCAAGAGCCAACGCGAGTGTGCATGATGAGGTGACGGAACGGTACTTCCTGCCTCTTGCTGTGACCGCTACGCCCTCCGTTCCGAGCGTGGTCATGTGTCGCTCTTCTTGTTCGAGATTCCATCGCCAGCGCGATTTCCTTCGTTTGGTATCCACGTCCCTCGAGAGAATCGCGAGCGCGGCTTTTCGCTCAAAGCCGCACCTCACGCGTTGATGTCCTACGTTACTGTAAACACAGCCATGCGCTAGACACGTTGCTCGTGTATGTTACTGTGGAACAGGGCTGGGATGCAGGAAGATGAAGGTCAATCCGATGGTCATGAGAGAATCTCTCACCACATGAGATGCCTCATCCCTGATGCAATTTGACGGGAACAGCTCCTCGACAGGAGATTAAGAGCGAGATTAATGATGTTTTTGAACTGGGCTCCTCAAAATCGAAGAGGTGTTGCATTGCTGGGACAATAAACTCACCTTCCAAAAAAAACAGATATCGCATACCTGGCAACTACCGTCAATAGGGTTGAAGATTTGTCCTGGAGCATGTCGGAAAACGGTGTCTGCTAGAATTCATAAGTGATTCAAGTGAACAGTAAAAATATTGGCTGAACGAAACCCCGATGTAGGTATAGCAATCCGTGTGGCAGGTAGTGCATGTGCAGGAGGGAGTGATGGCACTGATGGCCTGGGTGTTGGATGGATAACAATTGGTACATGATTTACGTTTGACAGAGGCCTTCAGCTTCAACGCATATGCTGCATTGAGAGGAGTAGACTCGGACTGGGGAGTACTGACGACAAATTATGAGCATAGAAACTGATGCGTACTATTGACGCTCTGGCAGAAGCGCATGGCATCATCGTAGGCTAGACTTGTATTACATTATCGTTTATCTTGCTCACTCGCTCGCCTGTGAGAGATGGGGCTTCTTGATTTTTATCTAGGTGCGCTGCATCGGATCGAGTGCCGACTGGCTGTGTGTGATGTCCAAGGGAGTGCCACGTTTCCGTGTGTGGTCACGGTACACGCGTCAAAGGCCATGAACTCAAATATCATCGCTGTTGTCTCATCCCGACTAGTCACTTTCTTCTTCCGCAACACCCCAAATCCCCAATTCTCCGAGACCTGTGGTTTGTCTTCTGATTATTCGATTGGGCTATGAGTGACCCACAACGTAAGTTCGAAATCTAATCCCCATTGTATCGGCCCATCATCCTAGTACGGCCTGAAGCATTTTGCTAACGATTCCATCTTTTCAGATCATCTCCATGAACTTAATAGCTATATTCCCGTTATTCTCCACGTCGTCACGACACTACCAAGAGCTAGTCCGATCCGCATCCTCTGTATTCAAGCCCTGGCCAATGCGCTGGCTGAACGGTTCCTTTTGTCAGGACAACTAGACGATCTCGAACAATCAATCGCACACTATACAGAAGGGGTATTCCTCCCGCCCCATTGGGATAGACACGGCTAAGACATCGCCCAAAAATTGTTTTGTACGGCGAATCTCCTTATTCGCCGGGCTGCCCACTGGCACAATGTAGAGCCCAACACCATACAGCCCGAAGATGTCAAGTATTCCGTTATCTACCTAAGGTATCTCCACGGACAGTCTCCAGAAGCATTCAATATCTCACCAAATATGCTCAAAGAAAATCTTGTGTATGCGTTGGCACTCCAAGTTAGCTTGGAGCTTGGAGATGTGATGCAAGACATTGACGAGATGGTAGTCCTTTTCCTCGAGCTTGTTAACTCTGACCTGTGGACGGTCTCGACTGAAACCGTCAGGTTTTTTGTTGAAGTGCTTCGCCTCCGAGTCGGAAAATGGGGAAAGGGGAAAGAACCTCCCGCAAAGGTCATAGATGGCCTAAGGAAGGCGAAAGTCTGCGTGCCAGACAAACTCTCCATCAGACTCGCCTGGACCCTTCTCGACCGCTTCAGAATAACGTATTCAAACGATGATTATGAAGAAGGAACAGCCATCGTAGACAAGTTTCTCATTTCTCATTCCCCCGGGGATGACCTAAGTCAACACCGAGATGCGTTACTGATTATTACCATGTTCGCACAGCTTCGACTTCACGCGTCTTGGAAGCCAGAGCATTTGATGGAGCTGATCTACCGCATTCAGAACTACATCCCTTGGATTCCTCTTGAAGATCCCAGTCGTCCTTTCTACATTGAGCATCTCGCGACCCTTCGGTCCGTACACCTCAAAGACTTCGGTGTTGGGGGCTTTCATGAGGAGCATAGCTACGATCCAATGTTCTCTTCCCAGTCATCACTTTGGAAATTAACATTCCCCTCGATGGCGACTGAGGTTCAACGTCTCTGCACACTCTCCTATTTTCAAGTGACTGACATGGCAGAAATTGAAAAGGCTATCGAGACTTGTCGACTTCTAATTGCTTCTCACACTAGCGATGTGTCTAGACCCATTGGCGTCTACATGTTAGGCGTGCTCCTCCTCCGCGCATTTTCGTTGAAACATAACATCGAATACATCCACGAGGCGATTTCGATTCTTCGGGATGGTTCCAGCTTACCTATTACAGAACGCATTGGAGTAACCCCACCACTAATTGCCTCCCTTGGTCTCCGTTTCGCCCTATGCGGCTCCAGAGAAGACCTCGATGAAATCATGCAACTGCACCAAATAGCAAGCAATCACAGAGGTATCAAGATTCCTGACCGGTTCGACATTGCATGTGAATGGGCGCAAAGTGCACAAACGTATGATCACCCCTCCACGTCAACCGCATATCACCACGCACTCTCATTAATGCAGGATTCACTTACATTCGCCCCAACTGTTGACATACAGCACTCCCGCCTTGTTGCGATGCGCGACCATTACGAGACCCTGCCATTCGACTGCGCATCCTACCAGGTTCACATAGGTCAACTCCAGAGTGCCGTCGAAACCCTGGAACGAGGAAGAGCCTTGATCTGGTCAGAAATACGTGGCCTTCGTTCCTTGTCCGACCAACTTCGCGCATCTGACTCAGATTTAGCAGACAGGTTTGCTGCTGTGAACCAGGACCTCGAGGATCTAACCTTGACTCTCGCACAGAACAACTACGGTGATGGCGGGGAAGAGGTCCTTGAAGGGATGGGTCCATTTGGCCATCTCGTTGTGCGACAACAGAGGTTGTTAGATGATCGTGATAAGCTCATTTCCCAGATCCGAGCACGGAAAGGATTGGAGTCCTTCTTGAAACCGCTGTACTTCGACGATCTCCGTTTTGCTGCAGTGCTTGGACCAGTGATCATGGTCAACCACTGCAGATGGCGTTCGGACATCATCATCCTCCTTTATGACTCTCCTCCCTCCCTCATTCCCATGGCCGACGATTTCTATGACCGAGCGAACGAGCTGCGCGATCGGTTAATATGCACAAGGAAGGAAGGCCTCGAATCAGTCGAATACGATGACGCTCTGCGTTCCGTACTCAAGGAACTCTATGAGCTTGTAGGTCGGCCAGTGATTCAAAGGCTCAATGAGTTGGACGTACCAGAACAATCTCGAGTTTGGTGGTGTCCAACATCTGCGTTTTGCTCACTTCCACTTCATGCTATGGGACCAATTCCATCCGACCCTGACTCTCCTCAATATTTCCTCGACTTGTACATCCCATCGTACACGCCAACACTCTCCGCTTTGATCGAATCCAACAGATCGGGGTCACACATTTTAGGAAAACCTTCACTACTCCTCGTCGTACAGCAAGATGAAAATATGAAGGCAGCATTAGGCGAGGTGCGCGTCGTACAGTCTGTCAATACTCAGGTGAAAACGCTCATCTCGGCGAGGGCGACACCCACTGCCGTGCTGAAGCACCTCCAGGATCACCGGTTTGTCCATATAATATGTCATGGAATACTCGAACCAGGGAAGCCGTTCGACTCTTCATTCAAGTTCTACAGGGGCAATCGGCTCATGTTGCTAGACATCATTCGATCTCGACTTCCCAATGCGGAATTTGCGTTTCTTGCTGCTTGTCACACGGCAGAACTAACGGACGGGAGCCTTTCGGACGAGTCACTGCACCTGACTGCTGCGATGCAGTACTGTGGATTCCGGAGTGTCGTTGGAACGATGTGGGCGATGGCAGACAAGGATGGGCCGCACTTAGCGCAGAACTTCTACAACTCGATATTCCCGGCAGGGGAAGGGCAAGGGGCATGCTATTATGAGAGAACGGCGGAAGCACTTCGGGATGCCGTAAGAAAACTGCGCGGAAGGACGGGGGAAGGGATGAGTTTGGAGCGTTGGGTGAATTTCGTGCATTATGGTGCATGATTCGGCGTTGTCGGTTAGTAGTCGTGTTCATCTTGGGGGAGCATGGGCACTAACTGTTGGTTTTCAGAATAGTGCTATGAGGACGCGGTTATTGTAGGGAATCTGGCTCTTATGATCGCTGCGTTTTACCTTTGATGCAATTGTGACTAGTTATTTGGTTACCCTATTTCGGTCTAGTTGCCAGGGTCGTCCACTTCATCTGCGAGTGTGAATGGCATGAGATAGCACTCTATCGGTGAATATTTGCTAGTGGATGCAGCACAGAGACGACGCGAGATTTAGACCCAGTCGACCGCGCAAGGGCGTTATGAACCAGTGAATCAACGCGAGACAGATCAGACAGTGGACCTCGCCCGTGGAGGCGTCAACGCAAGAGCAGAACAATTAATGAGAGTGCAGATCGCGGGTTTGAAATTTATGCGAGAGCCGAGACGATAGAGTCGATGGGCTTGTCCTGCACTGGGCTCGAGTCCATCCTCTTCTCAACCGACCTGGTCGTCGTGTTGTTAAGGTGACCTCACTCCACGTGCGACCCTTTTTTCGGTTTCGACAATTGCAAATTCGCCGACATACCTCTTTTTGTCACCCACTCACTTCCTTGCACTCGCACCCTCGCCTCGCCTTCAACCCTTCCGTCTTACACCCTCGTCGCCACTCGATCGACACTTTACCTCTCATCGAACAAGACTCACGGATCGCCCACATCGCATCGGCCGATGTCCACGTAGCACACGTCACTCCCTGGGAGTCCCTGCCCCTCGCCGACCGCGCCTCGGTCTGGACCACAGCTGTGTTGGAAGGATCTTTACAGTATATAAATGCATCCGGGTTACTTTTTCGTGCGTTTTCTTATCCCCTTTTGATTTAGACGTTCGTTCTCCATCCGATACCTTCCTATTTCGCTTTATACTTTACAATCGACCATCGCCGCACGGTTCCTCACCCCCGTCGCCTTCGCGCTCAACGCCGTGCACCTCACAACGATTTAGTAAAATTTCCTGCATTTTCGGACACCGCTGCTCGTCGTTTGCGACGCCGCGCGGCCTGTCGCCGGCAGTACCATCTTCGGGTTGGTCTTTTTTCCATCTTTTCCCTTCTACTTAGCCAGCACGTAGAATACTTGTCCCTACGTATAAAAACACTCTTGCCTGACCTAGTCAGAGACAGGCAATCGAAGCCCAACTTTCCCTCGTTCCATTTTTGCGTCCTTTTCATCATCGCCCGACCGCCCGACCGCAACTGAAACCGAGCCGCTGTACCGTCCCTCGTCTGCCACTCTCCCCCTTCTCTCTGTCCCTCATGGTCCCCACCCTTCGCAGCCTACCAAAACTACACTGCTTGCCACTCGGCAGAGCTGACGAACGAGAACCTTTCTGACGAGGTGTTGCGTCTGACTGCGTCTTATGGATCTGGGTGAATCCCTCTTCTCAACTGACTTGACATACCACACCAATAGACAACCTCGAGCTGTTGGTCATATTAATAGACTATAGTCACAACACAGCGTGTGCGATGCTGGGTGTCCTCACAGGATGGCGCGGTACTGGCACGCGACGAAAATGGTGACAGACTCGGACCAGCAGCATTGTGAATAGGACAAACCATCATCGTCGCTAGTCCCCGAGAGCCAACGCGAGTCCGCATAATGGGATGGTGTGGCGGTGCTTCCTGGCTCTTGCCGTGATTGCTACGCCCCACGTTCCAAGCGCGGCCAGGTGTCGCTCTTCCTCTTCGAGATTCTATAGCCGTCCAACACCCGGGGCGACTTCCTTCCTTTGGTGTCCGCGTCCCTCGAGAGAATCGCGAGCACAGCCTTTCGCTCAAATCCACACCTCGCGCGCTGATGTCTTACGTTGTCATAAACGATGCGCCGAACACGTTGCTCACGTATGTGACTGCGGTACGGGGCTGGGATGCAGGAAGATGAAGGTCCATGCGATGGGCATGAAAGAATCTCTCACCACATGAGATGCGTCATTCCCGTTGTAATTTGACGAGAACAACTTCTTGACAGGAGACTAAGAGTGAGATTAATAACCTTTTTGACTCGGGCTCCTCGAACCCAAACAGCTATCGCAGTTACTTTCAACTGGATAGGGTCAAAGATTTGTCCTGGAGGATGTCGGAAGGCGGTGACTGTTAGAAGGCACAAGTCATTCGAGTGGACAGCACGAACATTGACGAAACCCCGACGTGGGTACAGCAATTCGGGTGGCAGGTGGTCCAGGTGTGGGAGGGGGTGATAGCCTGAATGAGAACGCGTGAAAGGGGATCGTAACAGGTGTAACGAAAGGCTTGAGGCGGCGGCACACAAACGGAGGGAATGGAAACTGGTCTATTATATCGACAGGGTTCTCTCTCATCCTTCGCCGATGCAGGCGAGGGTTATATACAATAGAGTAAGGTCTAAGGCAAAAGTAGATCGCAAACGTACGCAAAGTGTCCTGCATGTTCCTACAAGTGTTCCTATTCCAAATATAGTAAAATGCAAGTCCGGTGAGGGCCCGATTAACGAGGCGTCGCGTACGCTATTAACTTGACAGCTCGAGGCAGCGAAAGTGGGCGATTTAGGTTCGGCAGTAGAGCTTGAGGCGAGACGGGAGGGGATTTGAGCGGAGGCACTGGGCACCAGTGAGGAGCGACGGAAGCGGAGGACGAGCTGACGTGTCGCGCAGGCGCGCCGAAGGGTCGTCACGTGGTCGAAGGTGGGCGATTTCGAGGGCTACAAAAAATCCTACCGCCCAATGGAGTTTGCCACGTTTCCGTGTAGTAGGCCCTGGCACACGCGTCAAAGGCCTGGACTCAAATATGATGCTGTTATCTCATCCCGACTCGTGTCTTGCTTCTTCTGCAACACCCCAAATCACCAATTGTCCGGGACCTGAGGCTCGTTTTCTAACTATTCGATTGGGATATGAGTGGCCCACAATGTAAGTTCAGAGTCTAATCCCCAATAGTTTGGGCCATCCTAGTACGACCTAGAGCATTTTTCTAACAGTTCCCTCTTTTCAGGTCGTCTCCATGAACTTAATGACAATATTCCTACTTTTCGCCATGTTGTCACTACATCACCAAGAGCTAGTCCGATGCGCATCCTCTATATCCGAGCCCTGGCAAGTGCACTGGCTGAACGGTTCCTTTTGTTAAGACAAGTAGATGATCTCGAACAATCAATCGCCCACTACACGGAAGCGGTACTCCTCCCGCCCCATTGGGATAGACACCCAGGCTGCTCGAACATCGCCCAAAATTTATTTTGCACGGCGAATCTTCTTATTGTCCGGGCCGCTCGCGCTGTACAGCCCGACACCACACGGCCCGAAGATGTCAGGCACCCCGTCATCTACCTGAGGTATCTCCACAGACAGTCTCCAGAAGCATTCAATATCTCACCCAATATGCTCAAAGAAAATCTTGTCTATGCGTTGGCACTCCAAGTTAAGTTGGAGCTTGGAGACGTGATGCAAGACATTGGAGAGATGGTGGTCCTTTTCCTCGAGCTTGTTAACTCTGACCTGTGGACGATCTCGACTGGCACCGTCAGTTTTTTTGCTGAAGTGCTTAGTCTCCGAGTTGGAAAATGGGGAAGAGAGAAAGAACCTCCCGCAAAAGTCATAGATTGCCTACGCAAGGCGAAAATCTGCCTACCAGATTCAGACGAACTCTCCATCACACTCGCCTGGACCCTTCTCGACCGCTTCAGAACATCATATTCGAACGATGATTATGAAGAAGGAACAGCCACCGTAGACAAGTTTCTCACTTCTCACGCCCCTGGGGATGAGCCAAGTCAATACCGAGAAGCGTTACAGATTACTTTCACGTTCGCACAGGTTCGATTTCAGGCGTCTTGGAAGCCAGAGCATTTGGTAGAGGTGATCTACCGCGGTCAGAACTACCTCCCTTGGATTCCTCTGGAAGATCCGAGTCGTCCTGTTTATATTGATTATCTCACGGCCCTTCGGTCCGTACACTCCAAAGAATTCGGTGTTGGGGGCCTTCAAGAGGAGCATACCTACGATCCAATGTCCTCTTGCATGTTATCACTTTGGAAATTCATATCCCCCTCGATGGTGACTGAGGTTCAACATCTCTGCGCACTCTCCCCTTTTCACATGACTGACATGGCAGAAATTGAAAAGGCTATCGAGACTTGTCGACTTCTGATTGCTTCTCACACTAGCGAAGTGTCTAGATTCATTGCCAGCTATGTATTAGGCATGCTTCTCCTCCGTGCATTTTCGTTTGAAAATAACATCGAATACATCAACGAGGCGATTTCGATCCTTCGGGAGGGTTCTAGCTTACCTATAACGGAGCGTTTTGGAGTAATCCCATTACTCATTGCCTCCCTTGGTTCCCGTTTCGCCCTATGCGGCTCCACAGAAGACCTCGATGAGATCATGCAACTGTACCAAATAGCAAGCAATCACAGAGGTATCAAGATTCCTGACCGGTTCAACGTTGCATGTGAATGGGCGCAAATTGCACGAACCTATAGTCATCCCTCCACTTCAACCGCATATGATTATGCACTCTCGTCGATGCAGGATTCTCTTACATTCACCCCAACTGTTGACATACAGCACTCCCGCCTTGTTGCGATGCGCGACCATTACGAAACGCTGCCATTAGAATGCGCATCCTACCAGGTTCACACAGGTCAACTCCAGAGCTCCATCGAAACCCTGGAACGAGGAAGAGCCTTGATCTGGTCAGAAATGCGCGGCCTTCGTTCCTCGGTCGAACATCTTCGTGAATCTGACTCCGATTTAGCAGACAAGTTTGCTGCGATCAACCAGGACCTCGAGGATCTAACCTTGACTTTCGCACAGAACAACTACGGTGATGGCGAGGAAGAGGCCCTTGAAGGGATGGGTCCATTTGGCCATCTCG
>Ga0307510_10007470_pt1 | contig 13019 bp, 17 predicted proteins | sample 12_EM_MG_FD_207224 | JGI IMG/M metagenome (GOLD analysis project Ga0307510, IMG submission 207224) | Populus trichocarpa ectomycorrhiza microbial communities from riparian zone in the Pacific Northwest, United States - 12_EM | ecosystem: Host-associated > Plants > Roots > Unclassified | place... | reverse complement strand
AAGTTAATGCTGTTCAACTGGTACCCACACTTGTCACCCTTGGGCTTGCTCTAATCAAGCATACTTCGTCGTCACCAGCTTGGTCCACCGACCATCCGCAGAAATTTACCGCACGTGTGCGGATCATATCCTCACGCGCGGCGCGGACCAGACCCTCCATGGGGACACGGACGCCAAATCACATGAGGATGTCCTGTGGCAGTCCTTGCGGAACACTGAGCCGTTCAATGATGGCGAGGTGGATGAGACAATTGAGATGGGTATAAGTAAAGACCTCGAACAAACGCTCGTGCACGCGATCGACGGCGTCGTGCGCATGCTAGGCTTGCCCTGCCCTGACCTGGAACATGTCGGCATCGCGCTCGCTAAGGCGTGTGTGTACAAGCTCACATTCACAGACACGAAGCAGGCCAAGCAGGCGGTGACCGCCAAGGCACATCCCAAGCCGCGTCACTTTGGCCTCCTCCCAGATATCGACCTCGTGGACGCACTCGACATACAGATCTTGCGCCACAAGGAGCGAGGCATGCCCCTGCGCGATTTCTTGAGATACTTCAAGTCTTAAAGCACCTATACCAGCAGGAACGACTTAGTTTTACTACAGGCTTACTTGCGATGGAGATTACACAATAGAAGGCCCAGTGACAGTCAGCAGTTCTCGAGTTGCTGCAGGCCGGGAAGGGGGCGGAGTTGCACAAGCTTTATACCAATTGGAACATAGCATCAGATTAGTATATAACATAGGGAAAGTAGTTGGTCAATTGAACAGAACGCTGTGTTGTACCATATGCAGGATTGCCAGAACCGAGCATAATTTACGATTACGACACCTTGTCAAACCTTGAAAGCTGATTGGTGGATTCCTGGGCCAACTCGTTCCTGACACCTGGTATGCACCTGGTGCAACTCTGGCACGCCGTAGTTAGCCTGAGTTCAACTCAACTCAACTCAACTCAACTCTCCGGCAACACTACCTGTAGCAGCCCGCTCGTGCGATTCGCCTTTAGCGGCCGATCGCAAACTTCGACGATCCCTTCCCAAACGCGCCCGCCTGCCTGTGAAACGATCACGTGTCACGTGTTGGGACCAACCGGGATCTTCTATCTTCTATCGCTTCGTCCCGCGCGGCCTCCTCGGCCTCGAATCATTCCTACAGTACTGCAGTAGTAGTCCTCCTCGATGACCCAGGTCCAATCTCTATCCCAAAAAGGCAGCCAAATGTAGCCAAGGGATATCTTATCCTGATAAGGTGATCCGCACACTTGAAATCTTCCTACAGGACACGACTGCCAGTTCTCGAAATAAACCAGAAATCTATTGTAATGTTGACATGGCTATCAACTTGGGATCGAGTTAACCGTCAGGATAGACACCGAGATGACCTGGACGCTCAAACTTTCGGAGTCACAGCGAATTGGGCATCGCGCCTCATATGGCGCTCAGGACGCTCTTGAGAGCTGCTCGAGGCTCCCCAAGCCTCACTCACACGAGACCCGCCCTCCCCCTGCGACTGCATACTCGTCGCCGCACCGGTAGCGTCCTATCACTCCGCTCCGCATCTCTGCAGCTGAGGCGCTAGCTTCGTCGGACGGTACGCGGTCCAGTTTTGCGAAGCTTCTCAGTATTGTATGTCATCGCCACAGCCTCCGAGCAGGACCTTTCAGCTTCGTGCGTTCCCTCGCCGCGGACGACCTCGTCAAAAAGTATCGGGAATTCGGTGGTGGCGTTGGATTTGAAGCAGATCCGAGGCGTTTCCCAGAAGCCCATTCGAGAATGCAGTCGGCTGTGCGGACAAAAGCGCCAACACGTCTCCCCGAGACCGCCACTTCTTTTCATAGCAGCGAGGAACCGACAGCGTGCTTCACGTTCGGGCACGTATTTCCTTATGGACCGACGGAGCCCCGAATTCCGCCGAGCGTCGTCTTTGTCCGCATTGGGGGCGTACGTCCCGTCCTATCGGAAGAGTCCCATGCAGTTCATCCCTTCATACCATCTTGAACTGCTGACGGATTAGTGGGAGCTGTATTGCGACTTTGTGGCTTTGACTATATCATCCGCGTGACTAAGTCACTGACAGAAGATTGAATAATCCAGATGCAGGAAACGCTTTTTTCAATGAGAATATGGGACCTGTACTATAGGGCTTGAAGTTGACATATAAGCAATAGAATAATTAGCTTGAGGGGATATAAGGCGAGTAAATGGCATTGCAGCACCAGAAGAGGAAATACAAGGGAAAGTGAAAGGAAGAAGTGGGCAGGGGAGAGGAGGTGCATTGAATTTCAGACCGGAGTATTGAGGAGATATTCCATTACTATAGCTGCTACTCCCACCTAGCATGAAACTCGATCTCTATTCCTATATGACCAGAGCTAGTTGATGATATCCCAGCGTACTATCACCAATAGATCCTTTCTGTCAAACCTGAGGACGCTTGAATTTGTGGTATTTATAAGTTTTGTATCCTCCTACAGGTTATGGCCACTAAGTGGTTCCCGCCGGGAAGGATGGGCCTTGAATGACCAAGCTCGATGAGAGAGAGAAAAGGGAGCACGTTCCGGCATTTCGAAAATCCTCTCTGGTTCGTGGAAGAACCCGCGCAACTTGAGTCTCCAACTAGCTCCTTCCATCACCGTGATTACGACGGCGAAGATAACGTCGACAAGCCTTTTCAAGCAACTTTGGAAATACAATCCGGAGGAGGTCCAACCTAGACACACGTCGCATGAAGAGTCATTAGCCCATCGCTGGCACCGCGGGCTACTTGTATGTACTCGACGACTCGGAAATGTGAGTAGAAACTGCTGAGCAAGCCGACCCCGATCGTGAGGATCTCGTGCGGCATCAGCTACACCGATTCCCCCAAGGATTCCCCTGTGCTCCGCGGCCTCGTGGTTTAGGTTGGGCAGACTCGTGCCGCATGGTGAGAGCGACGAGAGCCCTTTGATATATACCACCACGCGGTCAGTAGGCTACATAAGAGTCGGCCTGCGATACAACTCGGTGTTTCGTTCCTTGATAGAGGTGTTCCGTGGCATTGCATCATAAACGAGGCGCTTCTTTTGTAGTCGAGGGATGAACGTTGAACGTCGATGAACAATAGTGCCATGTGATGATGGTTATGTGTACACCTAGATCTGACACGCACAGACTCCACCCTTTGATTCCCGAAACGTTTTGTGCGGCACCATATTTTTTGTCCTGCCTGGACAACGTCATCCCGGCCACCACTGGAGATCAGCAATCGGATCTGGTGCACTTAGCTCAGGCTGGGGTGCGGAAAATCGGTTCTCATATCGAAGTATTGCCCGGGCTATAGTGCTATTCTCAAGGCGAAGGCTCGTTGGGAATGTAAATGTCTCATGTTGCGATAGATGCTGTACCCGCGGATCTGCATCGTCAAATTACCTATCCAACAAATGGCCAAGACAAGTGTTGTATATCGGATGGGCTACTATAATAGAGACAAGTATCAAATCGAACCTTCAGAAGGTTTGAACCCGCATTTTACTCGGTTTTGGCGCTTTTACCCTTCTTACGCTCCTTGTTGTCTTCTCCAGCCAGCCAAAGCGCCGCAAATATCAAAAAGACGACGCTGGTGCTGATCGCACCAGCGTAGTACGGCCACGCAGCGCTCAAGAAGCGTGGATATCCGTCGTCACGAGGTGGGACGACAGGGGCCGTCGTGTCCGCCTTGAGCGTCGTCCAACCGCGACGGCGGTAATCGAGAACGAATTTGACGCGGTCGAAGACGCCGTGTCGGTCGGGAACGCGGAACGCGGCTCGATACAGGCTAGGCTTTCCCTCTACGGGAGGAGTGCGGTGCGGATGTGCGGGTCGAGCATCGTAAACTCGAGTTGCAGATCGTCCAGTCCGGAGTACGCTGACCATCCACGCTCCGAGTCGTAGCGGGATATTTGTGCCTCGTAGACCTGTCGGGGGGGGGATTGGTAAAAGATATGCTCACCAGCTCATTAGCAGGCAAAGATGACAGACATACAATATTGTCATTGATGGTAGATTGATCACGTCTCATTTCTGAGATGGTGGGATGTGCTGTCAACGCGGAGTACGAGACTTTCCTGGAACGTCCAACTGGCAATGTCGCGCGCAAACTGTTCGTTCCCGGATTTCTCGCCGCTGAAAGAAAAGAAAAAGAGTGTCAGAGTTAGAGAGACCGTGCAAGGACTACAGGACGGTTCCACGTACGACGCAAGTTTTCGTTCACATAAGCGTCGGAAAAGTGCTCAACCCCACCAATCCACGTCGCCCGTGCGCTACTATCACGCGTCTGGAAACCAGTCACAACACCCAACGTGCTGCCCGCCCAGAGTCCCTCGCCACCGCGCTCTGCAGCGTCAAACAGTGCTTCGGCACCCGAGTCAGAATTGGTGTCTGAGGCGAAGCTCTCAACCGTGGCGTGAAGGATTGGGGACCAATAGAGGGTTGTTACCATGCGCGAACGGGATGCCGGAGGACCATACAGGAGGAGTGTTGGGTGTTAGGAACGGGTGCTCTGATGGTGCCGACACAGGGACCACGCTTGGTGGGGTATCCCGCACAGGGAAATGGGAAAGGAGTGGCGTTCCGGGAGGTGGGAGGATAAGCGAGATGCGAGAGTGAAGATAGGAGACTGCGTGGGTGAGAGCAACGATAAGGTTAGTGCCAGCATTGAGGGCGGCGACGAGGGACTGCGGTGTGATTGATGTCCTGGGAAAAAGCTACTGAGAGTCAGGAGAGAAACGATGAGAGGCGTAGATATCTCACATTTGGTGTCCGGAGAAGAGGATGATGTGGTTGAAGCTTGAAGGCTGGAATGTCGTCTTGGATGATAGGTGGCGTGTCAGATTTGGGAGCACGGAAGCTCATAGCCACGTTCTGCAAACACATTGAGTACTATAATCTCCCATGACGAACAAAATTGAAAACCCTGACTTACTTTCCAAGTTGTCAAAGAAGGTGGAAAAGTTATCACGTTTTAAATGGGGTGGAGCACGACGAGCACCGAGTTGCCAGTGCTCGACTTTGCCCATACAACACTAAAAAGGCTGAAGAGTGAGAAGAAGATTGCGCCAAGAGATGGCAGCATGCTCGTGTATCTGTCCCTGGTCTCTGACCTAGGCAGATATAAGGCTCTGATGATGGGAGTGAAGGTGTTTCAGTCGGAGGCGCTCGCTTATGCCATGATGCTTACCCGGGCAGCAGGTTCAGATAGTACTAGTGTTCAACCAGTCGCACGAAATCATATCTCCACAAAATAAAAACTAGCATTTCTAATACTACACAACACCAGGACGACAGGGCCAATAATTCCAAACACTGTACGCTGTGGGCCTTGGACCTGCCTTGGATGCTGCCACGTGCCACGATGTCCCCGGACCAAATCGACGCCCCGGACTTTTGGTGTTCAGGCGTTCGACTTGGAGTTGTCAAAAGCCAACCCCTGCTTACCATCGACCAACATCCCCACCAGCACATCACCGATGACCTCTGCCTCTGACGAGATCGCATACTTCAAGTCCCTCGTGTCCCAGCTCACGGACAGAATCAAGGAGCTTGAGGCAAAGGCGGCGTCAAAGATCCCGACTAAGACGCCAGCCCAGCAACTCCGTACGGGCCCCCACGCGCAGGCGCGTACTTGCAGCGTGCACGTGCTCATTCGCTTTCCAGCAGTCATCCACGATGAGGAGTCCTCATTGGTGGATGAAATCGGGATAGCGTTCTCTAGGCAATTACCTTGGCGCATATTGGAGGTGGGACGTGCGATGACTCGATCTTGGTGTGTCACGGTGACCGCAGGTTTGGCAGCGGCCGGGTTTGCACCCGTGGTGTGGAAAGTGGAGGAACGGGGAGGGAAGGGCGCTGCGGGAATCCGCCGCGATCGACCGTCCGCCAGCGTACGTTACAGGTGTGGGACGGGGTCCGTGGGAACGGAACTTTGCGAGCTTCTCTTCCGCTCTGACTGTATCCCAGTAATAGGACGATAGTGCCATGCAGGTATCCTCGTCAAAGTCTAAGCCAAAATCTACCTGGAACTTGTAAAGGAAGTCGTCTAGAATCATCTCGAACTGTTCGATGGAGGGAGCGTTAGCAGGAACAGGAGTGGTCAGAGATATGCTTAAAGCAATGTTGCGGTAGAAGCTTTCAACATGGGACGCGTGGTCCTCGGCTGGGGCCGTCTATCCGCGTTGGAATTCATCGGGGACGATGTCATTGAAGTCAATCAAAGGCATAGCACTATCAGGTTCAGTAGGGAAATTCCGGCAGGTAGGAGGGCCTTCGCCAGCGCGTTCCAAGACGTCAAGGCGTTTTGGTGACCAAAGTCAGCGCAGCAGTGAGTGGACCCAGGACGAGCTGGAGTTGGTTGGCGCCGCTGTCGGTAATCTGTGTCGCAAGGTTCGGAGCAGAATGACGGGGCAAGGCCCTCGTCGAGCATGGCGCGTTCGAAGCTGTTCGAGGGAGGTCCGACCTCGACCAACGACTGCGTGTAGAGGACAGAGGGTGGCAGAGGGCCCTTAGCCTCCTTTTCCACGCCAGAGGCGGGCCCGGCGTCACCACTGAGGGGAGCGGCTGGGACAAAGGGGGTTACAGGGGCCGTGTTGACCATGTCCAGGTCACCATCGACAGATTGGGAGGGATAATTCCCGACGAGGCGACGAGGGGTGGACCCTCGGGTTCGGGGGCCATACCCTTTCCGAGGCAAAGTCTGCCTTGGTTGCGGTCTTGTCCATAGGAGGGAGGGTCGGGGTGGATGGGTGAGAGGGAGAGGAAGTCCGGGATGAGGCCTTGGAAGGCGCGAGGGTTAGGGCGTTTGGCCTTGCGACTAGCGCGGACTTGCGATCGGGAAATCACGACGTAACTGAGATGCTTCAAGGAGGGCGTGGTCCTTCTTTACCTCGAGGTCAGAAAGGGTGCGTTGGAAGGTGGCAAATTCCATGCCCGCCTCCGCAATGGCGGCGGATTGGAGTTGAGCGAGTCTAGCGCTGCGGAGGCGGTCTGCCTCGGCGTGCGCGGCGGCTTCTACCTCTTCACGATGGTCCGCAAGGTGAGTCCTGCGGTAATCTTCGGCATCAGCGGCGACTTGAATGTCAACATCGGATTTGAGCGCGGCGAGTTTGTCCGCAGCCCAGGGTTGGAGGATGTCGTGTGAAAGATTGGAGAAGAAATCGAGCCTGCATGTCAGTGTGGATACCGGGAAGGATACGTGTACACCACTTGGCGACACGGGGATCAAGCATGAGGGAAGAGACGGAGGGGGCGTGTTCGGAAACGAGGGAGCTAATCACTGCGTCTTCGGCAGCGACACGTTGGCCAGAGGCCCATGTCTCCACCTGATCGTTGAGGTCCCGAAGGGCGCGGTTGACTACCGTTTCACGGGCAGCCTGGATGTTATGGTCGCACAACATGAGAACAGATTCCCAGTCGGCTTTGGGGGTGGGGAGGTGACACTCTTCGACACATCAGGCACAGAGGGACCACTCTGTAGGGCCGTCCTTACGGTTGTTGAAGAACTGGACGAAAGCGTCAAGGGAGTTATTTATGGCATCGAGCGACCTTTGCTCCCAGGCCGACAGATTGGAGAAGGCAGGTGGGGGGAGGTCGAGCATGGAGCGGCGTAAGCCATTGTGCATGTCGGTGATGAGGGTCGAAATGACTTGGATCTAGAGGGCTCGGGACTCCGTTGGGCCAGGGAGAGGAGGGGGCGGACATGGTCGTGTGTTTGGATGCCCTCGTCCAGTGGGGGATCAAAGAGGCAGGAAAGGGCGTTGGATCTGAGAAGTTCGGGGGAACGGCGGAAGGAAGAAGGGGAGGAGCCACAGACAGCGAGGTCTGTGGCAGTAATACTAGGAGTGAAGGAGGACACTGGTGCGGCGCAGCCTACAGACGAAGGGGCGGTGGGAGGAACAGCGGCAGGAGACAGGGCATGCCATCGGTTTCCAAGTAATAACCCTAATAACACTTTCTATTTTGGGCCTTTTTTTGGCAGTTGGACACCATAAGGACTTCGCTACGCCGAAAGACCAGTTTGTTTGGTTTAGGATTTTGCGCTTTATATCATTAATGACGCATGATGATATATATAAAATCTATGTCTATGTACAAGTACAATTAGATTTAGATATGTTCCATTCCACATCCCATGAATTGCCCCTAACCAGAAACCAGGGGTTAGTCTCGTACTCGCCCCCGTTGTTTCAACCATCCCAAGGACCCAAGGAGAAACTGCTGCTGTCTCACCTTTGTACGGAGCTGAGGACTGTATCACATGGCATGGCTCCCCTTCGAATAGCCTTTATACACCCAGACCTTGGAATAGGTACGAAACTTACGTCTAACGGGTGTTTCCTGTCTAATGATACTTATAGGCGGTGCGGAACGTCTGATCGTTGATGCCGCTGTTGGCCTTCAGAAACTTGGGCACACAGTTGAAATATACACATCACATCATGACCCCGCTCATTGCTTTGACGAGACGCGAGACGGTGGGTTGTATGCTCGTACCAGCCTTGGAGCCAAACCATGCCTGACATATCCACTAGGAACGCTTGTTGTACACCCCATTCGCGCCCCGTTTCCGCGCCATATCAGGGGTAAATTTCACATACTTCTTGCTCACCTCCGACAGTTACATCTGACCTGTCACCTATTGCAAACCGCCGCATCGACTCATGACGTATATTTCGTCGACCAATTGTCTACATGCATTCCGGCACTGCGTTTTCTTGCAAGGAAGCGCGTCGTCTTCTATTGCCATTTCCCAGATAAGCTTCTAGCGAATGGCGAATTCGTGGAAGGAAAGATGAAAATGCGAGGCAGCGTGCTCAAGCGAGCGTACCGTCTTCCCATGGATTGGCTGGAGGAAGTCACCACTCGTGCGTCTCTGACGATTCACCCTCACTTGTTTGACATTCTCACTGGCGAAAATCAGGAAATGCGGATATTGTCCTGGCTAACTCAAGATTTACTTCTGGTGTATTCAAAGCGTACTTTCCGAGCATCTCCCAGGAGCCACGGGTCGTACATCCGGGCATCAACCTTCTCTCATATGAACCGGGTAGCAATAGTGGGGAGCCTGATATCATTATGGTTTCGTCGTGCGTGCGTCTCCTCATAAATGTTTTGTGTGTCTTATGCTGTTCTCAGTGATCGGCCAACCTTTTTATCTCTCAATCGTTTCGAGAAAAAGAAGAACGTTGCGCTCGCAATTGACGCCTTCGCACTTTTCAAAAAAGAACTCATGGAAGCAGGCAATCGCGATGGCCGACCGAGTCCAAGGCTTGTCATTGGTGGTGGCTATGATTCCCGTGTCGAAGAAAACATGATGACACTTGTCGCGTTGATTGATCGCGCGAAAGCTGTCTCCCTATCTTATACCATTGTCTCCCCTCCCTCAGCAAGGACCACCATACCCCCTTTCAACATGACCACACATGAGCCAGACATCCTTTTCCTTCTCAACTTCACTACTACCCAGCGATCCGCTCTCCTTTCTGCATCATCGACACTCGCGCTACTTTATACACCCGCGAACGAACACTTTGGCATCGTACCGATTGAGGCCATGTCCTCTGGGCTCCCCGTACTCGCGTGCAACAGCGGTGGTCCCACCGAAAGCATTGTTGATGATCCACCAGGGGGACGAACTGGATGGCTGCGGACACCCGAAGCACATGAGTGGGCTGCCGCTCTTATCGAGATTGCTGGGCTATCTCCATCTGAGCGGTCCGCGTTGGCAGATCGCGCACGGGCCCGAGCCCGTGAGCACTTTGGGATGGAGGCCATGGCTCTCAAATTGGAGAGGGCACTCGTTGAGGCTGCCTCGTTGGGTCCAGTGCCTACCCCGGTCACGCTGTGGTTTGGGTCGTTCATTGCAGTCGCTTTGTTTGCATACTTGATGGCAACTATCTACGCTTCATGATCAGGTATTTTCGGTACAAGTCTTTGCTACTATTATGACACCACTAGAGTTCGAGCTAGAAACCATGCATCTTCGAAGGGAAACAAGCAATACAACTTGAAGGAAGAACCAGTCAGATGATACACACGCCATCTTCCTGCCCTCCCATCGAATCCTACAAGCCAGGCTCACGAGTGACAGACACGCCTTCAATACTTCTCGTCGCGAGCCAGAAGAGAATATACCAGAAGCATTGAAGAAGATAGTATGCGCCCACATATGACGGCTTGATTTTCGGCAAAGGCTATGCCTACTACTGTGGTGCCCCGCGTCCGAGATCATCCGTTCGCCCATATTGGATGCCACGGAATACTCAAGCCGGGGATCCCATTCGAGTTTGCGTTCGACCGTGACAACTGAAACACACACGCATGCATCTCTTACATTCTCGCCAACCCTCGGATATACAGCATTACCGACTTGTCGCAATGAGTGATAAAGGACGTTCTCAGATCTATGTTATAAGTTGACAACTCGAGCCTGGATAGGTGATCAAGCGAGGAAAAGTGACACAGTACTGTGGTAGGAGATACAACCAAATCACTTTCAATTTAGCGGACAAATTCGCCCCAGTCAATTGAGACCTTGATACGTGTACTTTGGCCTTCTCAACAAACACCAGTGTTAATCGGGGATCGAGGGAATGGATCCAATTGGTCACCTGGTGGCATGGCAAGGCCCGCAACGAAAGCGGACAGGCTTATTTCGCGGTGCAAGCATGCCTTTCCAGGTTTTGGGGTACTCTTGTTTTCATACGCGCACGTTCAGGCGCGGATCCGTGCGGTAGGCTCCCGATGTGTGGCCATCATTCCTGTTGCCCACTCACCCCTCCTCGCTGCGTCCAAATTCCGCACATGTGCCTCAAGCTCCAAAGCGTGTGCCTGCATGCTCATGGGCTCCATCGCCACAAGCATGCCATGCAGCGTTGAGAGCACTGCCACTGTCTGTCCTGTTGAGTTAATCTTGTGTAGTATCCACCCATTCCCACAATTTGGACCGGTTACACCCCAGCATTGGACACGTTTTCGGTACAGGATCATTGCCACATATTCTTCTTGAATCCGTTCAGCGATAGACATAACTACTTCTTTGCATGATAGTTTAGCACTCTATTGCTATTTGACAAGCAGCTAGCTTCTGTGAGGGCACATGGAATATACTGCCGGCATTCCGACGCGTACTGACAGACTATCTCGCTTATTTGACTTAGCAAAAAACTACCTGGACCTAACGTCGGTAGCGTGCGACCTTTTTCCTGATGGTGTGTGGGGAAAGGGTAGTCATCATGTCTTCGGTAATTCGGCCAGAGCACGCTGGATACGTCCTGGGTGGCAGCCGCGTAGATAGAGCACCTGGCGAGACACCCACCGGAACCTACATTACAATTATCAGCGAGGATCTTCAAGAAGTTAGCTATTAATGACTTACATTCCGTCAGCGTTACTTGTAAGAACGTCAATTACCATCAGCTTGTCCTGCGTTGTCCACCTTCGGTTCCTTGGGTCCTTCTCAACGATCAACTTGATATAGTTCTCGATGTCTTCCATTTGTCCCCTTCATCCTGTAGAGAGATTGACCGGGACGTCAGAGGCCCGAGAACAACCTTGATATCGGGCTCGGGCCGACTTGTCACGCATATGCGAAGATTCGGAACTCGCGAGTCGATAAGCTTCTCCAAAAATGCTAGAGCCTTCGCACGGTGGGATGGCATAGGGGATGTGTTCGCGCACTCGTCCAACGCATCCACAATCAAGAAAACCGGGCGTTGTCCTGGAAGTTTCAGTATGTCCTCCAAACAACGGACAAGTGCATCGTCGTTAGGGGTTTGTGTACCATAGCCGTGGGTCGAATAGAACTTGGAAAGGATGTCGAAGTAGGAGCTGGACTGGTCACAAAATTGTGATAAGACAGAAGAGAGCAGCCCACGCAGATCTCTCTTTTGATCTTCCTCGAAATCGTGGTAGAAGAATGCTAGGGACGCGAGCCCATCTTTCCTCATGGTATCGATATTCTCTACGATTGTGGAACTAGCCAGCATCATAAGTCCTTGAGACGAAGTATCGGGAGATTAACGCACCAAAGAACACTTTTCCCTGCTCCAGCTAAGACAGAGGAAAACCGTCAGCATCGGCGAAGATGTAGTGCAGGGCCAACGACTGACGTTTACCGTGTATCCAGAGAAGAGAACTTGGTCCGGATGATTTCCATTCCAAGAATGTATCGCTCTGAATGAACCACGTCGCTGTCCCTTCATGGCGCGAATCGTGGGCGATGTTATGATTTTTCCAAGGATCGGGAGGGGAGAGCCAATTTCCAATATCTTGCCGTAATTTCTCACCTGGCAGGCGATCTCAACATCTTCAGGTAGCAATGGTAACATCAAGGTATCACCGACGTTTTGATTTCTCCATACCGCCCGCCATTTCATGTAGGGTTTCTAACGCTCACTCAGGTATGGAACTACGCTGTTGCCAACAAAACGTACCAAGAGCATCCTGGGCGGCATCACCAGATGCTTTGCCATCTGGTGGGAAGGGTGCTCAATAGCCAGCGAGAAACAAGTACAGTATGTTTGCTTACTCGTATCTTGGATAAGACCGTAGACAACTTTAAGAATCTCCGCTGCAGTCGTTCGAGTCTCATCAAGGGTGAGCCGATCTAGCCTCTGCAGGACTACTTTAGTATGCTTGTCTCCTCTAAAAATCCCTTGTACGAATTCCTCTACGTTGAGCTGAATTATATAATATGTCGGCGAGATCGGACTCACTCGATCGTCCCTGCTTGAGCTCTGTTGTGGCCAATGCAAGTGTGGACAGGAGCTCCACCATTATTTTGACTGCTAGCTCGTCCATGGCAGGTGTTTGAGGGACCTCCGTATATACCTCGAGATGTTTAAGAAAGCGCTCAATCGCCTCAAACAAGTCGACGAGTGCGTCATAGCTGTCGACGATGCCCTCGGCCGCCTGGTGCACTCGGGTGTCACAACGAATACGCCACGGAGGATCTTAAGAAAGGCATACAGCGAGTAGGACACCGAGGCTGGTGTTTAATGCCTTCGCAG
>Ga0307510_10007469_pt1 | contig 13019 bp, 7 predicted proteins | sample 12_EM_MG_FD_207224 | JGI IMG/M metagenome (GOLD analysis project Ga0307510, IMG submission 207224) | Populus trichocarpa ectomycorrhiza microbial communities from riparian zone in the Pacific Northwest, United States - 12_EM | ecosystem: Host-associated > Plants > Roots > Unclassified | place... | reverse complement strand
TATCCTTTGCTCGACAACTTACTAGCACTTAAGTAGAGAGGCAGAAGGTCAGCGCTACTCTGCAAGCTTGGGGTGCGTCAATCTCATCATATAGACAAACGTTCCAAAAGAACATTCAAAGGGGTCGACGTAATCACTCCACTCCGCACAAGTACTACCCTACTACCGTCGTCGCGCTTACTAGTTTGGCCTCGAAAGCTGCAGTTTTAATTGAGTCTCAGACCGGTTCATATCGACGCTTCTGACTGGTAAATCTACTTGAACAAATTACCGACCTCAACATAATCGGATACGATTGGCCGCCCAGAGTTGAGATGTGTTGTGAATCAGAAGAGTTCATGCCAATATCTGTTCAGAGAGTCAGAGTGTACGGTAGTACAGATAATATACTGTGAGAAACCCAAACACCAAGCCCCTTAATTCTTCATTTATCAATGAAGCACAGTTTTCTTGCTAGCCTATCGAAATCGCCAAAGTCAGTAGCTCAGGCTCTTCATGGGGTCCCAGGACACCGTTCTCCAGAAAGTATTCATAAACTTTCTTCGCGGCATCACGCTTCGCATCTCCTTTGTCCGCGCCCCTCCCTACGGCCTCAATACCGCGGACTTCGACGTGGTACCAAGAGGTACTCACACTTGGCGATGATGGCGACATGGATGGGGCGTCGTCTCAACCCTCCCTGGACATCATATAGTAGAAAAAGCGCGTCAGATTTCCACTTGGGTGCCCCGCAAGGACGTTGTTGAGCTCGACGGCGTAGCCACGTCGATCTAAGATGATTGTGGCGTGAGTCACATAAATTGAATATTGAAGTAAGACTGACACAGCGAGCAGGTATTCTCACCATATATCGTTGAGACGTCACCCATTATGCATTATGGCTGGCGGCTGTTATTGCAACTGTCGTCTTGAATAAGCCCAAAAGTTGGTTTATCACGATATGCAGCAACTTTGAAAATATTGTACAGTGGACGTGTCACGGTACTGCACAAGCCGGGCCGCCGTATGGCCGAGCTCGGGCTTCTCGGAGTTGGAGATGATCTCATGTCATCATAAGTAGTGATCTCTACGCTCTACGTCAACAGTCACAATCGCGTGTATCATGGGGATCCTTCTGCTATCCCTATAACCCTTTCTAGTGATTATAATAGCCCCGGACACAGTACAAAAATCCTTCGGTCCTCTTCCCTCCGAGTCGGGCCTCGGCTCGAGTTTCACTTGCTTCCCAGCCTTCCCCATCATGTCGCATGTACTATACGCCATACTAGGAACGAAGTATCAGTGGAACTGACTGTGGTAAAATACCTGTAATGCTGGCATGTGAAACTTGAAGGGGTTTGCGAAATGTGTATGTACAGCCTGAGCATGCCTGGATTTACTAACTCCTGTAGTACGATGATTTACGATGCCATCGAAAGAACATGGATATCACGGACTACTCATAGGCCCTTAGTTTATGGCACAGCTCGAGGCCACTGTTGGTGAATTCTCGGAGGTACAAGTTGGCCTCAGTGAGTCGGTGCTTCAGAAGTCACTAGTCACTGCCTCTTCAATCAGACTATGGTAACAGTTCTGAGTTCCACATGAAGAAACAAATATTGAGCCAAGAGGGCACACGGTAGTGCTGTCCTGCAGTCAGGACAGGCCCTCTATTTATGGGGTCATGGGTGGTAGGTATTAGGGAAGGACTGAAAACCGTAGTGCTCACATCAGTAACATGCCAGTGCACGTGTCGCACATGGAAGGGACTGAGGGAACCCTACTCTAATCCTCTAAGCTCTATGATACTGTACTTAAGGGAATGCTCGGGATTCTAAAATGACACTAAACTAGACTGAAAGTAGGGAACGTAATGCAAATGTGGATGCATGGCCTTAGGAAATGGTGTGTCTGGTAGTTAGTCTAATATACGAATAGCACGGTAATAAGTGTGCTCCATGCCAGGCGCTGTAATCAACACTACAATTTACAGGGCTGCTAAAATGAGGCTAAAACGTGGCATTGGCCTTACCCTGCATGTTCCTATGTGCAAGGCTCAGGCTGGAGATCGATCCGCCTGGAATAAATCCACATGTGTTTTGCCTGTTGGTAGGGGCACCGGGGACTCGTATGTCGTCTGTGTCCTCTCTGATTGTGTGACAGACGCGAAGTGCATCGAGCTGTAGACGTTTCCTCTCATATATTGCACACTTGGGTTTATCACACCCACCGGGAATCGGGGCGGATCAGGTGACCTAAATGGAAGGCAGGCAGGGAGTTGGATTAGTTAAGAACAACACTGGAGTTGGAGGTTGTGGACTGGCAATACATACACATATTCATATTCAGTGAGGGATCCGCGATCACATAGAGAGCGATACATCCGAGCAGCAGCAATGGACCTGCATTCACCAAGTCAGAATAGTATGACCCTAGAGAGAGGAGAGGCAGAGAGGGCGAACAGAATGGCGACTACAGTAGTAGAAGAACGTAAGAGGGTTTTGGTCAGAGCGGGAGTGTTGACAAATATAAGTTCCATCATCTCTCACGTGATTGCCCCACAAACATCTGATGACCCAATTAATCCCTAACCAAAAGAGACGATAGAGTATTAAACTGACCTCGTTCCAAGCATCTGTTGGGTTACATAGAGCTATTAGTTACCGCCCATGCACAGGGGTACAAAGGGAAAAAAGAGAAAGATGCACCATTTAAATTCAGTACTTGGAAAACCTTCAAAGTGGTGAGATGAATATCATCAACAGGCGAAAAGGGACAGACCACAAGTGGTATTTCTGCACACAAGGCCAATGCCAACCAGACGATACACTAGGAGAAACTCAGCATCCAGTGAAAGATAGAGGAAACGTTCAGGTTGTCACCTGTTGATACAGCAACTTCCATATACCAACTGGATTCTTCAAGTTGTATGAGTACCTCAGAAGGCCAATGAGCAATGCCAATAGGAGTACTACGTCGACTACAAGAACCCCGAGATAACTGACAAGGCCCCTGCTTGTATTTAGGGTTACACAGGCATCGATGATTGGGCTATATGTCCCAGAAAGCTTGTGTAATTTGCATGAATAAAGGTTCATTTTTATCTAAAACAAGAACCCTGTAAAGCTCCTCACCATTGTCACTCCTTTGTAAGCGCAGGTAGGGGACGTGAGATAGTGGTGTGAACAACAAGGGATCTGAAACATACGCCATATGCTCAATGCGATACCGGCCAACCATACACCAACCGCAATTAGCGACACGATGGGAATGCGGTTCCATATTGCGATTCTGGAAACAAAGAAAGACACAATGGGGGCGTCAATGATTGTAAGCCTGGGTGTAGGGGGTGACTTGCATGCGGAGAACAATCATGAGCGATGCAAATGCCCAAGAGGCATAACCCAGTGCCTGGGAAGGTCAAAGTCACATACAATCAGGAGGGCAAGGGCGTTTGGTGCTGTGCCCTTACAAAATAGGCTATCATTAACGGCTACAAAAAGGTTAGACGCGCATAACAATATCCTCCCTGCGCCAGCGCTGCAAGGACTTACATGACAGGGAAGGCCGGGGCTGTCAATATCGATGAAGATGAAGAAGCAGATGTAGGCAAGTAATCCGGTGTAGCGGGTTCCAAGGTATAGCTACTTCCGTTGAGATGCGGAGAAATCCAATATGCAGCAAATTACTCACCCATATTGTCCATCTGTATGGTCGTTTTCTCCGTAAGACGTCCAATTCGAAGCCGGTCGTCAACACAGTCTCCCAGCTAGGGTTGTTTCGAACCGACATCAGCGCGTGATTTCCTGTCTATGAAGACGAACACACATATAGATACCGCCAATGGTATGGTAAAGCTTGATCAAAGCAACTAGGTAATGGTCAAGAGCAATATTCCGCTGACTGACATGGAGAGCACGGGACGCACTGTAGTCTTTTAGAAGGAGGGAAGGATCATGCCAGTTGACCATCTTGTTGACACACGCCCGGAGAAGGTGGAAAAGATACATATCTGTGCGTCAGCAAAGGCTCATATATAGGGCCACTCTAGGGTTCACTATGTTGGAGGACAGACCACGGACAATTAACACATGCAAAAGGCATCGTTAGAACCAACCTCATGATTGATGTGTTCGAGATCTGAAACGTGTGTGGCATTGATTTCAGTCTTGAATGAAAGTAAGATGTCTAGACTAGCGACGCTAAACTGCTGTTCCATCACGTCGGGAAGTCTCGGGGCTGACGTCTGGGCTGCGCTCGAGCCTGTGTTACCTTTCTAATACATTGAGTGTTAATTTGCTGTGATGAAGTACAGTATAACTTTGCTTCGTCGGCTCAGGCCTGTTGTGGTCGATGAATGATTAATGACGGATGCGCTTCCATGTCACACCACTTGCGCCAGAAGTCATCATTACAGACACAAGAGTGGGAGAAAAAACAAAAGTGGATGGAGACCGGCATTTCAATTGGGGCAGTGAGGGGATCGGAGTCTTCGGTTGTGGTTTATTTTTTATTTTTTTATTTTTTTATTTTATTTTTTGGAATTAGAAGTTTATTCTCCACTGTACTAGACAACAAGAGATCGCGGTGCTATGAGGAACACTACATAGGAGGCCCAGGGCGTATATAACAGAGTGTCCGGAAGATCAGGGGGGGGAGTAGAACGTGAGACGCAAAGTCCATAGGCGCAAGGGCCTACCAGTAAACTAAATTATGGCAGATCAGGGCGGGGAGGCAGGGGGCAAAGAAGGGAATTGCTATGTAGAAGAAAGGTGGCAAGAGACGCCGCACCTTTAAAGGTCCAGAAGAGATAACATATAGTACTGTCCATGAGAATGTGAGAACGAAACTCAGAAACAAGCGGGCACGGGTACAGGGACTGGGAGTCAATAATGTATGATGCAGAATGGAGGACTGGAGTAGGAGGTGGGGAGCTAACATGTTGTGGGCCACAACAGCGGCGTCCTCTTCGAGCACGGCGGAGTGTGCTGTAGGGCAGAGGGGATGGGGTCGGGGTGCAGCACCTAGGGTCCAAATGTTCAGCCATGAGATCCTCAAAACCGTGATTAGTGATGGAAACAGTCTGACAAGGCATGGCTTGTGGCTGTGCGATGACAGGCTGTCCCCTGGGCCATTCTTGGTCTCCCTCAGCTTTCGGCTGGGGGTCGCTGTTCTGGTCCAGTTCAATCATCGGGATGGGGGTCTGGGTGAAGGTGCAAGGACATGTGGTGACGTCGCCAGCTGTAGGGCGAAAGCGTCGTGAATATTCTCCACAAAAGCAGTGCCCAGTGAAGGCCTGCAGAACAACTGACATAGCGCGGCGCTGCCCAAGGGAGAGGGACCCGAGGACCAGATCAGAGGGAGTTGAGGACTCCGGAACTGGGATGATGTCGTTGGTCCATTTGCATCGTGGAGGGTCAGAGTGGGCATCTTGGTCATCCTTCCACAACCTAAAAGGTAGTGATTTGAGGGTGGGAGGCGGGATGTGTTTGGGGAGGTGAATGAGTTGAGCTTCCGCCCATAGTTCAGCAAGGTGGTAATTCTTGGATTGCGGTCCAGGCCAATCGCATGCGAAGGTGCGGGGGTCAGAACGGGTGGGTTTCTTCCGGAGTTTTACCGGGAGGGGGTATATCGCGACGGTAGTATGGGGGTGAAGGAAGCACAGCATTTGTAGGTCAGCCGTGAAAAGGGTTGCCTGTGGGAGATGTTTGTGTTTCGCAAGTGAGAAGAGGGGTTTGTGTAGTGTGCGGTTAGGCACGAAGATCATGGTGTTTTGACCAGGGTGTCTGCCAAGGGACAACACTCCAGCGATGGCAGCTTCTGCTACTGCGGTCACACAGTCTGAACTGGAACGGAACCCTCGTTCTATTAATGAGCCATCCTGGAACGTGAGGAAGGTGGCGATGAAATGGTCAGGATGGGGGACAGGGTAAACGTGGATGGCGGTATGATTGACTGGTGTGTTGTTAGCGATCTGTAATATTGTCACTGTGCGCGCATCCGTTTTGGGGGAGAGGAGACCGTTATGGACATTATTGTGGGTCCAAGTGATATTGGACGGGATGCAATAGACAGGGTAGGAAGTAGGGAGGAGGGAAGTTAGGGGTGTGGGGATTGGAATGGGGGGAACGTAGTAGTTGGTTGGGTCGGAAGAGATGATGGTGCGTAGTTTGGCAGTAGGAGGGAGGCGGGAAATGCAGGTTGTGAAAGCTGCGCGATGCTTGGCGATGGTAAATTTGATGGGGGGAATGGCAAGCATATTGTGCAAAGGTTCTACGGGGGTGGTGCGGAAGGTACCGCTGATCCGTCACACAGCATCATTCTGTGCTACCTGGAGGATTTGGATGATAGACTTGGGTACCTTGTGTGACCAAACGGGGAGGCCATAGAGGAGGACGGGGAGGGTGATGGCATGGAATACGGTTCTCCAGTTGTTGAAGTCGATTCCATGAACTGAGTTGCCAAGGACATGCATGCCTCTGAGGGAGGATTGTGCGTGGGCAGCCATGATCGAAGCATGAGTCTTCCAACAGAAGCGTTCGTCGATGAACACGCCGAGGTACTGGACTGACGTTGAACGTTGAACACGCAGGGACCCACCACCGGGAATCTGGAGATCGATGTATGAGCGGGGGGTTCCAAGGCGATTCGGGTTGGCGCGGGAAGGTTGGAAAGTGATGAACTCAGTTTTGTCTGGGTCGATGCGGAGGCCATTCCTCATAAGCCAGTTAGTGACACAAAAGAAGCCATCTGCACATTTGTCAGCAACAGCTCCATGACTTGCACCTGTGGCAAAGATCGCGCCATCATCCACATAAGTGGAGAGGGAGCAGAACCGCCAATTCTCGGCGATGCGGAGCAATGGGAGGATGTATATGGCAGACAGAATGGGAGACATGGGGGACCCTTGTGGGGCGCCATGGTTTAGTATGACTTCAGGGAGGGGGTCGCCGTTGAACGTGAGGGTGATCCTCCTATCAGTGAGGAAAGACCGGACCCAATCGCAGAGCTGTGGGGCGAAGCCAAGGAGGGAGAAGACATGGACTAGGCGATCAACATGGAGGTTGTCGAAAAATCCCTGTATGTCAAAGAGGAGGAGGGCAGCGACATGTCCGGTCTTGATGCGGGTCTGTGCAGAGTGTGTCATGGAAAGGACGGCGTCTATGGCCATATGGCAGTCACGCGACCCAAACTGGTTGGGTGGCAGGAGCTGGAAGTGGGCCGCGTCTAGGAGGATACGCTTCGCAATGATTTTCTCCAGGAGTTTACCACAGCACTCAAGGAGAGAGATTGGGCGATACGCTTTCGCAACCCAGTAATCTATTTTACCAGGTTTCGGGATGGGGACGACCGTGGCACAACGCCAGGGGTGATGTCCGAGCGAGACTGCCGCATTGAATAAAGTCATGAGGCGGGAAGGGTTGGCAGCGTGACCCCATTTCAGGAGTTTATATGTGATGCCAGAGGGGCCCAGAGCGGATTTGTTGGAGGTGGTGGAGAGGTTGACAGTTATCTCCTCCGCCATGATAGGGGCGAAGTCACGTACAGGCTTGGGGGCTGGGTCTTCGGGGTCTGCTGTGGGGACAGGTTTAGGAACAGTCGGGAAGAACCAATCAGAGAGGACTTGGCGAATGTCGGTGTGGGATGTGGCCAAAGATCCGTCGAATTTCAGGAGGGGGGGAATCTTGTTGGATCTGCGGCTGTGGCGCCATGCCGTTGCTTTCCACAACGTGTCGACAGTGGCCGTGATGAGGTTGTCATTTGACCATGCCCGTTTGGCTTCGGTGATGGTGCGGCATAACGCCTTGATCGCGCCTTTGCGAGACTCGCCTCGGGTGGAAGAAACAGAGGTGAGGGCAGCCTCACAGTGTAGGTTCCACCACCGTAGGCCCCGGAAGTCTGGCGTGTGGCGGCGCTTGAAAAGTTTGCCTGAGACCACATATATGTTGGTGTCGAAGGTGTTGGTGGCAGTAGTGAGGGAAGAAAGGGAGGAAATGTCCGGAGTAGGTAATGAAGCAAAGTCTTTCGTCCAGGAGGCGATGAGGGAGTCATCAATAATAAAGCCAGGAAGTAGTTGGGGTACATAGGGAAGGGGATCATAAGGGGGAGACCAATTAATAGATAGCGCAGCATGGTCCGAGCCTAAAGAGTCAGGGAATGAGATGGAAACGGGAGAGAAACGACTGGTACATAACGCCAAGTCATTCAGAAGAGCGAGGTCAATAATGGAGTCACGCTGGCGGTGCTCCCCTTTCTGCGTTGCCATCCCTGTGGGGTTGACAAGGGTCAGGCAGGAGTCCTCGAACCAGTCCTCAAGAGGGCTGGCCCAGCTCGACACCGTGGCCCCCGGGAAGGACCAGGTGGAGGAGTGAGTGTTAAAATCTCCGACCACATAGGTAGGTAAAACCGAGTTAAGAGGTGAGCGCATAAGGTGAGACAAGGATGGGCGGTGATTCACAACGTGATGGTAAATGTTAACGAGGAGGAAGACATGATCTGAAATGGTAACTTCGAGAACCTGGGAGGTAGGAGAAGCGGCGTCATGGTCAATCAATGACACAATGCGGACATCACGGGACATGAACAGGGTCTGTTGGACATAAGTCACAACTTTGCATATGTCACCTTTCTGGTATTTCGGCGCAATGATCTCCCACCCCGGATGGGCGGGAAAACCTCTGACCATTTCACCATCTGGGTCTGTGTCCGAACGGAGAGGAATGAGATGCCCAAACCATGGCTCTTGGACCAACACAATGTCCGCCACTGTGGCCTGGAGAAATGCAATTAACAACGGGTTCCGGCGCCGCATGTTAACCGACACAATGGTGATGGGTGTATCACTCATATTGACGATGCAGGGGCGACAATCGTGGGGGGTGTGAGAGTCTCACCATCAGTGAGCATCACAATATCAGGGGAGGGAGAGCTCGGGGCTCGCCAGGACTGGGCCTCGACCCCTTTCTTTTCCTCATCGGATGAGTTGCCAGAGCGAACTATTGGAGCACAGAATTTTGCCCAGAGGGGGCAAGAGAGGGATAACGCAGTGTGGCCTTGAGCCGGTTTACATGCCTGTCTGCAGTTAATGCAGACATGGGGGCAGGTGCAGTACACCTCTGTGTGTTTGGATACCGCCTGGCACTTTTTATGGTGCTCGTCTTTGGTGTGCTGTCCTGCACATAGCAGGCAAATCAGCGTGTCCTTGGGACGCGAGCAACGGGAAGACAGATGACCAAGCTGCCAGTAGCGGTCGCATTGTGAGATGAGGGGACGCGACTTGTACTTACGTGGGCGAGAGGTGCGGTTGCCGAACAAGAATGGTGGATTTTGCATTATGTCCTTAAGGCGTGAGCCATCCTGGTCAATGAAAGCAACAGAGATAGAGCCATGTCTGGCATTCTGATGTCTGGCCATTAGCCAATATGGATCTCCAAGGAGAATGAGGTCCTTAAGACCAGCGTTCCGGGCAAGCTCAACACGAAGGTCGGCGGCCGAAGGTAGGGGGTCTCCCATGGTGTCACGCAATGTCGGGACAGAGTTGAGGACAACTCGTGTGTAGCCCTTTGATGGGACAATGGAGTAATGGGGTCCGAAGACCTTTGTGAAGATTGAGCGGAGGCGCAAGACGTCGTCCAGCGACGGGTTGCCATTGAACATCAACACAAAGTTGCGAGATGTCTGGCTGGTCCAACGACCACCTATCAGCTCGGCCTGCTTCATGCCTGCATTCCTGACATGGCCTTGAATAGTGCGGACATAAGATGCCGCGTCTCCCCGGCAACCAGATGGGGCAGAGAGATCGCCAGCTCGTGAGTCATATACCAGGGTATATTCAGCCTTGGTGATCGGCCTTGGGGCAGAGGGGGGTGCGGGGGCTGGACGAGACGATTTGTCAAGGAACGCAGCAACGGCATTGTCTTTGGAGGCCCGCAGGCTAAGTTTGGGCGTGAAGCGAGCGTTGAATGCGTTTATGACCTGTGTTCTGGTTAACAAGTCAAGTTGGGGCTTCGTCAAGAAGCTGTGGGCTGTGTTAGCCGCCGAAGGTGGGAGTGTTGTGGACATGCCAGTGCTCGGGCCAATAGGTTTAGCGGTAGCGGTAGCAGTGATGGAGGCGAAGGAGCGACCCTTCTTGCCACCCATCACGGACCAGCCATGGCCGTCACCAGGCGGGGGTGTATCTAGGTCCAAAACTCCGCCGGTGCCCTGGTATCAGGCAGCGGGGGCGGGAGGGGACGACTCCGTGAATCCAGAGATCTTCGAGCCAGAGGCTGTCGTGGCGTCCGAAGAGATGGAGATCGGTTCAGAGGCACGGGTGCAAGTGGGGTGAAGTGACAAGGGGAGGTTCGGGCCGGTGTAGCCTGGGGCTGTGGAGACAGTGGACCCACATGCCGCGCGAGCAGCACGAGTGAACTTGTCTTCGAGCTGGGCCTGGGCAAGGTAGATGTGGGTAGACTTTACGAATGCCTTGTCGGCGATGGCTGAGGGAGGGAGCACAAGTCGAGGGATAGAAAGATGGAAGCAGAAGTCTTCCCATGCTTCAGCAGCTCCTGAAGCGAGGGCCTTGAGCTTGTCGGGGTCCATCTGGTTGCGAGTCTCGCTGCGGGCACGGAGGATCACAGTTTCAAAATATGGGTGGTCATCCTGGTCCTGCTCAGCGTATGCGGCACGGGCCTCCTCCATTTCCACGTCTTCATCTGCAGCCCGGGAGAGAGCGGACACTACGTGGTAATCCACGTGTTCCTCATCTCTGAGTTCGGGCTTTACGGTCGGGATGGCATATCCGTGTGTCTCAGGATCATAGTCCTCGGGCATCTCATCGTCAGGGGACCAGTTCTGCGTCTCCTCAACCATACGCAAGCGTGCGCTGATGTCCTCCATGGATGACTTCAGGGGCACAAGGGCCGCCGTGATTGTTGAACCAAGGAGGCGCATCATGCGGTCCTCCGCCATCTCAACAGTCTCAACAGTCGGGGGTGGAGTGGGCGACAGTGTCACCGACTGGTAGCGTTCTACCAGGGGGACTTCTGGGGGTGGGGCAGATGTAGTCGACACGATTCCAGTACCGATCACCCATGAGGGTCCAGCCAGGCTAGGGCAGGCATCTCCCGAGGGAGCGGCTGGTGCCATCATGACATCAAGAACGGGTTTCGCAGATGTGATCTCAGACATCTGGGAAAAGGGTTCGGATACCTCCTGGGCGACGCTGGGTTGAGCCCGGCCCCGGGCGTGGTCGCTTACAGGGGCGCAAGGAGGGACAGAGGTGGTCTGACTCACTGTCAGGAAGTCCGCCTTCGTCAGCGTCTTATCCAACTTCTGACTGGGGGAAGGAGACGGGGATCGCACACGAGAGATGCTGCGGCTGGCCCGAATGGGGTTCGCGCGGCATTCCTGGCGGCGTGACCGGTGCTCAGTCTTGGAGTGAACCAGGGACTTCGCCGCAATGATGCAAGCATTTTCCTTGTGTTCCTCCATCTCGATGGCAATGCCGTGTTTGAAAGCGTCGAGCTCTCGGAGTTTCTCTGCTTTCGCAGCGGCCTCCTTCGACTGCCATTCAGGAATAAGTGTGGTGGTTTTCCAGTGCTCAAAGTCACAGGACGCCTCCGCAAGGGCGTCAGATTGGAGGCGCTGGAGTTCGGCATGGTAAAGATGTTTGGCTTCCACTCGAGCGTTGGAACGGGCTGTGTCAAGTTTCGCCTGACGCTCAGCGTCAAGACGGTCGGAAAGGTGTGTGGGGAGGGTGTGTGTGGCCTCGGTAACGAGGGACTCCGTGAAGTGATGTTTCATCACCTCGAGGAGGCAACGAGACCATTCAATGAGATGGGGGTCGGAAATGACTTCGGAGATGTCCGGGGCATGGTCAGACGCAAGGCTGTTAATAGTGGCGGCTTGGGCGGAAATGCATTCGCCGTCAACCCACGATTGCACATGTAGGTGGGCTGCCGCAACAGCCTTATCGACAATGTGGTTGCGGGCCTCGGCAATGTTGCTGCTGCATGCGGAGAGGCAAGCGTCCCAGTCGTCTTTCGAGACAGGGAGCTGGAAGGACGTGGCGCATCCCATGCACGTGATCCACTCCTCCGGGTCATCCTGGGTGTCAGCAAAAAAGGTGTCAAGTGACTCAATGGAGCGCTTGAGGAATGTGAGGTGTGAGCATTCGGAGGGGCTCAGGTTCGAGAACCGCTGGAGGGATGAGCGTTGAATGGAGGAGAGGAGGCCATTGCGGGCATCTGTGATGAGGGACATGAGGAGGTGAATCCAAGTGGCACGGGATTCAGTAAAGTCGGTGTCCAGGAGGGCACGAACCTGGTCAATGGCCACGGAGTTGTCAATGTCCATGACAACAGATGGGTCGGGTTCGGGTTGGGACAGGGGAGCAAGGTCTAAGACGCCGCTTGGGGCGCGGAACGAGGAGTGGTCCATTCCGTGAGGGCAGAAGGAGGAGGGGTCGATGGGGGGGAATGACATGGTGGCTGTGGCCAAGGGCGGTGGGGAGGGAGGGACTGACAAGGTGGGCAGTGGGAACGATGTATTGTTGTGATTTTCATGTTTCGACGTTGGGAGTGTGAATCGCCAGCAGTGCGGCAGTAAGTGCCAATTGGCCTGACTGTATTACTACAGATAGATCGATAACTGCTGGTATTCTATATCCTACTTCTAAGCTGCCACTTTCTTTGGCAAAAAAAATTGCCGTGGAGGTGGTGGTTGCCGAAAAAGGAAGGCTGGTTGTGGTTTATTCGTAATGAGTGTGGTCATCAAAAGAACAGGTGCCACTGTTGGCGTGATTTGGTTTTTGCGTTGCAAAACAAGATAAACTGTGGAAAACACTTCATTATTTTTGGGAAAAAATTTATAGACTCAATGTTATCAGTCTGATAATATGTTATCCTGGGTATGGACAATAGAACATTCCGGTTTATTTAACGTTTTTTGAATCATGGAAATGTTCAAGAATAAGTTACATTTATCTATTCGAATTATGTTGCGATAATTGGTTGAGGAAACTGGTCGACGCAGTTTGATCCCCTCCGAGTCCCGCCCTT
>Ga0307510_10007468_pt1 | contig 13022 bp, 6 predicted proteins | sample 12_EM_MG_FD_207224 | JGI IMG/M metagenome (GOLD analysis project Ga0307510, IMG submission 207224) | Populus trichocarpa ectomycorrhiza microbial communities from riparian zone in the Pacific Northwest, United States - 12_EM | ecosystem: Host-associated > Plants > Roots > Unclassified | place... | reverse complement strand
TTATTATAAGAAACTTTTAAATTTGCGGGGGGAATTCACGGTGCAACATTTTGCACCGTTGAACATCAAACAAAATACTATGAACTTATTATTTATAGTGGTTTTTTTGTTTTATTTTTTTGTATTTTGTTCTTCTAAAATTAAATTATAGGTTAATTTATTAGAAAAATGTGGGATTAAAAGGTAGGGGATCAAAGAAAAAAAATAAAAAAAATGAGTGGCTTTTTTTTAACTTGGAGAGAAATATTTATTGTAGTCCTCGTATTTTCTAAATTATAAATATTATATTTCTTCAATTTCAAAAATTTCAAAATAAAGTCAATTCTAGTCTAAAATTTTATTCTTCTCATTTTGAAGTTTTTAATTTGAAAAATAGGTTAAAAATAAGAGAGATAATCACCTGATTTTGACGGTAGAAAGAGAAAATCAATGTTGACATTGATTTCAGTAGCCAAAATGGTTAATCCTGATGTTAACGAGGTCCATCTGGTGAAGAAAGTTCCATTTAGATTTTTTTCACCTTTAAATTGTGTAAAAACTATATTTAAACTTGGAAAGATTTTTTATTTCAGGTTTTTTTATATGAATTTTCAAGGCTGTCGGTGTTTTATCAAGGTGTCTAGAATGTTTCCAGTTAATAAACCATCATCCCTGATTTTCTAGCCACTATCTAGGAAAAGATGATGACACGTGGGTTGCCTCAATATAAAACGGGTAGTCTAACTTTATTTTTTTTTCAAAATAAAATCAAGGTGGATGAATAGTTAAGAAAAATAAGAGACTCACGCACTGGCCCTTTCTAAATATGTTAGGCGTGGTGGACTTTCTTATTAGGCATGGTAGCTTCTGGCCTCTTTCCTCTCTTTTTTTTTAAATACCTTTTTAATATGTATTTTTTCCTTTATATTTAAATCAATACTTCTTTTCTCAAATTATTTATTTTCTCTATTTAGTCTTTTTTAATTAGTAGTTGTTATTTAAGTTATTTTGTATGTATTTAGTTTTTGAAGAGATTATTATAATTCATTTATCTATAATTTTTTTTATGTTTTATATAAATGGACATTATTTGAAAAATTAAAAATATTTTTTTAGATAATATTTATAATATGTGCACCCTTACATAATATTTTTTTCCCTTTGATTTTATTCAATCAATTTTATGTGTGTGTCTATTTCTAAAATCATATGATTAAAAAAATTAATTTCGATAAACCTAGTCATGAAACACAATCGGGTAAATGGCCTGAGGTCAAATATCTTAATCTACATCTGTCTCTCAATTTTTTTTAAAATTTCATCTTTAGTTATCGTTAATGACATTTATTAACACAAATGGTTCTTGATTTATTTAATTAGAAGCATGCATAAGCTTTTAAATTTACACTTAGGATTTTTTATGTTAAAAAAAATGTCGGAAAAGCCTGTATATTTATTTTTTTGTTGGAAAAAAATATCTTACAAACAGCAAAGCATGAGTCAGATAGCTAATAATACTTTATGTGTAAGATAAGTTTTAATATGCTTTGTTTTTAGAAAGACAAGTGATGCGAACCTTGTGATAATATGGTCACGCAACCCATAACAAGATTGACAACGAATCCAAGAAAGCCAAAACATGTTTAATAAGAGTGTGCCACAGTGGAAACTTGTCTCAAAACACCAACACTATTGGAATAAGAACCCTCATCTTACAAATACTATTTCACGAATGAGAATTATAAGGAAGACGCTAAGAAACCAATGAATCTTTGATAAGTCAATTTAGTTCAGTAGAGAACCAAAGAATACGAGGATCTCTCTCTCAAAAGTTGAATAAATTTAGTAGCAATGACATTATCAAGTCTGAATACTTTGTTCTTACAAAGAATATTTATACAATTTAAAATAAAAACCCTAATGGATTTACCCTTGCGGGCTAAATTGGCCAGCTTACAAAACCGGCCCAAAACCTATACTAATACACCATAAAATATGGATCTAAACAAGCCTTGGACCATAACTGAAACTAATTAATTTATTAAGGCCAAACAAGCTTTGGGCCTTAACTAATTAATCAATCCCAAAAGCATAAATTAAGAATAAAAAGCTAAGCTACTGAAACTTAAAGAGAACCAAAAGAAATAAAAGACAACTGAAGCTAAAGTATTTTCAAAGCCCCTAGCTGCCACATATATCCTAAGAAAGAAATGACTCAAATTTTTCAATGAATCCAAACCACATTAGAAACCCTTGCAGCCTAAACCTATCCACAAGTTTAAGGCCTAAATAAATATAATTTAATCTCACTTTATTATCCAATATTAACTCATTGCAGGTCTGGATTGAGGGCCAAAAATAGCCATGAAAGAACATTTCATTGATGGATCTGCCAAAATAGTAATAACAAATTTGACTAGTTTAAATAATATGTTTCCAAACTCTGATTGACTTAAAATTATACCAAGATATAGTTTCATGTATATAGTATCTCCTTGTAAAATTTCAACTCGATTTAATATACGGTTTAAGAGATACACCAAATCTTGTAAAATTGGTTAGCATGCCTTTTAAGGCAAAATTCGGACCTAACTTGGTTTGTATCATCTCCTCCATCCTCAAAAGAATTTGTCCTCAAATCTATAAAATGAAGATTATCCTGCTAAGAAAAAAAATCAGTATTAAGCTAAAAAATAACATCATCATCAAAGCTTAGAAGAACTTTGTTAGAAAAAAAGGTCTTTCTAATAAATACAAGCTCTCATTTTAACCATCTTCCATTTTTTTTTAATTTTAGTTGTTCATCATATATTTGATCAGGTTCCAAAGATAAAAGAGTTACAGGCCTTCCATCCATCTCAAAAGAATTCCTATATGAAATCAACTCTTTTACTTATTTTTAAAGCTCTTTTGTTTCCTTAAGATTACTTCGATAGGTTAGGTGATCAGAAATTGATGAACCAAGTACAAAATCAATATGATGTTTGATGCCTCTTATTGGTGACAAGCCACTAAAAATCTCATCATGAAACACACCAGCAAAATCCTGCAACAAAGAAATACAAACACTAGGAATAGAAGAGTCAAATTTTACAGTTTTAAAATAAACTTCCTAATAAATAAGTAGAATTATCAGATGGTTTGAATAATATATATATTTAACCTCACCCTCTTTTGCATAAAAATTAGGTTGTTTCTTTAGTTTTTCCACATAATTCATACTTCACCCACTTACTTTTTTCACTCATTGGGTTCTACCTCCATTCTTGGCTTGATTTGGGTTTGTTTTAAAAGTGGTTAAATGGTTTAGGTTCTTGGTCGAATGGTTTTAGGTAGTGGAAGAAGTGTTTTTGGGTTATGGTTGAATTTGATGGTTTTCTTTCTTGTTGTTTCTTACTTTGATTTTCTCTACTCATGTTATAATGTTCCTTTTTTAGCTTTATTTAATCATCTTATACACCTGTTTTGGTGTAAGAGGTACAAAAGTGATGGTTTTATCATATCTTATAATAATATATCTATTTCTAATCCCATCATGTGTTGCCTTTTATCCAACTATCATGGTCTCCCCAACAAGATGTGACTTGCATGTATTGGAACCATATTACACAGAAATAAGACCTACAAAATCACTTTCACCTCACCATAATCATCCAACCATTGCAATCTATAAAGTCTATGATGCTTATTAATACACAAGTTTAGTTTACTAATGAGGGCTATACTTGCTATATTAACACAACTTTCACTATCTATAATAAAATTAAATATCTTGTTTTATACAAGTGTCATAACCTATTTTTAGGTTATTCCCTAAATTTTACATTTTTTCCTTCCTCATAAAAAAATAAAAAATAAATAACAATAGCAAAAAGACCGGTGATGTGGTAAAAGCAAGTCGAGGAGGATTCCACACACACACACACATATAAAATCAAGCTAAAACCTTGGATAAATTTAGAGCATAATTATACCCTGTTGTATTTAAGACTGAAGAGATAATGTATATTCTACGTCAAATTAAATAATTATTGGATGAATGTGCATAACAATTAAATCGAAGAATAAAATTAGATTTTTAATAGGTGAATTTAATTGAATCATGAGTCAAATTAAAAGTTGAATTATGTTTAAGAATTAATTTGGGTCTAATTAAAGAATCTAATTAGGTACGATGACTTAATTATACTTTAAATGGGTCAAATTATTTTTGTCAGTGACTTAATTGGTGAAAAATTAAGTTTGAGAGCCCAATTTTGACTTAATTGAGAAGATTGAAATTTTAGAGGATCAAATTTAATTTTTACAAAGTCAATTAGTTCAAATTAGGGGTAAAATCGCAAGAAAATCAAAGTTTTACAGTCAATTAAGGGCTAAATTGAACAAATTCACAGTGAAGAACTATTTTAAAAATGGAGCCGAAATCTAAGGAAAAAAATGAATGAAATCAGGGGTGAAATTGAAGAGAATTGAAAGTTTAATGGTCAATTAAGGGTTAAATTACATAAATCTAAGAGCAAGGACCAAAATGAAAAGACACCGAAATACATGGACAAATTGCATAACATTAAAAGTTTGAAGCCAATCAGGGGTGTAATTGAGAGAAATCACAAGTCGAATGACTAAATTGAACTTTACCAAAACGGCACCGTTTTGGTTACTATTCATCTTCTTCTTCGTTTTTTACCTGAAAAAACTACCGAGGGAGCTACTTTACATGAGCATTTAATGCTTCATCTCTCCATCAAATTCGACAAAACTTACACGAAAATTATGGCTTAACATTTAACCACACCTCAATATGGTCCTTTCTAATCGATTGACACCATAATGACAGTAGCGCCAGCCCAAAAAAGCCAACTTAGAGAGGCTTCAACTACCAAATCTGACAATTCATGATGGTCACTTTAAGCTAACGATTGGGATCCTTCATGACTGAATCAAGGGCCAAGATTTGACACCAATAAAGACAAAATATTGTTCTTCCACCCTTTAAAAATAGGGGTGGATTTCATGCCCTGAAATGGAAGAAATTCAGGTCCAATGTTGACAAAAGATCAGTCTCCTTAATTTTTTTCTAGTTGCCAACCTTAATCTTTTCTCCTTCACTGCCACAACTTTGGCTTCTTCAGCCACCATAACCTTCCCCCTAGGCCGTGATCGATGATGACTCAACATCTTTGCAAACCCATCTCCTTACCGACGATAGGGACGACCGTTATAAGTTTCTCTTTTTCTACCGTAAACTTCTTCTTCCTGCACTACAACAACCCAACCACCAACACCTCCAGCCTCTATCGTTAGCCACTAGTACTTCCATCGTCCTCATGCCAAACCAGTGACGACAACCGCAACCTCTACGTCATGTGAGCTTCTTCATCTCCTCCCCCCTCTCATCTGTATGCTTCTGCTGGCAGATGCAAGGTGGGCTGAACCTGTTTCTGCCCAGCTTAGATGGTTGGGCCGGGTCTTGCCCAAACCTTAAAAAAAAGAGAAAAATTTCAAACTTTTCAAAGGGTGTTTTAAAAAATATTTGTGGGTCCCTTGCATGTTTTTCCAATAATTTTACATAATATTGTGCTATAGACTTACACTATAAGATACGAACTTGGTATTAAAAATACCTGATTTTCTACAAAAATTTTCTTAAAAAGAACTTAAAAATTCAAATAAATAAATTTCCTCTTAAAAAAAAACATAAATAAAAAAATGTTTTATTTTCGTGCATACGGCTGAATCTTAAGAGTTTTCCAAGCATATTTGTCATTAATTTTTTTTTTTGCATCTTTCTCATGTTTTTAAAATGCAAAAATGGACATCGTAGCAAGTTTATAATTATTCATTAGGGTTTGGCTAAAATATCAAAAATCCTTCAATAATTATTTTGTTTATTTAATATCCGGGGTGTTAGGATTTAACTGTAGAATTTAATATTTGGAGGTATAAAACTATATTGTAGAGTATACCCTCAGATATTAAAGATACAAAAAAAAATGTGATGCTAAAATTTAGAGCTTCGAATGATTAGGATTTAACCTGGTAAGGTAGAGACTTCCTCACGAATGGAGATTTACCTTGAACCTTAGACAAGACTACCAGACAGAAATGTGACTTAGAATAACAATCAAACAATCTACCAAAACAATAACAATAAATTTGACCAGTATTTGTCGAACTCTGATTGATATGAAATTGTATCAAAAAATAGTTTCATGTGTATAGTATCTCCTTGTAAAATTTTAACTCAATCCAATACATGTTTTGACAAATATTTCCAACATCGCAAAACGGGTAAGTGGGCATTTTAAAGCAAAATTTGGACCTAACTTGATTTGTATCAACAATTTTTTTTTAAATAAAAAAATGTTCACCTCAGTTTCACGACCTAACCCGCCAATTTCTTTCTTAAAAAAAAGAGAATGTCTATTCAAAGCAAAATAATTTTGAACTAAAAAAAAAACAAAATCCAATGACGACATAATTTCTTAAAAATATTTAGACGACAAAATATTGAATTGATTTTGATTTCATGGCCTAATTCGTCAGACTCGCGATCTAGTTCATGGACACCAATGTATTTTATTATATTTTTAGACTCTTTTTTATTTAATTATATAAGACATAAGTTGAGTGATGAACTCCATTTAGTTTAATAACTTTGTTCTTTTTGAAACAATTTTTTGTTTAATTAAACTACAAAAATAGATTTGGATCCTTTTTGTGTGATTGCATTTTTTTTACTGGATTCATTCCTTAACATTTGATTTGCTGGGGATTGAGTTTCACGAATTTTTTATATATAGTGCTTTTGGTCTAATGATCCAGGTCATGAATTTGAAAAGTTAACGAGAATTAACATCTTTTTTTTAGTTATTTTCTTTTCTGATTTTATCATTCAACACTAGTGTTGTTTTTTTAAAATGGTTTTGTGGTTTTTTTTTTTATCTATTGAGTTATCTGATCTCATGACTTGGAAGACGGATTTATCGAGTTAACACGGATTGACTCATCTTTTATTGTCCAAATTACATATCCATTATGCTTACTAGGGTTGACTTGTAGTATTTTTTATTATATTTTTTCTCAATTTTATATTTTCATATTTAATAGGATAAAAAATAAACATAGTTTTTCTTCTCCTAGAAAAAGTTTTTTTTTCAAGTTATTATGGTTGGTTTTTTTAATTTTTGTTTGTTTATTATCATTGTTTTTTTATTTAATTAAAATAAAACCAGTTTATTTAACTAGTGAAAGCTATTAGAATTTTTTTTCTTTTTAAAACATATTTGTGCAACCAACACATTTTATTTAAAAAAAAAACAATTAACACGAAACCTAAATTGCAGAAGCCCAGATCCAGTAAAAAGCTAAAATGAAAAAAAACTGTAAAACCCAATGAAATCCTATTGGGTCCAATACAGCCCAACTAAAGCACAAAACCACGACCCCTTAAAAATTTAAAATTATCTAAATAATAATAGTAGTTAGGGCTCTCTCCTGAACCGATGCTTCCTGCCTCCATTTGCCAAAAATAAGGTACTCCTGTTACTTTCCCTCCACTGTTTATTTTTCTCTCTTTTCTGTTTGGTTCCGGAGAAAATTAGGGAAAATTAACAAAACCCCAAAATTTGTACTTCTCTTGCGATGCATTAGATGCCCTAATTTTCCTGAGTTTTCTCAGCAACCAAACAAGCAGAAACCACTTTCTTTATAACCAAAACCTCTGTTTTCTAAGCTGAAATTAGAAGAAAAACAATAAAAGAATTAGGTTCTTGGTTTCTTTTAATTTTGTTTGATGCTTATCAACTTGTTCCAGTGCTCTGATACTGTAACAACATCTGAACTTTTATTGTTTTTGCGTGTTTTCTTTTCTTATGAGCAGAAAGAGTGCACAAGTTTTAAGTTTTGGAAGATTTTTGCTTAACTTAGAACTTAGAGTGAGTGAGGAGTGAAATTAAGCTAGAAAATATAAATGGAGGATACACTAACACCTGCTAAGAGAAAAGAGCTTGAGAAGGAGGAGGAAGTGCAAGAGGAAGAGAAAGCAGAGATTGCTGGTACACCACAGAAGCAAGATTCTGCTTTGAAAAAGAGGATTTTGACACGGACTTGTGTTCATGAAGTTGCAGTCCCACACGGGTATGAGTCGAATAAAGATGAAACCTTTCACGGGACTTTGTCGAATCCATTGTATAATGGGGAGATGGCAAAAAGTTATGCATTTGAACTCGACCCTTTTCAGAAGGTGTCTGTAGCTTGTTTGGAAAGGAATGAGAGTGTTTTAGTCTCTGCTCACACGTCTGCAGGGAAAACTGCTGTTGCTGAGTATGCGATTGCAATGGCTTTCAGAGAAAAGCAAAGGGTTATTTATACTTCTCCGCTGAAAGCCTTGAGTAATCAGAAGTATAGGGAGTTGCAACAGGAGTTTCAAGATGTTGGGTTGATGACTGGAGATGTTACCCTGTCACCAAATGCTAGTTGTTTGGTTATGACTACAGAGATTCTTAGGGGGATGCTTTATAGGGGTTCAGAGATTTTGAAGGAAGTTGCTTGGATTATTTTTGATGAGATTCACTATATGAAGGATCGTGAAAGAGGGGTTGTTTGGGAAGAGAGTATTATTTTTATGCCGCAAGTGATTAAAATGGTTTTTCTTTCTGCGACTATGTCGAATGCCACCGAGTTTGCGGAATGGATTTGTCATTTGCATAAGCAGCCTTGCCATGTGGTTTACACAGATTTTCGACCAACTCCTTTGCAGCATTATGTTTTTCCTGTGGGTGGTGCTGGGTTGTATCTTGTGGTTGATGAGAGTGAGCAGTTTAGGGAGGACAATTTTATGAAGCTGCAGGATACTTTCTCTAAGCAGAAAGCTGGTGAGGGGAACAAGAGTGCAAATGCTAAAGCTAGTGGAAGGATTTCAAAGGGTGGGAATGCTTCAGGGGGTTCTGACATATACAAAATTGTCAAGGTTTGCCCTCTTATTTGTGCATTCTTTCTTGATTGTAGTATCATGAGGTGCCTTCATTTATTGCTTCATTGAGCATTGAATGGGTGTTTATTATTCTTTCTCTCTCCAATGATCGCTTCTCTATCACCATATGTAGTTTTTGAGTTTCCATTTTTCTGATGCCATCAATAAACTGAACTTTTCTTCATAACAATTGACTGAGAAGAAACTGTTTTGTGAAATAAATGAATATTCTTAGATGGCTCCTCAGACTCTTCAAATACATTTGTAATAAGCAACTTCTCATTTTTTTTTCCTATTCTCAATTATCTCATTAAATTTGCTACAGACAACACGCTCTGTTAAAAGAAAAGAAGTTTACTGTTTGTTGACGTAGTACTGGTGCGTCTTATTATATGCTCCAAGTTAGTGATTTTTAATTTTTAATGTGAGTGCTATTATCTGTTCGTGCATTTTCTGGATTTTTAAGTGGGGAATTGTAGTTTGCCCTGTTCATCTTGTACAGCTTGTTGATAAAACTGCTCAATCATTGCTTTCACATGTAATTTCAGATGATTATGGAACGGAAGTTTCAACCAGTTATAGTTTTTAGCTTCAGTAGGAGAGAGGTTGAACAACATGCCATGTCTATGTCTAAGCTTGATTTTAATACACAAGAGGAAAAGGATATCGTGGAGCAGGTTTTTAACAACGCAATACTCTGCTTGAATGAGGAAGACAGGAATTTGCCTGCTATTGAGTTAATGCTGCCTCTACTTAAGCGAGGCATTGCTGTTCATCATTCCGGTCTTCTCCCTGTAATCAAGGAACTAGTAGAGCTTCTTTTCCAGGAAGGCCTTGTGAAGGCTCTGTTTGCCACAGAGACAGTAAGTCTTCACAGGAAATTGGGTTGCAGTTTTAGTTATAATCAGTTTGTGGTCTCTGCAACTTACTTCAATCTTGAATGTTAATGATGAACTGTCCTTTAAATATCTATCTTTTATGCCAGTTTGCGATGGGTTTAAACATGCCTGCAAAGACTGTTGTTTTCACAGCTGTTAAGAAGTGGGATGGCGATAGTCATCGATACATTGGATCTGGTGAGTATATCCAGGTAAGTGATAATTTGCTGCATTTCTCTAGAGCTTTGAAAAACATACGTACACATAAATGCTTATGCATATATATGTGTGTGTGTGTATTATTATTAGTTTCTGATTCTACTAATTTCTACAGATGAGTGGAAGGGCTGGACGACGTGGTAAAGATGAGCGGGGTATTTGTATCATAATGATTGATGAACGGGTAATTCTATAGCTTTTCATCTGCGCTGTACTCTTTGTTGTTTGGTTCCATTTTTTTTGGTGTGAATTTGGTAATTATTACTAGTTTTTTTTCAACCATCTTGCTAACATTAAAATGAAAGTTGTTCTGCTAAATGTTAATTATGTGGGTTTATGGTTACTAGTACAATAATCTGCATACACATTATATAAATGTATAAATATGAAAGTCAACCTGTATTTTCACTTGAATGCTGCCCATACTACACATATAAGCCTTTTGTGTCAATGGAAACTAATGGTCTTTAGTTATAGGCTTTTAGCAGCACATCATGGTATCTTGCTTAGATCCTTGATAAAGGCAATAAAACAACCTGGTCTTCTCTTTCAAATGGATTACTTTTTCTGTTACCTTTTCAGATGGAGATGAATACACTCAAAGACATGGTTTTGGGCAAACCGGCTCCTCTTGTTAGTACTTTCAGACTGAGCTACTATTCGATATTAAATCTAATGAGCCGTGCTGAAGGCCAGTTCACTGCTGAACACGTGATAAGAAATTCATTTCATCAATTCCAGTACGAAAAGGTTTCTGTCAAATCCCTCACATCCTTGTGTGCATGTCCTGACTTCATGAAGTGTTCAATCACTCATAGATCTTTATCTCTTTCAGGCTTTACCAGACATAGGGGAAAAGGTTTCAAAACTGGAAGAGGAAGCTGCTGTTCTCGATGCATCAGGAGAGGTAATCATTTCCCTCTGTTTCTAAAAACATTTTTTCTGTCTCTCGCTCTCTCTCTTGAAATAATATAAGTAGATACTATATGAGTTTTTGTTGTCTTGTATTAGGCTGAAGTTGCTGGGTATCATAATCTAAAACTTGAGATGGCCCAGCTTGAGAAGAAGATGATGAAGGAAATAACAAGGCCTGAAAGAATTCTTTATTATCTATGCACTGGTCGGTTGGTATGTATGGACAATGAACACTGTTGTTGAAGTTTGTTTGCTACTAAATGGCTACCTGGCTAGTATCTTTTATTCTTTTCTTTAATTAACCTTATTAGCGATTGATTCTCTCACAACCTTATAAATGTTGCTGGGATATATGGGCATAAGAGATCAAAAGAACATTATAGATTTTACCCTCAAAAAATTTAGAAACATTTAAAGGATGTAAGTTAGAGGGAAAAAAAGCTGAACAATAATTCCTCATTTATGCAAATTTCACTTGCATTTGCACACGTATTTATAATTTCAGTAATGATATATCTTTTTTCCCCCTCAGTAGTGGCTGTCTGTATTGCAGATCAAGGTAAGAGAAGGAGGAACTGATTGGGGTTGGGGAGTTGTAGTGAATGTTGTTAAAAAGCCCACTGCAGGATTGGGAACATTGCCATCAAAAGGTGCTGGTTATATAGTAGATACTCTACTTCATTGCTCTCCTGGACCAAGTGAGAGTGGCTCCCGGCCAAGACCATGTCCACCTCGGCCTGGAGAAAAGGGTGAGATGCATGTGGTAAGTTGATGCATCAGTGGGATAGTAGTTTAATCTCTTTTCAGTATTGTGGCCCACTAATTAACTTCTAGTGCTTGTACTGGTCTGGTGGGGATTATGCTTTTGTTTACTTCTGGGTTAGGTTCCTGTTCAGTTGCCCCTGATCTGTGCTCTAAGCAAAGTGAGGATATCCATTCCTGCTGACCTTCGGCCATTGGAAGCAAGGCAAAGTATACTTCTAGCAGTGCAGGAGTTAGGGAATCGGTTTCCAGAAGGCCTTCCAAAGCTTAACCCTGTAAAGGTAACTATTTCATGTACTTGAATGCTGGCTCATTTCAAGAGCATATAATAGGCATAGAACAAAATTACAAACCTTTTGATGCTCTACATGGGCTTTGGAGCTGTTACCCAGTTTATTACACCACCAACCCATGTTCAAGCATCAAGCCTTATATTTTGAGTTGGCACATTTTATTTTACTTTTTGGAATATGGAAAATATTTTGTAGTCTTAACAAAGCTCTTATCATACAACGCCCAAATTAGCTGAGACATGTGGAGTTTTCTTTCCGTTCACTTTTCAGACTGTCTTTCATTCCTTTCCAAAAAAAAAAAACTCATAGAGCATTAGGCACTGATACATCAGAAAGAGGAAAAGCATGGTTGCCATTGATGTTCCCTATCCTCACTCTGCTGTAAGCACCATTAATAGATCTCACCCTTACACTTTCTCAGTTGCTTCTGGTATCTTCACTATTTGACTTTTCGTGTTTGTTTTATCATATATATAATGTTTTGAGCTTAGATCTCTAAGAATGCTGCTGTTATTTGTATCATGGTTCTATTTATTTGCAGGACATGAAAATTGAGGATCCTGAAATTGTTGAGTTGGTTAACCAAATTGAGGAATTGGAACAGAAGTTACATGCGCATCCACTGAACAAGGTTTTCATATCAATTAGAATCAACTTACTTGAAATTCTGTAGAAAGTTACTGCACTTGGAAAATTCTCTCGACAATGTTTGCTTTAAGTGGTATCTTTAGCAATCAAACTTACTCGATTTTATGCATGCAGTCTCAAGATATAAACCAGATGAAAAGTTTTCATAGGAAAGCTGAGGTGAATCATGAAATTCAACAACTTAAGTCGAAAATGCGTGATTCTCAGGTATTTTCCCTTATTGGATACTTAGTTTGACAGAACTTGTAAGATATAGTTGGATTTATTTCTCTGTATTGATTCCGGATGTGTAATGTATATTTCTGAAAGCCTGTGGGAAGAGAATGCCTTTTGGCATAAACTTTGATTCATCTT
>Ga0307510_10007467_pt1 | contig 13023 bp, 12 predicted proteins | sample 12_EM_MG_FD_207224 | JGI IMG/M metagenome (GOLD analysis project Ga0307510, IMG submission 207224) | Populus trichocarpa ectomycorrhiza microbial communities from riparian zone in the Pacific Northwest, United States - 12_EM | ecosystem: Host-associated > Plants > Roots > Unclassified | place... | reverse complement strand
TCATTTATCATCAAATGAAAATACCAGATTCTGAATCTCCATATTCAAAAGTACTATTTAACTAATTTTCAATATGTTACCAGTACAATGTATGCAGATAATCAAATATACATTTGATGTTCATGTGGTTGCCATGGTGAGCCACATCCCGGCGAAGAGCCGCATGGCCGTAAATTACGTTAAGGAAAAATATCTAGAGAAATCACGTTGCTGAAAACTCCACGCAGGCAAGAGAAAAAAGGAATATACAGGGCACCTCTAATGCGCTAACTCAGTATCCTTTATCTCTACCAACAGTCTCATGCCCCAACATTTGGAGGACTCATGTTTCGGGAAAGACCCGGCAATAAAGGTGGCAATGTATTGGAGGTAGTGGATACAGACCATAGGAAGTTAAATAAAACTCGCGGGCTGGCAGAGGGGATAGCAAGGACTTCTATGGAGTAAGGGGAGAAGTGATGTAAATCTGGAATCGAGGGCAGCAAGAAGGCTTATGCTTCCGAGGACCGAGGCGAAGGTAGACATGAGGATTCCCAGTCTAGTATTAGCTTTACGACTCCCTTATGGCTGTTACTGTAAGCGCACGAAAGTGGTGCCATGCCGAAGCGGTCTCGCGTGCGGGGGTTGACACCCCCCTGTCCCAGCAGTAGCTGCACCACTCCATTGTGTCCAGTCCAAGCAGCATACCATAGTGGCGTTCGGTTATAATTGTCTGGCTTATCGGGATTAACATCCCCCTGCCCCAGTAGCAGCTGCAGAACTCCCTCATGCCCATTCCCGGCAGCAAGCGATAGTGGCGTTCGGCCATAACCATCTGGCATATTGGGGTTGACATCCCCCCGCCTCAGCAAAAGCTGCACCACTCCCTCGCGCCCCTTCTTGGCAGCATACGCTAGTGGGGTTTGGCCATTACAATCTGGCCTATCTGGGTTGACACCCCCCCGCCCCAGTAGTAGGCGCACCACTCCCTCGTGCCCATTCCCGGCAGCAAGCGATAGTGGCGCTCGGCCATAACCACCTGGAATATTGGGGTTGACATCCCCCCGCCTCAGCAAAAGCTGCACCACTCCCTCGTGCCCTTTCTTGGCAGCATACCATAGTGGGGTTTGGCCATTACCATCTGGCTTATCCGGGTTGACATCCCCCCGCCCCAGTAGTAGGCGCACCACTCCATTGTGCCCATTCCAAGCAGCATACCATAGTGGCGTTCGGTTGTGATTGTCTGGCTTATCGGGATTAACATTCCCCCATCCCAGTAGTCGCTGTGCCACTCCCTCGTGCCCATTCCCGGCAGCAAGCGATAGTGGGGTTCGGCCATAACGATCTGGCCCATCCGGGTTGACATCCCCCCGCCTCAGCAAAAGCTGCGCCACTCCCTCGTGCCCTTTCTTGGCAGCATACGCTAGTGGGGTTCGGCCATAACCATCTGGCTTATCCGGGTCGACATTCCCCCACCCCAGCAGCAGCTGCACCACTTCCTCGTGCCCATTCCGGGCAGCCCATCCCAACGGTGTAGCATCCAGGTGGTCTCCTTGGTTTGTGTCAAAACCTCCTGCTTCTATCAAAGACCTAACAACTTCAACGAGCCCGAAGAAGGACGCGCAGTGTAGTCCCGTGAACCGGGAATAGTCGCTGGATCGGTAAATGTAGCGAGACTCTAAAAGTAGCCTAACGGATATGTGATTATAATACTGCCCAAAGAGCTTGAATGCAAGACATTTTGCATTATCTGAGAGTTCCTTTTTCGCATGCGTCCCCCAGTGTAAAGCAGAATATTCGAGGAAGGGAACGGTTTGAGTATCGAAAAATTGAGTTGTCGAAAGGTTCATGACCCGCCGGGAATTCAGGTATGTCAAGCACGTCTCCGCCACTAGGGAGTGAGATTTCTGAAAGAGATCGGGGCGGCGGGAAAGATACTCGCGGAGTGTAAAGTGGACAAGCCGTACCACCGAGCCCCCCTTATCCACCACCACAAGTCCTTGACAACAGCTGAGCACCGTCCGTATAGAGGGAACGTTGTCCACATCAAAATTCGTTGACCCTATTTCAACCGCCAGGGCATGACACAATTCATCCGCTTTTAACGGCCGTTCCGAATGACATATCCACATCAAAGTCATCATTCCAAGCCTCGACCTCTCCCCACCTTGCGCCTCGATGCGTCCAAGCGTGGTGCCGTATGCATCATCCAAGCCCAAGCCATTGGCCATCATGCGAAGCTTCTCCCGCCGCCGACGGATGGTTGGCTCTTGTAGGACGGCCTCAATATTCAAAGAGACTAATAGGAATCTAAGCGTATATCTGTTAGTAGATAGCTTAAGCCAGATTTCTCCAAGTAGTTTATCCAGCTTACATCTCCGAGACAGCTTCGGGAATCTTATTCACAATTTCCACCTCCAAGCTTGAGTCCATCTCGTCGGGGCTTGGGTCCTCCGACAATCTCCTGCGGATGTAGTGAACTATGTCGTCTTTCCAGGGGCTTACTGATACAGCCACAACTCCTCCGGGAAGGCGGGTTTCAACCTCGCCATAGATGTGTGGCCTTCCCGTTAGGAACACTCGAGTGGTTGGTGACTTTTGAATAATTTCGCCAAGTGAAATAAGGATCTTTCCCCGATCTCCCCCAGCGCATTCGTCTAGAGCATCCACGCAGATAAAAGTGGGCTTCAAGGATGTGACAGCCACCAACATCTTGACAATTTGGTCAAGTCGTAGACTCCGACCTCCAATAACCTTCTTCTGCTCCGCAAATTCCTGCAAGATTTCTTCGGGAATCTTGTCCAACCCACCCACCACCTGTTTCAGAAGAGCACCGAGCATACTCCCCGGGGTCTGCTCCTTTCCCGCGGCGAAATCAAAGTAAAAACATGTGACAGCAATATCCCGCCCTCTCGCTCGACCACATAAGGTATCTACTACTAGAGAACTACGATGGAAATTTGTCAGAAACAAAGTCCTTTGTCTGCTTTTCTTCTCTCCAGGACCGTATCTCTTACCAAATATACGTCTTTCCAGCCCCCGGATTGCCGTAGCAAAATATCGTCGCATTCTGAGATTCGCCTTGGCTACTCCCATCCCACCAGCTCCGAAACTGCTCGGTTTGGACAAGCCAGTCCCCCACTTTGTCGACTCGGCTGGCTTCGAGATTCTGATGCCGCACTCGAGGTTCAAGAGGCGATAACCACGCTAGGATTTCCGATCGATCTGCCGGAGCAGTAAAGTGGTTCGACACATTGGTGGTGTTAAAACTGTTATTATTATTATTGAATGAGCCAGCACCCCCGGAGGTAGTTGTAAAGAAGTTAAAATTTTGAGACATATCTGTTCTCCGCTGCTTAGGATGTTGTATCGTGGAGAATCTGCTGCTGAGGTCCAGGTGTTGGATAAGAACTAGATGAATAAGCGAGGCTCCTGACAACTGTACAGCCTTGTTGAACGAACAATGACCGGGTCGCTGCATCCGGAATTTGTGAAACCTACGCCACTCTTGTTGTCACTAGATTGGTTGAGTAAAAACATAAATGTCATTTAGTAAGTATGCAAAGGCCAAAACACCCCAAAATTGCAGGTTTTTGAGCCATTATATTTCCACAGATATCTTGAAACTTGGCTTCGGAAAATTTTCAAAAAATATAGCATATCTAAAGTGTACTATATATTTATTTCAGGTTTTTACCCGTAGTTTGTACAGAGTAGTAGGTATCATATATGAACTGTGTAAGGTGTGTTGCAATGTATCTTTTCCATATAAACCCTGGTCTTGGGAAGTATCATACCTTGTAAGAAAGGATATTCCACTCCTTACAACTCTAGAAGAATCGAAGGAAAAAATCCTACACTTCTTTTTTGTGGGCGCCATTATAGCAAATTACTTTTGGAATTATTTTCTATGCTGCTTCCACCTATAATGACCTATTGTGGTTGTGTAATGATAGCAGGAAAATCGCAGTTTTGGTGTTTTGGCCTCTGTATACTTACTAAACGACCTCGATTGATACTCGGATGTCCATAAAAATCGGGGGAAAAAATGAACATCACAGGAGGAGTGGGCAGGTACTATAGTCAGTATGTGTGGGGAAAAAATAAGCGTGAGCAGAGACAAACAACCCAGAGCGGATACCAAGTATTATGCATTATCTCACCATTGACAAGATATCCCGAAAGAACAATTAAAATCGACTGTAGTACTGTACAAATCCGGCTTATAGAGATTAGTTGAACCCCCCCCGGAGCTCTTTGAAATCTCCGAAATTCATGTATTGGAAAAAAGTATCATAGATAAAATAGCAATCCAACTGGTCTGGATTTCTGGCTTGAAAAATCCTGTGCCTCTTTCCGCAAAGTTTGTCTAATAACCAACACGGGTCTCTACCTTACCACCCTGAGTTGCCCGATTTTTATGGAAACACCCGAGCACATAGCCACGGCTATCATATTATTTAAAATCATACTTCCGCGAATAAACACCCCAGGAGCCAAGAAGTGCGAGGGCCTGTATTGACTTTCGCACTATGATATCACTTGCAAGACTTCTCGTTTAACAAAGTAAGTTAGTGCAAGGCTAACCCATCAACCTCCCCAATGAATGATCTCGGATCCCAGAGCTTTGAACCTCCAGCCCGACTCTGCCGCAGGAATAACCCCCCCCCCTCCCCCCGAGCGGCTGAAATCCCCGTGGAATCTCCTCCAAGAATTATACTAGATACACTTGACAGTCACATTCCGGAAATTGAGCAAAGCTCTTACAACCGATCCGGCTCCCGCGGTTAAGGTAGTCTAGCCCCATATCTTGTTCTATCCGACCGAGTTTACTCCATAGATTATCACTCGATTTCTTCCCCTCGTTAGTGTTGAACGTGTTGAAAACGGAGGTAATGATCCGCCAGAAGTATTTTAAGGAGTGACCCGAAGTGGCTCAAGGAAGCAAGAGTAATCTGAATCGAAGCGGTTAAAGAGTTGCAAGATTGATTAAGGAAGGAAGAGAAAAGAGAGACATAAAGGAAGAAGAAATATTTTTCAAAGCCCGCGTGTCCCACAGACGCATATGCTTACTGCTGCATATATGTGCGCTCATTTCCAAGGGTGAGAGTTCAAGTGATGACCACCAGTTCACTACTTGGAGACAAATTAAAAAATTAGGACAGAGCGACATTGATACCTATGTCGCAATCACAGGTTTCTGTCGTCACATCGTCATATTTGTTACCTTAAGCCCAAGTAGTATTTGAACAGTACATCACCAAAACATCCATCCAGGAACCCATAGCCACCAGGTTAGCTCAGAACCTCCTGTGCGTGGTTACAAGTTCCCGGGATGAAGAGCCCGAGCACATAGGTGATCCTAGAGCCTAACTTTTGTATTTGAATTACCCGTGCTTATCTAAGTCAGATACAAAATTCCGACTCCCGGATCCCGAGTCCATCGATCCCAGGTGCCTTCGCGATTCAACATACCAGCCTATCCTGCCATTCCAGTACCCCCCCTCTATCACTTCCCCTTCCCCTTTCCATTACCTCCGGGCGACCTCCCACCTCCTCATCATCCTCACTCCACTCAGCCTCAAACTGCTCCCCCAACACTGCCCCCGTCAAATTCTCCACCAGCCCTTCCACCGCCCTGATGACCCCCCGCCAGGAACATAATCTTCAACGTCCCCTCCTCCATCTCAGCCATTACCTTCAATGCCTTAATCCCCCGCACATCCTCCGCACCAGCCACCCTCACCAACACCACACACTCCCCGTTCTGTATGTTCGGGACTTGTACTCGGAGGTAGGCAATAGTCAGGCGCACTTCCAAAACGGATAAGGCATTTGCATGGAAACTAGCATAAATTAGGAAATATGGGTGATCCTTCATGATCGCAGTGGGTGAGGCTCAAAAGTCAGGCGCACTTCCGAAAGAAGTGGCGCTTGCTTGAGCAAACAGGTTGGGCGAGGACTTGTGTTACCGCGTCCGAAATACTCCTTCACCCGAGTCCAAGTACACCCCAAGTTTGTGAAACCGATGTCAAGCTTGTTATTTCCGGCTTGGCGTGGAACAATGACCACACAAATTTTCGTGCTTGGTCACAGCCATCACATTATCTAAGATCATACTGCCCTAAATAAGCACCCCTGGAGCCAAGAAGTGAAAGGGCCCGTCAGATATCAACCCTCGGCATTACCCCCTCCAAAACTTCTCTTCCGAAGGAGCAAGTTAGAACAAGGCTGGCTCGCATCCGTATGGATCTGGGAACTCCTCTCAGCAGTGGAATTTAGGATTCTATGGAAGGTAGAGGTCACATTTTCTATCTTCATCTATATAGCCATGTCGGCGTGCAACCTACCGAGGCTCCTCCGCCAAGCATCCAAGTTCCCAGATCCAAGGAGTGAGCGCACCGAGACCAAACCCTAATCAAATTCCGCAATCAATGGTCTTCAATAAGTCAGAACCTTAGACCTGCTCCCGGCTGCCACGGGAATAAACCCGTGGAACATCCTCCCAGAATTACAACGGATTCACCTGACGCCCCCATTCCGGAGGTTGAGCAAAGCTCTCACAACTGATCCGCAGTGAGCTCTTAGCCTCTTACCATTAAGGTCGTCCAGTCCCACACAATGTGCTATCAGATTCCGTTGACTCCATCGCTCATCACTCGATCTGCTCCTCAAATATACTGTTATGAGCTCTGGATAGGAGGAGCAAGGCAATGGCCTGAGAAAGTAAGGAAACGGTGTGATGATGTCAAGGAAATGGAAGGAAAAGTTGGCATTGATTTTTGTATTTAGGTGGCTCTCCTCACCCCGCAGGTTGCCAGAAGTGCAGGTCACCGAATTATATGTTCTCGTTCTGATACCCTTTATTCTTTCTGCGCACAAGCTTTTCTGTTGATAGCAGCACTTCGACCCAGATTCCTGCCAACTCCCACCCATAGACGGCCTCCCAGGCCACCCGGACACCTGCCAACCGGACAGATGCCGATTGGTCGGTTTTGGATGAGGAAACGAGCGGCGGTCAGCGCAGTAGCCTCAGTTCATCTAATCCGACCAAGAAAACTACTTGGAAGTTTCTTACTTGAGTTTCGCTCTCCGGGTGGCCTAGGGGGCCGTCTACGCATCTAAAAACTCCTTTCAGCAGTGCGAGTTAGGATTCTATGGGGGATAGGAATAACATCGCCTATCTTCATTGATACAGCCATGTCATCTTGTGACGTACCGAGGCTACCGCACCAGACATTCTCGGATCCAAGGAGTAAACTTATCAAGACCAAGTCGCAATCCTTAGATCTCTCGCCCCAAACCCTTCCACCGAAATAACCCTTAGAAGAATACCTTATCATACCCACGGGAGACCCCACAACGGTGTGTAGCCTTCCCTACCCTCTTTACCCCAAATGCAATATGTAGAACAAGCATGAAAAATCACTCGATAGCAACGGCTAGTGGCCGGCACCCAGTGAAGATCAGAGGGGTACTCATAGTGGAGATGCGTTACTATGAGATTTTCTGCGCTAATCTTAGAGCTTAAAAGGATTTCTTACAATGGCATCCGGAGTGTGGCATTACAGAGAAACTGACTAAAAATGTGAACAAGAAGCACAAAAAGCAAAAATCCGATTATCCTTAGCTATGGGATACAGCAAAGGAAATTCAATAGCAAATGTGTTACATATGGAGAAAGTTTGGGCCCCCTTCCGCTCGGTATAAGATGGCAAACGCAAAATATCTAGAGAAATCACTTTCCGAAAACTCCATGTAGGCAAGGGAAAAGGGGAATATACAGGGCCCCTCCAATGAGCCGACTCAGTATCCTTTGGCTCTACCAACAATCCCAAAGTACCAGCATTTGGAGGGCTCAAGTTTCGAGAAAGCCCAGGAATAGAGATGGCAATGCCCAGGAGACAATGGATGTACGCTGAAACAAGTTGAACGAGACTCGGGGGGGATAAGAGCTTCTGTGGGGTAAGAGGGAAAGTGGTGTAAATCCGGAGCTGGGGGCAGCAAGGAGTTTTATGCTTCCGAGGGCCGGGACAGAGGTAGGCGCGAGGGTTTCCAGTCTAGTATTAACTTTACGACTCCCTTATGCTTATTATTGTGGGCCAACAGGAGTGATGTCAGGCTGAGGCTGTCTCACCTGTGGGGGCTGAAATCCCTCGGTCCCAGTAGTAGCTGCACCATTCGGTCAGGCTCTTTCCAGGAGGCATACGCTAATTGGGTCTGGTTAACGTGGGACCGTTTATCGGGGTTGAAATACCCCCAGAGTAGTAGCCGAACCACTCCCTCGTGCTGATTACGAGTAGCGTGCTCGAGTGGCGATTGGTCGAGCCAGTCTAGAGCGTTGGGGTTGACATTCCCTTGTCTAAGTAACAGTTGCACCACACCCTCGTGCCCATTAATAGCAGCATACGCGAGTGGGGTTTGGCCAAAATAATCTGGATTATCGGGGTTGACATCCCCCCACCCCAACAGCAGCTGCACCACTTCCTCGTGCCCATTCCGAGCAGCCCATCCTAATGGTGTAATACCCATGAGGTCTTCCTGGTTTATATTAAACCCTCCAATTTCTATTAAAGGCCTAACAACCTCAACGAGCCCGAAGAATGATGCACAGTGTAGTCCTGTGAATAGGGAGTCCTCGCTGGAAAGGTAAATGTGCAGGGACTCTAAAAGTAGCCTAATGGATACGTGATTATCATACTGTCCAAAGAGTCTCAACGCGAGTAATTTTGTGTTATCAGAGAGTTCCTTTTTCGCATGCGTCCCCCAGTGTAAAGCAGAATATGGGAGGAGGGGAACGGCTCGAGCGTCCAGAGAAAGGGTTGCCACAATGTTCATGACCTGCTGGGAATTCAGGTATGTCAAGCATGCCTCCGCGATTACCGAGTGTGGTCTCTGAAAAAGATCGGGACGGCGGGAAAGATACTCCTGGAGTGTGAGGTGGACTAGCCGGGCAGTCGAGCCTTCCTTATCCACCGCCACAAGACCTTGACAACAGTTAAGCACCGTCCGTATCGAGGGAATATTGTCCACATCAAAATCCGTTGACCCTATTTCAACTGCCAAGGCGTGACACAACTCATCCGCTTTCAACGGCCGTTCCGAATGACATATCCACATCAGAGTCATCATTCCGAGTCTCGACCTCTCCTTACCTTGTGCTTGAATGCGTCCAAGAGTGGTGCCGTACACATCTTCCAAGCCTAAGCCATTGGCCATTACACGAAGCTTCTCCCGCCGACGACGGATGGTTGGTTCTTGCAGGATCGCCTCAATATTCAGAGACACTAATAGAAATCTAGGCGTATATCTGTTAGTGGATAGCTTAAGGCAGGCCCCTCCAAGGAGCCGACTTTACTTACATCTCCGAGACAGTTTCGGAAATCTTCTTCACAATTTCCGACTCCAACCTTTCGTCCATCTCGTCGGGGCTTGGGTCCTGCTCTAATCTCTTGCGGATGTAATGAATTATATCATCTTTCCAGGGGCTGACCGATACAGCTGCTGCTCCTCCAGGAAGGCGGGTATCCACCTCGCCATGGACGTGCGGCCTTCCCGTCAGGAATATTCGAGTAGCTGGTGACTTTTGGATAATTTCGCCAAGTGAAATAAGGATCTGGGCCCGATCTCTCACAGCGCATTCGTCTAGAGCATCCACGCAGATAAAAGTGGGCTTCAAAGATGTGACAGCCACCAACATTCTGACAATTTGGTCGAGCCGTAGACTCCGACCTCCAATAACCTTTTTCTGCTCTGCAAATTCCCGCGTGATTTCTTCCGGGATCCTATCCAACCCACACACCACCTGTTTCAGAAGAGCACCGAGCATACTCCCCGGGCCCTGCTCTTTTCCCGCGGCAAAATCAAAGTAAAAACATGTGACAGCAATATCCTGCTCCCTCGCTCGATCACACAGGGTATCCACCACTAGAGAACTGCGATGGAAACTTGTTAGAAACAAGGTTCTTTGGCTGCTTTTTTTCTCCCTAGGACAGTGTCTTTTACCAAATATACGTCTTTCCCGCCCCCGGATTGCCGTGGCAAAATATTGTCGCATTCTGAGATTTACCCTGGCTACTGCCATCCCACCAGCTCCGGAACTGCTCGGTCTGGAGAAGCCAGTCCCCCACTTTGTCGACCCGGCCCGTTCCAAGGTTCCGATGCCGCAGGCGGGGCTCGAGCGGAGATAACCAGGCTAGGATTTCCGGTCGATCTTCGGGGACAGTAAAGTGGTTCGACACATTGTTAGTGGTAATGTTGTTGAAACAGTTGGTGTTATTATTCAAAGAGCGGGCAGCGTTGAGAGGGTTGCTATAACCGGAAGGACTAGAGTTCTTAGATGTAGTGGTAAAGAAGGTAAAATCTTGAGACATTTCTGCTCTTCGCTGCTTAGGACGTGGTATAGTAGGGAGTCTGCTGCCGAAGTTCCGGTGTCTGCCAGAAACCAAAGAAAAGGCGGGGTTCACGATAACCGGGTAGCCATGTTGAACGGCCCAGCCATTAAGTTACACCCGAAGTTTGTGAAACCGATCTCACGCTTGTTGCTACTCGTTACAGGCGAGAAGTGACCGAAAATACGAGCGGCGAGTTTGTGGTGGGCACGGATCTTTTACCATATATTTTGCGAACCCTGTTTTCGGTCACATTTTGCCTGTAACAAGTGCTCTTGGTGTAGAATACGACTACATAAATCTTCGAGTACTTAGTCATGGCTGTCACATCACCTAAAATCATACCGTAGTGAACGAGCATCCTTGGAGCCAAGGGAAAGGGCGTATCAGCCACCAACTCTTCGCATTGCTACTTACAAAACTCCCCATTTGACAGGGTTGATGGGGGTGGTACAATCGCAAGTGGGTTGCCGAGGGGGAGACGTCCGGAGGTACAAGTGCCATGGGGGGTGTTTTCGTACACGACAGGGGTCATTTTGGTGGTAAACCACCCTGTCTTGTACGAAAACATTCTCCATGGCACTTGTATACAAAACTTATGGGCTGTGCCTCCGTAGGTGTACGTGCTTCTTATGGAGGTTGCCAGCTAACAGCTTCTTCAGTATTGCGAAAACTTCTACATCCATAAATAACCTATCCATCCATTCCTGTCTTGGTGTACTCACCCATGTCCACACTTCAGTGTTCCTCCATACTATATGTGCTTCCTATTACGTCCGCTCCTCGATGCTTCTATTACAATGTTCTACTACCCGGATTATTATACCGTCAAAGGTACGTTACTATAAGGCTAACTCACCACCTCTGTGGATCTAAAGACTCCTTTCAGCGATGTAATTTAAGATTCTACGGCAGATAGGGGTCGCATTTCCCATCTTCATCTATGATATACAGTCGTGCCATCGCGGAATCCACCGAGACTACCCTACCCGACATTCTCAGATCCGAGGAGTAAGGTTATCAAGACCAAGTCGCAATCAAATTTCCCTCGGATCACACGACTTGGACCTCTTGCTTCTGACTCGGCAACCAGAATAGACCTAGAAAGAATTCCTTACCCACGGGAGACCCTCCCCTCCCCTACAAGAGGGTGTTTCCCCCTCCGCCCTCTTTATGCCAAATGCAATAAGCACTCGCAGATAGGCACTCAGAAATAATCACTCGATAGTAATTGCTCGTAGCAGGCACCGAATGAATGCCACTGGGTGTTCGTGGTGGAGGCGTGCCACCATGAGATACCCCGCGCTAATCACAGGACCCAGAAGAATTTTCCACGGTGGTGTCTGGTGCGTAGTATTAGGGGCCAACCTACTAAACACGTGAATAAGATGCATAAAATATAAGAGCGTAATTATCTCTTGTTATTAAAGTGAGACTAAGAAGGGAAGTTCAATAGTAAATGTATTACATATAGCGAAAGTCTAGATTCCTCCCTGAAAGCCGCCCGGGTCTTTCCATTCCAGTCTAGTTATATGATAACAAAGGAAAAATATTTAGAGAAATCACTTTGCCGAAAACTCCACGCAGGCAAGAGAAAAAGGGAATATACAGGGCACCTCCAATGCCCGAACTCAGTATCCTTTAGCTATACCAACAATCTCATGCGCCAACATTTGGAGGACTCAGGTTTCGGGAAAACCCCGGGAATAAAGGTGACAATGTCTTGGAGGTAGTGGATATAGACCATAGGAAGTTAAATAAAACTCGCGGGTTGGCAGAGGGGATAGCAAGGACTTCTATGGGGTAAGGGGAGAAGTGATGTAAATCCGGAATCGAAGGCAGCAAGAAGGCTTATGCTTCCGAGGCCCAAGGCGAAGGTAGACATGAGGATTCCCAGTCTAGTATTAGCTTTACGACTCCCTCATGGCTATTACTGTAAGCGCACGAAAGTGGTGTCATGCCGAAGCGGTCTCGCGTGCAGGGGTTGACACCCCCCTGTCCCAGTAGTAGCTGCACCACTCCATTGTGCCCATTCCAAGCAGCATACCATAGTGGCGTTCGGTTATAATTGTCTGGCTTATCGGGATTAACATCCCCCCGTCCCAGTAGGAGTTGCACCACTCCCTCGTGCCCATTCCCGGCAGCAAGCGATAGTGGCGTTCGGCCATAACCATCTGGCATATTGGGGTTGACATCCTCCCGCCTCAGCAAAAGCTGCACCACTCCCTCGTGCCAATTCTTGGCAGCATATGCTAGTGGGGTTTGGCCATTACCATCTGGCCTATCCAGGTTGACATCCCCCCTCCCTAGCAGTAGGCGCACCACTCCCTCGCGCCCATTCCCGGCAGCAAGCGATAGTGGCGTTCGGCCATAACCATCTGCCATATTGGGGTTGACATCCTCCCGCCTCAGCAAAAGCTGCACCACTCCCTCGTGCCCACTCATGGCAGCATATGCTAGTGGGGTTTGGCCATCACCATCTAGCCCATCCAGGTTGACATCCCCCCTCCCTAGCAGTAGGCGCACCACTCCCGTGTGCCCATTCCCGGCAGCAAGCATTAGTGGGGTTCGGCCACAACCATCTGGCATATTGGGGTTGACATCCTCCCGCCTCAGCAAAAGCTGCACCACTCCCTCGTGCCCACTCATGGCA
>Ga0307510_10007466_pt1 | contig 13023 bp, 6 predicted proteins | sample 12_EM_MG_FD_207224 | JGI IMG/M metagenome (GOLD analysis project Ga0307510, IMG submission 207224) | Populus trichocarpa ectomycorrhiza microbial communities from riparian zone in the Pacific Northwest, United States - 12_EM | ecosystem: Host-associated > Plants > Roots > Unclassified | place... | reverse complement strand
GGGGTGTCGTCGTCGCGCAGGGCGGCCCAGGCCGCGGTGGAGCCCGCCGCCAGGAGCAGTGCCGCGCCGGAGGCCATGAGCAGCCGCCGTCGGCCGGGCGACGACGGTTCCGCGTCCCCCGGCGCGTCGGCGACGGTCGGCTCGATGTCGGGCAGCGCCAGCATCTCGGCCGAACGGTCGGCGATCGACCGTACGACGTCGTCGGGAAGCCAGGCGATCCGCCCGCCGTCGGGGACGGCGTCCTCGGCCAGCAGCACCGTGCAGATCTGCTCGGCCGTCGGACGGTCCGCCGGGTCCTTCGCCAGGCACAGGTGCAGGAGCGTCAGCAGATCGGTGCCCGTCTCCTCGTCGGCCTCGATGCCTTCCAGGTCCGGTTCGTCGTGGACCGTGCGGTAGAGCAGGGCGTCGACCGCGCCAGAACCGAACGGCGGACGGCCGCTCACCGCGTAGGCCAGCAGGCAGCCCAGCGAGAAGATGTCGCTCGCCGGGCCCAGCGCGGCGCCGCGCGCCTCGGCCTGCTCGGGGGAGAGGAAACCGGGCGTGCCGATGACCAGGTCGGTGGAGGTGATCGCGGTCTCGTCGGCGGCGCGGGCGATCCCGAAGTCGATCAGGCGGGGACCGTCCACGGCGAGCAGGACGTTGGCGGGCTTGACGTCACGGTGGACGAGACCGACGGCGTGCACCTCGCGCAGCGCCGCGGCGAGCATCCTGCCCAGGATCCGTACGCTTCGGACGGGTAACGGACCATGACGTACGACCGCCTCCCCGAGCGAGGGTCCTGGCACGAACGCGGTGGCCAGCCAGGGTGCCGCCGTGTCCGGGTCGGCGCCGGTGACCGGCACCGCCCAGGGGCTGGTCACCCGGCGGGCCGCCTCGACCTCGCGGCGGAACCGGGCGCGGAAGTCCGGTTCGTCCGCGTACTCGGCCTGGATGACCTTGACCGCGGCCAGCGTTCCGGCCTCCGTACGGCCGAGGTAGACCACGCCCATGCCGCCCGCGCCGAGCCGGGCCAGCAGCCGGTGTCCGCCGATCGAGGCAGGGTCGGTGGGGAGCAGCGGCCCGCTCATTCCGTGGTCTCCAGTTCGCTCTCGGCACGGTTGATCATGGCGCCCGCGCCTTGCTGGAGGGCGGCGCTGACCTCGTCCGCGGACCTGCCCTCGGAGCCCTTGCCGACGGCGGCGACGGTGACCGGGCCCAGTCGGCTCTGCGTCCAGGAGTAGTAGTAGGGGCCGCCGAGTTCGTCGCTGTAGTACTTGCCGCCCTCGGTCAGCATGTCCTCGGCGGCCAGGTTGCCCAGGGTGCCGAAGTCCGAACCCTGGGACGCCAGTCCGGTGATCCGCTCACCCTGGCGGAGCTGCTGGTCGGGGCAGCGCAGGGCTTCTTCGAGGGTCTCGGACATCTCCCAGTCGGCGTCGTTCACGGTGCGGTGCACGGTGACGACGGCGGCGACGCGGATCGGGCCCTTGCCGTCCTTGGCGGGCACTTCGCTGTAACGGGTGAGGGTGGCGAGCACCGTCGCGGGCAGTGACTCGCGCTCCCATACGCAGTCCGCGTCGAGCACGGGCCAGAAGCCGGGGTCACTCTCGTACGGATCGCGCTTCACGAAGCCGGGACCCCAGCTGATGGGCCCCGCCGCGACGGCGCGGGCGAGGCGTTCGGCCTCCGCGGAGGTCTTCGGCGCGCGGCCGGGATCGGCGGTGAAATCCAGGCCTGTGGCGCTGGGAGCCGGAGTGGGGCTGGAGCGCGTGCCGCTGCCCGTGGTCGCGCCCTTGGAGCCGGCGGGCTCGGTGGTCCCGCCTCCCGCGGCCCCCGAGCAGCCGGCCAGTAACAGCCCGGTGGCCAAGGCACCGCAACATAACCGCACCGGTCTCTGATGCACCATCAACTACCCCCACCCGCACGCCAGTTGTCCCCGCAGCGAGCGTAGCGACTATGCCACCGGCGCACTACGGACGTGCCGGAGTCCGTCCTCCGCGCTCACTGGATCAGTTCGATGCGCGGATGGTCCGGGGAGGCCGGGCAGATGTGGAGTTGCAGGTCGGAGCCCCGGGCGATGTCGAGCATGGTGAAGTTCGCCGGAGGGGTGCCGGGGAGGAGTGGTGTGGGGTCGGTCTGTTCCTCTTCGGGGGTCCAGCTCTTGCTGCCGGCGTTCCATTCGGTGGTGGCGATGGTCAGCAGCGGATCCGCCTCGGTGCCGCATGCGGGGCAGAGCCGGGGCACGGGGTCGGTGAGGCCCCAGCGGGTCCAGCCGCCGACCTTCCAGCCGGGGGCATGGGAGAGCTGCTCCCCGTAGAACTCGTCCGGGGCCGCCGCGTACGCGCTGTCCACCGCCGCTCCGGCCGCCTCCCAGCTGCGCAGGTCTCCCAGTTGCTGCCGCAGTTCCTTGCTCAACTCCATGAAGTTGGGGAACTCGGTGACCTGCTCCGGTGCGAGCAGGCACGGCTCCGGCAGATAGCCGCGGGACTGGAGCACGGGTGGTTCGGGCGGTGCGTCGAGTACGTGGGTGACGGTGGCGGCGGACCGCCAGAACAGCGCGGTCCTGGGGTGTGTCGGGTGGTCGAAGGGGCACCAGAGGACCTGGAGCAGATCGGCCTCGGACTGCCCGGGCGGGCGCAGCAGGGGGATGTCGCGGACGTACAGCTGGGCTACAGGCAGCATGGCCGTCGGACCCTCGGGCCACGGCCGGCCGGCCTTGATCCGCTTCTCGGTGGCCAGTTCCTCGGGCGTGGCCGCAGGCGCCCGGGGATCGCGGCGCCGCCGTTCGGCCGCCGCCGCCCGGTTGCGGCGCAGCAGCCGCATGTCGTCCGGTGAGATGACCGGCCGACGGCTCGGCACGTGCGGCCCTTCGCAGTACGGCCACGGCTGGTCGGCGGGCCACAGCAGCGGCCCGCCGACAGAGCTGTCGTGCGGCGACGGTGACCCGGGGCGTGGGTGCAGCCGGGTCGCCGTGCGTGCCAGCGGGGCCAGTTGAGGGAAGACCGCGGCGACGTCCAACGGCCGCGGCGGGGTGGTGAAACTCATTCCGGCTCCCGATGGCACGAACAGGGTGGGATCAGTTACCGAGGTTGAACAGCCCGGTGTTTCCACGGGTGTTGGGGATGTAGACGTCGGGGAACAGCTGCTCCACCGATCCGTCCTCCCGCTCGATGACGGCGCTCATCGTAACTCCCACGGGAATCGTGCTGGTGGCGTCCAGATACGTGGGCGTGACCTGATAAAGGATCGCGTCGTCCTCCCCGAACGACTGCTCCGCCACCTCGTCCCGGGCCTGCTCCTCGTAGTCCCACATACTTCCCGCACCGGTGTTCATCCCCACCTGCCAGCAGGGGACGAGGTTCTTCGAGATCCTCCCGCCGAGGATATTGGCGATCAGGTGGCACCGAGAAAGTCCGGCGGTGTCGAGCTGGTTCGCCTGGGCGAACAGCTGTGCGTCCTGCCAGCCGGTGATGTCTCCCCCGGCATCACTGCCCGGTCCGGGCGTCTTCCCCAGGCAGGCCTGGGCCGTGGTCGCCCGGACACCGGCCGCACCCTGCGGGTTGGTGGTCTTGTTGACGTGGGCGACCGGTTCGGTGGTGTTCAGGATCCACCCGTTGCCCGCCAGGCGCGCCCCCTCCGGCGAGACACCCAGGCAGGCAGCGTGCGAGCCGTCGATCGACGCCGTGAGTGCCAGCTTGAACTGGTCGGCGTCGATGACCCGCTGGCTCTTGAAGCCTTCCGAGAGCTGACCGTCGGCGAACTGCTTGTCGGCAAGCGCGACATGGGCACGTACGCAGGGCTTGGCGGGGTCCACACTCGAACCGCCTCCCAGCTCGAAGATGATCCATCCACCGTTGCCCTGGTTGGGGATGACCTCGGCGCATCGGGCTCCGTCCGTTCCTCCTTCCTGGGTCTCCGCGAAGGGGAACGCGGCACAGGTGTCGGTCGGAATGAGGTCGGTCGCGTCCGCGAACGGCTTCGACGACGCGCTTCCACAGGTGCGACTCGTACGGTCGGCGACGCCGCTCTTGGCCCGGGTCAGCAGCGTGTCCCGGCCCCAGTGGTCGACGAGGTTCTGCTGGGCCCACAGGTAGGCCGCCACCGCACCGCCCTGGTCCGAGCCCTGAGTGCTCATCGGCACGACGGCCGTGACTGTGGGGATGACGCAGCCCGGCGACGCCGTGGGCTCGGCCGTGACATCCCTGACGGCGTCGTCGCAGCGGATCTTGCGCGGGTTGTCCCACGAGGCGTTCGGGTCGACGGCCGTGGCACCCGGGGAGGTCACGTACAGCTTGTACGAGGTGGTGAAGTCGACGCTGCTGTTGAGGGCGGGCGCCGAGGAGTAGGCGACGGTGCCGCTGAGGGACTGGCCCAGGGTCAGGTCGCCGCCGTACCAGGGCGCGGTCTTCGTCGCCGTGCAGCCGGTGGTGCAGGCGGCGCGGAACTTGGCGTTGAGGGCGGTGACTTCGCCGCTCGCGGCGGCCATCGTCACCGTGACCTGCTCGCTCCACGTCGTGCCACTCGCGGGCAGGGTCGCACTGGTCGAGATCTCCAGGGTGCCGCGTCCCAGCTCCTTGCCGTTGCTGTCACGCAGGATGTAGACGACGCTCACCCCGGTCACGCAGTACCCGAAGCGCTCGTAGGAGTAGGTGCCGGGGCTGGTGATGTCGCAGCCGCCGGCGACTGCTGCCGCGGCCAGGGTCCGCTGCTCTGTCGCCGTGCTCCGGGCCGGGGCGGGGCTCGTGCTCACACACGCCTCGGCGGCGCCTGCCCGGCGTTCCTTCGAGCCTGCCCGCGTGGGCTCGCAGTGCTCCCCGGAGTCCGCCGGAAAGGCGCTGGTCCTGGTGAGGGGCGCGGTCGCCGGCACATCCGCCGCATCGATCGTGCCCACTTGTCGCGGCTTCGCCTCCACTCCCTGCTGCGCGTAGCTCACGCCGGGCGTGGTGAACCCCAGCGTCACCACGGTCAGCAGGGTCAGTACGACCGATCTGACACGTATTCGTCCAGGCCGTTCAGGTCGTATCGCATGCTTGGTCGTCATACCTCTCCTCTTGGCAGGGGGCACCGGAAGAGCCCCTGGGAACCGGCCGTCGCCGGCCCCCAGGGGCTCATGGGTCAGCGCGCCGCGTAGCCGAAGTCGGTGTCGGCGGCGGGGAGGCCGCCCGCGCCCGGCTGGTACGTGGTCACCGCGGCGACTGTGCCGCCGGCGGTCACGTTGGACAGGGGCAGCGCGTACAGGGAGCCGTATGCCGAGGGGCCGTTGGGCATGCCGACGTACAGGTTGCTGCCGGTGTAGTGGATGCTGCTGCCCAGTCGCTGGTTCGCGCCCGGGGTACCGGGGATGCCGTCGCCGTCGCCCGCCTCCAGCCAGCGGTCGCTCGCGCCGGGTGTGCCGAGGAGCGAGAAGGTCTGCACGGCGCCCGCGCTCGCGGTGGTGCCGATGGCCTCGTCCGGGATGCCGACGGCCAGCTTGAGAGTGCCTGCCGAACTCACCGAGCGCGGCGCGGTGTTCACCGCGGCCAGGGTCTGGCCGAAGTGGTCCCCGGCCTCGGAGACGCCGGAGACGTCGTCCTCGCCGGTGCCCCCGGAGTAGCCCGCCAGCTGGCTGTAGGTGCCCGCGGCGGTGATCCGGAAGGTCAGGACCCAGCCCGTTTCGGCCTTGTCCACGCCGTCGACGGCCAGGGTCTCGCCGGGCGAGCCGACCGCGAGGATCGACTCGGTGGCGGCAGCGGTCGCCGAGGGGCGGTAGGGGACCAGAGCCAGGGACTGGCCGAAGAGGTCACCTGCCTCGGCGGCGCCGGAGACGGTGTCGAGGTCCTGGTCCAGGCCGAACAGCGGGGTGGGACGGCCCTCGGAGTTCAGCGTGTGGGAGAAGACGGCCAGGTTGCCGGCGTTGGCGTCGGAGCCGATGGCGTCGCCGGGCGCGCTGATGGCGATGTGGTTGGCGTCGGCGGCGACGCTGGTGCCGAAGCCGTCGCCCGCCTCCGCCGCTCCGTCCACACCGGTGGCTTCCTGGTTGACGGCGATGTTGGTGGTGCCGTGCAGATAGATCGCGCTGCCGGCCTTGGCGACGGAGCCGAGGGCCTCGCCGGGCACGCCGATCACCAGGAACGGCTCGCCGGTGGTGGTGGCGCCCGCGGCCAGGGCGTGGCCCATGCGGTCGCCGGTCTCGCTCGCGGAGGCCGCCAGTGCGCCGGTGCCCGCGCCCTGTTCGAGGTGGGTGTCCTTCGCCGTACCGGTGCCGAGGCCGCCGGTCGCGCCGTGCAGGATGTCGACCATGCCGGCGTCGGCGACGGTGCCGATGTCCTCGGCCGGGGTGCCCACGGCCAGGTCGGTGCAGCCGTCCTCGTCGTAGTCGAAGGTGGCGATGGACTCGCCGAACCTGTCGCCCGCCTCGCCGGCGCCGGTCACCCAGTCGAGGTCCTGGTTGATCTCGGCGGTGCCCTTGCCGCCGCCGTACACGATCCGCACCAGGCCCGCCCCGGCGTCGCCGCCCACGGTGGCCCCGGGGTCGGAGACCGCGATGTCCCCGACGCCGTCGCAGTTGAAGTCGGTGACGGGCACCGCGTCGACGGTCGCGCTCACCCAGGAGGCGAGGTCGTCGACGCGGGAGACGACACCGCCGGTGCTGGTCACGCCGGCGTCGATGCCGTAGCAGCCGCCCTGGTACGACTGGCTGGCGAGGGCGGCCAGTTGGGCGGTGCCGCTGCCGGCCCGGACCAGGGGGCCGCCGGTGTCGCCCATGCAGGCGGCGATGCCGCTCGTGCCGGTGACCGAGGCGGTCGTGGTGGCGGCGGAGTTCACGGTGAAGGCGCCGGTGTGCAGGCTCAGCGGTGCCCATTCGCTCGCGGTGCGGCCGTAGCCGGCGAGGGTGAGGGTCTCGCCGGCGGTGGGCGCGGCGGTGGCCAGGGCAATCGGGCTGACGCCCGTGACCGGGCGGTCGAGGCGGGCCAGGACGGCGTCGCGGTCGGTGCGCGGGACCAGTTGGACGATCTCGCGGGCCGCGCCGGCGGTGCCGGTCAGGTCGGAGCGGCCGATGACGGCTGTGGTCTTCACGGCCGGCTTGCCCGCGGGCACGCTCAGGCCGGCGGCCGGGTTGTCGGCGAAGCAACTGGCCGCGGTCAGCAGCCACTCGGCGTCCACGAGAACGCCGGAGCAGCCGCGGTCGTGATCGCCGAGGGTGATCTGCGCGGTGTAGGCGTAGGTGGTGTCGGCGGCGGCGACAGCGGGGCCGGTGACGGCGGTGGCGGGGGCGGCCGCGAGCCCGGCGGAGCCGAGGGTCAGCGCGGCGGCCAGTGCGGCGAGGCGCACAGGTCTGGCGTAGGTCATGAAGTCGGTTCCCTGGTGGGTGGTGGCGGATCGGGCAGGAGTGCTCGGCAGGGCGCTACTTGGCGGTCCGGAGCTCCAGGAGCGTCCATTCACGGGCCTGGTCGTCCGCGCTCTCGCCCACCGGGGTCCAGGCGTTCTTGGCGATGTCGTACGACTGCTCCTCGGTGCCGACCGTCATCTCCGCCTCGGTCGTGTAGTCGTTGCCGCGGATGAGGTAGACCGACGGCAGCTCCAGGGTCAGCCAGCCGGAGTTGCCCTTGACGTCGAAGCAGACCTTGCTCTGGTCCCGGGCCTGGACCTCCAGCTGGCCGGTGCCGCTCACGCAGTCGGCGAGCGTGATGTGACCGTCACCCCGCTTGAGCACGATGTTCTTCTCCGCGAGGATCTTGTCCGCCTGCGGGTAGTCGAAGTTCTCGACCGCGTAGCCGGGGGCGCTGTCCGCGACGGCCGCGGCCGGGCCGGCCTCGGCGTGGGATCCGCCGGGGACGCCGACCGCCAGGGCGGCCCACGCCAGGGCGCCGACCGCGGCCGTGGCCAGGGTGCGGGCCAGAAATCTATTACGCCGCGGCTGTGCCGCACATGTGATACGCGACTTCATCACTTTCCTAAACTCGTTGCTTCCGAATCGATTTCAGTAGCGCGCTTCAAGGCAAACGTGAAGGAAATAGACAAAGCCGCGAGTGCTTCCACATCGCTTTCCCCCGCCTAGATGCCACCTCGCTTCCTCGGGTTTGTCCACTCCTCAAAACCCTTAAAAAGGACGGCAGTTGGAGCCGTGGTGTGATGCCCGTCACACCGTCGAAGGGTTGTACGGCTTCTATAACGAAGAGATAAAGAAAGCTTTCTGTGTCGGATTCCGGCCGCCTTTTAAATTCACGGCGGCACATTGATTGCTCTGCGAACCTGCGTTTGTATGGTCACGTCATCGCGCAGGCAACACGCACGCCCCACCGGGGGCCACACAGAAACCACGGGGGAAAATCCACATGCAGACGATCTTCTGGAGCCGCAGACGAGTGCTCGGCTCGCTCGCCGCTGTGACGGCCGCCGCCACCACGCCCCTGACATGGGCCCCCGTGGCCCGGGCGGCCGACGCGACAGCGACGACGGCCGATCCGCTCGGGCTGCCGGACACCGCCCGGGCGAAGGTGGTCAAGGCCTGGATGACGGGTGGCAAGGCCACCAGGGCGGCAGCGGCAGACGCGCTTTTCGGCACCGACGCCGACATCACCACCTTCCTCGCCCAGACGCTGTCGACGGTGACGACGGAGGACAACCGCGTCGCGATCGCCAGCTACCTCGCGCGCTCCGGCAAGGGCCTGCGCCGCGAGGCTGCCGCCGCTCTCGACAACGGCGACAGTTCCATCACCGCCTTCCTCCAGGGCGGTTACGAGCCGGCTCTCCTGGAAGACCTCCAGGTGGCGACCGCCATCCTGTCGGCCACCGGCGGAACGGCCCTCCAGCGCAAGGCGTCCGCCGCCCTGGACACGGGCACCCGGCCGGCGCTGGAGGCGTTCCTGACGGAGGGCCAGTACACCGCCCGCCTGGAGGACTCGCAGGTCCAGGTCGCCGCCATGCTGGTCAAGGCAGGGCCCGAGGTGCAGAAGTACGCGAACCGCGCCCTGGACGGCACCGCGACGGACATCCAGTGGTTCCTCGACACCGGCCAGCACATCGCCCGCGCCCGCGACCAGGAGTCGGCGACCATCGAGGAACTCGTCGCGGTCGTCGACCGTGAGGGCAAGCGCGCCCAGGCCGAGACCGACCTGGCCGTCGAGGCGTCCGAGCGGGCCCAGGCCGCCGCGGCCGCGGCGAAGGCGGCGGCGGAGAAGGCCGCGGCCGAGGCGGCGGCCGCCAAGGACGACGTACAGAAGTCCGCGGCGGCGGCCCGCAAGGCGGCCAGCGCGGCCACGGGCGCGGCGAACGCCGCCCGTATCGCCATCAACGCCTCCAACGCGGCCGTGAACGCCTCCCGCCGCGCCTCCATGGCGGCCACCGCCGCAGGCGGGGCCGCGGCCGTCGCCGGCGGGGCCGCGTCCCGTGCCTACAACGCGGCCATCGCCGCCTCCAAGGACGCGAGCAAGACCCAGGCGGCCAAGGACGCGGCGGTCGCCGCCCGCAACTCCGCCGCCAAGGCCCGTACCGCGGCCAAGGCAGCCGACTACGCGCGGGCCGCCTGCGCGCAGTCCGTCACCGCCAGTTCCTCGGCCGCCTCCGCCGCCCGCAACTCCGCGGCCGCCGCCACCTCCGCCGCGCAGGCCGCCGCCGCGTCCGGAGTCGCCCAGTCGCAGGCCGCCGAGGCCAAGCGGCAGGCCGCCATCGCCACCACCGCAGCCAACCGCGCCACCAACGCCGCCTCCACCGCCCAGGCCCTCAACAACACGGCGGCGGCGGCCGCGGCCGCCGCGCGGGACGCCGCCAACTCCGCCGCCGCCCACGCCGAGAAGGCGGCCGACGCCGTCGACGAGGCCGTGGCGAACGCGGGCAAGGCCATCGACTTCGCGAACAAGTCCACCGCCCACGCCGGCGAGGCCGTCAAGGCCGCCGACACCGCCACCAAGGCCGTGACGGACGCCATGGCGGTCGCCAAGGCGGCCCGGGACGCGGAGCTCGCGCGCCTGGAGCAGGAGCGGCTCCAAGGCGTGGACGAGGCCCGGCTGCTGGCCGAGATCGAGACGCAGGAACTGGCCGAGTACGCGAACAAGCGGGCCCAGGAAGCGCAGACCGATCAGGCGACCAAGGACCTGATCAGCGGCGCCGAGAAGGCCCTCTTCACGGACGGCGACCTGTCGCTCGCCGCCACGCTGGGCCGCAAGGCCGCCACCGCGCTGCTCGAAGCCAAGGGCGCCTGGACGCGGGAGGCCGCCCAGTTCGCGCTGTCCGGCAGCGACGACGACGTGTTCTCCTGGATCGACCTCGACCGGGGCGTCGCCCAGGGCCAGGACGACCGGGAGACCGTCCTCTACATCGCCCAGGTCTCCAACCCCGCCATCGCCAGGGCGGCACAGGCCGCGCTGGCGAGCACCAGCTCCACGGCCGTGGGCGACTTCCTCACCTCCGGGGTGATCAAGGCCTCGCAGGACGACAACCGGGTGCAGATCGGCAAGATCCTCGACCAGAAGCCGGGCAAGGCCGTCACCGAGGCCGCCAACGACGCGCTGGACGAGAACACCCCGGAGGCGTTGCAGGACTTCTTCGACCGCACCTACCCCGCCGCCGTGCGGGAGGACGACGCGGTCGAGACCGCGACCTCGGTGGCGAACGGCGGCGACTACACCAAGGCCTACGGCGACGTCGCCCTGGAAGGGCCGACGTGGATGCGCCGGAACTTCGTCCAGGTCGTGCAGCACTCCTCGGCCCAGCTCGACCACGACTCCGCCACCCACGTCGCGGCGATCCAGGGGGCGATCGCCGCCGCGGCCAAGACCGCCTACGCGGCGCAGCAGACCGCGGCGCAGGCGTCGCAGGTGGCGGCGACCGCCCGCGAAGCCGCCACGGAGGCCCAGGAGTGGGCGGACAAGGCCGTCGCCGCGGGGACGAAGGCCGGCCAGTACTCCGACCAGGCCAGACAGAACGCCGACGCGGCGGACAAGTCGGCCGCGGACGCGCAAGCCTCGGCGAACAAGGCCTCGGCCGCCGCGACGTCGGCGCGCACCGCCTCCCGCTCGGCCAACTACTCCGCGAACAAGGCGATCGACTCGGCCCGTTCGGCCCTGGCCTCCTCCTACAGCGCCCAGGCGTCCGCGGCCGACGCGCGCGCGTCCGAGCTCGAAGCGGGCCGGGACGCGGCCACGGCGGCCGCGGCGGCGACCCAGGCACGCGCCATCGTCATCGAGAAGCGTCAGGCCGAGGCCCGTGAGGCCGCCCGTGAGGCCGCCGAGAAGGCGCAGGAGAACCGGAACAACGGCACCAACCCGGCCGACAACGGCACCAACGACGAGGTCAACCAGAACGGCAGCGGCTCCGACAACGACGCGTGGTACTCGGACGCCGGCTGGTGGGCCGACGCCTTCAACTACGTCAGCATCGGAGCGGGGTTCATCTCCGCCGGCCTCGGCCTCGCCAGCCTCGTCTTTCCCCCGTTCGCCGTCGTCGGTCTCCCGGCCGCGGCGGTCTTCGCCGACATAGCGATGGGAGCCGGCGCGCTGAGCACCCTGTTCACCGGCATCGAATACGGCTTCACCAGCGGCGAGTTCGGCTGGGCCGCGGCGGGCACCGCGCTGAGCCTGGTCACCTACGGCCAGTCCAAGTGGATCACCCCGGTCGCCAAGCGGGTGGCTCCCGTGGTGAAGCAGGTCGCGGAGGAGGGCGAGGAACTCGTCTCCTCGATCACCAGCGGCCTGTCGTCGATGTTCTGACAGCAGGGCGGCCGTTCTTCACGCTTCGAGGTGTCGGGCAACGTCGCGTGAAGGAACGGCCGTTGGTGGACCGGCGTCCGCCGAACCGGGCGAGGAGCAGGCCGCCTTTGAGGACGAGGTGTTCCCGGTTGGTCATCGGGCGAGCACCGCTTCTACGGCGGGGCGGATGACGGAGAGAGGCCGGTCGGCCGCTGCTCCAGGCGGGTCAGGGCGGATCGGAACAGTGATCCAGGGTGCCGCGAACTCCCAGGTCAGGCGCCCGTCCCAGGGGATTTCCCGGGGCCTCTCAACACTCGATGATGTTCACCGCAAGCCCACCCCGGGCCGTCTCCTTGTACTTCACGCTCATGTCCGCCCCCGTCTCCTTCATCGTCTTGATGACCTTGTCGAGGGACACCTTGTGCGAACCGTCCCCCCGCATGGCCATCCGCGCGGCGGTCACCGCCTTCACCGCGGCCATGCCGTTGCGTTCGATGCAGGGGATCTGGACGAGGCCGCCCACGGGGTCGCACGTGAGGCCGAGGTTGTGCTCCATGCCGATCTCGGCCGCGTTCTCGACCTGTTCCGGGGAGCCGCCGAGGACCTCGGCCAGCGCGCCCGCCGCCATGGAGCACGCCGAGCCGACCTCGCCCTGGCAGCCGACCTCCGCGCCGGAGATGGAGGCGTTCTCCTTGAAGAGCATTCCGATCGCGCCGGCGGCGAGCATGAAGCGGACGACGCCGTCCTCGTCGGCGCCCGGCACGAAGTTGATGTAGTAGTGCAGGACGGCCGGGATGATGCCGGCGGCGCCGTTCGTGGGGGCCGTGACGACTCGCCCGCCCGCCGCGTTCTCCTCGTTCACCGCCATCGCGTAGAGCGTGATCCACTCCATCGCGTGCGCCAACGGGTCGCCCTCCGCCCGGAGTTGGCGTGCCGACATGGCCGCCCTGCGCCGGACCCGGAGGCCGCCGGGCAGGATGCCCTCGCGCGACATGCCCCGTGAGACGCACGCCTGCATCACGCGCCAGATCTCCAGCAGCCCGGCCCGGATCTCCTCCTCCGTGCGCCAGGCGCGCTCGTTCTCCAGCATCAGCGCGGAGATCGACAGGCCGGTCTCCTGAGTGAGCCGCAGCAGCTCGTCGCCCGTGCGGAAGGGGTACTTGAGGACCGTGTCGTCCAGCTTGATGCGGTCGGCGCCCACCGCCTCCTCGCCGACGACGAAACCGCCGCCCACCGAGTAGTACGTCTTCGACAACAGCTCGGTGCCCGCCGCGTCGTACGCCCACAGCGTCATGCCGTTCGCGTGGTACGACAGGGCTTTTCGGCGGTGCAGCTTCAGGTCGGAGTCGTAGGAGAACGGGATCTCGTGCTCGCCCAACAG
>Ga0307510_10007465_pt1 | contig 13023 bp, 8 predicted proteins | sample 12_EM_MG_FD_207224 | JGI IMG/M metagenome (GOLD analysis project Ga0307510, IMG submission 207224) | Populus trichocarpa ectomycorrhiza microbial communities from riparian zone in the Pacific Northwest, United States - 12_EM | ecosystem: Host-associated > Plants > Roots > Unclassified | place... | reverse complement strand
AAATTAAAAAAAAAAATGTGAAACTTACTCCAAAAACAACTTAACATAATCAGTGTTAAATGAAACAGCAGACACCAGATTCCAACAAAAAAAAAAGAGGCTAAATTATTTCTTTGATTTGATTTTTATAATCAAGATATGAAAATCCATTATATCAAGTCACAAATAGAGTTGATTTTGCAGCTATACTTACTTGAGAAAAGTCAAACCGGCTAGATCGGTTTTGTTTTACTAGCAGAGTGTCTGCTGTTTTCTGGACCTCAGTTATCATCGTCTTAAACAAATCCTACAAAGAAAATTGAGAGAGGAGGGGGCAGCTTGAGAGCCAATTTTAGCACCCATAGCAGTTTACTACTAAGTACGACCTGGATCCACATTACCTCAAAAAGCAGAGAAATCAATTGGCCTGATAGCTCCAATCGCTTGTTACCCACATAATCCTACATGCAGAAAAAAAATTATTTGTCATCTACCATCACCCATCCATCCACGGACTCGGAAAGATATGCTTTAACACACTCAATCTAGAACATTTACATTGATTACATGACAGACCAATCAGCCTGTTTCAGTAGACAAAGCTACAGAAGAGTTTGTAAAGCAAAGCATAGAGGAAAAGGGCAATCATGGCATCAAAAGCATCGAAGCAATTGATCTAAAGTAGTTGATTTTTAAAAGCAAACATCCTCATGCAAAATTCATGATGGGCAGGTTGTTAGTCCATGGGCAGGTGGCCTGTCCAATGCCTGAATTATGTTCTAAATAGATGTTTGGATATGGTTGGTTGATTAGCCAACAAAACCAATCTCTGAGGCTTGTCATGGAATATTTTTGAACAAGATTGAAAGCTACATGTTCAAAGGTGTAAATATTCACACCTCAAGATAAGCATGGTTTCTTACTGTTGTTTGAATGGCTTCCGAACAACCATCAGAATTCATCTCCAAACTTGCATTTATATTGTTTATCTAAATATAAGATATAAAACAAAGTGTTCATGGCTTACATCCAAAAATCCATTACCTTGTCATCCATTGCATCCTTGTTTAATAAAGCCTCCATCATCCTTCTCAACATTACCGCTACATATATACATTTTGGGCGGAAATTATTCTTGCGCACCTATAATGCACAGGTGACGGTTAGGTTAACAATCAAATAAAAACATTCTGCAAATTTTAAAAATGAGACAAATCCTACCGGAACATTAGCAATAAATACATCTCGAAGAATGGCCAAAGCTCTATTTTCCTGCTGAAAACACCAAACCATTCCAATATCAAATAGAAGTGCCAACAACAGAAAAATAACAATAGTTCATGTCTATAAATGTTTAGATAGACAACGATGCAGCATATATATTATTACAGACGAAGAAGTAGCATTTATAATATTTACTCCACACACATGCATTCCATAGAGAGAAGGGGGAAAGGCTACCTTTTCAGTCGATGAACTAGAGTATGTAGACCTCTTCACCTGCAAGAGCAAGCAACTGCTATGAAAAATTGGCCAAAAAGACAAGTACGATGTTGACAATAACAATCACATGAAGTTAGCCTATATGGGTTTATGAAGTCAAGAAAGATACACAAACCATCAAACAAAAACCTATAACATTAAAAGATAGCATCCTTGTAAAACAAAAAAGATTGTTGAAATGACTCGCAATAAAGAAGCAAAATGCAGCTTGGAAGAGGTTATGATCACCTAAAGGAATTCAACCCAACCATGCCTAAACAGTTATTTATGCTTGGTAACACTAGATGGTTGTTTCACAGGTAAGGACTCCAATGTCGATGTGGATCCATGATTTTCTATGTAGGATCTTAATTGTTAGCGACTTGTTTTCTTTATAAAATTTCTCATCTAAGCAAACATCTTGGAAGAAGAGAAGGGGGTGGGGGGAGTTATGCATTTTCAAGACATAAAAAACAGCTGAAAAAAATTGCAATTTAGAAAAGAAAAGGTATTGGGTAGGTACTGAATTTTATAGGCAACCATATCTATTCAGGGCACCAATCATATGGTGGGGAATTTAACACTAGGAATCAAGATTATGTTCCATAGAAGAGCATTATGAAGAGACACATAGCGCCTGATATGGGTCAAGTGCTACCATTAGTGTTCGAGAAAGAAGAGGCAAATCAAGAAAGAAAAGGCAAACCAAGTCAAGAAGAGCATAATGAGAATAATTAACAATAACAGTACAAGTATAGGAACAAGAACAGCCACTGATCAGTAAATTGTCAAAAGAAAGCTCAGAGATGGTAAAGAAGTGATGAGCACAATGTCTTGAAAGGGAGATTGGAACCAAGTATGCAACATTTTTCTAATTCATGCCAATGATTAAACAAAATATAAACAAAGCAAATGCATGCATTGAAGTTCTAATCACTTTGAAAGTGAGGGAAAAAGGGACCAAGTTCAAACTTCTTCAATATTAAGTGAGAAACAAAGATTGATTTTAGAGTTCATGCTACTTTGACATTCCAACCTTAGGATTGAGGTTTTTTTTTTTTTTTTTTTGCTGAACCACACGACTTCTAGAATTATATTTTGATTATCCAGAGTTTTATTATTCCTTTGAAGCAGATGGAGTAGATCTATCAAGAATTTGTTAGCATCTTATTTAATTGGATTTTTATTTGGGGATGTCTATTTATATTTTGGTTGTTTTATGGTTTTTTGGTGCCTAAACAACAGTACCTATTGAATGTTTTGATGGAGCCTATTTACATGATTGACACTTGATTATTGACAGTTGAGTTTTATCCCTTTCTTGTTCTTCTCTTTCAAATATTTGTGGGGATTTTAACATAATTTCAGCATATAAAACTCCAACCTGTGGATTTACCAACGACCAAAGCAAACAAATTGAAGTATTAGGACAGAGAAAGCATGGAGGGAGACCAAATGCAGGTTGATGCTCCAGTACACAATAATCTTGTATGCTAACTAAAAGTGATGTAGGCAGATCATTGTACTCATTCCAACCAATTTAGGCTTGAGGCTGAGTTGGTTATATGTTCACTTCAAGCATTACCACATTCAATTATGGAATTAAGTGGCAGCATCAATAGGTGTTCAACATACAAGTTAGAGACACCCAGATCACTTCAAGGATCAATACATTTAATAATGGAATATATGATAGCGTTTTGAATGTTCTTGCAACATGCAAGTAAGAGACATACCATTGCTTCAAGATATTCCAAGGCTTGTTGCTGTGTGTAAACACCATGACTTGCACATTCCTAGAAATAAAATGAACGATAGAAATGAGCATAAAACCAAAAGGTATGAGAAAAAATGAAAATGAAATAAGAAAATAAAGAAAGATTAAAAGAAAAGGAAAGGAAGGGAAAGGAAATGTTTGGGAAAGGAAGAGCTGCAGCAGTCCAATTTGTATACTTGAGACAAGAAGAATAAAATTATGATAAGAATTTATCAACAATTTATGGGAAATGTTAAAAATAAAACCTACCACTACTAAAAACATTAAAGCCATATGTTTGACATTCTTTCTCATCCAATACATTTGTATCATTACAAGGAAGAAAATATGCCACTATAATAATCATGCAGGACAAACTACATTCTCACTAGCTTAATCGAAACCCATTTGACTTTTTATCTGCAGTTGCCACATCAGTCTCCCCTCAGGCAGGTTTGTGGGATATGAAACACAAACTCTTGCCAATTTTCTCTTCCATTAGCAAGTTTAATAAATGGGAAAATGGAATGAGAGAAGAGAGGAAGTTTAGAATAAAAGAAATGTCAACAGAAGCAAAGTTGGTAAAGATAAGAACCAACATGGAAAGTGTTTTCTACACCTTTCAAGCCATCCAGTTAACTTAGAGGTCTAGAACAGGCAAGGATATAAAAACTTTACATTGACCTGACAAGAAAGAAACATCTATTTTTAAGAGAGCACTAAAACTATGCCTGCATTTAGATCATTAAGAAAAGTCAAACACAAATCAGATACCGAGCACCCATTTACAGAAGAAAACAACTGATGAAAGAGAGAGGACAGCAAAATAAGAGATGCTCAATCCCAGGGTATTGCAATTCATGTTAAATTCACCCATAATGTGTTTGCAAGGGCTCTGCATTTCCTTATCAAGGATAATCAAGTCAAACAGCAAGGACAATAAGAAAAATGAGGCTCTGATACATGTGGAAATGCTGATTTCCTAGGTGACATCAGAGTTTTTACATTAGCATCTGACATAGCATGGCTCAACAGCGGTATCCGGTGGTTGACATGATTTGGAAAACAAGAAAGCGCTAGCAATCTTATTGCAATTATAACTGAATCATATTTAACTTCAAGCTCTAAGTGTGAAAGCAGAAACTAAGTTAATGCCACAAAAATTATATAGCTTGAAAACCTTCTGCATGCTAGTACAAAGTCATAAAAATCTCTAACAAATCAGGGGAAAAATTTCCAATTGACACAAGGATAGAATTGCAAAATGCAATGCAAATTTTCCAATTCCTGTATTTTAAAGGCCATTACCAACTTAGCAAACAAACTTCAAATATATTCAATAGAAGTTCAAATTTAGATTATGAAACAGCAATCCTAGATACCTGGGATATGATGAATGTTCAATGGCAAAAGGCCAATTCATTATGAACGAATCCAAAATTAAAATTATCTTGAAAGTTAGTTGACATTTTCTACTAAGAATTACATGATGTAGATTACCTCAATAGAGGGCAAAAGCAACGCGCTATATCGAGGATCTCTTCCTACCATCTGTACCACCTCTTGGTCGCTCTCCATCCCCATAGCCTTCATTACCACCATTATAGGAATCTAAGAAACATTTTGAAAAACATTACGGCCCAAACATAAAACAACTTGAAAACAAAAAATGAAAGGCTGGATCTGAACAGAAATCATTCTGATAAAGACCTTTTTTGCAAACTGGTTGAGACATAAATACATCTTCTCCTTTTCCATCAGAATGACTGTTTTGCTTTTTGTTGCCTCGGTGCTACTTGTAACAGATGCATTTATGCTGAAAACAGGGTGGGGGGGGGGGGGGCATAAGAAACCTATAAGCCAACACTAAGAAGTGAAAACATCAAAAGCAACAGATATCAACTAAACAAGGATTCATCATCAAAACAGTTGGCGATATCACCAAAGCTGCCCTCGCAGGATAAGGTCATCCAGGTTACAAAAAAATAAAATGGAAATGCTAGAATGGCATAGAATTGGTAGGGCATTAGCAACAGCAATGGATTTGATTGGAAAGTCCCATGACAGAACATTAGCTCTATCCAGCATGAATTGTTGGAAAATTGTGGAATTCATAAAAATTATTGAATGCATGCTAGAAGGAATTCTAAGGTGTCATTGAAGACCAATCTCAACATTGTAGAGGAGTCCTACTCCAAAATCAAAATATTGTATCAAGATATATTTTGCTTTCCTCCAAATATAACTATATTTTTAATGTATTTCTGAATAACTCTATAATTTAGGATAGACCTTTTGAATTGCTTTAGAATTTCTAATAGTCACCTGTAAATGTATTGTGAATAATGTTCACACTTATATAGTGAGATATTATTTGACACAAAACAATCGAAGTGTGCCATATGAGAATTAGAATCCAATGCTCGTAATCAAGATTCTTCTGATTTTAGAAAACATTGGACCAAGATAGATAAACTATACGGGCTTTCCCAATTGTTTGGATTCTTTATTAGTTGAGGTTGGTGGACATTGTTTGTAAATCAGAGATAACAAGATTGAAATAGCAATATATGCACTAGTGTTGTCAAGAGACACTGAGGCACTCGCCTAGGTGCTCCAGGCGAGGCGAGGCCCTGACACCTTTATAAGCCTCAGACGTTGGATTTCAATGAAGCACCTTGCAAGTGGGTGCAAGGCGTTAAGGCTGGCGTTTACTTGAAGTTCTTCGTTTTATGTTGGATTTTTCTTTCTTTTTTTAACTAATTTATGTTTTGAGCTATTTGTCTTTTTTTAATTGGTATTTAATTTTGCTTTTTAATCTATTTAGCTACTTACTACTTTAAATTATCTTATTTTGTTTTAAGGGTGAAAAATATAACTTTATATGACTATTTTATGGTATTTTATATTTTCTTTTGATTTTCTAATGATCTAATCTTAACTGGGAAGATGTATATTTTAGATTTATATAATATAATATAATATTACTTTTTTTTAATTTATAGCATATTGCCTTGGTTCATTCAGGCATGCGCCTTGGGCATTTTACAGGCTTGGCGCCTTATAGCGCCTTTCTCCTTTGACAACACTAATATGCATAAAGATTCTATAGTTACTTGTAAAAGAAGTAAGGAGAGAGGATATTCTTCTATAGTGGTCTATGTTTGTGTACCATCTTTCTAGTCTTTATCACACTACAAGTTATCCAAGAATGACTTCGTAGATTTCCTAATGATGACCTGGTCAAGGTAGTATGAGTTTCTATAGTTTAAAAGAGAATAACATATCCCGTGTTCTTCATTTAGGAACTTAACATGAGAAACAAAATTTCTTTAGTTACGATAAATCATTACTCTTGTTGTCCACTTCTTTTGAGGCCTTGAAAAAAAAAACATATAAAATGCAAATGACCAAAATGGCAGTAAACTTTTGCATTTTACCCAATACTTCGCAACTACAAATAATTTTGCATGTCTTTAAATGCATCATGCCAACTCAATTGGTTTTTCTAATTTATCTAATTTTAGCACATTTAGAAGGAACGGTATCTATCAATCACCATCTAAACCGAAGATTTTTCTTGGTCAATAACCCCAAGAAGATAAATACAAATGATATACCATATATGAGAAGATCAACAATGTCTCTTAATGTGTGCATGATGTGTCTAAAATTGAGTGAGCCAAATACTTTTTCTTTTGGCTCCTTGCAACGTTTTACTACTTGAAATGTAGGATTTGTCTTTTTGGCACTTTTGTGATCAATGTATTAGCCCACATCATTTGTGAGGTTCATCCAACTCATTAAATGGGTTTGAGAGGCAAATAGATAGCAAAATTGTTTACAGATTTCCTATGCTTGTGGTGATTTGGTGTGTTCTTATGGAGTGGAATGCTATGACTTTTTTATCAGCCAAAATTCTTCTAAGAAATTTTCAGAAGGCAAACCAATCTTTTAGATTTCTCTAAAATGCTCTACCCACTATACTTTTAGGGGAGTTTGATCATTGGACAACTAAAGATTGTGGTGATTTTGGTAATTATAGGAATAAATCATCCCATAAGTATCTTTAGTATCCACGTTGTGTCTTTTTATTCTCTTGATTAAGTATTCTTAATAAAAAAAATGCTCAAAGGTAGAAGGTTGAAGAGAACAAGATTCATACGGTACACATAAAAGAATAAAAGCGTTACAAGTTGATGGTAAGAATATAAGTTAAGGAATTTCACAACATTTAGGAATGCCCCATTTCATAATGTTTTTCATTAACAAGAACATATTACTGTTAAGATGATTATATTTTCATTGTTGGGACTTCTCTATCCTATTTTACCATGGTATCAAGACTTCTTGGTGACTTTACAGAGAACCTACATAAATGTGTTTGTGTCATATTAGATAAATGAGTATCATCCCATTCTACAACAAAGACTGTTGAATCTATAGAAATTGAAAATCATCCATTAAATTTAGGCATCACTTAAAGTAATCTCCAGTTGCCTCTATCTAATTTAGAGAGAAATGTGAAAGGGAGAAAAGAAAGAAAGGGAGGGTCAAAATAACCAGTCAAAAGGAAGAGGAAATGCCATCCCATTCTTCAACAAAGACATAGTTGAATCTAACAAATTGAAAATCATATACTGCAGTTCAGTATCACTTCTAATGTGATCTTTGGTTAGCTCCCTGAGTGTTAGAGAAGAAGAATGCAATACTTCTAATGTAATCTCTGGTTAGCTCCCTGAGTGTAAGAGAAGAAGAATGCAAGGGGATGAGAGAAAGAAAGAGAGGTAAAGATAAGAACAAAGATATAAGAACTCACTTCCCTTTCTTGTCATTATCAATAATGATTCTGTTCTTTGAAAGTTGCTCTTGTATTAAAATCACCTAAAAAGATTAATTGCATCAGAGCTATCAAAAAAAAAAAGACAAAGGAAGGAAGTTCACATGAGCTCTTGAAAAAATATAGTATAAACAAGACGACCTCACACAAAATAAATTACATTTGAGAATCTCAATAGTTGATATGAAATGAAAAGCTGAAGAAAAAGAAAATTTTGAACTCATTTGAACAGCTTATTTTGCAATTCGTGAGTCATATAATTTCCTGACACTGATAAAATAGTATTGTGTTCATCACCAGACCTCCACAGAGATAAACTTTTAGCATATTTGCAGTCTACTTGATTCACCAAAAACCACTAATGCAATTGATCCAAGAGTCATTCGAATGATTACTACACTATGACTCAATTCAACTAAATCTCGCTCTTAAACTATCGTGCTCCTCCATTCAATTCTACTATGAGACAAACTTTCTCAAATTGTATTGAAAAGCTAAATGTTCTCTGAGAGTTCAACCCACGGCATTTTTTGTCTAATTGTCCACTTCTCTCCCCTAAACTTTTAGAACATGCAATAGCACTTCACTTGGGAGCAATAAATAGCTAAACATACATAAACATGATTGTTTTCCTTTTATTCTTAGACAGAATATAATCATTATATAAAAGAAAACAACCAAGTTCGTCTTTCTTTTCAAAAATACAGATTGTAAAGACTTACGAAGACCAAATCTCCTTTATTATTACTTATTTTTATTTGTAAAAACTTACAGATTTGTATTGGCAATTATACTTCAAGAATAAAAATTAAGGACATGTTTGCTTGTAAATTTACAATTTTCAAAAACAAAAATCTAGGAGTGAAGATAACATTTTTAATTAAAATAAAAATTGTTTTATGGGTGAATTACGATTTAGTCCCGCTAAAATCAGCAATCTTCCAGTTTGAATTTTATATTTTTTATATTTTTCCAACGATAACCCTGTTGTTTTAAAAAAATTCCAATCTAACCACTAGCTATCAAATACCGAGCAATGTCCACTTTTTCCATTTCTTTTTTTCACTTTTTCATGTCTCTCTCATCATTTCCTACCAAATCCCTATATGTGTGATGATGTCTGCCAGTACTTCAAACTTGAAAAGATTCTAAAGGTTGGTCCAGAAATGGTTACATTATCTATTTAATAGGTAGGGTCCCCAATGAACTTTCTGGAAACCTGAGAGTTTGATATTGGGAACTTTTAGGAACATTAATAAATCAAAAATAGTGAAAATATAATTTACCCTTTCTTTTCTAGAAACCAGACTTTCTATTTTCTTTTAGCAGAAAGCTTATCCATCTAAAAAAAAAGTAACTTCACATATTTCTCACTTTGGAAAATGACGACGAAGTTTGCTTCACTTACTTTTTTTTTTCTATGTTCTTTTGCTAAAATATGATGAATGCAACCTTGTTTCCTATAGAAAAAAAAAATGTATAATAGAAATGAAAAAAATAATATCAAAGTAAATCCAACATCAATAGTTTAGAAGTTATCCATAATTGATAATGATATGGAAATGCCAGCTAAATAAATTTCCCTTTAGAAAAAACTACCTATAGATATAGCTACTTCAAGATCAGGCATCATAACATTTATAAAAAATCAGTCTTTATGACACTAAGGCTCATGTTAACCCCTAACTTTATGCAAAATGTAAATATAAGACCTAGCATCATTAAGGCACATAGTTCAAATCAATGCAAAATATGTCACACAAGCATAAACTTTATTTAGACAAATTAAATAGATTATTTCTTCCTGATGTCAAAAGGCATTAGTAAACAACAAGCAGAATATCACCTTCTCAGTTCCTTTGACAACAAAATATCCTCCAGGGTCAAGGGGGCACTCACCTAAATTCAAAGGAAAAATGAAAGAATATGAAAGGAAGAAGCAAGAGGAAATAAGTGGCAGCAAAAGCAATGTTTGAGTTTATGCATACATACCAAGTCTCGCAAGTTCAGCTTCATTTTTTCCATACAACACACAGCAACAACTTCGTAACATTATGGGCATTCTTCCAATGACAACATCATTCTGCAAGAACTACTTTGTTTAAAATCCGAATCACACATCCTCAAGCATTAGATATCGAAGTACAATTTGACTACCTTTATCATCTTCTCCTTCCGACCATGGCTTCCTGAAATATACTCTATATTAACCAATATCGGTGCAGCATACCTGAAACTCACAAATTCAAAAACTTGTACAACTTAGAAGACAAATAATTCAAGTGCATAATGGTTGCAAATTGCAAGTTTAGAGTTCCATCAGGGATAGCCAAACAGTTTAATGCGCTAATTATCAACAAATTTTAATCAAGGAAAACAGAAGAAACAAATTTGGGTTTTTTTTCCTTCTTGCAACACCAACATGCTGAAACCAGAGTTTCCTGCTTCTGACAACGAAATATATCCCCATTCATCACACCAGAGCTAGAACATCATCATTGTACCACTCTATAATAATACAAAAGAGAACACAGAAAATTGATGAATGTCTGATGTGGAGAGTGATGAAATCATATTCAAGTATCGCTAATGTGCACTCAAATGGATTAATGGAAGTCTCTTCAGTTCTCGAATTGAGAAGGGCATCATCAAGTGCAGGTTAGGATCATGAGGGAGCGTAACAACTGGTAAGCATATTTAGTCAATAGAATTGGCAGATAGGGGCTTGGGCTAAAGCTAGAGAGAGTGAAGCTTTGGACAAGTAACCATTTGCACTCTCCTTGAAATAATGTCACTCCCCATTTTGATTTTGCATCAGAAAGGGAAGGATAAGTGCATAGTTTACACAGGTTCAGTGTTACCAGGGGCAGGCCATGGCACCCTCAAAATTTGGCAAAGTTAATGCCATTGAATTTAATGCTTATTTCTAAAAAAATATGCAATTTGGGAACCCTCCTCCTTCCAAAAAAAAAAAAGGTACTATTCTATAACCATTATTTGTTTATTTTATTTGCAAATGTATCATAGTATATTAGTTTTTGGCACCCTGATACCTAAAACCCTAGTTCTACTCCTGCAGATGACCATTGCAAGCTTGATTTTTTTTTGTAGCCATCTTTACTTGTACCACTTTGTGACATTTCTAGGATTTTCTAAATCAGTACACAAATGCATTGGAAGGCCTTCTGTTTTAATCTTCATACTTTAAGTTCTTTCATACAGATTGTCTAGCTTTATTCACTTTTACAAAGTTTTTCTTTTACCTAAAAAAATGGAACATAAGAAAAAAACCAGGAGAAAAAAAAATCAATTAAGAAACTAAAAAGAACATGAATGGCTACATACGTCGTGTCAGATAAGCGACACATATGAGGAGTAATTTGTTCACTAATAGCATCGACCACCATAGAAGGCTTTCCAATCTTAACATCTGTAAACCTACAAGATTTAAGACCAAAAAAAAAAAGGTACCACAATTAATAGAATCCAATCTCACAAAATATTAAAAAAAAAAAACCCAGATGATCTTTTTTTTCCCTATTTCTAAATGCTGCTTCATTTCTCAAAATAAACAGACTTTACCAGCTTGTGCACCCGTGCACCCAGAGAAAGCAACCAAAACATAAAATGGATAAATGAATGATTACCTCAGATAAAGACTAGGATCAACTGTGGACACAATCCGATCATTGGCACGCACAATCTTCTTGATTCCAATATTTATAAAATAATTAAACGAATCTAAGTGCTGCTTCACTAACCCTCTCCCCTATCAAAAACCATTAAAATTTTCTTTAAGAAAAAAACCCTCTAGCAGTAACACACTGTAAATTCACATAAAAAATATATAAGAAAAAAACAAAGTACGTTCATATTTAAATAACAGAAAGTTGGGTTACCTTTAAAAATTCAGGGAGAAGCTGGAATTTGTCGACGGCGGATTTTACTGGTGCAGCGGCATGCTTTTGCTTGTCAATTAAATGGTCAACAACGTTCTCCCTTTTAAACAGAATTAAAAAATAAAATTGCAAATTTTTTAAGAAAAAATCAGTAACCAAAATCAGTTTTTTTAAAAAACAAAACAAAACAAAAGCGCCATAACGAAACAGAGAGAATGACTTACTCAGACAGAGAATCGGCTTGCACGACAACCATTAGTGGGTTTTTTTTTATGAGAGAGGGTTTGGTCTGAGCAGAACGGCTTGATGATGATGATCTCTGATAGACTCTCCCGGTGGTGAAGAGGGGTTTATGCTTTAATTCGTCTTAAACCCTGACTTTTGTACACCAGCGGATTGCGTCTGGGTTGGGAATCAGTTTGGGTTTACTTTCTTTCCAAGAGGGTTCGGGGTCAGGTCTAATTAATCCCCATTGGGCCGACAATCAGCCATCTGAAGATTTTAGCTTGAATTAGGCCCATGGGCTATTTCTGTGTTTTTCGTAAATCAAAAAAGAAACTTAAGTAAACTATTATTATTATTAAAAAAAAATCATGAAATCACTGTACTTACATTCAAAATTTATTATGAATTCATATAATAAAATTATTATTTTTCTCTTCATAGTAAAAGTCATGTAACTTGCTTCTAGGAGCAAAATTATTTTTTTTGTCATTACTAAATTGAATGGAGGTAGAATGATTTTTTTTTTTTTTTTCACAATGTAATGTAATTTATTTAGCCTTTTTTAGCAGGAGAATTTTTGGTTTTCTATCTAGCCAAGAGTTTTTTGATCCTTTTGTTATTGTTTTTGGTTAATATCATTTAGGGTTAGGAGCCTAGGTCTTTTCAAAAATATTATATATATATATATATATATAAAAAAAAAAGTTATTGGCAGATGCAACGCATGAGTCAACTTGTGGGAGGTGCTCGTGCTTTAAGTGAAATTATCTCAACATGGCACTTGTAGAAATAATTTTTTTTCTACCAATCAAATTTCACCATGTGTCATTTTTATTTTATTT
>Ga0307510_10007464_pt1 | contig 13023 bp, 8 predicted proteins | sample 12_EM_MG_FD_207224 | JGI IMG/M metagenome (GOLD analysis project Ga0307510, IMG submission 207224) | Populus trichocarpa ectomycorrhiza microbial communities from riparian zone in the Pacific Northwest, United States - 12_EM | ecosystem: Host-associated > Plants > Roots > Unclassified | place... | reverse complement strand
TTAGCATCTACTTTTTTGATACTAATCAATATATATTAATACTATTATTCTGTTATCATTAACATCCATTTTCTGGATACTAATCAAATACACACACACTAATACCATGTAACCTGGTATCATGAGCATCCACTTTCTAGATACTAATCAACTTGCTAAACCATACCTTTACTAGTGTAACTCCACTGGCCTCGTTAGGCTTCATGGCTGGAGTTGGTAATTCAATCCACATGTCTGACAATATCAACTAGTGTTATCAATCCCTTATTGTTCCAGGAGATTAACCATTTCCATCAATCATATCATTGACACTGCCAACAAAACTTGTTGGTATTATCATGTCCTCCCTTACCTTGGGAGAATAACCATTTTCATCATTCTTTCTTTTCTTTCTCTTTATTTAATTCTTTCAATCATTTTCCATGAGTTTACACATTTCAGGGAAATCACAAATAAAATAAGTTAATAAAGCAAATAAATACAACAATGTGTGGAACACCTACCTACAGCGTGTGAAATATTCGTACATGTCCCGAGATGTGGTCTAGTTACTAAGATATCCACTATCAACACATGATAAACTCATTATCATTACTTTTTAATAAAATTAGGAAGTATGCCTAAGTTCTAAAATACCAATTGCTAATTTAACATAATTCTATTCTTAATTGAATTAGCCAAACCGACCCCTACCATTGTTTAGTGTTTTCATTATACTAAAGTTTCATAACTCATTTTTTGTCGTGTTTTATCTCTTGAGAAACATAAGACATAAATATACAACTTTGATGAAAGGAAGAAACATGCATTTTTGGCATTTCCAAGCCCAAAATCACTCATTACAGAGTATACATAATTTGTCAAGTAGGTTTTGGTTAAGACCTTACTTTAGTTTTAACTCATATCTGGAGTCTTACAACTCTAAATTACACAAGATTGGTTTCATTTAAACGCTAACATTCATATCTACAACTTTCTTGAAGAAACAAACCTCAAATGCCATCTTTTTCAAGTTCTAATTTTAGCTTAAAGTTAGGGCATAAAAATTGTCTGAATTTCTGCTGCATTAGAAAATAAGTTTGACAAGCAACTAGATGTTTTTATGCACCATAATATCATATGACACATTATACACAAATTTCATAAAAATTATGTAAAACCTGACAAAATTTAGCCTTTGGACGACCTATACTAGGAAGAATTGAGGGATATAAACCGACCAACTTTAGTGAAAAATTTGAAGGAGGGGGACTGGCCTATTCTAAAGGAGAATTGGAATAGTAACCAACCCCAAAATAACCTAAAAGAGGGCTAAGAATAGCCTTGATCAGGACCCAAACACCTCATCTCATTTAAGAGGGGGTATAAATACAAGGAAGAGAGAGAAGGTAAGCCTTCCTCTCCCTAAAATCCAGCTGCAACCCTGCTGGAACAACTCTCTCTCCTAAAGAAAGAAAAAACCAGCCACAACAGACCCCTCCTCCCTCTTTCCCTAAGAAAAAGCTCACCAAATCTAGCTGCATGTTGCCTTCCCTAAGTATATGAGTGAAGGGGAGAGTTATAGAGATGAGTGGCAGCCAAAACCATGGGAGAAAAGAGTGAGCTAGAAGGGCCGGTTGTTGTAGCAGAAAAGAAGAAGAAGAAAATAGGAAGGAAGAAGAAGAATAACCATCGAAACCTACACTAAAACTGTCCAAAAACATAAGTAAGACCAACATCATTTCCTTGGTTTGGTATTACCCTAAATTTTGAACAAAAAGGGAAGGGAAAGAACTCAAGAATTAGAGTTTAGGACCTTTACATTTTAACTCAAGATTTAGAAAACTAGGAGTGACGAATCGAAATGGAATGATGGACAAATGAAAACATGTGCAAATTCTTACAAAAAAATGAATGAGTGTGTTTGATTCTAAATGTGTAAACCTAAGTAAGGGGCTAACCAAATGAAGAGATGATTAGATTCTGTAAAGAAATGAGGAAATGCATGAAGAATGACTTGTTAAACTCCTAAACAATGTTGGAACCAGAAAACAGAATTGCATGAGTATGTTAATGCTATGACTTTTACATATATGATTAGAGAAACTATGTGAAAAGGTGATGAAATGAGTAAATATGCAGAATTGTGTATTGTTAAGCTTTAGCGGCAAACTGGAACTGAAATGGGAATTACACCATGTTAATGCTTTGATTTTTTGTTTGTACAATGAATGAACATGCATAATTGTGAACCAAGTGAATGGGTATGCATTGAGGAATGTTATTGTGAATACACTTGTGATAAAATATGATGAATTACAAGTAAAAATTTAGGGAGTAATGGGCAACAATGTTTTGGCTAAGAGGGGAGAAATAAATCATGAAGGAAACTATGTATGATGAACACATTTAGAATGACATGAGATGAATTGGAAAAGAACCCTTATGTGTTGTATAATTGTATTAGTTGTGTAGGTGTATTACTATGATACAATTGAGAATATAGAAATGTATAAGTGTAACAATGCTATGTGCTGGTTTTGGAAATGGTGAATTGGGAGAAACCTTGGAAAATGTACATTTGGGGATGTTGCTTTTCTATTACTTGATAATGTATGATGAATGGAGTGTGGTTGGTGACATTTTATGTCTGGCTGGGTTGGGATATGTGGAGGGGGAAAAGGCATGGCGTAAACCTTGCGTGTAGTCTAGAGAGAAGGCAAAACTAGAAATGACTCACCTTATCGCTGACGATTCCTGAATTGGCAGTGACTTAGTTTATGTTGATGATTTCTGAGTCAGCAGCGACTCAGTTTTCATCAACTATGTCTGAGTCAGTAGTAGCTTATGTGTGCTAACAATTTCAGCATCAGCCATAAAACTGGGCTACGTTGATGATTTCTGAGTCAGTAGCGACTCAATTTTCATCAACGATTTATGAGTCAGTAGTAGCTTATGTACGCTGATGATTTCAGCGTCAGCTGTAAAACTAAGTTATGTTGATGATTTCTAGTTGGTAGCGACTCATTTTTCATTAATGATTTCTGAGTCAGCAGTAGCTTATGTGCGTTGATGATTTCAGCGTTAGCCGTAAATCTAGGTTATGTTGATGATTTTTAAATCGGCAGCGACTCGGTTTTCGTCAATGATTTCTTAGTCAGTAATAACTTATGTGTGCTGAAGATTTCAGTGTCAGCTATAGAACTGGGTTACGTTGATGATTTCTGGGTTGACAACGACTAAGTTTTTGCCAATGATTTCTAAGTTAATAGTAGACTAGGTACACAGACAATTTCATACGTTAGCTATAGGATTGGAATTCTAAGTCACTAGCGAATCAATTTTGCTGACAAATTTTATGTAACCAGTGAGTCAGTTTTCATTGACGAATGCTGGGTCACCAACGAATTCGTTTCGCTGGCGAATCCTGTGTCACTAGCGAATCAGTTTTGTTGGTGAATTCTGTGTCACTATCGAATCAATTTTCGCTGATGAATTCTGAGTCACCAACGAATGAGTATTTGCTGGCAAATTTTATGTCACCAGCGAACCAGTTTTCGCTGACAAATTCTGTGATAGAATTCCATATCAGAAATGACTAAAATGCTTGTAACGACTTCATTGTATGATTATGTAATATGTGGAACACTTGAATGTGAACATGTGTATTCTTGAAATATATATGGTGATGAGCTATGAGATTTGCCGAATTAAATGTGCTAATTTATGATCATTTGATGTATCAGGTGGTGTAACCGGGATTCAACCTTTAACTGGACGAGGACACCTCAAGGGAGGAACAGGTAGGTGATTTCCACTCCCTTCTAGCATAATGTAATTTTTTTGAAATGAATTCATTGCGAAAGATCAATCATCATGCTATAGTGCATACCAAACTGTTAGGGAATATTTGAACGAGTATTAGAAAGGATATATTATTACATTATAGTGAATACTAAACTGTTATGAAATGTTTGAATAAGTTTTACAAAGGAGCTATTATTGCATAATAAATAATGCTAAACTGTTATGGAATGTTTGAATGAGTAATACGAAGAATCTCTTATTATGTTATAGTGAATGCTAAACTGTTATGGAATGTTTGAACGAGTATTACGAAGGATCTATTATTGTGTTATAGTAAATCTTAAACTATCATGAAATGTTTATATAAGCATTATTCAAAGGGCTTATTATTGTGTTATAATGAATGCTAAACTATTATGAATTATTCAAATGAGTATTACGGTTAACTTCGGCTAATGTCATCCGAGATGGATGACTAGGTGTGTATATCATGATTAGCTACGGCTAATGGCATCCAAGATGGATGACCGGGTGTGTATATTATGATTAGCTACAGCTAATGGCATCCCAAGTGGATGGCCAGGATGAATTGATGATTAGCTTCAACTAATGGCATTCACGATGGATGACCGGGATGAATTGATGATTGGCTTCAACTAATGGCATCCTAAGTGGATGGCCGGGATGAATTGATGATTAGCTTCGGCTAATGAAATCCTAAGTGGATGGCCGAGATGATTTGATGATTTAGCTTCGGCTAATGGCATCCACGATGGATAGCCGGGTTGTGTTTGATAATTAGCTTCGACTAATGGCATCCTAAGTGGATGTTCGAGATGAATTCATGATTAGCTTCGGCTAATGGCATCCACGATGGATAGCCGGGTTATGTTTGATGATTAATTTCAGCTAATGACATCCTAAATGGATGGCCGTAATGAATTGATGATTAGATTCGGCTAACGGCATCCGAAGTGGACGACCGAGTTTGAAAGTTGTGATTAGTTTCAGAAATTGATGTGCTCATGTGTACTATATCGTGTATGTACGAAAGCTTGTAAAAGAACTATGATTGTTACGCGATAATCGGAATATAACGATAATATTTTCTTTTAGTTATTTATCTTCTTATTACTAATTGTTTATAATTCTTGTAAATATTTGTATTGTAGCAGGGATGTCACACCAACGAGGCGCGTAGGAACCCCATTTCATGGATCCATATCTTTTGCAAAGAACTACGAATTCACCTGTTTTATATGCTATGTATTTGTAGAAGTGAACGTACAATTTGTATAATTGCTATTCAACATTTTTGTATAAACTTATGTCATCGCATTGTTAGACTGGGGATGTGAAGTTTATGTATGTATTAATATGATTTAACGCGAACCTTATGTATATAATCATGATATTGTGAGTATATTTATTGATCACTTTTATGAGATGTTGATTTACATTGTCCTATATGGATTGCACTTTACTAATGAATGGAATCCATAAATAATTAGAGAGACTGATAAATTTGATAAAAGTGTTCCTTACCTCTTAGTTACAATAATTAAAGGAGAGTTTTGCATAGAAATCAAGCTTTTCCTTCTTTTATTCTCCTTCAATTCCAACAGCCCCTTCCAAAGTTTCGAGTCCAAGAACTTCTCTTTTCCATATAAATACCTTGCAAGAACATGAAGACTTTCTTCCTAATGTCTTAAACTAGCCTTCTTTAAGAAATATTTTGGTGTTATCCATCATAAAATGAGGAATTTCCTTTTTTCTCCCTTGCTGAAATTTTTTGCAGCCCCCTTTCTTTTTAAGCTCTCAGCCACACAAGGAAAGATAGGGTATTTATAGCCAATTTTTCAATGTTTAACACTTTGATCCCCTACTTGTTTCCCTTTTCCATTTCAGCCTTTAATAACCTTTATTTTTTATAATTTAATGCACCCATATCTTTACTTTCATTTCATTTAATCCCTTCTACTTAAATGAAATATATATCCCATTTTCCTAATTTTAAAATTTTAAATTAAGCTCTTTCTCACTTGAATTAAATTTATCTTTGTTTTTAATCAGGGTTTACACCCTTTTTCACCCGAGTCTATTTATATTCTTTTTAATCAAAGCAATTTTACCTAAGAGTTTACAGTTCATCTCACCCAATTAATCCAAATCAATTTTCTTTAATTAAAAAATTCAACCCATTTTTTTTTTACTAACCCTAAAAATTAGAACTTTGCACTCCAATGTCCTTCCTACTATTTTCATTAAAAATATTCTCAGAATTTCTATTTTGTACTTAATTTCCAATTTTTTTTCAAATAATACATTTTAGAACGGGGGTTTACAAAACCTATTCTAAATAGTAATGTTATTGAGTTGAATGCCTACAAAATATGGGATAGCTTATGTCATGTGTTATAATTATGAGACTCCTAGTGCATCAAAGCATTGTTCTTAAATGTTCTATGTTCTTGGTTAATGCTCTATTAAGATTGGACATTAATTAGAGAGACTGATACAATTATATTTTTTCTTTTATGAAAGGAAGCAACTGTTCTTATAAGCTGAGGTATGAGGGATACCTAGAATTAATGTAGAGGTGTTTGTCAGATGACATATACATTGAACTAATCTACATCAGAATTCCATATAGAGAGACTGGTTATGTCTATAAAAAAGCTCACGTGATGATTGTGTTAGTGATCCTTAGACTTGAAATCACTAAGTTATCTTATATAGAAAATGTTATGTTTTGATCCTACTACATGTTATCCACCATGGGGAGCACCGGTTCTGTTTGTGAAAAAGAAGGATGGTACTTATAGAATTTATATAGACTATCGCAACTAAATAAGGTAACAATGAAGAATAAGTATTCGCTACTGCAGATAGATGACTTATCCGATCAACTAAAGGGGGCTAGGGTATTACTAGATGAAGATTAAAGAACAAGATGTATCGAAAACTTCTTTTAGAACCTGATACGAACACTATAAAGTTTTGGTGTTGCCGTTTGGGTTGAGAAATGCCCCAGCACTCTTTATGAACCTGATGAATCGGGTTTTCCAGTTATACCTTGACAAATTTATCATAATGTTTATAGATGACATATGGGTCTATTCAAGCTCCTTTGAATAATATGAATGGCAGTTAAAGCAAGTGTCGGGGACCTTAAGGAGTTATTAGTTATACACTAAACTGAATAAATATGACTTATGGTTGAGTATTTTTTATATCTGGATAGTATCTTACAGTGTATGTCTATAGCTTGATATTATGAAAAATCATTAGGAAAATATGCATGGGATCCATAAATAATTCCAAAATGGTCCTAGAGTTTTCTCATAATTTTTTAAATTTTCTAAAAGTTTGTTTAACTATATACACAAATAAAGACAAAGTAAAACTAAATGGAAATGGCATAGGGTGTATTTGTCTAACACGCCTTTAGCCTAAAGTCAAAGACATTACAGATGCGTTAAGGGTGTGTTTGACAAACATGCCTTAAGGACCCAAACAAGGCCTTATTTCTTAAAAGAAAAAAGAGGTGTGCCAAATATACCCTTAAATATGGGTTAGGCTTGGGCTAGCCACATGGGTTGGGCCTATTAGACCCGAGACCCCAAACCCTCGTGTATGGGCTGGGCTTAGGCCCAACCTAACCAAATTAGTTGTCTGAGAGATGGCCTAATGGGCCTTTTCTTTAAAAAAAAAAAAGTGAGCTGAACCCAACCTAGCCATACGGGTTGGCTTTAAGTCCAGCCCATGCAACTTGGTCACTAGCCCAACCTAGTGACCACATTACTTTCCTTTGCATAACATGAATTATTTCACGTTCTATAGGGTTGCTTAAACAATAACAAAAATGAAGAGAGGAGGAAAATTACCTGGGTTGTGGATGGGGCGTTATTGGATGGTCACTTTGTCATTGGTGGTGGTTTGGACATGGTGGAGCTACTGTTGTCCACGGTGGTGTTGTTTAGGATGCTAGAGAAGAAGTTGTTGGTGGAGAAGAAAAATTGTGGAGGTTGCAGTGTGGGGGGAACTATTATTGTTAGCTGGCCTGGGGACGTCTTGGTCACTGGTTAGTGGTGGAGGGAGCAATGTTGTTGCTGGTGTTGGACGTGGTGGAGAGATATTGTAGTCCACGATGGTGTTGCCTGGGTTGGTGGTTGTGCTATCGTGAAAAAGAAAAAAAGAAATGGTGGAAGTTGTTTGCTTGGTTAAAAAAAAAGGGTTAAAAGGCTAGTGAAAGGTATTTTTCAAGGTGTCAGAGGTAATGTTTACTGGAAATGCAAGGGAATGTTTGTTTGTTTTTTTTTTTTAAGAAAAGCTGGTGCAGTGTGTTTTTTGCCTCTATTTTTCTCCTTTTCTTCTCCACAAAATTCATCTTATTTATAGGGTATGAAAGAAGGATACGAGGTGTTTCTTAGGTATGGTTTGTGGCCATTGATTTGCTTGAGAATCATCTTAATCATTTGGCACAAACCAGCAACCTAGTACTACAAAACCAGTACTAACAAAGCAAATTAGGGCAGAGTTTTTGGCCATTTATTGCAGTGGCTGCAGGGATGCAAACTGGTAAAGAAATGGACGAGGGTGTAGTACAATGTCAGAGGGTGAGGATGGTGTGTATTTCGTCTTGTTTTGAGGATAAATGAAGCATTAAATGGCCTCCAAAAGTGGGTTTATGGGAAACTTTTCATCTTAGTTCTCGGTCTTGGAAATTTTCAATTTCATCCCTAATTGACCTTCAAACTTCTATTTTCTTCAATTCACCCTTTTTTTCAGTTGAATTGGGTCCTTGAATTCACGTGTCTTTTACAAAAAGATCCTTAGTTCTAAATTTCTTCAATTTGGCATTTAATTGACCACCAAACTTTAGTTTTCTTGCAATTTTTATCTTTGATTTCATTCAATTGAGTTTGAAAAAATTAAATATGGTCCTTTCAAATTCAAATATTCTCAATAAGCTCAAATTAAGATTTCAAACTTAATTGTTTTTCAACAATTTAGTCCCTAATAAAATTAATTTGACCTATTAAAGTCTAATTAAATTCCTGTACTTAATTAATTCTTTTAATTTGACCCAAATTAATTCTTAAATTTAATCAAACCTTTAATTGGGCTCATGATTAAATCAAATTGACCTATTAAAAGTAATTAATCCTTACACTTAATTGTTATGCAAATTTATTCAATAATCATTTAATTTGACCTTATATTTGTATTGTCTTTCAAACTTGGGTAGAACTGGGTTCCATATTTTTGTCCAAAATCTCAATTTTGTTCCTCCATGCATTTGAAAACCTTCTCGGGGGCTCTTGCCAAGTTGCTAGTTTTATTTTTTTGAATTTTGAAAGAAATCGATGATTTTGGGGGAAACGCAAAAATCAAGTTATGACAATTGCCCCCTCTTACAATACTTATGATAGAAAGTCTTGTAAGAGACTTTAGATAGTAAGCTTGTAAAGAAGAAAAGATGAGAGATTGTGATTTGACCAGATCAAGAAATGGTCAATCCCTCCAAAAGTATCAGGAGTGAAGGTTTGAAATGCACTCATGAGAAAAGAGATTAGGCTAGAAAACGTATTATCTAGTACACGGGGGCTAGAAAACACACTAAAAAAATGGAAAAGGCTAGAAAGCGCAATATCCGGTATGCGAGGGTTAGAAATCATAATCGGAAGAAAAGAGATTGGGCTAGAAAGCGCTCCATCTGATTGGTAAGGGCTAGAAAGCGCACTTAAAAGAAATAGGATAAGGCTAGAGAGCACATTATCCAATATATGAGGGCTAAAAAGCGCACTTAAAAGGAAAGAGATATCAAAAGGAAAGAGATAGTGCTAGAAAGTGTATTATCTGATAGTAGAGGGCTAGAAAACACTCTCAAAAGAAAATGGATAAGGCTAGAAAAGGCATTATCTGAAATGCGAGGGCTAGAAAGCACACTCGAAAAGAAAAGGATAAGGCTAGAAAGCACACTCAAAAGAAAATGAATAAGACTAGAAAGCATATTATTCGGTATGCAAGGACTAAAAAGCACACTTGAAAGAAAAAAGATAGGGCTATAAAGCAAACTATTTGATGGGTGAGGGCTATAAAGCGCACTCAAAAGAAAATGGATAAAGATGATATCTTTTGCTTGAAAGGTTTGAGTCTGTCAAGGATTCTTTCCTATGCGATACGTTATGATTAATATGCATATATTCTTACTTAAGAAATATAGGTCCCCTTTCTTCGTGGGCTCTTTCTTTCAAAACTTTGATCCTTGTAGCAAGCTTTCATGGCTCTTTCACTTCTACTTACCCTAGCCATAACTCGTGGACTTGACCTCTAAGGAGAGATGCTCATTTGATGATCTCAGATGATACCGACATACGCCACTATCTGAAAACCCTTATCTCAATAATTGTGACCTATTCCATGATGTCTTTTCTCAAAAGTTTTTGGAGGATTTGAATAGCTTTGTTTCCTATTTTATGTTCTCCTAAAAGAGGAGTCATGGAACCAACCCTCCTATTTTGTTTTAGTTGCCCCCAGCCTGATCATGCCACTAAGTATATTTATCCTGTTTTGTTTGCTTGAAATTTCTCAGGGCTTATATTATATGAAAAAGGGCTTGGCTATTTACAAGAGATTTCAAAGCCAATTCCTAAACACAAGAACCATTTCGATGTTGGTTTAAAGAAAATTTATTCCAAAAAGAATTCAAGCAATCCCTATGGATAAGGTTTCATAATAGTTGAAAATCTTTGTTATTTTATTGTCTATTAATAAAAATGTGAAGTGACATTTTGTTGGTCAAACAATTTTAAGTTGAGAATTAAAAAAAAAAGTTATTTGAAGCATTCATTTTACTTGTATGAAAAATGAAGCATAACCGAGGTTTCTCGAAAAACTCATTTTCACATGGGAAAGCATCACTTACCAATCCAGATTGCTCGCCTTCAATTAGAAAGGGCTTTATTGGGTACATAATATGGGTTTTGGCTATTGGCTATTTAATAAAATGGTACTTGCAGGCCCAAAAGGTGTTTAAAGGATCTCAAGAATGAGGATCACCTAAGCTCATTCCAAAACCTTTTTTTTTTTGTAAAGGGATTCCTAGATCTTAGGGTTGACTTTGTAAAATGGTTTGGCATGCCCTCAACATTTAGACTATTTGACTGTGAATATTATCATTATATTCATTGTTATGAATTTATTCATACCCCCAATTTTGTTTGGGCACCTTTAATCATTAAGGATCATTTTGCATATTATTGCGGTCAAATTGTTTTTCTAATCCATGTATTTTCCCCTAGTGAGGAGTGTGATCCTAGTTAGAGTTGATTTTCAAGAAAAACTTACTAAGCTCAAAGGAGGCAAAGGATATTTTTGAGTGTTGTGAAAGGATTATTAGAGATGGTCTCTCCTAATTTTAAACGCATGCTTTTAGGATCGGTAAGCTTTAATTTCTTTCATTTTGGCCATGCAAAATTAATTTTCATTGTAATTATGAATCATTATTCATTCAATTAAAATTCAGCTTCAATGTTATTTTTTGGTGTTTAGTTTATTTTTTGGTTTGTAAGCATTTGATCCCAAAACTCACTTGTGAAAAACAAACACCAATTTAACCTCCGTATTTGTACTAATAACTTTGATTTCACAAAAACCTATGTGAAAACACAAAAACAAGGTTTTTAAAGTTTATAAGATCATGTAGAGTTTTTTTTTTATATATATATATAGAAAGAGGAAATACACCAAAGAATTCTTGGCCAAAATTTGATTTTTATTGATTTAATAGGCAAAATACATCAGGAATAGTATTTGTTTACGGGTTTAGGTATATCATCTCCATCCATCTTAGTTAAAATTAGAGCTTATTCGGTAAAAGCCTTCTTCATCATGTAAGGTCCTTTGTAGTTCAGTGTCCATTTCTCTAATCTTCTCCCAATGGCAGCAAGATCTTTTTCAATACTAGGTCTCCCTTTTTAAACACTCTTGGCCTAATATTTCTGTTATATGCCTTAGCCATTCTAGTTTGGTACAACTGGTGGTGACAAATGGCTGCTAATCTCTTTTCACTTATCAGATTCAACTGCTCAAATTTTAGCTTTGACCATTCTAATTCTTCTAGTTTTGCATCCATTAGAACCCTTAATGATGGAGTCTCCACTTATAAAGGCAACACTACTTTCATCCCTTATACTAGAGAGTAAGGGGTTGCACCCGTAGAAGTTCTGATTGCAGGGTGGTACACGTGAAGTGCGTATGAAAGCATATATGCCAATCCTTATAGGTGACCACCATAAAGTTTCCCAACTTTAAACTCTAAAGTAGCTTCTAGACTGATGATGCACGCATCATACTCAATCATATTATTGGTGCATTCAAATTGCAACCTTATCAAAACAGGGTACTGCACATCCTCATCATAAAGGTTAAAATTCAGTGGCTTATAATCTTCCACAACATGATCTACCCAGATGGTCAGTAGTCACACCCTTTTACAACCTTTCTTGTCATATAAACAATGACGTATTCTTTTAACAACACTTGTCATCTTGCTATTTAGCTTGACAAGTAAGGCTTTTCACATATGTATTTGAGCGGATCCAGTTTTACGATCAACTAGGTCATGTAGTACAACATATACTGCCTGGGCCATTTTACACCCCAAACCAAGGTACAATATAGCCTTTTGAAGGCAATATACTAGGATTCATAATCATTAAACTTCTTGCTCTAGTAGTGGATAACTTGTTCTTTCCTCTCTGACTCATCATGTTGGCTCAACATGCATCCCATAACTATTTTTGTCACCATCAAGTATAGGATTAGAGGTTTTCCTGGTATAGGAGGCACTATCAATGACGGGTTTTGGAATCAAAAGCTTCTTGGCAATCATTATCTTATACTCCGGGATTTTTCTATCTAAATAAATAGAAAATCGACTCACACGTTACCATGAGTTAAACTTCTTACTTCTTTCTCCATCTTAGGCACTGCATATCCTAGATTTCCTTTACTTTGTTCGGATCAACTTCTTGACTGCTTATTACAAAACCCAACAATTTTTCAGTCCTTAACCTGAATGAGCACTTTATGGGATTCAATCTTAATTGGAATTTTTGCCACCTTTCGAACAATTTCCTCAATACCTGCTCATCATCTTCTTCTTTCTTTGATTTGGCAAGTATATCATCCACATAAACTTCCACTTCTGGATGCATCATGTCATGGAAC
>Ga0307510_10007463_pt1 | contig 13023 bp, 13 predicted proteins | sample 12_EM_MG_FD_207224 | JGI IMG/M metagenome (GOLD analysis project Ga0307510, IMG submission 207224) | Populus trichocarpa ectomycorrhiza microbial communities from riparian zone in the Pacific Northwest, United States - 12_EM | ecosystem: Host-associated > Plants > Roots > Unclassified | place... | reverse complement strand
TACCCACCAGTGCCTCTCAAACAGCCCATCAAAGCGAAATGTTTTCGTTCCACACTACCACTCACGCTTCCTTCTTCCCATGTGGCGAGGATCAAACGGCTGCTTGGTCCGAAGTCGCGGGCCATAATCCGCAAGCTGCCCTGTCATTCAATGGGGGTGCACAAGATCCCCTTACCGTGAGCACGGATCTTCTCCGCAATACGAAAGGTTACTCACAGTTCACAGTCACAGGACCTCGATCAAATCTTCGCACCTGTGCTTGATGACTTGGCCAGGACTGGGTTCGGGCTGAGCGGTCTCGAAGCCGCCAGTGCTGGGGCGTCCAACCCTGGCTACAGCTACACGCCTAACGTCCAGGGTCAATACGATCACACTCACATGAACACCGTAAGTATACAATGCTTGGCCGTCGCCTGAAGATCATTGACTCACCTCGTTGCGTTATAGAACTTCCACGCTGCTTGGCTTGCGCCCACGCCCCGTAGGTCAGATTACTCCTTGCTTTCGGCTTGTGCTTACGCTACCCAAAGCGCTCACAGACTCAGACACCATTCCGTCGCCGGCGAGCGATGCCCCATGGGATGAGAACCTGCTGCTGCCAACCCCATCAGCGCCAGAGCCACACGATGTGAGTGGGAGTTACCCAGTGACAGCCATATTCTCAACTTCACTTCTTTCACAGGATTCCTATGCTTATACCTTCGCGGCGGCGGCGTCGCCTCCACATTCTCACGCCGAAATGGCCTGGCATTTTGAACCAGGCCAATCCGCACACCTGGCTCCGTTCGTCGATGGTAACGGGGGCATGACGGGCCCATATTTTAACTTCCCCAACACTGTTGGCGCAACTCCGTGAGTATATTCTGTTCTCTCACATATGGGAGTGACATGTCCTCCCTGGCTTACACGATTGTTACAGCGGGTCGGCCAAACCCTGCGCAATTCCCCTCGGCGTGGCGGATATCGGTGCCAGCCAGGACATGATGCCTGGCACATACATGCCCGAATTGCCGTGGGCCATTCTCGGGAAGCGTCCTCGCAGTGCAGAAGAGACCAGTAACGACCACACCAAAGCAGGAAATAGACGCAGCTCGCCCAGGAGTGTCAAGAAGAGGAGGGGCGTGAACGGGGTCTTGAAGGCGGCGGGGTCCACAAGTAGGGCCCGTCAAAAGCCTGCCACCAGGACCCCAGTAAGAATTTATGGTAAATCCGAGGCGGCGGGACGCGGAGCGGGGATGCTCGCGGCCCCAATCGCGCACGAAGTTTACCGTCAATTCCTACCGGGACCAAGTGTCCAGGAGGCATTGATGGGGGCTACTGCGCAGGGACAGCTGCCCTGGATCGAGGGGAGTGAGGAGTGTGTAAGTTTGACTTTCACAGGCAACGCGGTGGAACAACCGGACGTTGTCAACACCGCCACGGACAGGGAGGGGAAGAATGCGGAGGACGGGTTTCGGATCCCAACGGGACTTACCGAGAGGCAGCAACGCCTCCTCATGGCTACGCCAGAAGAGCGAGAGCGCGGGGTCGTCCGCGTGCTGAAGTGCATCGTATGCCCCAAGTCGGGATTCAGCAGATGGGAGAGCTTCACCCGGCATTGTGAACGGACGGAGGGGCACCCGGAAGACCTCTTCTTTTGCAGGTTCTGTGGCGATTTCTTTTCGCGCCCAGAAGCGCGCGACCGGCACGAGGAGAAGCCCCCTAAAGAGTGCTCCAACGTTAGCCCGGCGAAGGCTGAGGAAAAACGGACGGTGACCTTACACGTCCACGAGGGGTTCAAGACAGAAATCGATGGATACCTCAGGTTCGGCGGGAAGATGGGGGAGCTTTTCTGCCAGAGGATAAAGAAGTTATACCCGGACTCCTCGAAGAGAGGGAGCCGACAGCAGAGTCGGCTCAAAGCGTGACGGGTGAAGGCTTTATCGCTTGATACTGTTTGTCTTTTCTTTTATCTTTTTCTTTTGCTGGTCCTACTGCGAGGAGACAACTTGCAGTGTAGCGCTGGGGACAATTTTCATGTGTACGTTGTTCCTGCTGTAACGTCTTGTATTGCCGCTTGCTCGTTTTTTCGTCGCTGATCGACGTGGCTCTGAGTCTGAGCCATTGTGCCGACTACGCACCGTGTATCCCCATCCGCCTGAAAGACTTTGCTCAACTGCCGTCCAAACCTCGAACGCGAACCATGGGAGCCGCAACTGAGAGGGGGAGGGAAGACGAGGCGAAGAGATATAGGGACAATCAATCGATTTGATGACAGCCGGATAAGAAACTTGCTTCTTAAACACGCGTCGGGGCTGGATTTTCTTGCCACGCCGACGCAACGTGAACAAGTCGTACGAGATGAGGAAGTTCAACTTCGCACCGGAGCGATGAAAATTGACCTCTTCCTTTCCACATGGGACACCACGAGCCATAGACAGGCACGCCGTACGCGGTCACGCGCGATCCATGAGCCGCGAACGGGCAACCCACTACTACTGGCAATCCCTCCACAAGTACCCGGATCAATCGATCGATTGTCTTGCGCGGGCTGTCTCGTACACAAGGACCCATCGATGCACTGTTGGACCGACAAGGGTGGGGGAATGGGGGAACGGACGCTTGAAGGGTAAGAGGGGAGCGCCCAATCGATTCTGAAGACGTATATTAATGGAGCGTCTGCGTCAGCATACCCTGGTTCTGGTTCTATCCCCGTGCGTACTTTCGAGTTATTTGTCTCTCAGCGTCTACAAAAGCCTTTCCAAGGGGTTTTTTTTTGCGATATGGCGACGCGCCTCTGTCTGGCACAACAATAATCCCTATAGGAGAACAAGCCGTCCCTGTGTCATACGATGGGCGGACACAATACACAGGTGTTCTCGGCGACTCAAATGCGCATCACGTTCAAGTGTCCGGTATCTGTTGTTCCTCACGGTGGTACATTAGGATATCCACGCCACGGAGGGGCCTTCTGCTCAAGCTCGGCATTCAGAAAAGACAAGAACTTTCTGGTGTCTTCGCTTCGTAACGCGCCGGTGGTGAGCAACGGTCATCAATATTGCAGCATGCTCCCGGCCTTCTAATGAGCATCATCCACGCCACCTGGATTTATAGATCGGCTCCTCTCACGGCCTGCACAGCAGAGGGCATAATGGGCACGCTTGTATTCGCGCGCGCACTACGGTCGATAGCGTCCAGCGACGTCAACAAGGGTCGTATAAGGAGTTCTCTTTAGGACTACTGTACAGTATAAAAGAATAGACGGAACGCCGGGTCTATTTCCACGTAATGTAGACATAGAAAGATGCCCACAACTATCACACAGGTGGTGAGGGGTATAGATGGTCTCACCAATGAAGCGCGTGCGTCATACAAGGATGGCCAGTCAATACGGTCGTTGTGACTGTTCGTCGTTCTAGAGTGAAAACCCGGAACACGAAACTCTTCATCCGCACTCGCCGCTTTAGATTGCTGGCAGTGGCTCGATGTAGACGGTACGTGCTGTGGATGAAGGGCTGTGATGGCAGGAACTCGACACCCAGCCCACAAGGAAAGTCAAAGGCTGGTTGTCTGATGGGGACTTCTGTCCCCAAACAGGGCGAGACGGCGACCTCGTGATTAGGGCCCTGAGCTCAGCAAGCTACAGGGCCGCGGGGCGTGACGCTGGAGTGCCCATGTACCGCCGGTGAGACCAAATATCCAAAAAGACTTGACGAAAACGGAAGGAAGTTGGATTTTTTAATCGAGGGAGTGCGCAACAGTCATTCTTGCATGCCATGAGGCGGTGAAGCCGGAGGGAGAATCGGTGAACTGGTAACGCAAAGTGCGATCCCCGACTTTGTCGGGGAAGAGAAGAGGATAAGCGCACTTTTCATGCCTATGCAGGGTGACTGACTTCCCACAGTCCCGCCACCATTTCTTCACAGCGAATCACCCCCACCCCTTTCCCGAAGCTTCCATTTCTTCCTCACCCGCGAGATAGTTGACCGGTCAGGATCCGTTTCTTTTCAAAGGCTTCTCGAATCTGCCTTGTTGCAGCACGAGAAAAAGACTAGCGTCACTTCATCATAACATCCTCTTGCCCACTCGGTCGAGAACTTTAATAAGCTTCTGCAAGATAAACCAAAGGTTGTCAGAGCAAGTGAAAGAATCACCAAATCGATGAAGACTATTTTATCAATTCTAGCACCACTTTCTTCCGTAGACCGTCCTGTCATGTCAGACAAGAAGGCGGTAAGCTTACCCGTGGAAGTAATAAAGATGTCTTCATCTGTGGGATTAGGCGAGCTGCGGGTGTAAATGCGATATATTTGCGAGTTGCCCATGTATGAGTTCTGGGGATATAGGCATTAGGCATTCAAACGCGAAGCGATGGTCAGGCTTGACTTTGTGGTCTCGTGACTTGTCGATATTCCCATTTTCTCGGCCCGAAAACGGCCCGGCTTCTCTCTCTTCTCTTCCTGCTCCCGCTGCCTGCCATGGTCAGGTTGATCACTCATAATCTACTTGCATGCCACGCCAAAGGCTGCACTACTAACAATTTCCCACTCAAGCTTACCAATGTAAAGCTCGCTCTACAAGAAGCCGACTTCAACCCAGACTTTCTTCGCGGATTCCTCCCTAGAATCGAATGGGACGCCCTCATCCAGGCCTCGCGCGAGGTGATCAGCCAATCATATCTCGTTCCATATCGAAACAAACTCATTAAACGAGATTGGAGATACGTCGCTTCCCCCGGAGCGACCAGAGATGCTTGATGATGACCTTTTGAAGCAGTTGCACCATGTGCTTCTCGAAGTCAGTCCATGCACCTTATTTTCCCTTCTCCCCCATGACGTCTTTCGTAGATCCACGTAGACGAAGGTTCGATGACATGTCCAAACTGCGGGCACGTCTATCCCATTTCAAACGGGATCCCGAATATGGTCCGCGTCTCCCATTCTCTCTTCCAACGTTACCAGTTCTCACTTTTTATTACATCTCCCCGTCTGTAGTTATTGGCAGAGCATGAGATTGGGTAGTATTCTTCTTGTCTAGTCATAGGTTATCTGTCGTGGCAATCGGGACAATCACAAGGTTAAAGAACAAATGAATTATGACCGTCACTGCCACTCTTCGGTTGATTGAATGATCCCCAGCTTCTTGGCCCTGCGTGCCTCTCCAACGATGTACTCTTCTCTACGCATCCTCGTCATCTTCGAATAAAGATGATCCAGATAGTTCAGACCCACCTTCCCGCCACCATCGGCTCGTCCTCTCCACCAACATTAACCTCCATGTCCCGCCAATTTGTCCCTGAAATTTACCCACAAGCACTCGCCCTTCCAATCGCCCGAAGACCTCTATTCCCCTGTTTCTACGAGGCAGTCTTATTCCCAACCCTAAAGTCGTCGCACCCGTAAAGGAAATGATGAAGCGTGGCCAACCCTGTCTAGGCACGTTCCTCCTCAAAGACGAACAAGCAGACTCGGACGTCATCACGGACATTAATTTGGTTCACCCCGTCGGTGTATTTGCGCAGTTTACCATTGTGTTTTCTGCGGCCAGCGGGCCCTGGAAGGAGTGTGAGAAGGAGGAAGGCTTGACGGCCGCCCAGTACCCCAACCGCCGGGTTAAGACCACCGATCTGGTCAAAGCCGGAGGCTCGCAGCTGCTCGGGTCGAGGACCACGTTGAATCGTCCGTCCCTTCTGACCAAGAGCAGCTGCCCACGCTTTTGCCTTCTCCCCAGGCGATTGATCCTGAGTTGCCAACGGACTAGGCCAGGCACCATCCGGGCATGCCAACACCGCGTGCCATCTCCCATCTCCACTTACAGTTTCCTTCAGCGCTTTTTTCACACCTCCTTCCTCCGGGATTACGGCGTCTCGATCGTGAACATCGCCAACCTCCTCACACAGCCCTACAACAAAGACGACCAGTACATCCGTACCTTCATCGCCGAGGCCGTATCCGTCTTCGAGGACATCGCCCAGCTGAATCTGCTCTTTTGTGACCAAATCACGAACTTTTCCATCAACCGTGTTGCCACTTTGTTGCCGCAGTCTCCACAGTTGAAGTTATCAGGACGCCTTGGAGTCCTTCGTCATCGACAATTCCTCCGCGAAGCACTTCTCGTCCTCAAAAAGCAGGTGATCGATGCCCAGCTGCAATCCAAGCTCTCGCGTGACGAAGATAGCAAGATCGTGAAGCGCCAGCGCGAGTATTACCACATGGAACAGCTTAAGAAAGTGCTCGGCTTGTAAAGCGACGGCAAGGACAAGCTCATCAAGGTGCTCAAGGCCCGCGTGAAGCAGCTCGCCATGCCGGAGCCCATCGAACACGTGTTTGAAGAGGAGCTCGCGCATCTCGAACCCGTGGCATCCGAAGCGAACGTCACGCGCAACTACCTCGACTGGCTCACGCAAATTCCCTAGGGTCAAGACTCACCCGAGAACTCCTCGGCGCGAAGGGGCCATCTGTGTGACCGTGTGCGGACTCTGGCCTGACGTGTGGTCCTGCAACTCGGAGATTTCGAGACGCAACTGGCTCTGGGGGCATTGCAAGAAAAGAGGCGTATAAGGAAAGGTTGTAACGCCAGAAGACCGGGGAGAGGCAAGAGTGACCCTCACATAGATGGTTGGGGAAATGTATCATACCAGTTTCGGCGATGGAACTGAGTACAGACTCGGACTGGGCCAAGGCGTGAGGTTAGGGATTTGGGTATTGGTGCCTTCGTGGTTCTCCGCCTGACCGACCCACTGCGGCTAGAGTCCGCAGCATTAATGTAGGGTGGCGCTTCCGACAAACCCGATATTTACTTGCCCTGTCATATTTGCACTTCCCTGCCTCCTCTTCGCCTCGCTGCATAACTATGCGGAAGGATTTTCGCCACATTGGACCAATGTCCCGGTCACCACCAAATGTCTCAACCCACTAGCGACGTAGCTGATAAGCCAATATGGACTGAATCGGATGAAAATCGATTGATCCAGTTTGTTTTGTGGAGTTTTGATGGCATGCTGGTTTGAGTTCTCCCTCGCAACGGCGTGGGATTAAGGTTTTTTGGATGGGGTGGCGGCGAGCTCTCGCCGGGGTGTGATGCGCATATATTCCGAGCTCAAGGACGTTGAGCCAGGCGACGGTGTATCATGGTTTCTTCTCTCCGCTGAGTATGCTTATAGTTGGCACCGGCGTGACGCCAGAGGCTCATCGTTGCCATCCGTAAATGATCTATTGTGATAGCTATTTCCTTGCGAATGAAGATTGCCTTGCTCCCACTTCCGAGTCCCTGTGGCATGATGCGCCGTGATCTGTGCATAACGTACGCGCTTCCTCCTCCGGGTCATGCATGCGCCGGCACACCAGACCAACCAGAGTGTGTAACGTCCAGCGCTCCGCATCCGTGGAGAAGACCCTATGCATCGCGGACTCAACCCGATACAATTTCACCCTACTGCGTAAGATCAATATTGGAATTGGTTATAATGAATTAAAATGAAGTGCCAGCAAAGACATCTGACACGGCGCCGGAACAACCTAATAGGCTCAGTACTTCGGTGCCAGTGCCATAGGACACTGGCACGGCCTTCAGATTAAGTGCCTTGGGTTGGTGTTCGTGGCTGTACCTATTAAAACCCGGGCTACCGCGACCACCCAACAACCAACATTCCATGACTCCTCTCCATACTTACACAACCCAGGAAGAGAGCCAACGTATTATGCCGTACAGAACCGCAAGCTGTCTGGCCGATGCCCCTCAGTTAATCTGGAGGCTGGGGGGTCCCGTCACCGTGAGCGGGACTACTCAGAGGTGCGAGCGAAAACTCATGTTTCGCTGTCACAGGACTTCGGCTATGAATTTGCTGCTATGAGGGAAGACCTGGCCAACGGCGGTGTTGCTTGTGCCAATCTCGAAGCTATCGATACACGGGCATCCAACTCTGCGATCACGTTTTCCCGCTATCCGGGCGGCTGGGATTACGTGGAGCCCGTGAGTATACGATATCTGATTGTCAATTGCTGGCACAGACTTCTGTTATCCCGTTGCAGCCCATCTATCCCCTTTGGCACCCCCCAACCCTTCGTAGGTCCCCAAGCTTTGTTATCATTCAGCCAACGCCCTCACGGATCTAGTTTCCGTTGCACCGCCTGCGGGCGACGATCTAGGGGCTGTTTTCACCGCCACACCAACTCAAACTATGGCCGTGCCACACGCCGTGGGTGCCAATCACGCAGATAGAAGCACTATGTCTATTTTGACACGTCAGCAGGTCCCGGCCTCAAATGATCGAATGGCACTAACCGCCACTTCTCAAACTGAGATGATCTACCCCATCAAACTAGATCAAACCAGCAACCCGTTACTGGTTTATCCTACCGTGGATCGCAGCAGGATGGAGTGGCCGATCACCCTAAAATATGACGAAGATCATGTGTATTTTGACGTCCCTGTTGTGACGCCATCGTACGTACCTCTCATCTGCGCCCTGTTTGCGGGGGTGATATGGTTCACCTTCGCTAACACTAGCGGTATGCAGGATGGCGTCGTCACCCGAGGGAATTTGCGTGGCTGCTCCTGGGACTGCTGCGTCTGCCACCAACATGCTCGAATTCCCACAGATGGACCTTGGTAAACAGCATGGTGGGGGGAACGAGGATCTCGACGATCAGGGTCCAGGGACTGAGAATGGCCATGGCCTATGTCCGGGCAAGAAAGGCAAGGCCAAGGTGGACACTACAATCGGGGGCTTGGCAGGAGGGCCCCCAAATTGGACCTGTCGCAACACTACCGTTAAGGCCTCCGCAAGCATCCACACCACCTCCGAGGCAGTCGAAAGCAGAGCAGACATGCCCATGGTTCTGATTGCGCAAGGACCGTGTTGTCGACCCCTGCAGAGGCCAAGTGTCCAGCAGCAGCTAACGGGCACGACTGTAAGGGAAGAGACGCCGTCAGTCGAGGAGGCCGTGCAGGAAGCAACGTGGGACCAAAGCGACAGTATGGTAGAGCAGGAGGAAGAGGAGGAGTACAATGCAGATGAAGGCAAGCTAGAGGCGATGAAGCACAATATCTTCTGCATCCCCAAACGATTTGACGAGAAATGTAAGCGTTTCCTCGAGGCTACGTCGGAGGACTTCACACGTGGTACTCTGGATGCGCTCAAGTGCAAGCTCTGCCCCACCGCCAGTTTCAGTACATGGGATGACTTTGTGAGGCACTGCAAGACCACAAAGTCACATCCACTCAAGCTATTCTTTTGCGATGACTGTGGGGACTTCTTCGCGCGCCAAGACTCGCTGAAGCGGCATTGCAAGAACCGACCTTCCAGGTGCTTTGGTGTTGCACTGCACGAGGCTGAAGAGAAGCGAAGGGAGACGGAGATAATCCACGAGCAGTTCAAGAAAAACTTGGACGCGTACCTGAAGACCAATGAGGGGACCTGGACAGCCTTTACACAGGTTATCAAGGAGAAGTATCCGGGCTCTTGGAAGGGGGGAAGGAGGCAGCAGAGCTGTGTCCTAGCACCCGAGTCGATGTGGTCCTAAGAAATTGTCAGCGTCACATGTACGCCTTTTGTCCCCCCCCTCCCCCTTTTTTCTCCTCTTATATTTTTGCTGACCTCACTATGAAGAGGACTGCAGTAGGACGCCAAGGACAGTTTGAGTTTACTTTGTTCTTGTTACGTGTTCTGTCTCGCTTGCTTGCTTTGTTTTGCCGTACAGTACAGTAATATGCCGGAAATTATCCTGATCTGAGCCGACTTGGGGACACTGTCCCGATTACGCACCGAGTTCCTATCCGTGGGTAGTCTTTGCTTAACGGGTGTTCATAATATGAAATGAAGCATGGGAGATGGAAACATAAGATACGGCGAAAAGCGAATGATCAATTAAAAGATAAAAAGACGGCGGTGTCTAGCTGAACTTTCCTTGCCATGCCGTCATGACATGAGTATGCAGTGGTAGGAGAGGATCACTAATTTCCGTCCCGGAGGCGGAGATTTGTCTCTTCTATAAAAAATGGGACATCACAGATCATGAGTCACACAAATACAGATTGTACAAGGTCACGCACCACCGTGAGGGCACACACGAGTATAGCAGCTAATAGGGTCGATCGGTCGATTGTCTGATGGAATCTGAGAATTCGTCAATGGGTAAGTTTGTTCGGCCAACAAGGATGGGCTGCAGTGGCGGGGGCTAGAAGGACTCGATTACGAAAAGCACAACCGACTCAGACGTAAAGGGGCGTCAGTATACGTACGGATGCTGTCAGTCATTGACAATATTGACTGTTCCATTCGAAAACCGGACTCGGAAATACGACGGAAAACTGAAGTCGGAAACACCCGCAGTTGTGCCTGAGAGTGAGCGAGAAAAACGTGATCACGTGATACCGGGCCAAAAAAAAAAAGAGAGAAAAAGAAAAAGCAGTTTGCAATCGCACCAGTAACTGTCTGTTCGTTCTATCCATTGCTCTCACCACCAGGCAATTTGTCATGGGTTCAACAACATTCAACGCCCAACCCCAATGGATTACTTTTAGACGAGGCATATGCCGCTACACCACTTCGCCACATGGAGGATGCCGGGATGGCTTGCCATTAATGTTGTCATAGAAACTCCGACACGGTAATAATCGGCAGGCATGGGAAACGATGTTTTCGTTCCAGAGAGCATGACTTTTATTTCCAAAAACAGAAAATATTATACCAGTTACTAGTTTGTGGACATGGTGGAAATGTTGACAATACAGAGTGATCGAGCATTAGGTCTTACTACAGTAGTCGATGCAGCGTACCTAATAGTACAGTAATTACTGTACTCGTCTAACGCTTTCATGTTTAAAGCGACTCCAACACGAACAACGTGGTGTCGGACATTCTCTCGTGGACAACATGCTTGGGCTTGCCAGGAAATACGAGGTGAGGCAAGTGCCAAGGAGCCCCATGCCATTCGCTCATTCTCCATCTTGTTCTCCTCTTCAGGCTGTGCTGGAATTTTGCGACCAAGACAGTCCAACGGCTGTACCCACAGACATCGGACCCGTGAGTGTAGGCGTGCATACTTTGTGCAGACTGCTTAAACACCTCGATAGACTCCCGATTTTTTTGGCGTAGTGTCACGGTCATGGCATGAGTTCGAGGCCAGAATTGATAGACTGTGCTCAGGGTTGCCCTGGACCGAGAGGTACAAGGTTTTTTTCCTTCAAAGGCATGGTGAAGGTTACCGTGAGTAGGCCCTGTTCGGGTCATAATGGCTGGCTAGACTTCAATATAGACAACGTTGGGATGGCCAAATATAGTCAGGAAGTAAGTAGGTTCGTTAATGTATACTTCGTCTCTTTGAGGGACGTTGGCAGGAATGGGACGGGTATGCTTTTCTGTTTGGTGTCTCCATTTAAGTTGTTTGAAGGTAGAGTTAAAAGGCATTGGTCCTCATTGAACGGCGACTCGGAACTCACCTGGGGGCGTGCGTCATAGCATTGACTTCATCATTTTTCGTCGCCTAATGTTCTTCTCCTAGCTGATCCTCGCCTCACTGCCACTGGGGAAGAACAAGTCCGCCGGGCCCGCGCTGCATGGAACCGTGAACTGTCCCGCGATGTTCCGGTTCCGGTTCCGCAGCGATTCTATTGCAGCCCCCTCACAAGAGCTATTCATACCCTCAATCTCACGTTTGAAGACCTACTTCCGAAACCCCCGAAACCCCTCATACTCGAGGTAACGCCGCAGATGCTTCGTTGCTGATTAACTAACACGTTTACAAACTCAGAACTGTCGTGAAGAGTATGGTGAACACACCTGTGACAAGCGTAGGACGCGGTCAGAACTACAAGATGAGTTCCCCAACATTGTGTTTGAGGAAGGATTCGAGGAAGAAGACGTCCTGTGGACGCCAACGCACGAGAGCAGAGCAAGTGTGGAGAGGCGTGCCAAACTGGTTTTGGACAGAATATTTGAGAATGATCATGACGCCACCTGTGCGCTCGCTCCTGATTTATCCAGCAACTAAGATCTCAGCAGGGATTTAGATATATCCATCACGGCGCATAGCGGCTGGATCAATGCATTCCTGCGTGTAGTAGGGAGAAATAACTACGCTCTACCCACTGGCGGTATGTACTCACACGCTCTCGGGATGATATCGTGTCTCATCGGAAGTGGTTCCCTTTAGGAATTCTTGTGGTTGTCGTCAAAGGAAAGGTTGATGAGATTCCTATTGTTTCCACTGTCTGACTTCAAGTTATTATCTGTGATTGCGCTGCCATTTACAATAGTCCCTTGGTACTTACGATACCCAAGGAAAACGCCAGCGGCGCTGGTCCTCTCACTGGGACTCACTGGGACACGCTTTTGTGCACGTAACCGTTACGCTCAGGCTCCGGGTCCATATCCCCAATTGCCTTTCTAGTACTTTACTGTCTCACTGCTTGTCTTGTAGTCTTAGCCGTGGCCTGCACGTACTTACTCATAAACGCGCTAGTATTCGCCTCGAATGTGTTATTGCATCTGTCTTCTCTCAAACGCACCCGGTGTGCAGTTCCCCAAGTTGCTCATGTCATCCCTTGCTCCCCTCGCACCCTCTCCGCGTGCTTCGCATCCGCGCACTCCGCTGCTCTTCAAACCCTGCACATAACCTGTACGCTCACTAAAAGTACTAAAGTATGATATGTCTGCAGCATCAAGAATATGTTCTGCTTCCTTTTTCGTACCTTTCATGCTCGTTTCACTTTTCCTAAGAAAGAGGAATGATTTTTTATTTATTTGGAGGATTCCTGTGTCGAAAAAGAAATCACATGTATGATTCTTTTCATGCCTTTTCTCCATTAGTGGATCCTCGGGTGACTCATAGTTGCCATCATCCCGCCTTGACTTTGACCATGTTCATCGTCACTCACAATAGTACACTCCGGCCCCCTTTCTCAATATACTCGCTACATCATGGGTTCCACTCTCTGCTTGTGCAAGAGAAAATGGCGGGCATGCTATTACCTAGGTACCGACGACGCGTTTGATTCCAGCCATCTTGTGCCATTTATCACGGCAGTGTTCGTTTGTGAAAA
>Ga0307510_10007462_pt1 | contig 13024 bp, 14 predicted proteins | sample 12_EM_MG_FD_207224 | JGI IMG/M metagenome (GOLD analysis project Ga0307510, IMG submission 207224) | Populus trichocarpa ectomycorrhiza microbial communities from riparian zone in the Pacific Northwest, United States - 12_EM | ecosystem: Host-associated > Plants > Roots > Unclassified | place... | reverse complement strand
ATTAATCACAATGTATAAACTACTATATTTTCATATTTTGGTTAGTAATAATCATATAGGACAAGCACAAGATCATAATCCACTCACCAGCCAGAGCTCTTTTAAGCTATCAGATTGGCTGATATTATCTCAATCAGACCTGCAATTAGAGTAATCCAAGGGAGCTCCTCCATTCACTACTTTACTAGCCTTTTCACCTAGCAGTTCTTGTTCTTCTAAGTTCACTCCTAGAGGTTTGTAGTGAGGTCAATTGGTGGCAGGTGAAAGAATTCGATGGAATACTATTTGTGCTATTCCATCAATTTTGTGCAATGAAAGTTTATAAAGATAAGACACTGCCAAGATAGATGTGACGTAGGAATAATGATCTATATATTAACACAGTTTAGCACTGTAAGAGATTTACACATATCTAATGAAAGTAGAAGAGCATAGGAGGTACACCTACTTGTAGTGCGGTTAAGAGAGGCTTCATGAAACCTGTAGTTCAAGTAATAATAGCTGAAAAACCAATTGGAACTTAAGAATTATGGTTCAAGCAAGTGTATTATTAGACTGAAAGTCTATTAAAGTCTGCTTTCTCCTGCTAGCGAGGAGACTGATTAAATTACAAAAGTCTTGAGTCATAGCCTTTCTGCAATCTGCATCCTTACCAGCAGTGGTACACCTACTGGAATCCTGTATTCCTGCAAGCCCAAAGAGTTATAGTGAAGCCTCCACCAGTGTTACCTGACTATTCCATAACCCAAATCCTAATTATAAACTTTATTCAAGCAAGCTGAACTTACCATAATATAGCATAGCTTACCTGATTAAAGGGCCAATTGTGAAGCTGTAATCAAGTCAATTAAACCAAATATAAATCAAACTAAAAATGATGATCCTGTACTTGTGCTCATGTGTTCCCTCACCAGACTATCTACACATGCTATAACTCATCTATTAAGTAGCCTTTATATCTTCTTTCATAGGGTAAGAAGAAAACATAAGCAAAAACATATGTTGGGTCAGGTATGTTCAAAATGTGAACATGAGGGGCACCATCTATTCTGTATGGATAATACTGTGCAAGTGTGAGGGGTGTTGTGAGGAACACTAGGTGAGCAGTTTAGAGCACATTCAGTAGGACTTCTAGTTCTTAATTATTCCAAAACCGGTGTGCAGTTGTGAAATATTGATACAAAAGTGTGCACCCATATAATAATTATGTGTTAATAGCTACTTTCTCCTTTTTTTTCCTCTTATTGAGTTTCCACATCCCCCCTCTTACATGGCATTTGATTTTGATATCATGTCATGTTGATTATTTCCTTGATAGGCTAGTGTTCAACATTTCAAATGGGCCTGATTGTCTCAGCAGTTTAGGGGATACCAATTTTTAATGCTCATTTTGTAAAGTGCCCTTATGTAAGACATTTTGTATGCAAAAGTATCATGATTCTCAAATTTCATACTAGGCATCTGCAGCATTTATCATTCTTCTGTTTATGGTTAGTTTTTACTTTTGCCTTCTTTTTTCTTGGTACAGCCTCTCAGCCTACAATCGTTACTCCTTGGTTGATCCTTGCACTATCGCCTACTAAAAGTATGTGAAATTCGGCATACGAACGAAGGGATCATATTGGAACCCCTATGAATCGCTTTTTCCCAGTCCTCGATTCACTTAGGGGGGCGGCGAACTAAAAGTTTGAGGATTTGTTATCAATCGATACCGCTCTGCAATCCCGCAAATCCCCTAACATCACTGGGGCGCTACTTGCATCCCATCATTACCCATTTAGGAGAAGGGGGCAACTGGGCTGAGGGATATCGTCAAAAGCACGACAAATACAACACTCTGTCCTTAGGGAAAATCGAAAATCCTCGGTTGCGATTTACGCTGTATTACGGAGTTGGTAGCGAGAAGAGATTGTGTGGCCCAGCTCACTCGGTGGGGATATACCCGGAAAATCCTTGATTCAGGCCCGGCACTCCTAGGGGGCTCGGAATTCTAATGGCGGGGGTGGAGAGCAAAGGGGGGAAGTGTGGGGGAGAGTGCTTCTGAGCGTGTGCGTGCTCGATTGTGGCTATGATACGGCCGGATGCTGGTACGTTAATGCCCCTGTCCACCCTTGATCCTACTGGTATCTTATGCATTTTCCAACACTCAACGGGAGTGGTTGCCCTTACCAGGCACCAAGCACGTTGGTCATCCGAAAGGTGTCGCACACCTACTCCTGTACGTTGGTGTTGCTGAGTCTAACTCGGAGGATTGTGTCTGGCTAGCTGGTCCGGGGTCATGAGGTTTATAAAGGAGAGACTCGAGCAATACCAGCCCCTGCATTCGCGAGTGACTATGTGTGACGGGGCTATGAGCGACTCGGAAGTGCAGCGCTTCCTGCCTACCGGTGCCTGTAGTCAATGGGATTCAAAGAGCGGCGGCTGGCACAGTTGGTATAGGCTGCGGATTTCCTTCCCAGAGCGCTCTTGAAAACCAGTGCCTCCCGGTCCGCCCCCGAGAGTGTTACGGTTGTTCCTACTCACATACGGTCACTCGTTACCAGGCTGTAGCAAATGTTCGTATATGGTTTCTTGCTCCTCTCAAATGTGGTTTCTTGCTCCTCTCAAATGTGGTTTCTTTCTCCTCTCAAATGCTTCTTTCAGCTTCCTATGTTTTTCATACTTGTTACTGGTTGAAGCCTAATGTGCGTTCTTTCATTGTTCCTTTCGTTCCTCTCAGGTCACTCTGATAGTCTTTTATTTTTAATTTCCTTGTGGAGGGATTGCGGTGGTAACAGCTGGACCACTGTACTATATAGCTGAGATATGTCTTCCTTATTGTTCAATGGATAAGCGTTGTCGCAATAAGAGATCTTGACTACTTTCTATTATCACTTCGTCTAAGTACTGATCGCATATTCTAACATCAAATGTTGCAGTCACTGGACTTGATGAAAGACCTACGGGACACGCTCGACTACTTATGATACGGAGCAAACCACCAACTTTCCGTGCTCTGTTATCTCATTCAGTGACCTAAGGCATCCGTGATATTACATATCGGGGGCTGCTCCAACAGTTCCTCTACTAGGAGCTGATTTTGGGACTTCCCTCGATTCGAAACCGGTGTTAACTCATCCTAATTCTAAGAACAACAGACTAGCCAAAGATCTCGGGCCGGCAATAAAAGTATTAAATTGGTTTCGGCTCGCTTAAGGTCCCGGAGAGGGATCTCCACTGGTATATCGTGTAGTATAAGTAGGGTGTTTTTTCCGATTGAGTGGGTGAGCGTAGCATGGGAGTCGCTGGGGTTTGATTTTATACATGATGCTGTTTGTCAAGGAGGAATCACAAATCCTCAATAGCACGCTTTCGCAAATTCCCTCCCCCCCAAAGCCCCCTACAATCCACACACACCTCTACAAAATAGGCAAAAACAACAGCCAGAGAATCCCAGAAGCGATCAAGCTAGTCCATGCCGTACTGTATACACGGTTACTTGTCTCTCTATTGATCCGTGAAACAAATCTCTTGAATACAAAACTCCGCTCGGGGGAACGCTCCTGGATATATTTGTGCCACACGTTCTGACTTCCACGCTCGTCCGTTCTCACCAGCAAACAGAGAGCACTTCCGCAGTAAATTCGCACCAAATAAAGGAAACTTGTAATTAACGCCCCATAGTCCCCCTCTGCTCCACCCCCTCCCTCTATTCCTTTATATAATCCAGACCGCCAATGGTGGAGGCCCGTTTCCCCTCGCCGTCGTCGCCCATGATCACTAGCCCACGAGGCCAACACCCACTCACCAGAGCCTACTCCTCCATTTCTTCTTCTTCTTCTTTGGGACTTTAGTACCCTCGCTTCCGGACTCCGACGTCTCTGGAATTCCCCCTAGAGTGGTATCCACCCCTTTCTGCTTGAACTTCTTTTTCGGGTTTGTTGTTGATGTGCTGCCAGAGGGAGACTTGACAACAGGATTCTTCTCTGTGATTTCAGTGCTTGGGTCTTCTTCCCCTTCTTCCCCTTCTTCCACTTCTTCCACTTCTTCTCCTTCCCCTTCTTCTTCTTCGATACTGGGCGTAGCAATATCTAGCTTCTTCCTTGTGCCACGGGTTCCCTCGGACGCGCTGGGCATTCTCTCATCACCCCCACGGGAGGTGCGTGGTGGGTTGGTTGTGGCTCGGGGTAGGAGGTCATGGGGTGAGCCTTGAGCGGGGCGTATCGGAACAGCAGCGGTTAGGTAGGCGGTGGAGAGGAGGAGAAGGGCCAGGGGTTTGAGGTGCATGATTGGGGAGATGTCCCGCTTTTGTTATCTCTTGTTATAGTACTGTTGGTTATTGGATTTTTTCTCTTTTTTGCTTTGTTTCGAGAGTAGTCTGATGGGATAGAGTGGAATGAGTCGAATAAATCTGGGCTGGTACGGATACTTGAGATACATATATGCTATTTAGGAGTCTTGGTGGCTCATCCTATATCCTACCGATGCCTATTGCCGTAGGACTCTTTTTTTTGGCTAACTTAATTTCTTCTTACGGCGACAGTGGTCCTTGGTTCTTCTGGGAGAAGAAATTCTCCCAACAGCCCTAGAAAAATAATTGTAAAGCAAGCTGATCTCAATTTCAAAGAGCCGGTCTGACCTCACATATCCTCCGGTCCCGTAAAATCTCATCACCGAAATTGGGCTGTGTTACACGGTCTGTTTTTCATCGCTCCGGAATCCATTATATCGTAACCTTCCTTAGGTATAAATATTGACTAGGTTCTTGGTATTCAAGTATCCCGGCGAAGAGGAAAAGTGGACCTTTGCTTCGGGGACCGGGTAGGTTCGAAGGCTGCAGATCAGCTAAGATCCACAAATAACAAAACGTCTCCGGTAGCCGGGCACTTTCTTCTTCTTTTCTACATAGGGGTTGCTGGTGCTCACGTATATTCGCCGGGGAAACTAGATTAACGATGAAGCGTGAAACACATATCTCTAACTGCCCCCCCATTTTCTACATTAAAGTTTTTATTGCGAAACACACAGGCCACAGTTCGAACTGGGCGCCCGAAGGATCTTGTGGGAAATCCGGTCTGCGGTTTCCTGCCTAACAGTCTTGGGTGGTTGAAGGGCAACAGAGGTCTGGATAAGCGGCTCTTGCCGGATAAATATTGAGGACAAGGTAGAGACGACCTGCGAAAATCGGAGAGTCAGAGTTGTACTGTACAGGGTCCGGTAAGAAGTTATGGAACAGTTATTCAGGGTTATCCAGCCAGATATATTCCTTTCTCTTCCGGTTAATAGGTTCCTACCCTGTACCGGGCGGGAATCCGACCGACACTGGTATTAGAACTGACATCAATACAAATCACCAAGTTAAAGACCAAGGCGTCCGATCTAGGATATTTTTCTGCAATGAAACACAAGAGCTCCTGTCCCGAAAAGACACCCTCTGAGAGCCCCACCCTGGCATTTTCCTTTGATCATCTCCTGCGAGACCTATCCCCGGCGCAACGGTTGTACCCCAAGGAATTATTTATCATGTACCTAAGGACAACATAATAGCATAGTTAGAGTAGGCAAAAAGGAAGTGAAGACAGTTCAGTTGCCTAGCCCGCTGCTAGTTGCTACCGGGATAACAACGTTCGCGCTTGTGGCATTTCTCCGGACTCGAGGATTACGCTGCGGTAAGTTTCCGTACCGCGCAAGGACAATCAGTAAGGTTCCGGACTCTGCTCCACTACCGGTAGCTTCCGGCAGGTGCACTATACTCGAGTGCTTGAGCACTGCGGGGGTCAGGCATAAAGGGGTGGTACGGAGGAGACTGTTTCTGTCTGTTTTTGTCGAAAATAGTAGCACGCCACAACAAGCCTCTCTGGAGACGCAAACCTTCTAGCCTATTGCTTAACAAGAGTCCGGGAAGAAGAAGTGTTTTTTAGTTGGTGTATTGAACTGAAGACTGGCACCTTATTCATTGATTATATCTTTTTTCAAAATTGACTGGGACAAGAGGAAATAGAGATCCCACTGGGGGCATGGTTCTCAGGTGTACTATACCATTTCTACTGAGATTTTAGTTATGCGCCCCACTATTGTCTTATCCCTGACCCTTGTAGCACAGTACAGGATAGGTATTCTACAGTTTGTACAACCTTAGAAACAGTTTCGATCATTTAGACTTAGCGCCTGCAGTTACAAGTTAGATGCATAAAACCCCAAGATTTGACTCCGAATTTTGTGTGGGCGGTTAGATAGGTATAGATAATTTACCGTAGAAAAGCCCCATCCCTGTCCTTTCCCGTACCAAAGAATAGTTACATCGGGAATATGATACTAGCCATGGAATTCGAGGAAAATATGTCCTCTGACAAAGAAAGCGAGTGTTTCCGGGGCAGAGAGCACAGATATACACCGGAACCACCCCAGTTCCTCGTTCTATCGATATCATGAGAGAGTTACTATGATTGGATACCGATGTCCTTTTTTATCATATCATACCAAAGATAAAGTATCAGGCGTCTGAACTCTCTATTTTCCGAAGAAGCACTCAAAAGACCAAGAGGGGGAAGCATTATCGGCCAGTTCCTATTGCCTAATGGCTTAGGAGGCTGGTCGGCTAATTTGAAACAGGGACTATCATCCGGGGGCAAGTGGAGTAGTCGAGCATTAAAAAAAAAGAAGCTCGACGAACCACTTTTTTGCTGGGGGGTGGGTCTAGGGTTGGTAATGCCCTTACAGTATAAGTCAACTCAGGCCAAATGTTGCGGTGGGACGACGACTGCTGGCTAGTTTTCGGTACGATATGCCCGTAACTTGTGTATTCGGTTAAAGGATTACGCAGAAACACCGTAACATTTGTATCAGCCAAATCCTGGCAGTGTGGGTGGGTCGTCGGGTAATTTTTGGAGATCCGGCGCTGTGCTAATGAGTGCCGTAGATCCACGAGGTGGAGGTACTTTCAGTTGAGATGTTGTTAAGAGAGCACACTGCAGGGCTATTTTGTGAGATTTATAGCATATTTCGCAAAATATTGGCGATAAGTGGACAAGAACCTAATTACAGATCCAAAGGGCCCCCGAGAGGTCTGATCTGGAGGCTGGCGTTCGTGGGTATGAGAGGGGGATTTCCTCACTTGATTCTATAATAGCAAAGGCTGACTTCTGCTCTGGCTTTAGCAACCTGGGTTTTAGTTGAAAGATATTTCACCAACTCATCGGGGAAGTCATGAGCTTGGTTGCCAGAGAAAGGATGTTTTGGTATTCGTCAGGAAAGTAATATCTAATTTTCTTGTGCAACAAGTCGACAACTCCAATTGGAGATAATAGGCATTACCAACTATCACCCGCCTACCCACTTAATACAAACCCCTAGAGCCTTTCCCATGGATAAAAATAAGAACTAATTTACACCGATCCACACATCTGGCAAACCTCCTAAACTCCACCACCACCGAAAACGCAAAAATTCGTAAGCAACACACAAGACCTAAAGTCGAAGCACCGAATTCCGAGTAGCAACCTTCATTCTCCTGACCGTACCGCCTTCCTCCATAGTAACAACCCGACCACTCGAGCTAGAACTAGCATTCTGCGCCTCGGCGACAGCCCTCCCAGGCATTGGAGTGGTGATCTCCCGGCCCATCTCCCATACGCTCTCCACATCCCCCCTTTCCAGATCTAGCTGCATCCCGGAAGGCCCTACCACCCCAGCACTCTCGCCAACGAGGATCACAGGCAAGAGGTCCTCCTTCCGAGCCTGTCGTCGTGCTCTGCGCCTGTTTAGACACGTGTAGAATTTGTAGGCGTAGGCGACTGCGCCGATGAGAGAAAGGCAGAGCCCTATCAAGCTGAGGATAGTGATGACGACGACGGGGTTTAGGAACGGGGCGTCTGGGTCTGGGCTTTCGCGACCGGCGGAGGAGCCGCGTGGTATGTAGGTCGGTGAAGGCGGAGGAGGAGGAGGAGGAGTGGGGTTGATTGCAATCGTTGAGCCGGGAGTGCCGCGATGGTGGGCACTTGTAAGACTTGGCTGTGGGTAAGGGGGGAGGGAGGGTTCGACATTGGAGTGGAGGTGAGGTCGAAGGAGGAGGCAGTGGTGAGTGGGAAAGAGGAGAAATGCGAATAGGGGAATAAGGGAAATATGGTGTTTCATGGTGGTGGTGGGGGTAACTTGAAGAGCAGTAGTAGAGTTCACGATAGTGAGTTCAGGAGTGATTTCTGAATGGGGGGGGAAGGTGTAGGGAGGGGTGAAACGTATTTGTAGTAATTCTAGAAGTTGGCGTGGCTCTTGCGTGTACTTTTGCGTAGGGCGACGTTTAAATCTGGCATACCCATTTTTTTCTTATCAAAGGCATTGATAGTGCCTGATTGTGTTTGTGATGAGCATTGTCAGGTGATAGACACATGAGTTCGTACTCCCTCCTGTTAGTCCCGCAATATATCTCTATGGATTAGAAGCGGTTCGCAACTTTACTGGTAAAGCGCAGGCTCAACAAGGCCTGTATATCTGGCGTCGGGGAGTTTATCTCGACAATTAGGGTGTTAGCGCACTATTTATTACTCTCAGAACTTGTCAAGGTAGACGGCTAATCTAAGATATTCCTTGACACTAAAGCCCATGGGAATTAGCGAGTAGTTTCGGTGTTGGCAATCCACCCTAATAGCCCAGATACCACCCTCATCAGGCAAACCGCAAGGCGTTAGTATGCAGTGTCTAAACTAGCGAATCATTCGTAATCACTCGTGTCACGTGCCAAGCATAGCGACCACAAGGCCCACATCTCCCCTACCATTCCCGAGCCCACAGGACCTGCACGAGGTTATTTCTGTTATAACGAGAGTTTTAAACCAGAGCCTGAATGACAAACCCAATAGGATCGCAACCTTGATTAGTGACTAGCGGCAGGCCGAATAAAACCAGGTAATGCGGTAGAAAATTGTCAGAAGTAGAGACCGTTGTTCTATCAAGGAAAGCAGCGGAACAAGTATCAGGAAACAGAAAGGAAAGTGGTGATGAGGGGAGCAAGGTGACGTGGCAATCGGCAAACAAGTTTACATTCAACCATAGTCTCCAACAACAAAAATGTGTGTTTGACAATTTACATCTTGCGAACTTGGAATAGAAAATCTCGAATCTTCGACAATCCATATTCATCATTCTCGGGCCTTGCAAACTCGAAGTCCTCATTCGTCCAGTCCGGAGTCCCAGCCTTGAAACCTAATTTTTCTCCCTTACGTTGGCAAGAATCGAAGTCCGCGATAACCGGAGTGTCCCCATCCATCACGATGTTGGCCGGGTTGATATCGCAATGAATGAGACCCAAACTGTGAAGATGCCGAATACCCTCTCCTGAATACCCCGCAACAAGAGGTCTGCATTGAAAGGGCGAGAGTCCTTAGTTACCCTTTCTTTCAAATTCATGCCGTACTTGACAAAACAAAGGCCTGCTATTCTATCGTTCTCGACTATGCATCCAAGATATTGAGCGATATTAGGGTGAGGAGATGCCCTCAGGATCTCACAGATTCCAGCCTCATGCAACAGGAGACTAGCCAGTTCAGCGGAGCCCTCGGGGCTGCCCCCGGGGCCGCCGTAATATATTAGACTATGTCGCTTCACATAACAGCCTTGAGGTAACGGCTCAGGCGCTCGCCCGAATTGTGTTGGGAATGGCGGCCAGATTTGCGAAACTGGAATCGGAACAAGGTCGAGTTCACGTAGATCGACTTCGACTTCGGAAGTGTAACGACGACTGGTAATCGCATAGTAATATTGGTCGCCCTCTCTGAGTATAATCTTGGTGTGGGAAAATGAAACATCTCCATCCTCTTTGACGCACTTGGATATCGCGTTTTGTTCGCAAACTTCCATATTCTATTCCTGTTAGGAAATAAGGAGATAATAGTCGAAATGATCAAGCGCACACCTACCGATGATTTCTAGTGATTTATATAGAGGCGGGTGAAGTTGGGCACGGGAAGGTTTTGAAATGCTGTTGCTCGGATTGTGGTTTTCCCAAAGGTTGCAAAAGGGGCCCACAGCTCTTCCTACTTTTTGTTCCAGAGCTTGATCGCACAATAGCATCCACCAGGGTAATGGAGGTCTGGCCGTGCGCAGAAGAGACCCGGAACGAAGGTGGTACCGTGGTAGGAAAACTGAAGCGTGTTCGCTATTCGATGTGCAGAGTGATGGCCGTTGTCATACAGAGAGAGAACGCAGCTGAGACTAAATACAGTTTGTGGTAGCCGTTCGCACGGTGGGCTCTCTATCGTACAAACACCAGAAACACCAGTAGCCCTGGACATTGGCGACAGTCGCCTGCTGACTAATATGCCCTCACATGGCATCCCACGATGGGGTTACTCCATCACAGGGGCCGTGTCATACTATGATATCATAAGAATTTCTCTCTAAAGAATCAGATATCCCTTGGGCGGTGTTAGGGTTGGTGGTTGCGAATTTACCGGTGTTCTTACCGTATGTATGATAAGATACAGTATTTTATTCCACCATACCGTATTCTATTCTCAAAGGTGAGAAAAGAAACAATCAAATTCTCAGCACTTGCTCGCTCATCAGCCTCTATGTACCAATTTATTTCCCTTTCCCTTTCTCCTGCTTGCTCCATCTCGAGTGCGTCGTGGATTTGCATATCTTTATTTCCTCCCATAGATCGGGCTTCCCCCACCCAACTGGCACTGCAGTGCGGATCTTATTTTAATATCGTGTGTTTATCTTGGTTATACCTATCTGGCGTCTACCGATCTTATCTCTTTCCCTTGGCACTATTTAACTATACCTTGCTTTGCTGGAGAAAAATAAATGTCGTTATACTATAAGGAAATAAATAGGGAGTGTAGCTTGCAAGAGAGGGAATCGCTGAGAATGTCAATAGCCCTCAGGGCCCACAGCGGCTTTTCCGGAGAGTTTTCTTTTGTTAAGCCTACCTAAAAAGTGAGCTTGCTTCGCTAGAGCTGATAGGTGGACGTAAGAGATAGATCATAGATCTTATGTCCTTCAAAAGCCCAGAAATCCCGAGTCGCTCAATTCATCTGGGAAGGATGGGGTACTTAAATGGCGCTTGTGTCAGTAGGCTAGCAAGTTGGCAATCCATGAATAAAATTCGGGGGGGGGGGGTGAAGCAACAAAAAACATCTCATAACGAATTATATTAATAAAAAAAAGACAGAACAAAACAGCTGATCCCAAATTATGGAACACAACACATCTTAATCTTGCGAGCACGGCCAGGAATAGAGCGGGAAACAACAGGGAGGGTAGGGGATGGGGATACAGGAAGGGGGAACGAAGCAGGATACGAAGCAGGGAGAATATCCGCAGCCTGTAGCTTCACGGGAGGGGGGGGGGAGGGGTATCAACACTGTACAAATTCTCCAACACAACGGAAAGAGGAATAGTGTGCAACTGCACGGGAGCAGGAACAAGTACAGTAGCAGGCGCAGGGGGGTCTTCCCTCGCACGCTGCTATGAAGTCTCCGAAAAGGAAATCAAAGACACATCAAACGCAGCGCCAGGGAGGCCAGAAATGAAACTCGTAATGAGTTCTTCTGGGACAAAAATGGGGGCCATAACAAATGGGAAGGCAGCAAGCCACGCAATGGCCAAAGGAATAGTACTCGCATGGGAAAGGAAAAACTCGCAGAAAAAATGATAAACGAAACCAAGCACAAAAGCCCTGACGGCGGAAGAGAAAGAGAAAGAAGACATTGAGAATGAATTCTTAGGTGTAAGGGGGAAACGAGGCTTGGGTATCTGGGCCCTTTCGCCCGGAGGAGATAGGGCTGAAGGTGTCAAGAAAGAGTAAAGATGTGGAGATAGAAGTGGGAAAGTCTAATAGGTAGAGGAAACCAGAAATTTACGTATACAGTTAAGGTCAGAAATTTCTGGGGGGGAGGGAAGGAGAGTGGGAGATTAGGAGTCTTTATAATATAGTGGTATTTTTCGCCGGCTCTGAGGTTGTGGGGGCGACTGATGTGAGAGATGGGGGTTTTGAACTTCAGATGGGACAGCTAACACACGCGCTGAGCACACACTCATGGCGGGTCCTGGGTGCTTTACCCTTGGCTATGCTCCTATTGTAACTCGGGTGTTGCTTAACCCTTCTAGTATGTTGTCTTTGATCCCACGCTAGAGCCTGGAAGCATGGGGGGAACTCTCAAGTGTTTTATTTGTTGTCGCAGCCTAGGAGAATTTAGATATGATGCCCGAATCTGTTAGGATAAAGTTCCGGGTATAATACCATTATCCCTTGGGCACCCCCCCCCCCCCGCTCCTCCGGAAATCAAATGTCCTATATAATATTCTTTCCCTCCTAACCTCACACCTCCATCCTAATTAATGAGGCAACTCGTTAATCCAAACTGCCTTGGTTGCTCCAGCTCTAAGGGTCGACAGGTTGTCCAAACCACTTGCATCGGTTTCCCATCACTCGGCTGTGGGCGAGGCTTCTCTTATCACAGGAAATCACTCGACCGGGAGATCAACATTTCTGTCGGAAGTCACACAGAAGAGGCCGGAGTCAAAGGATAAAGCACTGAGACTGCCCTACTTATAGCAATCTGTAGTATGAGTATACATCAATATGACTCATGTCATTTCCTAGATCCTCATGTCCCAAGTGGCCTAGCTACTGGCCTAACATATCTGCTATAACTTTGAAGTAATACTTCCGGAAGCTTCTGAACAGGCCAAAAACGTAAACCTGCGCCGATTCCAACACAACAAGAGCAAGGGGGTTTGTGCTCATATAGGGAAGAAAAATGCTCGGGGAAAAAAAGATTGTTGAGAGTAAACACGAAAGCCCTGACGGTGGAATGGAGAGGAAGATATTTGGATTGACTTCTCGCATATAAAGGAGTGGATAGGTTAGAGCATCGACTACTTGTAGTGTAGCTATCACCCTGTCCTATTGTCCGAGTCATTTGGGTCGGTGGTATGGCATCGTAGATCTAATTTAGCCGGATATCATCTATGAACATGGACTCCCCTCCCCCCCCCCTCACATTAGCCTATACTATCATGTGTAACCCATTCTTATCACGAG
>Ga0307510_10007461_pt1 | contig 13024 bp, 19 predicted proteins | sample 12_EM_MG_FD_207224 | JGI IMG/M metagenome (GOLD analysis project Ga0307510, IMG submission 207224) | Populus trichocarpa ectomycorrhiza microbial communities from riparian zone in the Pacific Northwest, United States - 12_EM | ecosystem: Host-associated > Plants > Roots > Unclassified | place... | reverse complement strand
TGGCGTGAATAAGGGCAACTTTGAAAGACCCTATTCAACCACCACTTGTGACGGTGCCAACGTGACATTTGCCACCATCACACGCCACGCCCCCTTGTCCTCTGCCTCCTTCACCCCTCGTTGTCGACTCCTCGCCCTCTCACCGCTCTCTTCGCACCTCAAATCCTGCTGCCGACAACACACAGATCACCTACCCTTCGCCAGCTGACGCCGCAAGAGCGCACCGCCTCGACAGCCGTCATTCCAACGTGACACGATGCGCACCCCACCGCATTTTTACTCTCTACGTCACTGCGTGGGTCTGTCGCCGGCAGACCTCACTGTTTTTCATCATCATTCTTTTGCGATTCGTACGTTCCTCGCCCTCTCGCTGTCCCTCACCCTTACCAGATTGTATCACGTCTTGTCGACGTCTTGAGTATCACTAGAAGGCAAGCCTTACAGCCACACGCGAATGGCTACGATGGGCCCTCCTTTTCCTTCCCCACTGCCTCTTGATGGCACCGGTACCCCACACAACCGCCACGCTCCCCCAAACGCCCACCCCACACAACCAAGTGCGCTCTGACCATGTCCGAGCTCTTCACGGTATCGGCATCCGGCACTCTGCGCGAAGTCTTCTGCATCAGCAGGGCAGCCGTCATCATCCCCTCTACGCGCATCAGATGGCAGCGCAGCAGCAGCGGAGGCGAAGGTGGTGCAGGGCATCATGTTACCCGTTGTTGGTGGAGAGGACGGCATCCCTCACGCGCCTTGGGAGCGGCTTGTGGATGTTCAGGAGGGGCGCGTCGAGAAGGAGGGGGCGTGCTGTGCGCAGTCGCCGACACTGAACGTCCTTGAGCGTCCACAATTTCGACACCAACACCGCGTCCCGATAACGATGACACCGACACCGCATCCCGATGACACTGACACCGCACCCCGATGACACTGACATCACATTCTGATGGCAAGGAGGCGCACCAACACCACGTCTCGACGACACCGACACCTCGCCCTGACGACACCGATATTGTGTCCCGATGACACCAACACTATCGCCGCCTTTACTATAGTAGATATCTGTAGCTACTCAAATGTAGTGTATGCAGAAATTGAATCATTTATACGTTCCTTGTGTGATTGCCCCTTGTTTGACAGAAGCAAGACTGGCTCATAATTACTTGGCTCGGCATTGTGTAGTGGTCCCACCCAGGCACTGATTTTTTTATTTTCATAAGTACACACAAAGTCTGGCCCTAAATGCATGGTGCTGGTGGGTCGGAGACTCAAACATTTGAAGCTGCCGAAACCATGCTGACAGGTCCACAAGACAATGAGAACCCATTATTCAGCCCATTATTGACATTTTCCTGGGGGGGGGTTTCAAAGTTGACCATTAATCACTCATTATTTTTCTCATTATTTAGTCCATTAATCAAAAATTGGCCCTAAAAATGACATAATGGTGAAAATAATGGAACCAATAATGGGGTCAATAATGGCAACTTTGAAAGACCCTATTGCACCTTAAGCCTGTTGAACATATCCTTGTGAATTGTGGAGCTGGCTGCTAAGACATATGCAGGTGTGGTCAGTGAGAGTTTCCCCTGTAAGAGGAAGTCCTCTAGCTCTATCACAAGTCGAAAATCTTCAGCGTTGCACTGGTAGCAATATTGCAAGTTGGGCTGAAGGGTACTGGGACTGGTGGTACTTGCATTGATAGGGGTGGGATGACTTGTACTGGTGGTGGAAGTGCTGACAATTCTGACACCTTGCTGGGCTTTGTTTTCTTGGCAGCGAAGACTTTGAAAATGTTGTGTAAGAACTCCTGGCCTTCATCTTCTGCAGGGACAATGGTATCTGCAACCTGAATGATGTGAGATTCCACTACCTCCTCAATCTGGCTGGTGTTGTACATGTCAAAGTGCGGCTGCTGCTCCCACATGAAAATGGAGCAGACTTGGGCCAGTGCTGATGCAGATGCGGTCTGTGAGGTCAGCCAGGTGTCGATACTACCCCTGATTCCTTGTCAGGTGCCATTGAATGGAACAGGTTGACCGTTTGGTAAGTGGATGCAGTTGTTGACATAGGCAGTGCATCCAGACTTGATATATTCGTCCATGATACTGCACTCACATACCTGGTGGCCTTGTGCACAGCAGAAGGTGCAAGTGTTGGGGCATGGCCCAGAGCAGTAGTAAGGGGTGGCAGTGTTTGCGATTGCTGAAGGGGTGGGTGCTGCGGCTGGTGTGCTCCACAGTTGCAGTGTTGGGGGAGGTGGTGCGATAGACTGCATCCACAACTGCAGGTTCAGTGGAGGAGGATTTGTTGCCTGGTACAAGTAGGTGGCAGAGAAGTCAGTCTGGTAACTTTGCAGCTAGGGAATACCTCTCATAGCATCCAGAAAGCATCAGGTGCACCATGCATACAAGCTGGCATAAGCGCAGTCTTGTACTGGAAGGTCGTGGAGCTGGAAGATGAGATCCTCCAGCTTCTTATCCTTACTCTTGTGTTGGTCATCCTTGAAGCGAACTGTCCTTGTTTCGACATGCGGTGACAAGTGTCAGTGCCCCTGAGTTGACTGTTGTTCTTGGTCACTGTACAGAGCCTCTTCATCATCTGACTCTTGACCTTCAAAGGAAAGAGGTTTGCAGGAACATCTGCACCTGGAAGCGCATCTGTTGTGGTCTGCCTCCTATGTGTTGCATGAGCCACGCTCTGTCCTTTGTTCTTGTGCACAGTCGATGTTGTTCCTCCAAGGGGGCGGCTCCTGTGAATAAAAGTTGTTGTCACCTAGAAATACTGCTCTTGCGATATTGAGGACATCTTGGATGTCAAAGGCCCATCCTTGCAGCCTGTCAGGTTGCTTGGCAATAAGGTGTTCATGGAGGGCATGCCAGTCTTCATGGTGGAAACTGCACCAGAAGATGGCATTGTATTGTATGATGGACGAATGGTCCACGCACAAGTTCGGGGAATGGGAAGGCAAGAACACGGTTAGAACCAATGCACGTCGATCCGAGATCGTGCGATGGAGTGAAAGATTAAGCGGGCCGCGATTGTTAGTCGCTCTACCGCTACAGAAGAGGGAAAGGAAATGAAGGGAAAGAGAGAGAGAGAGAGAGAGTGTGTGTGTGTGTATGTGCTAGCTCCGCGTGAGCCGCTTCAACAATAGCAAAACACAAACAGAAGGGGGGAAAACGTAACGCAAAGCTGGGGCACGGCTGAGGCACTACTCGCCTTCTGCTTGTGTTGCTGCGTGCTGGTTTTTATATATATCAGAACTATCTACTTACAGTCTAGCTAACTGTCCATGACTACGGAAAAGAGGGTGACAAGGAAAAGGGAATGACAGCAGCGGGCGCTGCCCTGTGGTGTCAGTCGAGTTGGGCGATGGTCGGGTTTGGGGCATTCTGAGCCCAGCACGTATCCTGTCGTTACACCTCCCGGGTGCTTTGAAAATTGACCCTCCTGGGTCAACCCGTCAATGGTGCTTTCTGTGGCTGGAATCGTCCGCTGGTGATGCGAAACGGGGTGCTGTGCCGCTGAAACAAGTGCGCACGTCGTCGGGCATATGGGGGGGCGTGCACGGAGTCGAGACCGATGGTGCGAGTGTCTTGCACGACCTGCAAGTCGGGGCGGTGGGTGTAGCGTTCTTCAGAGGGTCCAGGGGCGGTTCTTCTGGCTTGTCTAGTGGAGGCAATGCGAGCAGAGGGACTTGATGGCTAACTACAAGAGGCAGGATGCGGAGGCACTCATGCTCTGGTTCATTGTCGTGCGTGAAGGTGCTGGGCGCGGCGCGAATGTGTGGAGTGGCGTCGGTGCTGCTGATGTCGGGGATGTTGGAGAGTTTGCTGTTGCTGTTGCTATCTGCGATGTTGGTGCTGAGGAAGGGGGAGGCGTTGACAATGCTGGTGACGTCATTGGAGTTGTTATTGCTGCTGGTGACGGCATCGGCGTTGAAGGTGCAGGTGATGTCGGTGATGTCGGCGATGTCGGTGTCGTTGCCAGGGATGCTCTTGCCATTGCTCCTTTTGATGTCGATATCGGCGGCGTCAAACTCGCTGGTGCGGTATTGCGCGTGAAGGCGGCGGTGGAACTGTACGAACTGGGGGCTTTGGCAGAGGCGACGGCAGCGCTAGCAAGGACGGTGGTGGCAAAGGCAAGACTAAACTTGAGTGATTTTGAGCAGACAGGGGCAGCGAGACTTTGCGAATTGGCGATGGTGGCGAAACGGAAGATGGGTGGCTTTGAGCGGACGGTGGCTGGGCTGTGCGGACTGACGATGGCAGCGATACTTTGTGGACTGGCAGTGTCAGTGTTACTGAACTTGGCTGTTTTGGTGTGTGCGGCAGTGGTGAGACGTTACGGGCTAGCAATGGTGGCGGGACTTTGTGAGCTTGAGGTACAGGTGGTGGCGATGGCGGGGCTGAGGTTGGGCAGATGTGGATGGACGGCGGCGAAACATGGTTTGGTTGGCTTTGAGCTGGTAGGTGTCGTCGTGCAAGCGGGGGCAGGGTTCGAGGTGGAGACTGGATGGGTTGCTCCTTCTCCTTGTCGTCCTCATTGGAAGACCAGTCATCGTCACCTAAGTCGAGTCCATGTTGCCGAGCGATGTGGTTGCTGGAGCTACGCGGGGCTTGATGGTTGTGAGACGTCCGTTGTGGCGATGTGCCTTGCGCATGTTTGGGTAAAGGCTGGGGCTTGGGTATGCTTCGGAGGGCGGTTGGGAAGCGGCGGGCACATTGCTTGTACAAAGCAGTGTAGGCGGGGTCATAGGGGGAACAGTCCCACATGCCTCCTATCAGTCGATCGAGCTCCCGGTCATCCTCCAGCATCCTCTGTCGCTCAGCTTCAGCTTCAGCGGCTTCATCTTCAAGTCTCCACTGGGCAAAGATAGGGTGAATTCAGTCGAACAGCTCCTGGTAATCAAAGTCCGCTCCTGGCTTCCGGAGGGAACGCCTGTTGACAATGTGGGGGTAAAGCATGGCACGATCATTGGCATGAAAGCCTTGCCAGAAGAGCTTGTTGCATTCTTTTGTGGACATGCGACTGGAGAAGACCAAGGGGTCGCCTAGGGCCTGGAAATCGTCAAAGTAGTCCGCCACATTGTCTTCATCTTTCATAGGCCAGGTTGATGACCAATTGATAAGGTCGTGGAGTTCCTGCTTGCTGACTCGGCTCCGAGTGGGCATGGTGCTGTGAGATGTGGGGGAGTGGTAGCATCCGCGGGTTCCTCAGGTGGCAGGGCAAAGTGTTCTGGATGGAGCGAGATGGGAGGCCCGATAATGGTGCTGAGTGAGCGTGTAGGATTGCCAAAGGCAAGGGAACCTAAACTGAAAACAAATGGGAATAAAAAGCAAGACAGCAAACCTGAAAGGGCTCACTGCCTCACTGGGGCAGCCAATTTGTACGATGGACGAATGGTCCACGCGCGAGTTCGGGGAGTGGGAAGGCAAGAACATGGTTAGAACCAATGCACATCGATCCGAGATCGTGCGATGGAGCGAAAGATTAAGCGGGCCGTGATTGTTAGTCGCTCTACCGCTGCAGAAGAGGGAAAGGAAATGAAGGGAAAGAGAGAGAGAGAGAGAGAGAGAGTGTGTGTGTGTGTGCTGGCTCTGCGTGAGCCGCTTCAATGATAGCAAAATGCGAACAGAAGGGGGGAAAACGTAATGCAAAGCTGGGGCACGGCTGAGGCACTACTTGCCTTCTGCTTGTGTTGCTGCGCGCTGGTTTTTATATATATCAGAACTATCTACTTACAGTCTAGCTAACTGTCCATGACTACGGAAAAGAGGGTGACAAGGAAAAGGGAATGACAGCAGCAGGCACTGCCCTGTGGCGTCGGTCAAGTCGGGCGATGGTCGGGTTTGGGGCATTCTGAGCCCAGCACATATCCCGTCGTTACAGTATTCACCCTGGGTTACCCTGCCAGAATCAAGGAGGAATTTACCTTTAGTGTTAAATTGTCAGTGGTAGTTGATGATGTCCGTTTTGTTGTGCATGCATTTTCAGGCATACTTGTTGACGAAGTCCACCAGCTTTTGCTTCGAGAACTGGCCTTCAGTGCTGGGGTTGACATACTGCTGGCATAGTTGGGCTTGGAGGTTGTCCCAGTTGTGGTCGATGTATCCTGGAAGGGACTTCCAGATGTGGTGCTGTGTTTTGACAATGTACCGGATGACTGTCTCCACTTTCTGTGTGTGGGTGAGGTTGTTGTCATTAGCTTTCTCCTCATACTCATCCAAAAAGTCCTCAATGTCTTGATTGACTTTGCTGGAAAAGTATGGAGCAAAATTGGCCTGTGGATAGGGCATGCTGGCGATACCATGAATGGCAGTGGCTGACATAATTACTGTTGGTGGTGGAGGGTCGGGTGGTGCTTGGCTAGTGGAAGGTGCGCAAGGTGGCCGAGGGGCTGGTCTTGTGTGAGTAAGTTGTCACAGAGGCTAGGGCGTTGATTGAGGTGGGCAAGGTGGAAGTAGCATTGGCAGTTGTGGTTGCTCACTGTCAGCAAAGAAGACTTCTTCCTCTGTGAAGGTGAAAGTGGGCTGCTGGGGCACCAGTGGGGCATCACCATTTGGTCTGGGTGTGCTGAAATCTAGTCGCGCAATAGGGGGATCAGTTATGTAGCACAGCAGTGGTACGTAGCAAGTAGGGGAAGGCATGAGGTCTTCCGAATTGGGTAGCAGTGTAGTTGGTGTGTCAGGTGAACTCTCCTGAAATATGGCAGTGGCGTGAGCAATGGCTTCCAAGATAGGAACGGCCAAGTAAAAAGGCAAAGATACAGCAACAAGTGTGTGCTGGAATCAAGTGGGTCTGGTAGTGCTTGCTGGTGCTGGAGTTGGCAGTGGTTGTTGCTGAGGCTGGGTGCTGATAGTGAAGTGTCCTTGAGGGTCCCTTTGCTAAATTTGTCTAGGCATGCATGGGGTCGCCAAAAGCAACCAAGGGCAGAAAATATCTGAAAATGTTAGTCTGAAAACAACTGGGAATTTTTAAAAAGAAGCAGTGGACTTTAAAAGCCACTGCCTCTCTGGGGCAGCCACTTGTACAATGGACTTAACGTCCACACAAGAGTTCAAAAAGCAGAAGGTGCAGGATATAGCAAAGAACAAGTCTAAGATAATGAGTTCTGGGCATGCGTTGGCCTCAGAGTGTGTGTGTCAGACACAGGAACTAAGTGTATTGAAGAATGGTAAGCTACTCACCTCAGAGTGTGTGTGTCAGACACGGGAACTGAGGCTACAAAACCAACTACTTTATGGTATATAACGAATGCCCCAAATTTAGGGTACTGGACGGATGCAAAACAAGGGTGGTAAACTAGTGTGCTGTCAAGACTAAGGAATGTTGGATACAGAGCATATCTTATTGATCCGTTCATGCGTGCTGTTTGCTACACTCCCCCTCATTTCGCAGACAGTCTGGGCACTATAGCAAAATGCCTCCAAACAAAGATAGGGGCGTGCAAGGGTTGTATTCAGTGGATGTGGCCACACATTTGAACTTCTGTTGTGCCAGTGCATGGCGTGGGGACGCATGTGACTGTATATGACTTGGGTGTGATGGCCGCCAAATGGCCATTGTTGTGATGCCTTGTAACGTCTCTGCCTCTGCATCTACCAGGACAATGCCACGCCCTCTTGACTGGCTTTGAAAACAAAAAGGCAGGTGGACTCCTTGATGGCAGGATGGGATGGAAAGTCCATGGGTCAAGGTGTGTGGTTGACCCCTTGTGACGGTGCTGCCTGACTGACTTGGCTTTGTGCAGCTTTTCTTGTGGGCGACGATGCCCAGTGTGACATCCATGGCCTCGACAGGCCATTTCGATTTGAGGATTTGCCCCTTTGGCATCCTCCCTCCTGGATCCCAGGTGGTCAGGGCACCCTCATTCGGGTCCCTTCATGGTGGTACATCGCCCTCCCTTTTGCCCTCGTTGGGGCACCCTTGCAGCGGCATGTCGACTTCAAGCTTGCCCTTACTTGGTGTCTCAATCTCTCACCCAGCGTTGCCAACTTGCCAAGTCGACAGGGTGTCCACATGCAACACTTCTCGCAGCGGCCAGTTGGGCTTGTGTTTGCACTTGTTTGGGCTGTGTTGTGGCGTCACACCGTGTTTGCGCTTGGCCTTCAGTGGCACCTCTTGTGGCACCATATCGTGTCTGCACACGCCTTTGTCTTTTGCCCAGCGGACCAATGCCTCAGGCCTAGTGGCAATGGCTTTCTCAGCCTTGCTAGTGGGTTCAACACCAGTGATTCCCTCAGCCAGGGCTGGTGTAGCGCCTATGACGGGCGACGCTCCCCCTCATTCATATGCGTCAATGCATGAGGGTTCAACTTTTCAGAGGTCCATGTTCACGACCACACCAGCAAGCCCAAGAGGGTCTGGGCCTTCAAGGATCACAGGTATGTTGCCCAATGCTGACAACACTCCCCCTGCTTCCTGCAGGTCTTCTGATTGTGGATCAGGCGGCTTCCAGAGCTTGGGGTGATGGTCTTCGGTGGTGCACCGCTTGGTGGCAGCGGTTTCTCTGCACGACAGATTCTTGCGCACGAGGGTGTCAAGTGGTGATGGAACGGAGGGTAAGGGTGAAAGTGAAAAATGTTGAGGGGTAGATGGGGCAGCATGCAGCTCACTCCCCACACATGGTAAGTTGATGTTTTGCTCCCCCTTGAGCTGTGATGCTGACCTGATACAGCTATCCGGATCGACAATAATGGTGCCCAGGTTGGGCCATGGATCGGGGCGCGTACGAGCACCCATGTCAAGAAGGGGCCTCTGCGCCTGATGGGTGTGGACTCAGGCCTTCGGAACGACAAACATTGGCTCCCAAGCAATGGAGCTCTGCCTTTGCAGGTTGGGGAGGTCAGGAGGACAGCCATGTGCCTCTCCGATGGGCATGTTGCCCTCCAGTGCATGCACCGATGTCAGGCTTCTCTGGCCCTTTGCGCACTGCGATGCCTCACCTGGGAGTGACTCCAGTGATCCTCCAACTCCAGTAGGGGCTTGGGTCTGCTTGGGCGGCTGGTGAATGGGGGGTTCCGCGGCCTTGTTTGGCAGTGGTGTGTTATGCGGCAGCAGTTCCAAATCTGCGCTGTGGTCTGGTACTGGGATATCCAGCATCCCTGTATTGGCAGCCGGTGAGCACTGTGTGCTAGCAGTCTCCAGGGTGGTGGGTGGTGGTGGTGGTGATGGCAAGGTGAGTGATCCGGCGTTCTCTTGTGTGGCAAGGCAACTGACCCCAGGATCTTGCAGTTCGACGCAAGGACTGGCGTCCCCCTCGACACTGGCAGCTTTCCCAGTGGGCCCATCCTCCTCCACCTTGAGCAAGTGATCGACTTCCTCCTCTATCAAGACTTCTGGCCCCGTGCCTTCGAGATGCACGGGCGTACTCGAACTGATTTCTTCCCCTGGTGTTGAGTCCGGCTCCCCATGAGCAACTCCTTCAGGGGTGTTCATGTTCAGGTCGCCTAGCTGCCCCTCTTTCAGGTCCAGCTCTGCATGGTCATCGTGTGTGTGAGCACCTTCTCCAATGGCTTCTGGCTTGTCTGCAAATGCTGGCTGACTGAGCTCTTCAATCAGTTGCTCCCAATGCCCCTTTGCTGTTTTGTGGTCAACCAATTGAATGAAGATCCAGTCTGGGAGCCTTGGGGACAGGAGGCCTTGGACCACAACGTCTTTGCAGTTCCACTCCTTAATGGTTTCGCTTTCCACATTCATGGGGTGGGCTGCGTCCTTTGGAACTGGACATGTGTTCGTTCCATAGAAGTGGCCCCAGTGGTGTGTGGCCTGCATGGCCTCTTGGAAACATGTGGCGAAGGTGGCCCAATTGCTGCCATCTTCTTTGAGGGATGGGACGGTGATAGGGAGTACTAGGATAGACATGACAATGTAGTGTGACATGTTGCAGCAATGACAGTGGTTCTATTGGGCTAGGGCAGGGCCCATAACCTGTAGCAAAGAACAAGTCTAAGATAATGAGTTCCGGGCACATGTTGGCCTCAGAGCGTATGTGTCAGACATGGGAACTAAGTGTATTGAAGAATGGTAAGCTACTCACCTCAGAGTGTGTGTGTCAGACACGGGAACTGAGGCTACAAAACCAACTACTTTATGGTATATAACAAATGCCCCAAATTTAGGGTACTGGATGGATGCAAAACAAGGGTGGTAAACTAGTGTGCTGTCAAGACTAAGGAATGTTGGGTACAGAGCATATCTTATCGATCTGTTTGTGCGCGCTGTTTGCTACACAGGAGTGGTTAGAACCACATGCGCTCGATCTGAGAGTGGGTGATGGAGTGAAGCTAAAGCAGAGTGGGGTCATTAATCCCTAACTGCTGCAGGTAATGCACCCAAGTGGCATCATGTGCGAGTCTTCAAAGGTCAGCATTTTTACGGGCGAGAGTGGGAACATATGGGAGCGATTTGTGAGGTCGATGAAAGGGCGGCATGAAGTGTTGAAGTCAAACAAGCAGATGCCGGAAAAGCATGCAAGTGAAAAGAGAGGGGAAGTGGGCTGCAGTTGCCTTGTTAAGGCTGCAACAGGCCTTGATAGTACAACTTGTACTAAGAGTTCTTCTGGTGGCAAGTTATTAAACAAGTAGAGTTCTCTAGTATTGCTAGAGACAACTCAGAGTGTACTGGTCAAACAAGTAGAGGGACTATGAAGGGATTGACAACGGTTGTATTGGAAACCAAGTCAAGCTTAGGGCTTGACTGTTGAAATACTGAGCGCTTATATATAGGCACATCCGCGCACGGACCAAGGATATTAGGAGAGGTACTACTCGTAGTGACGGAGCTATCTGTATCGTCATGATATCCGCGGCCAAGTGCTGCGGTCTGTATGAGTGTTACAAGGGGGATGAAGCGAGAGCGAAATCAGATGTCAGGGGATTGCCTAATCTATCCTTAACTGGGTACTAGTAATGACGGGTCATTCTGAGAAGAGAAGCATCGTCATGATGGCATCATGACAATGAGATTTGAGATTGATCCGAGGCAATCTGGTTGCCGCGTGCCCATTACGGTCTAATGGGCGTCTCAAGTAAGCAGCTACCCTTTATGGTAGTCAGACTTAATGGTGACCCAATTAAGGGCCATGTCGCTATCCACGTCTTCTGCGGAGCTCTGCATGGATGAGGGATTGTCTGCGGACTCTCCTGAAGAGGTCGACTGGTGGCCCTGACTCTGGGGCGAGGTGCTGGCTATGGGCGACGAGGCAGCAGGCGTGATTGACTGGTAGCTGCCTTCTCTACTGGTGCATTGACGTATTGGCACAGATGAAAGACTTGTAGGTGATAGGGAGTGCTTGCAGGACACAGGGCTGCTGGGCTGGGTGAGGTACTCTTGCCAGGGTTCGATAGGAGACTCTTCAGGGGATAAGGTATGTGTCTGGCCTCCGGGGACATCAGGTTCATAGTGTGTGACTGGTTCTGGCTCTAAAGGCGGCGTGTCCTCCATGGGACTGTCTCATTCTTCCAGTACATTCTCTACTGGGATTGGCTCTTGGTACATCTCTATTGAGGAGTATTCCCTTTGGTGGATATTCCAGGGGATAGGGACAAGGGGTTCGACTGGTGGTTGGACTAGTGCAAGTGGGTGCGTAGTGGCATCTTTGGGTAGATTACTGGGTGGCAATGGCAGTAGGACTGGTAGTTGCTTGGCTAGGGGCTTTGGAGTGGTTACTGAGGAGTATGAGGATGGTAAAAAATAGGGTGGATTGTAACATGCCTGCTGTTCAGCAAGGCCAGGCAATGGTATTTATATGGTTTCAAGTCGACAGGGACAGTTTGTACTTTATGCACAAGAGTGAGTAAATGGGGGAAAAAGAGACTGAAGCAAGTGAAGTTCAAGTTGACTTGGCAACAAACCATGCAACGTTGTACGATAATAAGTCTGGTGTTCAAATTGAGGTCAACAAATGTATAGGTTTGCTATGTGATGGTGGGCATGACATTGAAAAGATGGTGATGTAGCTTGAAGTCCAATGAAAGGAATGAAAGAGAACAGGCTGAAAGGGAGTGCGAGAACTAAGACAAAAGGGTGATGATGAAACATACAAAAATGAGTGAAAAATGTCCTATATCCAGTATCAACCAACTCCTCCAGGGCATGGTCCTGAGCGGGAGCCCAACTAGCACAGAGCTGAGCTTGATGAGCTGATGGACTTGGATATGATCGAGAATGGCATGCGTTTGCAGCGATGGCCAGCAAGGATGAGCGAATTGAGAGATGGCAGTAGCAAAATACTTGATGTGCAGGGGAGCAGGGACTTGAAGGCAACGACATGGAGAGGAACAAGTGGTGTTGGAAAATGCAGATGGGATGACAGTGGTGAAGGCATTGAAAGCAGTGGCTGAACATGCGAGATCATGTGGTTCTATACAGCAGCACAGATTCAGATGCAATGATTAGATTGGCAGGTTTACCCTCAGCAGATTAAGGCGATCCCAGCGTCATGTGACTCATTTCTGAGCTCAACGCATAAGCCATTGTTACAACATTCTTTATTGTCAGAGTTGACCTTGTCACTGCTGTCCATCTCCATATCAGATGATTGTCCTAGAACAAAGTCTGTATCACTATCTTCAATGTCTGTTGGAATAGCAAGAGGCAAAGATGGTGTAGGGTTGGGATAGGAGGATGGAAGATGGAGAATTGGTGATGATGCCATGCTTGGCCCGAAATCCTGTTCTGAGAAGATGGAGGGGTCAAATGGGAAGATGCCTGTCTTCTGGAAAGCCTTGGTAATCAAGTCTGGTGTGACCACCTTGTTCTGGATAGCCAGGTATTCAGGGATGAAGTTGTAGCAGTCAACTGTTATCCTCTTTGCCACTAGATTACCACAATGTGTGTTCCAGGCACATTGCAGTACCAAGAACATGCCAACCAAGGGGGTCGCGGACCAGGATTCCCGGATAGGGGGGTGGGTAGTTAGTCTGACCCCCATTCACGATATGAAAAAAATCGACCCTTACAAATATGGAAATTTGAGACCAAAAACCCTGATTTTGGTCCGAACTATGCCACATCT
>Ga0307510_10007459_pt1 | contig 13027 bp, 8 predicted proteins | sample 12_EM_MG_FD_207224 | JGI IMG/M metagenome (GOLD analysis project Ga0307510, IMG submission 207224) | Populus trichocarpa ectomycorrhiza microbial communities from riparian zone in the Pacific Northwest, United States - 12_EM | ecosystem: Host-associated > Plants > Roots > Unclassified | place... | reverse complement strand
GCTCGGCGAAGCCGATCTCGGCGGCGAGCGCCGCTTCGGTGCGCAGCTTGGCTTCCTGCAAATAGATCGGACGTCCGGGATCGGGAACGGCTTCGGCCGCCTGCTTGGCCGCCATCTCGGCGGCGTCCTTCTCCGCGCCAGGGCCTTGCACTTGGCCTTGCACTTGACCTTGCGCTTGCCCTTGCGTCTGGTCTTCCGACATGATGGGCGCCGCCGCCGTCTGCTGCTTCCTGGCCTGCTGCTGCGCCTGCTTGGCGCGCGCCGCGCGCCGCGCATTGGCGTCGGCCACGGTGCGATAGGCTTTTGCGCTGGTGGGAAGGCCGGCTGCATTCGTCAGCACCAGCGGCCGGTCGAGCTCGGCGATCAACGCACCGCGCGGGTCGGTGCCAACAGCGGCAACCGATCCCGGCCGCGGCCCCATGCCGAAGCGATGAAGTGCCAGCACAGCTTCGGCCTTTGCGGAATTGCTCATCGCGAACGCCCACTTCCTTCGAGCCCCCCGGCGGCAAGCCGCAAGAGGCTACGATCTGTAATGCTACCAACCGTAGCACTTAGACCATATCCCGGCAAGCGAAGATTGAGGCATCCCGTCCAGGTATCGCGAGCCGCCCATCCGACGCGACAGACGGGCGGGCCACAACGCTCCTAGAAGTTGGGCCCGAGCGCGATCTTGGTGATCGTGCCGTTCCTGACACCGATCCGCCATTCCGCCGAGCCGTTGGAGAACTGGGCGATGTAGATGTCGCTGTCGAGCGCGGTGACGCCGCGGAACGAGACCGCACGCAGCGCGCCGAGCCGCGCCAGGATCGCCTGGTCGAACGGAAGCTGCTGGCGCGTGATGTCGGCGACTTCCGACGTCATACGCTCGTAGTCCGGCTGTCCCCTGCCGACGCCCTCGATATAGCGGCGCAGCATCTCCTCGCCATTGGCGATCGGAACGGCACGCCGCGCGGCGCGCCCCGGCTTTGCGCCGATACTCGAAGCCTCGACATTGTGGAAGCGCGTCTGCCGACCCGGCACCAGGACCTCGAGGCACCGCCCCGACTTGTCGGCAATCATCCAGGGATTGTTCACGGTGGTCGTGACAGCCCAGCTCATGTTGGGCCTGACCACGCTCTGGCTCTTGCGCTTGCCGTCGGCATCGAGATTGAAGACACGAATGTCATCGCCCATCTCGTTGTAGACCATGATCCGGATCGGCGAGGTGCCGGTGCGGCCGTGCACATTCGCCTCCTCGGCGCAGGAGACGATGCCGCCGAGCTCATCATTGCCGTCGGCCCGGAAAAGGACGTCGCCCGCCTTGCCGTCGGGCTCGAGCATCAGGCGGAATTCCCCCGTGCCGTTCTCGAACTTGGCGCCATAGATGTCGTAGCCGCCCGGGCCGACGCCGCGGAAGAACAACGACTCGACTGGGCCGAGCGCGACGAAATTGGCGTGCAATTCGTCGAGCTGCCGGTGCACCTTGGCGGCGAGCGGCGCGCTCATGCGGTCGTAGTTCGGCGTACCGAGACGCAGATCGTCGATCCCGCGCAGGATCATCTCCTTGCCGCCGGCGACCGGAACCTGCTCGCGGAAGCGGTCCGGGACCTCCGCGACACGACGCGCGAAGTCGGCCTCGATCGCCTGCGCCAGCGCCGCATCGATCCGCGGCGCAAGGCGGGCGCCGAAGACCGCGTTCTGGACCAGCACGCGCGAGACCTTGGCCTGATCGTCGCGCAGGAAGATCAGGAGATTGTCGCCACGGATCGAGAAGACGTCGGCCCCCTCAGTGAGGAGCGCCGCCCGGCCCTGCACGGTTTCCTGCACCTGGAGCCGGTCGCCGTCGCGGCGCACGGTGAGCACGCGGTTCGGCGCGACCCTGTACCAGCCGACATATTGATCGAGCGCTGCGGAATCCGCCACCGCCGTCGGCATCTCCGCGACGCGAACCGCGCGGATGTCGCGGCCGTTCATGCGCAACATCAGCTCGGCCGAGCGGCGCTCCGCATCGAGCGGGAAGGTGATCTCGCCCGACGGAGCAGGATAGGACGCGGTGCCGTCACTGCCCACCGTCAGGCGCAATTTGCGCTGCCCGGTAAGCTGGCCGTAGAGCTCGTCACCCTCGCGGAAGATGGCGAACACCGAGGCCGGGCCCATGGCGTAGAAATTGACGAAGGGACGGTAATGCTGGGCCGGCACCTCGCCGAGATCAGCGACGGCGGGTGCGGGGTCCGGCGTGCGATAGGCGATCATGCCGGCCGACACGATCACGACCGGAACGATCGCGGCCGCAATCCACAGCCGCTTGCGCCAGCCGACCGCCACGGGCATGGCGGCTGCAGCAATGATGCGCTCGACGCGGGCGCGCACGGTCGATGCCCGCGCCATCGCCAGTTCCGCGGAGCGCGGTTTTACGCTGCTTGCAAAATCGAGCAGGATCTCCGCGTAAGACAAGCGATCGTCGATCACCTCGATCGCCTGCGCGTCGCTGATGATCTCGGCGAGCTCGGCAAGGCGCGCGAGCTGCCACCACGAGAACGGGCTGAACCAGAACACCGCGCGGTTGAGCGCCGCGAGCAGGAGGACATAGAAATCGCGATTGGCGACATGGGCGCCCTCATGCGCGAGCACCGCGAGGCGCTTCTTGGCGTCCCAGCCGGAAAATTGCGGCGGCACCAGAATGGTCGAGCCGAAGGTGACGGGGCCACCGACATCGCGGCTGACGCGCACGTCGGCATCGATCATCTGCGCGCCCTTCATCGGCTTGGCCGCGCGCGCCAGACGCCAGGTCAGGCAAAGCCCGATCGCAAGCCGCAGCAGCAACAGACCGGCGACGCCGGCATAGACGACCGTGGCGAGCAGCCACCAATTGATCGAGACGGCGCCTTTCACCGGCGGCGCGACGGCCGCGCCGGGCGCAATCGGCAACGCCGGCTGCGGCGTCTCCAGCGACGAGATATCGGCCGGCCACAATTCGTCCGGCACCGGCACGGACAAAGGCAGCCGGTCGATGGTGAGCCTCGGCCAATGCATCACGAACGGCATCGCGAGCGAGGCCATGAGCACGACGACCCACGCCGTCATGTGAACGTGCGGATTGCGCACGCGAAACAGGTTGAGACCGAACCAGACGACGCCTCCCAGCACAAAGGAGCGCAGCGCCGCCTCCGCCAGAGTTGCGATCATTCTTTCTTCACTCCTCTCGCCTTCTTCGCCTTCGCTACCTGGTCGGCCAGCGTGCGCAATTGCTGCTGGTCGAGCATCGCATTGTCCACCATGCCGACGAGGACCTCTTCCATCGAGCCGTTGCAGAACCAGTCGACGATACGCTGCACCGCCTTGGCGGCAACCCGCGAGCGCTCTTCGGCAGCGTGGTAGACATAGGTGCGCCCGTCCACGGTGTGGTTAGCATAGCCCTTTTCTTCGAGCCGGCGCAGCACCGTGCGCACCGTGGATTCCTTCAGCCGCCGCGACAGCCGCTCCCGCACCACCTCGGCCGTGACGGGACCATGGGCCCAAACCAATTGCATGACCTCGTGCTCGAGGTCGCCCAGTTCGGGCAAACGATCGTCCATGGAAGCTGACCTTGCGGTTGGAATTTTTCTTGTAACGTTACAGATCGTCGCATATAGAGCCGCCCCGCGCAACGGCGATTCCACCGGAAATGGTGGCGTGGGGCTGACCTAATGGGGGCGCGTTGCGACCCGGGAGGGCGGTGCGCTCTCCCTCTCCCGCTTGCGGGAGAGGGTTGGGGTGAGGGTGTCTCCGCAGCGGGACTCCCCAAGAGGATAGAGCCCTCACCCGGCACGCGGGACGATGCTTCGCATCGCCCGGGGTGTGCCGACCTCTCCCGCAAGCGGGAGAGGTGACCGAGCCAGCCGCCAGATCGAGTCAATCAAAAGTCATCAGGCTTAGTACTTCGGCTCGTACATCTGCGACTGGACGAGGCCCTTCACGTCGTTCGGCGCCGGTCCATCCGCCAGCCCGCGCTGGTAGGCGACATCAGCCACCGCAGCGGCGATGCGGGCCGAGACCTCGCGGATGCGGGGCAACGCCGGATAGAGGCTGCCCTGCGCGAGGTCTTCCTTGCCGACGCAATCGGCGAGCGTGTGGGCGGCGGCCATGAACATCTCGTCGGTGACGAGACGCGAGCGGCTGGCGATGACGCCGAGGCCGACGCCGGGGAAGATGTAGGAGTTGTTGCCCTGGCGCGGCACGAAGGTGCGGCCGTTCAGCTTCACCGGATCATACGGGCTGCCGCAGGCGAACAGCGCGCGGCCCTCGGTGTAGCGATAGGCATCCTCCGCCGAGCATTCGGCCTTCGAGGTCGGGTTGGAGAGCGCGAACACGATCGGCTGTTCGTTGAGCGCAGCCATCGCCTTGAGCACCTCGGGCGTGAAGGCGCCGCCGACCGCGGCGACGCCGATGATCGCCGTCGGCTTCAGCGTCTTGATCGCGGTGAGGAAGTCCGAGATCGGCGCCTGGTCGGTGTGGGCATAGCGCAGCTTGTGGCCGGAGAGGCCGTCACGGCCGCTGACGACGAGACCGCGGGAATCCACCAGCCAGTTGCGCCGGAGCGCTTCGGCCTCCGTCGCCCCTTCCGCCATCATCGCGGAGACCACGAGATCGGCGATGCCGGTCGCCGCCTCACCGGCGCCGAGGAACAGGATCTTCTGATCCTTCAGCTTGCCGCCGGAAATGCGCAAGCCCGAGAACAGGCCGGCAAGCGCCACCGCCGCGGTGCCCTGGATGTCGTCGTTGAAGACGCAGGCTTCATCGCGATATTTGTGCAGCAGCCTGAAGGCCGAGTGATTGGCGAAATCCTCGAACTGGATCAGCACGCCCGGGAACGTTTTTCGCGCGGCGACCATGAACTCATCGACGAAGCTGTCATAGGCCTCGCCCGTGAGCCGGCGCTCGCGCAGGCCGAGATAATAGGGATCGTTCAAAAGCTCTTCATTGTTGGTGCCGACGTCGAGCACGATCGGCAGGCAATGCTCGGGATGCACACCGGCGCAAGCCGAATAGAGCGAGAGTTTTCCGACCGGAATGCCCATGCCGTTGGCGCCGAGATCGCCAAGTCCCAAAATGCGCTCGCCGTCGGTGACGACGATCAGTTTTGCGGGGTTGGGCCAGTTCTTCAGGATGTCAGCGATCTGGCCGCGATCGCGCGAGGAGATGAACATGCCGCGCGGCCGCTGGTAGATCAGGCCGAATTTCTGGCAGGCCAGCCCGACCGTCGGCGTGTAGATGATCGGCTGGATCTCGTCGATATTGTCGACGACGACGCGGAAGAACAGCGCCTCGTTGCGGTCATGCAGCGCGTTCAGCGCAACGAATTTTTCCAGATCGGTCGGCAGCGTGCGCAGATTTGTCAGCACGCGCGCAACCTGCGTCTCCATCGTCAGCACGCAGGGCGGCAGCAGGCCGCGCAGGCCGAGCGCCTCGCGCTCCGCTTCCGTGAAGGCGGTGCCCTTGTTGAGCAAGGGATCGCGCAGCAGTGCCATGCCATGAGCGGAGTCGGATGATGTTGAATGGGCGCTGACCCGAGCAGGTCTATTCACGAATTCCCCCAGGGAGTTTCTTATTGAACTGCCGACATTGTCGGCCAGTGCTCACCTGATATCAAGGACGTAGAAACTCAAGCAGTGATTGTGATCTCGCACCGCAGCGAGATTGTCGCGAACGATAAAAGGTTAACGCTGCAGGAGACAGCGCAGCTACTCAGGCTTGATGTCCGCGGCCTTCACGATCGGCCACCATTTCTCGGTCTCGGCCTTCTGGAAGGCCGCGAGCGCTGCGGGCGTCTGCTGCTCGGGCGGCGGGATCTCCTGCCCCAATTCGCCGAAGCGCTGCTTGACGGAAGCGTCGGCAAGCACGGCGACGATGGCCGCGTTGAGTTTTGTGACGATGTCCTTCGGCGTGTTCTTCGGTGCCCAGATGCCGTGCCAGTAGGAGATATAGAGGCCCGGCAGGCCCGCCTCGTCGACGGTCGGAATGTCAGGCGCGGATGCGAGCCGCGTCGGCGAAGTCACCGCGAACGCCTTGATCGCACCGTTCTTGACGTGCGGCAACGAATTGGTGGCCTGATCGAACATGATGTCGATCTGGCCGGCGACGAGATCGATCATGGCGGGACCGGCGCCGCGATAAGGTATGAACTGGAAGTCGGTGCCGGTCTTCTCCTTGAAGAAGACACCGGCGACATGCGCGCCCGTTCCGGCGCCGGCCGTCCCGGCGGTGGCCTTGCCCGGATTGGCCTTCAGCCAGGCGATCATCTCTTTCAGATTGTTGGCCTCGAGCGACTTCCGGCCAACGATGAGCTGCGTGCCCATCGCGATGGTCGCGACCGGCTCGAAATCGGCAATCACATCATAGGGTAGCTTGAAGATCGCGCCGTTGAGCACATGCGTGCCCCAATGGCCGATCGTGATCGTGGTGCCGTCAGGCGTTGCGCGCGCGACGCGGGCACCGGCGATGCTGCCGGAGGCGCCCGCCACGTTCTCGACCACGATCGTGGTGTGCAGTTCGGCTGCGATCCGCTCGGACAGGATCCGCGCCAGCGTATCGGTCGGTCCGCCCGCCGCGAACGGCACCACGAGGGTGATGGGGCGCGACGGAAACGGCTGTGCGCTCGCCGGTAAGGCCCACGTCGCACATCCAAGCAACGCACAAATGACGATCACATGACCGCGTAATCCGGCCCACAGCCCCCGCATTCCATCCACCCTTTTCATTGCCCGCATGTTGTCGGCGAGCTGGAGCGGGAGTGAACGCTGCCGGGCGGGCCAAGGCAAGCTTGAAGTTTGCCCGCGCGGTTACCCGGCCGCGCGCCTTGGCGTGAGGTTCGCGGCATGATCGGCCGGTGGCGCGACGTGCATCAGGATGGTCTGGGTCGCGGATGCGACCTCGATGCCGTTCTGCTGGAAGCGCTGCTTCATGCGACGGTTGAATTCGCGCTGGACCGGCCAGCGGCCGGCCTCGGTGCAGCGGATCTGGCCGACGATCGACACCATCGCGCCGTCGACCTTGTCGACGCCCCAGAGTTCGAGATCGCCGCGGATCAGCGCACGGAAGTCGCCCTCGCGGCGCATCTCATCGACGATGTCCTTGAGGATCTGGCCGGCGCGGTCGGTGTCTTCCTTGTAGGCAACGTTGACGCTGACGGAGGCATTGCCCGCGCCGCGGCTGGCATTGGTGATGGTCGTCACCGCGCTGAACGGCACGATGTGCACGGCGCCGTCGCCGGCGCGCAGCCGAATGGTGCGGATCGAGACGTTCTCGACCACGCCTGAGAGGCCGGAGACGCTGACATTGTCGCCGACCTGCACGGTGTTCTCCAGCAACAGGAACAGCCCCGTGATGAGATCCTGCACAAGCTTCTGCGAGCCGAAGCCGATCGCAATGCCGACGATGCCGGCGCCCGCGAGTAGCGGGGCGACATTGACGCCGATCTCGCTCAGCGCCGTGAGGCCGACGACGGTGGCGATCAGGCACAGCAGCGCCGTCCGCAGCATCGGCTGAAACGTGCGCAGGCGCGCGGCGCGGGCGTAATGCCCGTCGCGTGACAACGTGTTGATCTGGCGATCCAGCAACGCGTTGCTGGCTTCCCAGATCGCCGCCGCAATGCCTGCTGCGAGTGCTATCGTCACCACGGCCGAAATCAGCCGGCCGCCGATCTGGCCGCCATAGAACCAGACGATGGCATCGACGCCCCAGACTTCGAGCACAGCCACGAAGCCGATGAACGTGATCACACCCGATACGATCTTGCGCAGCAGCGGCAGATAGCGGTTGGCACGGATCTCCAGACCCGGAAAGCGCTGGAGGATCTCGGGCTTGATGCGGAAGCCGCGGTCGATCAGGCTCAGCGTCACCATGATTGCGACGCGCGTGATCAGCGCTACGACGACGGTGCCGACGAAATATTGCAGCAGCAGCGAATAGCCGTTGCGGATGTTGAGCGCCCACACCGCCCACAGCGCGAGGTCGAGCGCGATGGCAAGGTAGTGCCAGCCGCCGGCGATGCGGTTGCGCAGGCGGGCCGCGATCCCCTGCCGCTCGGCCGGCGCGCGGATGGCGTCGGCGACCTGGCGGCGGCATTGCAGGATGATGACGACGACGAAGAGATGCACGACCAGCATCACCATGCGCAGCAGCGCCGCATAGCCTGCGCGATGCAGGCCGAGCAGCAGCGCCACATTGGCGAAGGCGATGCCGGACACGCCGACGCCGACGATGCGCCGCGCCCAGATCTCGATATAGGCGGCCGTCTCCGGGCGCACCGGAAGCAGGCCGTAGGGTCCCGCCAGCGCGCGGACAACACAGATGAGCCCGCGCGAGAACGCATAGGCATTGACGACCGCGAGGATCACGAGGCGGACGGTGGCGGGGTCACCGATCTCCGTTCCGAGCAGCGCCGTGGCCACGCCAACGAAGACGAGCACAGGAAGCAGTTCGAGCACCAGGCGCCCGAACACGAACGGCAGCCTGAGCAACAGTTGCCAGACGCGCGCGAGGCTGTGGCGGCGCTTGTGCAGGTCGGGCGCGGGGGTGACGTCGGCGACGGATGACGGCGGATCGGCGATGGGCAGCGCCTGTGCCGGCAGGTGCGCGGTCTGCGGCACACGCGCCTCGAGGAATATGACCGGACGCCGGATCAGCCGGAAGATCACCCATTCCGCTGCGAGGGCGCAGCCGAGCACCAGTGCCAGCTTCCAGGCGATCTCGATCAGGAGATTGTAGGCGGCTGGATCGTTCGCGGTGCGCACGATCCAGTAATAGAAGGCCGGGAAGTGCGTGAGCGTTCGGGCCACGTCGGCGACCTGGCGCGAGATCTCGCCGATCTCCTCCGAGACCGTGAGCAGGAGCTGCGCGCCGAGGCCATCGGCCGAGAGCGGGATTGGAGATTTCTGCTCGGGCGCCGGCTGCTGCGGACCTGATACATTCGCGATCGCGCGCAGCGTGTCGATCATCTGCGCGCGCTTCTTGTCGTCCTGGAGCGTCTCCAGCGCGCGCTTCGCTTCGTCCGGCGACAGTGCGGCCACATTGGCGGCAGCCGGCGCCGGCGGCTCGGCGTGAGCTGGGGAGAAAGACGAGATGGCGAGGAAGAGCGCTGCGAGAAGCGCGGAGGCAAACTTATGCGACACGAAGGATTCCTTAGAAAAAATAGATGCGCCCCGGCGGAATCGGAGTCATCGCCACCGAAGCGCATGCGTCATGTCGGATCGGCGCTATTCGCCCGCGCCCTGTGTCGGAAGTTGGCCGATGAGGCGACCATCTCTTGGCATTTGCCGCAACGCAGGATCGGGAACCGCGGCCCGCCGAACACGCGCCTGCTGGAATGCGGCGCGCGCAAACCATCTCTCCCGTCATTCCGGGAATCGGACCCGGAATGACGGTGAGGAGGAGGAGGAGGAGGAGGAGGAGAGAAAACAGGGTATCGGGACATTTGCGACGGTGGCCTCGTCAAGGCATCCGTCACGATAAGCGTGCTGAAAATGCACAGCGCCGGGCAGGTAGGGGCTATGCCACACTGATGCAGCCCTCTAAACCTGTACCCGGCGTGCCGTTCGCGGTTTCTGCCGCTATGCGATAGTCCGAACGAGCTCCATCGCATTCAACGCGGCTGGATCTGCGGAGGTGGTGTCATAGACCTCCCCTTGCTCATGAGGTGGACGTTGCGCGTCGCGTATTCGCGACCATCAGCATGGTCCTCCTGCGACACAAAACTGTCAAGCAGGATCAATGGCTTTCAAATCACATTTGCAGACGCGTTCCATGATGTTCCCGCGACAGATTGGTCGCGAGAAACAGCGGAATAAATCCCCCGACGCAGCGTTTGTGTCGAAGGGATATCCCCTCTCCCGCCTCTCATCCATTTCCAGAAAGCCAGAGATGAAAGCATCATTTTGCATCGCAATTGTCGCGGCGCTCGTGACCGGATCCGCCTTCGCGCAGACCCCGCCGCAGACCTCGACCCGGAAGGTCGACGGCACCGACAATGTCTACATCTTCCGCTATGGCGGCCATCAGTCGATGTTCGTGGTAACGCCGAAGGGCGTGATCGCGACCGATCCGATTTCTTACCTGCGGCCCGCAAAGCCCTATATCGACGCGATCAAGGCGGTCACCGACCAACCGATCAAATACGTCGTCTACAGCCATCACCACTACGACCACATCGCCGGCGGCCAGCCGTTCAAGGACCTCGGCGCCACCTTCATCGCCCACCGGCGGACCAAGGAGCGCCTGCTCGAGCTGAAGAAGCAGAACTCGCTGCTCGCCGACGTCGTGATGCCGGACCAGGTGGTCGACGACAAGAAGAGCATCACGCTCGGAGGCACCACGCTGGAGTTGAACTATGTCGGCCGCAACCATTCCGACAATTCGCTGGTGATGCGGCTGCCGAAGGAGAAGATCGTCTTCGTCGTCGACTTCGCGCCGATCGAGTCCGTCCAGTTCCGCAACATCCCCGACAACGCCTCGCCGCTGGAATACATCGCCTCGCTGAAGAAGCTGGCGTCGCTCGACTGGGAACGGATGATCCCCGGCCACCCCTATGCCGGCGGCCGCCTCGGCACCAAGAAGGACATCGAGGACGACATCGCCTACATGGAGGACCTCTCGGCCGAAGTGAAGAAGGCGGCGGATGCCGGCAAATGTTTCGACACCGCGATGAAGGAAGTGAAGCTGCCGAAATACGAGAAGTGGGCGAATTACGAGGCGAGCCTTCCCGCCAATGTCGAGCGCTTCTGCTACTGGTGGGGCCGCGGGTATTAGCGGCTTGCCCGGAACCTGTAGGGTGGGCAAAGGCGCGCTCTTCGCGCGCCGTGCCCACCACCTCTATCGTCATGAAGATTGGTGGGCACGCTTCGCTTTGCCCACCCTACGGCATCGGTGATCTGGCAGCTATCGACGGGCTATCCGGGACACTCGCGATGGTGACATCATGCCCCTGTTTTGCCCGACGAGTCAAACAGATTTCGTTAAATCCGTATAAGCATGACGGCGACGACCAAGTCCTTGATTCCACTATCCCCGTCTACTGTGCATGGGGTTGTTTTCGCCTTTTTCATTTTCCCCGCTTCTTCCCCTCCTCCTTCTCCAGCGCCTTGCGCACCTCGTCGAACTCCGCCGCCGACGCCTTGTCGGCGCGGGGGAAGCGCAGGTCCAGCTTTTCGAGCGCGGCATTGATCACCGAGCCGATCACGACGCGGGCGAACCATTTGTGGTCAGCCGGCACGACATACCACGGCGCATGCGACGTGGCGGTGTGCCGGACGATGTCCTGATAGACCGCCTGATAGCGCGGCCACAGCGCACGCTCCTTGATGTCGTCCATGGAGAACTTCCACTGCTTGGCCGGATCCTCCAGCCGATCCAGGAAACGCTCGCGCTGCTCGTCCCTGGAAAGATTGAGAAAGAATTTCAGCACTACCGTGCCGTTGCGGCAGAGGTAGCGCTCGAAGGCGGAGATGTCCTCGAACCGCTCCTTCCAGATATTCTTGGTGACAAGCTTCTGCGGCAGCTTCTCCTTGGCGAGGATCTCCGGGTGCACGCGCGTCACCAGGCATTCCTCGTAATGGGAACGGTTGAAGATGCCGATATGGCCGCGCTCGGGCAGCGCGATGGCATGGCGCCAGAGGAAGTCGTGGTCGAGCTCTTTGGTGCTGGGCGCCTTGAAGGCATGGACCTCACATCCCTGCGGATTGATGCCCTCGAAGATCGCCTTGATCGCACTGTCCTTGCCGCCGGCATCCATGGCCTGGAACACGATCAGCAGCGACCAGCGGTCCTGGGCGTAGAGCTTCTCCTGGAACGCGATCAGCTGCTTCTTGTTGGCGTCGAGAAGCTCCTGCGCCTTCTCCTTGTCGAGATCGCCCTTCTCGTCGGTCTTGTGGTCCTTGAGATGAAACTTGCCCGAGCCATCGAAGCGGAACGGCGTGATGTAGCGGTCAAGTTCCTGGGCGAGCGATTTGGACGGCTTCTTGCTCATGAGCGCGGGGCACCTTGCGTTGCGGCTTCAGTCGGTCGAGCACGCTACCAAGGATGCCCTTGGGAAGGAATATGATGAAAAGCACCAGCAGCACGCCGTAGACGAAATTGTCCCAGCCGACCGCCTTGGTGCCGAAGCCGATGCGCAGGGTTTCCGCCAGCATAATCGTGATGACGGCGCCGAAGGTCGGGCCCAGCGAGACGAACAGGCCGCCGACGATGGCGGCGAACACCATCTGGAGCGACACCGCGATGCCGCTGACCGTGTCGGGCGTAATGAACATCTGGTACTGGCAGTAGATCGCGCCCGCGAGCGCCGTCATCAGCGCGCTGAGCAGCGTGATCTTCAGCTTCTCGGCGGTGACGTCGACGCCGGCCGCGGCCGCGGCGTCCTCGTCTTCCGAGATCGCCTCCAGCGCATAGCGCGCCATGCTGCGGTCGACCCAGTGCCAGACCACGATGCCGAACAGCCAGACCCCGAGCGCGATCAGATACCAGGTGATCTTGTCGTCGAATTGCAGCGCCATGAGCTTGTTGCCCGAGGCGCGGTTCGGCGTATAGCCGAGCGAGCCGCCGGTATAGTCGCGCGTCGCGGTGATGACCTGGAGCACGATGCCGGACAGCGCCAGCGTCACCAGCACGAAATAGTGACCGGTGATGCGGAAGCGGAAACAGGGATAGCCGACGATCAGCGCCAGCGCACCGGCCGCGACCATGCCGATGGGAATACCGATCCAGGGCGACCAACCGAGGTGATTCCACAGCAGCGCGGTGACATAGGCGCCGATCCCCATGAAGCCGCCATGGCCGAGCGAGACCAGGCCGAACCGTCCCATCATCGACCAGGACGTATAGGCGAACGACCAGATCAGGATCAGCACCAGGATGTGCAGATGATAGGGATCGCGATAGACGAAGGGCAGCGCGACCAGCGCCGCCAGCCCCACCGCCCACGCCGCAAGACGCCCCTGCCCGATCATCGGCGCCTCGCAAGCAGGCCCGCGGGCCGGATGAACATCATGACGATGAAGAAGGCGAAGGCGAGCACATA